>Ga0080064_1002203_pt1 | contig 34394 bp, 31 predicted proteins | sample Subgrocontami54m_FD_69260 | JGI IMG/M metagenome (GOLD analysis project Ga0080064, IMG submission 69260) | Subsurface groundwater microbial communities from S. Glens Falls, New York, USA - GMW46 contaminated, 5.4 m (SPADES assembly) (version 2) ...
ACCGTGCTCCGCGCAGGGATCAACGCCATCCGCATCTCGCCGAACGTGTTTACGACCCATGAGGAGGTCGACCGGCTCGGAGCCACTCTCGATCAGGTCGCTCGGGAAGGTATGAAAGGATAGTCGGCGCAACAGGTCAGTAGTACAATGTCTGTACGGTGTAATTAAAAGTGGGACTCAAATACCGCCGACGGGAGTCGGTGGCATCCTACCTCCGCAATCTGAAGTCCCACTTTTGATTGCACCCTGTCTGTACCCATGCGAAGTCCCAAGTTTGCTTTTGCCCTCGAGATGGGAGAAGTTTCCAATATGAAAGCGGAGGATTGACCCCGAGGAGAATGTTTATATGTTCAATAAAAAGCGATTAATCATAGCCGTAGTTTTGGTTGTGGCGACCGTCGCAATTTTCGCGACCGTCGCGACCGTCGCGTACATCTTGTTCCTTCGCCCTTCCAGCGGGACCGAGGTTGTCTATGCTGCCACGGAAGTGGGAACACCCAATGGCCCCGCCGTAACTAGTCGGGCCTGAACAAATCGATTTTCGGTTCTACTGCAAAGATTAAGGCGCCGCTGGCAGCGCGAGTTCGATTTCCAGCGTCGGATCAGCCCAGCCAAAAATGAGCCAAAAGAAAACTCGCAAGAGTTTTCTCAGGTTAAAGCCACAACCTACCAGGAGCGCGTTGATCCTGTCGCCATCTGCGCCATGCAGGAAGTTTCGCGTCATCCGGTGATCTTGTTTCAAGTGACCAATCACTGGCTCGATGGCCGAGCGCCGGCGTAGCAATCGTTTCAGCGGGCCGCTCAGTTTTCTGCCCGAGATGTAAACCGCGACGTTTTCCGGATGATGCTGAGCTCCGCGATATCCTTTGTCGACAAAAGCCTCTGCTGGTTTCACTCCGGTAATCTTCTCCACTTGCGCGCAGGCGGCCTTGAGCGTGTGGCCATCGTAGGGGTTGCCGTGCAGGGCCGCGATGCCCACAACCCAACTGCGCTTCGAGGTTGTCACTACCGACACCTTGCAACCGAACTCGTACTTCTTGTGCTCTTTCCCTTTCGAGATGCATTCAACTTCCGGTGCTTGCATGCTGTAGAGCTTGTGCTTGTCTGCCCGCTGCTGTCGGTAGATGCGCGCCGCGCGCTCCAGATACTGGGACAATTGTGGGTCCAGTTCCGTGCCGCTCGCCGCTGCTTTGCGCTGAATATCACGCATCACCCGGCCCAGATAAGTGCGCAACTTCCTGGTCTCTTTCCGGGCTCGCCTCAGTTGCTGGGCGTGCGCATAACGGCCTTGCTTTTGTAAGGCCCGCTTACCCACCCGCCGGTAGCTCTGCCGCAGATCGATCCCGACCCGCTTAGCTTCCCGCACCAGCACACAGCGCGCTTTGTGATACAGCCGTGCATCCGTAGGAAAGGCTATGGCCTTCTCCTGCACCGTCGTGTCCACATTCACCCGCCGAATCTCCGAGGGCTTGAGCGCCTGCTGCCGTTGCGCTGCGGCGATCGTCTCCTGGAGCAGATTCTCCATCCCGCCTGGCCCAATCCGCTGGCGCCACTTCACCAGACTCGTCGGGTCGCACGGCAACTCATGCACGAAAAACTCTTCCCCGCAGAAGTATTGCCAGTACGGGTTCTCCACAAACCCAGCCACCACCCGCTCGTCGCTCACATCGTAGAGATGTTTCAAGTAGTGCAGCCCCACTAGCAGCCGCATCGGCAATCCCGGCCGCCCCTTCCGCTCCACATACAGCGACCCAAACTCTCGTTCAAAAAACTCCCAGTCGATCGCTTCCCCCAATACATACAGTGGATGTCTCTCGTCCAAGAGCGTGCTCAGTCGCCTCTGATACAGATCACCCTGCGCTTCCCCTTGGGCACTCTTTTCAGGTCTCATGTTTTGCAAGCTTTCTTCACTTGAATTCGCAAACCTTGCAAATTTTACCCTACCTCTTCTACCTTGTCGCCCAGTATTTTCCTTTAAGATTTCAATTGATCAGGGACGACTAACTAAGAGTATCGGTCCGGCCGGCAGCTCACTCGCGAGTCCGGACGGGAGGTTGACTCTTACCGTTCCGCAAAACGCTTTGACCGAAACGGTCGCGTTTAGCATTCAGCCGATAACCAACAAATCTGAAGGTGGCCTCGGGCTCGCATATCGACTGGAACCGAATGGACAGACATTCGCGACTCCGGTCGAAATCACCTTTAAGTATACGAATGGCGATCTCGAGGGCACGGCGGCCGAGTTTCTTGGAGCTGCGTATCAGGACCGGGAGAGACGCTGGAACATCCTCAACTCGATACACGTCGATCGGCCCAGCGGGACGCTTACCGCGTCCACCAACCATTTTACGGACTGGGCATTCCTGAAAACACTTTACATCTTGCCGCAAAAGGCGACGCTTCGTGTGGGCGAATCGCTGGAAATGGAATTGCGGGGATGTGAACTGCGAAGTGGGTTTGGTGGTTGGCTTTATAGAAAGGATTCGACATGCTGGGTCAGAGATCGCGTTGAACACAATGATTGGCCCATTCGGGGTAATTGGTTTACCGACAATGGCTCAATAGACGAACCGAGCAAGATTCGTATTCGGTACACCGCTCCTCCAACAAAACCGAATCCGAATCCTGTAACAGTCAGTCTAACTTCCGACCCGGCAGCTGAGGATAGAGTGCCTTCGCATAGAGTCATGTGGACATCTCAGATAACCATTATTGACCGGGGATACAGGGCGAGTGGGGGAGGGGGTGAGGTCGTTTTCTCCGGAGATATTTGCGATTTAGAGAAAGACTTTACCATCAAGCATAATCACCCATTCATAACTCCATACAAGTTTGTTCCGTCCTCGCCGACTGAGGGCACATGGTCGTTCTCCTGGCAAAACGGGTTCACCGGAGGCGGCGCAGGCAAATACACGATAACCGGAACCGATACCGAAAAGACCGGGATCGAATTGACCGGAGGCAACTCAAAAACCCTTCACGGGAAAACCAGCGGCGGACCCGTCGACATTCATCTTGACCTCGTTCCGCTCGACAAAGAGTGCAAGCCATGAGTCAGGAGCCCAGGATGGTTTACGAAGAGTTCTGCGACGAAAGGAAAAATTGCTTAGGAGCAGGAGTTAATTGGTTATGAACACCCTACATTGTTATCGATTGAGTTTTCGAGGGACATTTTAGATTGGTTGAATCGGTCGTCTTTCGCGCGACGGCAAGACTCTTGCGAGCGGTAGCGACGACCTGACCTTTAAGCTATGGAATGAGCCGCTGAACGCGAGTTCATCCAGGATGAAATTTTCAAAGTGAAGGAGTAAGAGAAAATGAAAACTCACCGCATGCTCGCAATGGTTTTTCTGCTGTTGGCTGCTTCAGCGGCTTTCGGCCAGACTTCCCGTGCCACGAACGCCGAAGCTAATCGAAGCTGGCCGAGTTTTTGGCGTCAAATTACCGCGGCCATCAACAAGAAAGATTCCGTAGCCCTCAGAAAAATGATGCCAAACAATTTCAATGATGGTGGCGGAGGTGGCACAGCCAATGAGTGGTTGAAGTTTATAGATGAAAATGAACGGAATGGATCGTGGAGAGATTTGCAGAAATCTTTTGCACAAGGAACAGTCGTTAACAGGATTTGGCCCAGTAAAGGAGTCCCAACGAGAGTTACCAGAGACAAGGGATATTATTTTGAATTCCGCAAAGATAAGCGCTGGTATTTTGCAGGCGTAGTTGGTGACTAAGACCGCGCTGCCCAAAATGATATGGGCCTGAGCGGTCAGAAACCTGAGGTAACCACTTATGAAACTACTGAACATGGTTCTGTTCTGCGCGCTGATTGTTGCTCTCTGTAGCACGTCACTAGCCGCACAGCACTCAACCGCATCTACGCCGGCCCTCCGATCTCCCGAGATCGTTCTTAAAGAGTTCTACAAGTGGTATGTCCATGTAAATTTCCATGAGACTGATCCTTTCAAGGGCAAGGCAAGGGTTACTTTACAGAAGTACGTTAGCGCAAGGTATATCCGCTTCATAGATAGAAATGAAAGATTGGTAAAGAATGGAAGGGATCCCGCCGACGTCTGGGACTCGGATTATTTCTTAGATACGCAAGACGGCACACCCGACCCGAATTCCGGTGAAAAGGAAGGTGACTGGCTAAAGAGCATCTCCGTATCGAAGGTCGCGCTCAAAGGGAGAACAGCCACAGCGATTGTCACTTTTCTTGATGGGTATCCGAAGGTGAAGGTCAGTCTCTTGAAAGAAGGCGGCGTCTGGAAGATTGATAGAGTGAAAGACGCCCGGGAATAGCCAGTCGTACGATGCGGCAAATAAAAAGAAAATAGCCGCCCTAGCTGGGATTTGCGGCTCTCGGCCCCAAATCATTACGCCCGACAAACACACGTACATATGCTTGTCCACCGAGTTGATGGAAACGACGCGCGGCCAACAGCTTCGCGCGTGGAATCACTGATCATCTGAGCGGACTCTTATAGGACTAATCTTATCGAGGAAAGAATCATGACTAAAGTGACATGGACAAACTGGGAAGCACATTGGATAGTAGTCGCGTTTTTGACGATGCTCTGCCTCACGCTCGTGACTGCCTGTGGACGATACAACTCTCCGCTTGCTTCTGAAGTCCAAAAGGCAGCGCCGTCTCCAAGCCCGCCTGAATTGGTTCCACAAGCAGGCCATTCTGACGCTGTGCTCGCAGTCGCCTTTAGCCCTGATGGTAAGACACTCGCCAGCGGCAGTGAGGACAAGACCGTCAAGCTGTGGGACGTTTCGACCGGCACAGTGTTGCGCACTCTCAAAGGGCATTCTGAGGTGGTCAACCGCTGAGGGGTCATCTCCAAACCCGCATCGCTCAGACGCGTTTCGATTTCCGATCTAGGTATGATTCACTTCTAATCCGGTGGGATCCAACTACTTACGAGTGAATTTCCTTCAATAAGGGTGTTCGAGTTCCATCTTCGGCACCTTCCTCTAACCGCTTTGATTGCAACTATTTGATTTCTTTGGTGTCTATTAGTCTCCGCGATACGGACTGATTCGATCAGGTTCCTGCTCACCGTTCGGGGCTACGTCTTTTCGAACACAGGTTCCTCCCCAAGCGAAGCGCGGGTTTCATCCAGCGCACGCTGTAGGTATTCCAGGGTGTCAGCTCTTTCGTCAGCATCATATTCTTCGAGTCTCGCGAAAAGAGTGTCCAGCGCCGCCGAATCGAGCGGTCTAATTATCAGACCAGTCTTGCGCGACAGTTCCCCGAGATCGCCAGCCATTGATTTTTCCGCAAGAGAGTCATTCATTCTTGATTACTCACACGACCATCTTTACCGCGGTTTGGTAGCGTCGTCGATCCAGGAAAGGCCCCGCATAGCAGCAGGCAATCCCAGCGTAGTGATGCTCAGGACGGCTACGTGCCTCATTTCCTCGACCGTCACACCCGCAGCCTTTGCGTTGCGCACGGCAGAGTGTGCTCCCCCTTCGAGACCGGCCCCGATCGCTAACGCGATCTTCACCAGCCGCCGCGTTTTCTCATCGAGCGGCCCAGCCTTATGACACTGATCGCCTAATTGCATGAAAGCGTCCCATACTGCGGGATAGCTGTCTTCAAATCTTTCAATGGATTCTGGAAGCTTAGTGCTCATGGCTCTACCTTTTCACAGTTTATTTATGCGGAACAGCAACGGGCACCTTAGCATATTGAGCAATCGATTCTAAGTGGCTTTCTCTCGTTTCACTCTCAATCAACTCCAATCTCAAATTCAGTACCCGCGGTGAAGTCCACCAACTGTTTGCGGTCTGCGAAATTCTGCGCAGGCCGTCAGCCAGAATGCGCAGGATTCCCCTTCGCGAACATAGAAAGCTGCTTATTCCTGTGAAGGCACACACTTTGCTCGCGTGAGACGTTCGGTTTGGTGCGCCCATCGGGCGAAGAGTTTCAAAGGACACATTGGAGGCAAACGATGACGATTAGCTCGACCATGAAAGTGCGGGATGTAGTTATCGAACTGCCGCAGGCAACGAGAGTCTTCGAGAAACTGAAAATTGATTACTGCTGCGGCGGCGATACACCTCTAGGCGAAGCTTGCGCGACCGCCGGGGTAGAAGTCGCAAACCTGGAGCGAATGCTCGAAGAGGTTGGACAGGCCGACGTGAAGGGAAACGGCTCATTCGATTTTGCGAAAGCCACCCTAAGCGAATTGATTGGCCACATCCTGGATAAGCATCACGTCTATACAAAGGAAGAGATGGCCAGACTGGAGCCTTTGATTGATAAGGTCATCGCGGCGCATGGCGAGAACCATCCGGAGTTGCGGAGCCTCGGCGGACTCTTCCAACAACTCTGCGGGGATCTGAAGCCGCATATGTTCAAGGAAGAGCAGATCCTCTTTCCTTACATCCTCGAAATGGAGAGAGCCTCTCTTCAGAATAGACCGGCGCCCTTCGCGCCGTTCGGCACCGTCAACAATCCCATTCGCATGATGATGATGGAGCACGAGACAGTCGGAGGTATCTTGCGCGAGTTGCGCGAGTTGAGTTCGAACTACACCGTGCCTGCGGATGGCTGCATCAGTTACCAGACGCTCTATCAGGCGCTTGAGGCATTCGAGCAGGATCTGCATCTGCACATTCATCTCGAGAACAATATTCTCTTTCCGCGAGCGACCGAGTTGGAAGGGAGCCTGTAGGGCAGCAGATGACTACAAAGAGCTTCAACGATTTTCTCGTGCTGCACCAGCAGCTTGATGAGCTATTCCTCGAGCACCAGCGCGCCTTATTGCGACTGGATCTTTTGGCCGCTGGCGCCGCACTGGAGGCCTACACGATAGAACTCTTCGCCCACATGAGGGACGAAGAAGACGTGATGATTCCGCTGTATCGCGAGCGAGCCGAAGCTCCCGTCGGGGGCGCGGCCGAAATCTTTCTCACCGAGCATGACAAGATGCGCCAATACCTTCTCTTGTTCACGGAGGAACTCGCGAAGTTGGCGGCTGCGGACGATCTTGAACGCGGAGTGATCTTTCTGCTGGACTCGCAGCACATCTTCAAGCGGCTGCTGGTGCATCACGACACGCGCGAAAGAAAGATGCTCTATCCGCTGCTCGATCAGGTAACCACCGAACAAGAAAGGGAGAGTGTGTTTGCAAAGCTCCTGGCGTTTCAGGGCGCGGCGATGCCAGCGTAATTCGGCCTTCTCGCGAGAGGCAGGAGTTGAAGTCGATCATCATGGACGAGGTAGGAAAGATCACCGCCGAAATGTTCTTGCCGGAGATTGTCGAACGCTATCCGGCCACGCGCGCCGTTCTCGATCTCTACGGATTGCACGGTTGTGGCGGCCCGCAGGGACCTCGCGAACAGTTGGGCTGGTTCGCGCGTTTGCATGATGTACCAATTGAAAAGCTGCTGCGCGAATTGAACGAAGCCGCATCGCAAACAGCGTCGGACGTCCCTGAGTTCGCGCCTTCAATCGGAGACACGATCTATCGGCCGTTCTTTCTTGCCGGCATCGCCACGGTTTTGACGCTTGGGTGCTTGTGGGGCGCGATCAACCTGCTGACGATTGGACTAAAGCAAAGCTTTACGGCCGTGAATTACTCCTGGGTGCTGGCGCATGCGCATGCGATGGTCTTCGGCTTTGTCGGCTTCTTCATTATGGGTTTTGCCTATCAAGCCTTTCCAAGATTCAAGCACACGACGCTGTGGCGACCGAAACTGGCGTTTGCCGCGCTACCGCTGATGATTGTCGGAATTTTGTTGCAAACTGTCGCGCACTTGTTGGCGCCGCCGTCACTGCGGTTGGAAATTGTCGCGGCGACAATCCAAACCGTAGCGGTGATCATCTTTGCAGCAACGATTGTGATGACGGCGCGCCAGGCGAAGAAGCCAGAGGTCTATGATCGATTTGTTTACGCAGCATTGGGATGGTTTCTGCTCGCGGCAGTCGCCAATCCGGTAGTCTTCAAGCTGTTCGAACTGGCAGGCAGTCGCGAGCAACTCCTTTTCAATCTGGCTACCTTCAACATTCCTTATCGCGATGTGCAACTGCTGGGTATTGCGGTTGTCATGATCCTTGGCGTCTCTTTGCGGTTGTTGCCTCACGCGTATGGTCTTCGCGAACCGTCGCGCGCATGGCAATTGTTTCTTTTTTTGGGAGTCAACGGATCGATTCTCGTGGGCGTGGTTCTTTTTATCGCGGGCATGGCCAGCGGCAATCATTGGCTCTTGATGATCCAGTGGCTGACGACGTTCGTCTTGCTGGCCGTGGCGATCGGGACACCACGGCAGTATCGGCTGTTCGGCGCGGTGCCCGAGAACGAACGCGATCGCGGTTTGAAATTCATTCGCGCCGCTTACGTCTGGTTCATCATCGGAACGGCGATGCTGGTGTTCACGCCAATCTACAATTTTGCTGTCTACATGCCGATCACAGGATCGCACGTGCCTTTCTCGCACGCGTTCTTCGGGGCTTACCGGCACGCGCTCACCGTCGGTTTCATCATGATGATGATCGTAGGCGTCTCGAGCAAAGTCGTGCCCACGCTCTCTGGCGTTGATGTGCGCCGCGCAAACTCACTTTGGCCGACGTTCCTGCTATTGAACCTCGGCAACCTGACGCGGGTTTCCAGTCAGATCGCCACCGACTTTTTCCCGTCAGCCTATTCGGTGATGGGCTTCTCGGGCTTTATCGAGGTCGTAGGCCTGACGCTTTGGGGATATGAGTTGTTTGCAAATATGCGCGCCGGCAAGAAACTTGAAAGAGAGACGGCGAGTTTGGAGGGAGAGGGCAATGGAAGATTTCAAATCACGCCGCAAACCAAGGTTGGCGACGTGCTCGCGCATTACCCGCAATCACTTCAGATCTTCCTGCATCACGGCTTCACGCCGCTAAGCAATCCGGTGTTACGCCGAACGATGGCGCGCGTGATAACGATCGAGCAGGCGTGCCGGCGCGAGGGCGTCAATCTGGCTGGGTTGCTCGCTGAGCTGCGGAGCGTCGAGATTTCGGACAAGCCGGCGAACTCGGAACCCGTAGTTCCGATCACTCGTATCGCAACCATCCAGTGATTTTGGAAAGCTAAATCAGCCCCGCGTGTTCCGCGCGGCGAATCGCTTCCAGGCGCGTGTGTGAGTCGAGCTTGCGCAGGATGTGCTGGACGTGATTGTTCACGGTGGTGCGGCTGATATGAAGCTGATCGGCGATGCTGGAGGTGGTGCCTCCCTTTCCCAGCAAGCGAAGAATCTCAAGTTCACGATCCGTTAACTCGGCTTCGCTCGCCGCAGTGCGCATCGAAGAAATCAAAGCTACTGCTTCCTCGGCCGGAACGTTGGTGTTGGTGACGACAAAATCTCGCACCAGGATCTCCAGTCGTTTGCGCAAATCAATCGGGCGGATGATATGAACTGCGAAGGGATTGGTCGCAGAGCCGTTCTCAGCAACCAGAACTGAGGTGTTGCACCATTGCCTGCCGGTCGCGGTATTCATGAGCAGATCGAAATTACTGATCGGGTGGCGCTTCTCAATTGCCTGACGCACAGTGCATCCTTCGGAACAGACCGGCCCGCATTCATCTGCCCCCTCCACGATTTCTCCGCAGTGCCGCCCCATTGCCTCGCTGGCCGGAAGTGCAAACAAAGCTTCCGCGGCCTGGTTCCACGCCACAACTAAACCTTGGCCATCGACAGCAAAGGCCGCGTCCGACGTGCTGTCCGTCATTTTCTTGATCTCTTCGGGCCTCATCTGCGCTCCTTCATTATGGAACTTTGAACCCGCCCGCTACCGCAGGCGGTACTGACCTCATTTTGGACTCCTTAATCAGATAAATGATGTGAAGTGATTATTGTCGCCGACGCTTTGATTAGCAATCATCATACCGGACAAAAAGGTACGTTAGTTTTCTTGGCGGAAAATGATCTTCTCCAAGGCTACAGGGTACGGAATAAGGGCGCTGGCTTACATGGCTAGCCAGCCCGAGCACGGCTTGTTTGGGCTACAAGAAATTGCCGAGCACGAAGACATCCCACCGGCTTATCTTCGAAAGGTCCTGGGCGAGCTTCGTCGTCACCGGTTCCTACGCTCCACCAAGGGAATTCACGGCGGATATGAGCTGGGGCGCGCTCCTGAGGCGATAACGCTTTGGGAAGTCTTCAGTTTGCTGGAGGCCGACCCGTACATGGACATGTGCATTCTCGGGAATAAAGTGTGCTCGCCCGAATCTTCCTGCGCCTTTCATGACGACTGGCAAAGGATCCAAAAAGAGCTGGTGGCGCTCCTGCAAGATAGGACTATTGCTGAAGCGGCAGCCGAGATCTCGAAGCCCCGGGGATTGGGGAATAGTTCGCAAACGGGAGAGGCAGTTGGGAAAAATCACGATGTGCGGGAAGGATGAAGACAGTGCGATCCCGAGTCCTGCTTGATGGCTTGAAAGGACTAAGTTCAGTGGCAGGTTCTCAGTCCCGGAGGGACGAAATGTTTATAGCATCACCGCTCCAAACTGCGTCTGTAGCTCCGAAGGAGCGCGATGTTGTGTTCAAAGCGCCGGACGTTGCGCTCCTCCGGAGCTGGGGCTCATTTCAGGCACTGCGAGCTATAAACATTTCGCCGCTCTGCGGCTGGGCGTCGGTTGCTCGCTTCACGCTGATCATTGGAGCCTTCGTCGGGGCCTGTGGACTGATCAATTCGAGCTATGCCCAATCAACTGCCGAGGGGCAGGCGCTGTTCGGCACGAAGTGTTTCAGTTGTCACAACATCGGTGGCGGCGACAAGACTGGACCAGACTTGAAAGGTGTAACGACGCGTCGCACCAAAGATTGGCTGCACGAGTACATTCAGTCTCCTGCCACCGTTAAGGACAAAGGCGATCCGGTAGCCGCCGATCTCTTCCGAAGGTTTCCGGCGACCGTGATGCCGGATCAAACGCTTACTCCAGTACAGATTGATTCAATCCTCGCGATGATTACTGATCTGGCAAACAAGAATCAGGTCTTCGTTCCCGCGGGCGCGAAGTTGAGCAGGGCTATCGTGGCGTCTGATGTAAATGGCGGTTGGCAGTTTTTCACCGGAAGGGCGCGGCTGCAGAACGGCGGCCCAGCCTGTATTTCCTGTCACTCGATCAAAGGGATCGGAATGTTTGGCGGCGGCACGCTGGGGCCCGACCTGACGGGAGTGAACATCAAGTATCGCGATCCCGAGTTGATCTCAATTCTTCAGAATCCAAATTTTCCGACGATGTCGACAGTGTTTGGCACGCACCATCTAAACGACGAAGAGATCGTCCAGCTATTCGCTCTGTTTCAAAGCGCAAAGTTGGCGAATCCGATGCCACCGAGTCAGGCCGGGATCACGACGCTCGATCCAAACTTCTTTGTGATTGGCGTCGCGTCGATGTTGCTTGTGTTGGCGCTGCTGAATCTAGCCTGGAGAAATCGGCTGCGCGGTGTGCGTGAAGAACTGGTGAGGAGGGCAACGCAGTGAACCTCTTGTCAGAACCGGGAGCGGTAGCGACCGGGCGAACGCGAAGATCGAAGGGCAGCGTCAGTTGAGACCCGCCCGCTACCGCAGGCGGTTCTGACACAGACTCGGTAGCGACCGGGTCCTACGCTCAACTCAGGTATCAGGGAGAGCAAAAAAGTGAACTGGATTAAAGATCTCATAAGCCCGCAGACGCGCTCGTGGGAAGAGTTTTATCGCAACCGGTGGCAGCACGACAAAGTGATCCGCAGCACTCACGGTGTCAACTGCACCGGCGGTTGCAGTTGGGACATCTACGTCAAGCAGGGCATCGTCACCTGGGAGATGCAGGCACTCGATTATCCGCTGCTCGAAGACGGCCTACCGCCCTATGAGCCGCGCGGCTGCCAGCGCGGCATCTCTTACTCCTGGTATCTCTACAGTCCGATCCGCGTGAAGTATCCGTACGTTCGCGGCGCGCTACTTGATCTTTGGCGACAAGCGAAAGCGCTTCACGACGATCCAGTCGAAGCCTGGGAATCAATCGTCAGCAATCCGGAATCGCGAGCGCGTTATCAGCGCGCACGCGGCAAAGGTGGTTTCCGGCGCGGCAGTTGGGAAGAGCTGCAGGAGCTGATTGCCGCCGCCACTATTCACACGATCAAAAAACACGGTTCCGATCGCGTCGTCGGCTTTTCGCCGATTCCCGCGATGTCGTTTTTGAGTTACGGCGCCGGCTCGCGCTTCCTGCAATTGCTCGGCGGAGTGAATCTCAGCTTTTACGACTGGTATTCTGATCTTCCTCCAGCAAGCCCGGAAGTCTGGGGTGACCAAACCGACGTGGCGGAGAGCGCTGACTGGTACAACTCAAAATTCCTCGCGGTCATGGGTTCGAACCTGAACATGACGCGCACGCCTGATTGCCACTTTGCCGCTGAGTCACGTCACAACGGGACGAAGATGGTCGTGCTTGCCCCGGACTTTAGCCAGGTATCGAAATATGCCGACCAATGGATTCCGCTCAACGCCGGACAGGACGGCGCGTACTGGATGGCGGTGAATCACGTCATCCTCAAAGAGTTTCATCACGAGAAGCAAACGCCGTATTTCCTGAACTACTTAAAGCAATACACGGATTCGCCATTTCTTGTGCAGCTCGGGAAGTTCGGAGTACCGCCTTCAGGCGGAGTTGAATCAGACACAAGTACGCCGCCTGAAGGCGGTACTCCAAACGGTATTCCGAACACGTATTCAGCGGGCCGTCTGCTGCGCGCAAACAAGATCTCACGCTACGCACAGGAAGAAAATGGCGACTGGAAGTTTCTCGTTTTCGATTCACTTTCAAACGAACCGCGTATGCCCGGAGGTTCAGCAGGTCATCGCTGGGGCAAGACCGAGGGCAAGTGGAACCTCGAACCAAAGGATCCGACCGATGGATCGTTAATCGAGCCGCAATTGTCTTTCATTGACAGTCACCCTCACAACGTTAATGTGGCGTTTCCCGAGTTTGGCTCTGACCGTGTCTTTCATCGCGGTGTGCCGGCAAAATGGATCGAGACGGACGAAGGCGAAGTGCTCGTCACCACCGTTTACGATCTGATGATGGCCCAGTTCGGCGTCGATCGCGGACTCGGCGGTGATTACCCCGTTGACTACAACGATGAGAATCAATCCTACACCCCGGCGTGGCAGGAGAAGTGGACCGGAGTCAGCAAGGAAACGGTAATTAAATTCGCGCGCGAATGGGCCTCGACTGCTGAAAAGACCGAAGGCAAGTGTGCGGTGATCATCGGCGCCGGCGTCAACCATTGGTACCACAACAACCTGATGTACCGGTCAGCAATGACGGCGTTGATGCTCTGCGGCTGTGTGGGGAAGAACGGTGGCGGCCTTAATCACTACGTCGGGCAGGAGAAGCTAGCCACTGTCGCTCCCTGGTCAGCAATCGCGTTTGCCAAAGATTGGATCCCACCTTCGCGTTTACAGAACGCGCCGTCCTGGCATTACGTGCACAGCGAGCAATGGCGCTATGAGCGCGAGTTCACCGACTATCACACTGTACCGCACAACGGCGCTCCCGATGGTTTCGCCAGCGGCCACACCGTCGACATGCAAGCCAAAGCGGTGCGCTGCGGCTGGCTGCCTTTCTATCCGCAATTCAATAAGCCAAACCCGGAAGTAGTGCAGGATGCCCTGGCTGCCGGCGCGAAAAGCGATCAAGAGATAGTTGATTATGTCGTCCGCGGACTGAAAGAGAAGAAGCTCTCGTTGTCGATGGAAAACCCAAGCGCGCCTGAGAACTGGCCGCGCGTGTGGTTCATCTGGCGCGGCAACGCATTGATGGCCAGTGCTAAGGGCCATGAGTTTTTCCTGAAGCATTACCTGGGCACACATCACAACGACATCGCTGAAGAGTGTGCCGCAGGCTCAGTGAAGGATGTCGTGATGGATGGCAAAGCGCCCGAAGGAAAGCTTGACTTGGTCGTTGATCTCAACTTTCGCATGGATACTTCGGCGCTCTACTCCGACATCGTTTTACCGGCAGCTACGTGGTACGAGAAGGCCGACCTCAACTCGACCGACATGCATTCGTTTATTCACCCGCTGTCAGAAGCTGTGCCGCCGTGCTGGGAATCGCGCAGTGACTGGGACATCTTTCGCGGGTTGGCAAAAAAGATCAGTGAACTTTCCGAAAAGCATCTGCCGGCAACGATCAAGGATCTGGTGGCCACACCTTTGTCGCACGACACGCCTGACGAGATTTCACAAAGCGAAATCAAAGACTGGGGCAAGGGCGAGTGTGAGCCCGTACCGGGTAAGACCATGGGCCACTTCGCTATCGTCGAACGCGATTATGTGAACCTCTATAACCGCTTCATCTCGCTCGGACCATTGGCGAGAAAGAACGGCATGGGCGCTCACGGAGTGAAGTACTCGATTGAGGACTTCTACGATGCGGTCGTTGAATCGCAATCGCACCCGATTGTCGAGTGGGACGGTCAAAAGTATCCATCTTTGAAGAGGGCGGAAGACGCGGCCGATCTGATCCTGCTGCTGGCGCCGGAGACAAACGGCGAGCTGGCGTATCGCGCCTACCAGTTTGTCGAGAAGAAAGTGGGACTGCCACTCGCCGATCTGGCAGAGAAAAATCGCAATGCGCGCACTTCGTACAAAGATCTGCAAGCACAACCGCGTCGCTTGCTCAACAGTCCGATCTGGTCAGGCTTGACCAATGATGGCCGTGCCTATTCAGCGTTCACCTACAACTACGAACGGCTGGTGCCGTGGCGCACGCTCACCGGCCGGCAGCAGTTTTACCTTGACCATGAAGGTTACATCGCGTTTGGCGAGAGTTTGCCTACCTACAAACCATCGCCGAAGCCTGCGGATTATGGCGACCTGAAATACAGCAGCACGGAAGGCAACGTGAAAGCGCTCAACTATCTGACACCGCATGGCAAGTGGCACATCCACTCTACCTATTCGGACAACCACCGCATGATGACGCTTTCGCGTGGTTGCGAGCCGTTGTGGATTAATGACGAAGACGCGGTCGATCTCGGCATCAAGGACAACGACTGGGTTGAGACCTACAACGACAACGGCGTCGTCTGCACGCGCGCTGTGGTGAGTCATCGCATTCCGAAAGGGGTGTGCATTCAATATCACTCGCCCGAAAGAACGTTGTCGATACCGAAATCGCCAATGCGGGGCAACCGTCGCGCCGGCGGACACAACAGCCTCACCCGCATTCGTTTGAAGCCGGTGCTGATGATGGGCGGCTACGGGCAGTTTACCTATCACTTCAATTACTGGGGTCCGACGGGCGTGAACCGCGACACGTTTGTGTTGGTAAGAAAGATGGAGAAAGTCAGTTGGTGAAAACAGGTGTTCAGAGTACCGACTTTAGTCGGGCAGTTCTCTCATCAACCGCAAAGCCCGACTAAAGTCGGTACTCTAAACACCTGAATCTAAGGACAAAACAAATGGACGTTCGCTTACAAATCTCAATGGTCTTTCACCTCGACAAGTGTATCGGCTGTCATACTTGCTCGATAGCCTGCAAAAACGTTTGGACTGATCGCAAGGGCGCCGAGTACATGTGGTGGAACAACGTCGAGACCAAACCCGGCACCGGTTATCCGACGGCGTGGGAAGATCAGAGCAAGTACAAGGGCGGATGGGAAACGAACGGCGGCAAGCCTGAGTTGAAGATGGGCGGGCGGTCTCTGCGCGTGCTCAACATCTTTCACAATCCCAACATGCCCCGCATGGATGACTACTACGAACCCTGGACCTACAAATATGAGGACCTCTTCAACTCGCCGGAAGGTGCTGACCAGCCGACCGCGCGCCCGATCTCGATGGTCACGAACAAACCAATCGATATCAAGGCTGGGCCGAACTGGGATGACGACTTGAGTGGCTCGCCGGTCTATGCGGCAAACGATCCGAACCTCGAAGCATTAACGCCGGAACAGCGGGAAGAGCTTTTCGATATCGAGCGTCTGGTCTTCTTCTATCTTCCGCGCATCTGCAATCACTGCTTGAACGCCGGCTGCGTGGCGGCGTGTCCTTCGGGCGCAATCTACAAACGTGGCGAAGACGGCATCGTGCTCATCAATCAGGAGCGCTGCCGCGGCTGGCGCATGTGCGTCACCGCCTGTCCTTATAAGAAGACTTTCTACAACTGGTCCACCGGCAAATCCGAGAAGTGCATTCTCTGCTTTCCCCGCCTTGAAACCGGCCAGGCGCCCGCGTGTTTCCACTCGTGCGTGGGCCGCATTCGCTATCTGGGCGGACTGCTCTACGACGCTGATCGAATCGTTGAAGCGATGAGCGTGCCCGACGACCAACTCGTAGATGCGCAACGCGAGATGATTCTCGACCCTTCGGATCCCGAAGTGCGCGCAGCCGCCCTGCGCAACGGCATCGACGAGCTTACACTTGAAGCCTGTGAACGCTCGCCGGTTTACAAGTACGTCAAGGAGTGGAAGCTGGCCCTGCCGCTGCACGCCGAATTTCGCACCCTGCCGATGCTCTTCTATGTGCCACCGCTCCTGCCGGTAATGGCCAAGACCGACGCCGGCGTGTACGACTCTTCGAACGAAGAGCTGTTCAGCCCGATCGAGAAGGCGCGCCTGCCGATGGAATATCTCGCCCGTTTGTTCTCCGCGGGAAATGTCGATCCGGTGCGGCTGGCGTTGAAGAAACAGTACGCAATTCGACTCTTCAAACGGATGGAGACGGTCGGCGACATGGACGCGGCAGTAGTAAAGCAGGCGCTGGCTGAGGTTGGTTGCTCTGAAGCTGAGGCGGAACAAATCTACCGTCTGACGTCTTTGGCGACAGTGGACGACCGCTACGTTATTCCGCCAATGCATCGTGAAGAAGCGATGCAAATGCTGAACGACGATGTGCACGCGGACAAAGGCGAAGCGGGCTTTGGTTTCCGCGAAGTGCCGGCACGCGGTGCGTAAGCGCCAGGAGCAAAGGGCGAAGAGCAAAGGCGATAAGCGCTCGGAGGGTTTTCGCTCCAGAGGAGCGAGATATTTATAGCTCCGTAACAGATAGAAGAGGATCTTAGCCCCGGAGGGGCGACAGAAAAATGATAGAGGACAGAACAATACCGTCGATCTACGACAGTCTCGCTGACTTGCTCGACTATCCGGTCGCGGATTGGCAGTCGCGATGTGATGAATGCAAAGAACTGCTGACTGCCGAGAGCGAATCATTCGTGAGCCAATTCTCCTTGTTTGCAAGCGAGGCTGAAAAGCTTTCGCTTTCTGAACTTCAAGAGGTCTACACGCGCACTTTCGATCTGAGTCCCGTATGCGCGCTCGACATTGGCTATCACCTGTTTGGCGAAAACTATAAGCGTGGTGTGTTTCTGGCAAATCTTCGGGAGACTGAAGCGCCATTCGATTTGGGCCAGGAGCATCAACTACCGGATTACCTGCCGGTGCTGTTGCGCCTGTTGACTAAGCTCGATGACGAAGAACTGCGGAGTGCGTTAATCGTCGACTGCATGATTCCGGCGCTGGAAAAGATGTTGAAGACATTGAGCGAAGGCGAGAACCCATACAGACATCTGATCGCCGCAGTCAATACCAAACTGAAGTCAGAGGCTGGCGCTTATCCAGCAACCATTCAGCGGGCGCATTTACCGATTCTTCAAGCGGCTGCGTTCAGCGAGACAAACACTGATCTGTTCTGAGGTCACGACCATGCTCGACAATCTCTTTTACATCATCCTTCCCTATGCGGCCATCACGCTCGCTATCGTGATCACAGTGCAGCGTTATCTCAAACGCGGCTTTACTTACTCCAGCCTGTCGTCACAGTTTCTCGAAAGCGATGAACTCTTCTACGGCTCAGTACCGTGGCACATCGGCATCCTGGTGGTTCTGTTGGGCCACGTCATCGGTTTTGCGATTCCGCGACAGGTCCTCTGGTTCAATGGTGTGCCGGCGCGTCTCTACATTCTTGAGACGACAGGGCTGCTGTTTGGTCTCCTGGCCCTGGTCGGAATTGTCAGTCTGATCGTTCGACGTTTCACTTCGGCTCGGATCCGCGCCGTCACCTCATGGATGGACGTGGTCGTGCTGTTGGTGTTGTTAGTTCAGGTAATCCTGGGCGTTTACACAGCACTGTTCTATCGCTGGGGCTCGTCGTGGTACGCGACATCGGCAGTGCCCTACTTGCGTTCGCTGTTCACCCTTCAACCAGATTTGAAAATGATCGCGCCGCTGCCGATGGCGGTGAAGGCACACATTCTTAACGCCTTCATCTTTCTGGCGATCCTTCCGTTCTCGCGTCTGGTCCACATGCTAGTCGTTCCGGTTCAGTACTTGTGGCGTCCCTATCAGCTTGTGATCTGGAACGGGGATCGACGCAAGCTTCGCGGACAAGCCCCGCGGCCGGCTAGGTGAACTGTTGTCCGACAAACTTCAGTTTGTCGATACGGAAGAAAACGAGAACGTATTCGCTGAGACGAGTCCATGTGCAATAGAAACGACAAACTGAAGTTTGTCGGACATTAAGAACATGAGTCTGCGAACGGCAAAAATCATTTCGTTGTTAGTGACGCTAATCGGCGTGGCCGTGGTCTGGCAAGGCTCAAACTTTCGCGGCCTGGGAAATCAGCAGGGCTATCAACCGGCGCAGCCGATTAACTTCTCGCACAAAGTTCATGCGGGCGATAACCAGATTCAGTGTTTGTACTGTCACTCATCGGCGGACAAGTCGACCGTGGCCGGCATCCCGGCGGCGAGCACGTGCATGAATTGCCACACGAAGATTCTTAAAGACTCGCCGGAGATTCAAAAGATCGCAGCGGCGTTGGCACAGAACCGTCCCGTCGAATGGGTGAAAGTAAATGATCTGCCCGACCACGTCGCTTTCAATCACAGTCGCCATGTCACCGCTGGAGTGAAGTGCCAGCTCTGTCATGGTCCCGTGGAAACGATGGATCGGGTTGAGCAGTTCGACATTCTGTCAATGGGCATGTGTGTAGGCTGCCATCGCACACACCGGGAAGTCACGCTGGATGAAAACGGACGACCGACCGTCACCAAGGAAACTACGCCTAAGAAACTAATGGCGTCGACGGATTGCTCAGTGTGCCATCACTGAAAAGCAGAAGGCAGTAGGCAGAAAGCAGAATGCAGAAGACAGAAAAGATCGCTCATCACGAAAGCAGCCTGTAGAGATGGCAGATCCGATCAGCCATTCGACCAGTCCCGTAGGGACGGAATATTTATAGAGACACGGTTCCAAAAATGATCCTTCAGCTCCGTAGGAGCGACACATGATCGTCCAGCTAACACATCGGCAAGGAACATTTCGCTCCTACGGAGCTGGTAGTTGCGTTGGCTCTCGCGGCTATAAACATTCGGCTCCTACGGAGCTGGGCGAGTTGCTGTCTCGCCCCTTTTCTTTCTCTGTCCCTCTGTGCATCTGTGGCTGAATCGAATTTATGACCGAGAAACTTTGGCAGATATTTCGAGAACAGGATGGCAAGCCGCTTGATCTGTCGGCAAAGAGTCACGTTGCCGGAGTGTCACGACGCACATTTCTTGAGGTCTTGGGCTATTCGACGGCTGCGCTGACGCTGAGTGGTTGTAGCGCGCCTCAGCAGAAGATCATTCCCTACCTCAAGCAGCCGGTCGAATTCACGCCCGGCGTGGCGAGTTGGTTTGCTTCGATTTGTGGCGGTTGCAGCGCATCGTGTGGCGTGCTCGTGAAAGTGCGTGATGGCCGGCCGATCAAACTGGAAGGGAATCCTGATCATCCACTCTCTGGCGGCGGTCTGTGCGCGTTGGCCCACGGCATGGTCTTTGGTCTGTACGACCCTGAACGCCTGCGGCAGCCGTTGATCGCGTCACGGCCCGCAACCTGGGAACAGATCGATCAAGAGATACTTCGGAAGCTCGCGGCAATCAAACAGTCTGGCGGCAAAGTCCGCTTGTTGACTGGACCTATTACCGGGCCAACCTCACTCGAGACCATTCAGAAATTCCTGACGCAGTTCGCCGACGCTAAACACGTAACTTACCAGCCGGTTTCAACGGACGCGATTCGACAGGCGCATCTGCGCTCGCATGGGGTCAACGCTATTCCTTCTTATCGCTTCGACAAAGCGCGGCTGGTGGTCGGCTTTGGCGCAGACTTCCTGGGAACTTGGATCTCGCCGGTGCGGTTCACGCGCGGTTATGCCAGGGCGCGCAGTCTACAGAACGCCGAGCGCGAGATGTTGAGGCATGTGCAGTTTGAATCGTGTATGTCTTTAACCAGCAGCAATGCGGACACGCGCATCAAGGTTTCACCAACGGAAGAAATCCACGCGCTGCTCTATCTGGCTAAGCTTGTAGCTACGTTGGACGGCACGGACGTCGCATCCTCGTTGCCGGTCGCTCAGCAACTCGCAACTCTTGAGCCCGGGCGGTTGAATCAAAAGCCACGAGATACGGTTGAGAGAATAGCCAAAGACCTGATGCAACATCACGGCAACGGGCTCATCGTTAGCGGATCTGGCGACCCAGACGTGCAGTACATCGTGAATTTTATCAACTATGCGGCGGGCAGTTATGGCAGCACCATTGACCTCGCTGCGTCTTCTGCCAGTAACCAAAGCAGTGATCAGGACATGGTCGAACTCGTGCGCCAGATGAACGCAGGCGAGATCGCGGCGCTGATAGTGTCTGGCGTGAATCCAGCCTACGACTACTTTGACAGCCAAGCGTTCAGTAATGGCATGCAGAAGGCGTCGCTGAAGGTCTCGCTCAATTCCACTCTCGACGAAACATCCGCACTCGCCGGCTATGTTTGCCCGCAAAGCCACTTCCTTGAAGCGTGGGATGATGTCGAACCAATACGCGGCACCTTCAGCGTGAACCAGCCAACCATCGCGCCATTGTTTCAGACGCGAGCTTTTCAGGAGAGTCTGCTGCGTTGGGGCGGCGACGGTCGAACTTTCTACGATGTGCTTAGACAATCGTGGCGCGAAAAGCTTTTTCCACGACAGAAGCAGTACACGAACTTTGATGAATTCTGGGATCAAGCGCTCCAGAAGGGTGTCTTCGCTCCGGAGTCAGCGCGAATCGACACGCCGGCGTTCAAGTCAGATGGACTTAAGGAAGCGATCGCTAGGCTGATCTCAGTCTCGGACAAAGCGCCGGACGGCATAGGGCTGGTCCTTTATCAGAAGGTCTCGATCCGTGACGGCCAATACGCCAACAACCCGTGGCTGCAAGAGCTGCCCGATCCCATCACTAAGATCACCTGGGACAATTATGCGAGCGTCTCACCGCGTTATGCCGCGACGACTGGTTTAGAAGAAGGCCGCGTCGTTCGCCTTTCAAAGGGACCGGCCTCGATTGAGCTGCCCGTGCACATTCAACCGGGTCAGGATGACGACGTGGTGGCGATTGCGCTCGGTTACGGACGCACGAAGGCGGGCAAGGCCGGTGATAACGTCGGCGCCAACGCTTATCCTTTCGTTGCTTTCACCGAAAAAACGTTTCGCTACCACACCGCCGGAATCAAAGTCGAAAAGACCGCGAGCAGAATCGAGTTTGCCCAAAGTCAGACCAAGGACTCGATGGAAGATCGTCCTCTGGTCCGGGAACTCGCGCTCGCCGAATACGCCAAGGGCAAAGGCGAAACGGAAGAGGAGTACGGCAGTTTGTGGTCGCCTCACGACTATCCCGAACACAAGTGGGGTCTGGCCGTTGACCTGAGCGCCTGCATCGGTTGTTCGGCCTGTGTCATGAGTTGTCAGGCAGAAAACAATGTGCCCGTTGTGGGAAAAGATGAAGTGCGTCGTCGTCGCGAAATGCATTGGATCAGAATCGATCGTTACTTTGAAGGCGACCGCGAAGATCCGAAAGTCTTTTTCCAGCCAGTGATGTGTCAGCAATGTGACAACGCTTCGTGCGAAAGCGTGTGTCCGGTGCTGGCTACGGTGCACAGCAGCGAGGGCCTGAACATGCAGGTCTACAACCGCTGCGTCGGCACACGCTATTGCGAGAACAACTGTCCGTACAAGGTGCGGCGATTCAACTGGTTTGAGTACCCGCATGACGATCCAATCGCCAATCTGGCGCTTAATCCGGATGTGACCGTGCGGAGTCGCGGCGTGATGGAGAAGTGCACTTTCTGCGTGCAGCGCATTGAAGAAGTGAAGATTAAGGCCCGCAACGAAGGCCGCGCGATTAATGACGACGAAATCCAGCCCGCCTGTCAGCAGAGCTGTCCGGCGAACGCGATCATCTTTGGCGATTTGACTGACTTGAAGAGCCGCGTGGCTCAACTGAAGAAAAGCGGGCGCAACTACACGTTGTTGGATGAACTGAATCTGCGGCCGGCGTTGAGCTATCTGGCGAAGGTGCGCAACGGCGAGGAGCCTGGATGAGGAGTGATCGTTGAAAAGCGTGTGTGCGTCACAGCTCCGTAGGAGCGGAATATTTATAGAACCCGAAGAGTGTTTTGGATATTCGGAGCTCCGTTAGGAGCGACATATGCCGCCCCTACGGGGCTCCGAGAAAACGTAAGACGGTGGAGCTACAAAGATTTCGTCCCTACGGGACTTAAGGACAAGCTTCAACAAAAGAGAATGGCTGCATCACTGGAACAAACAAAGCCGACCGGAATAGTCAATTCCGAACTACCGCGCAAACCGATCACTTTCGAGATCGCGCATCCGGTCTATTCGAAGCTGCGGAACCCGCTCATTCTGGGTCACAAGTCGAATGCTGAGGTGACACGGGACATCTGCCAACTGCTCGACCCAAAGCCGGGCCGCGGCTGGTGGATCAGCCTCAGCATTTCACTTGTGTTGCTCGCAGTCGGCGTCGTCGCAACAGTCCATACCGTCACTACAGGCATCGGCACCTGGGGCCTGAACCGGACAGTTGGCTGGGCTTTCGACATTACCAACTTTGTCTTCTGGATCGGCATCGGTCACGCGGGCACCTTCATCTCCGCCATTCTGTTTCTCTTCAATCAAAAATGGCGCACTTCAGTTAATCGTTCGGCGGAAGCGATGACGCTGATCGCGGTGATGTGCGCAGGGCTGTTTCCGATCATTCACATGGGCCGCCCGTGGTTGTTCTATTGGGTACTGCCTTATCCCAACACACGCGGCACGTTGTGGGTGAATTTCCGTTCGCCGCTCTTGTGGGACTTCTTTGCCATCTCGACCTACTTCACCATCTCGGCAGTCTTTTGGTATCTGGGTCTGGTGCCGGACTTGGCGACCGCACGTGACCGCACCAAATCAAAGCTGCGCCAGGCGCTGTATCGCGTGATGAGTCTTGGCTGGAACGGATCGAATCGCACATGGTCCAGATACGAAACGGTTTACACGGTACTCGCAGCGCTGGCGACCCCGCTGGTCATTTCAGTTCACAGCATCGTCAGTTTTGACTTTGCCACTTCGCTGATACCCGGCTGGCACTCGACGATCTTTCCGCCCTACTTCGTTGCTGGCGCGGTCTTCTCAGGCTTCGCGATGGTGATGACGCTGATGATCCTCGTGCGCAGGCTGATGCATCTCGAGGATTACATAACACCGCAGCACCTCGAAAACATGTGCAAGGTCGCGCTGTTGACCGGCTCGATCGTTGGTCTGGCCTATGTCACCGAGATCTTCATCGGGCTCTATAGCGGCAATCCCAACGAGATCTTCGTGATCATCAATCGTAGCCTCGGACCTTACGCCTGGGCCTACTGGATCATGTTTGGCTGCAACGCGCTGGTGTCGCAACTTTTCTGGTTCAAGAAACTTCGCACCTCAATCCCGGCGATCTTTGTGATCTCGATCTTGATCAATATCGGCATGTGGTTTGAGCGATTCGTGATCATCGTCACGTCGTTGCACCGCGACTTCCTGCCGTCGAGCTGGGCGATGTACACGCCGACGATCACGGAAGTGGGGCTGCTGGTTGGCAGCTTCGGATTGTTCTTTACGATGTTCCTGATCTTTCTGCGCCTCTTCCCGGTGATCTCGATCAATGAAGTGAAGGGAGTGCTCCGCTATGCCAAACCTTGAGAGCGCGAAAAGATTCACTGCCGCCTTCTTTGAACGAGAAGATGATCTGATCGCCGGAGCGGCTGAAGCTCGCCTGGCAGGCTTTGAAGTTTACGATGTCTACACGCCCTTCCCGGTTCATGGCATGGACCGAGCCGTGGCGCTGCCGCCATCGCGCCTGACCTGGATCGCTTTTCTCGCCGGCGCGCTGGGTTTGGTCTTTGGGTTAACGCTGCAGGTTTGGACCTCAGCCTATGACTGGCCGTTGAATGTTGGCGGCAAGCCATTCAATTCGTTTCCGCTATTCATTCCCGTGACCTTCGAGTTGACCGTACTCTTCTCAGGCCTGATTGCGATAGGTGTTCTGTTCGCGCGCAACCGCATGTGGTTGTTTAGTAAGCGCCGGGTTTTTGAGCGTGTGACCGACGATCGCTTTGTGCTGGTGCTGAAACAATCCGATGCTTCATTCGATATCGACAAAGCAGTGCGTCTGTTCTCCCGTCACAACGCGATCAATGTCGTCGAAGGAGACCAGTTCGTATGAGAAACTCCCTCTCCCTCTGGGAGAGGGCTGGGGTGAGGGGCGAAGCTAGAGTGAAGGAAAAAGAAAAAGATGATTCCCGGTACTGCTCCGCGCGTAAGCCCTCACCCTAACCCTCTCCCAAAGGGAGAGGGAACAGCATCGCTTGGCTTCGCTAGTGAGGGCTAAATGAAGAAGACGATCACATGGTTAGTCGTGATTCTGTTTCCCATCGTTGTGATTGGCGGCGTGCGCGTGATGAATCGCGATGTCGGTGTCAGAAACCGCGAGTGGCCCACCCAGATGCAGTACTCGCCTGCTTATCGTTCACAGACGGCGAATCTGGTGTTGCCCTATCAGATGACTGAGCAACTGCCGGTGCCAGGGACGGTGCCAAGAGGTTTCCAGCCGTTCCACTATGGATCTGATCAAGCGGAAGCGGATCGCGCAGGCCGCGAGTTGAAGAATCCGTTTCAATCCACCTCCGAAAACCTTGCACGCGGCCAATATGTTTTCTCGAATTACTGCGTGGCCTGTCATGGCGCAACGGGTGCGGGCGACGGCCCGATCATTCCGAAGTATCCGAATCCGCCTTCATACCAGACTGAGAAATCAAAGAGCCTGCCCGATGGGACGATGTTTCATGTGATCACTCTGGGGCGCAACAACATGCCGTCGCACGCAGGCCAGGTGGCGGCGGACGATCGCTGGAAGGCGATTCTTTATATTCGGAAGTTGCAGGGAAAGTAAGAAGAATTCACCACAGAGGACACAGAGCGACACGAAGAACCCCAAGGCTCATGAAGGACAAAAACTTTATCACTGGCCGCGAACAAAAACTCCTTTTCGTCATGCTTGGCATCGGCGTGATTGGGTTCGCCGCCGGTCTCTACACGAACAACGCGCGCCTCTGGCCCAGCTTTCTACTCAATGCGTTCTTCTTTCTGACGCTCGCGCTGGGCGCTGCTGTTTTTGTCAGCATCAATCACGTTGCGAACGCGGGCTGGAGTACTGCTATCCGTCGCGTGCCCGAAGCGATGATGAGCTATCTCCCGCTCGCTTCAATATCTATGCTGGCGCTCTTCTTTGGTCGCAACACTTTGTATGAAGGGCTGCGCACGTTCTTTGGCTACAACGGTAAGCCAATGGTGTTCAAGAATGCCTGGCTCAGCACGCCATTCTTCTTCTCGCGCATGGCGGTTTTTCTCGGCCTCTGGTTGCTGCTCACGTGGTTGATCAAGAGGGAATCTCGTCGGCAGGACGTCGATGGAGATCCAGCGCACACGAGCAAGGGGAGGAAGTATGCGGCGATCTTTCTCGCGGTCTTCGCGCTAACTTTCACCCTCGCCAGCTTTGACTGGCTGATGTCAATCGAGCCCCTTTTCTACAGCACCATCTATGCGTTTTACGTTATTTCCGGTTTATTGCTCAGCGGACTCGCCTCGATCACCGTCCTCGTGATTCTGTTGCGACGGCGCGGCTTTCTGCCGGAGGTCAATGAAAACCACCTGCACAATCTCGGCAAACTTGTTTTCGGCTTTTCCACCTTCTGGGCCTACATCTGGCTGTGCCAGTACATTCTGATCTACTACGCAAACCTGCCGGAAGAAACGATCTACTACCTTCGCCGGATGCAGACGCCAGGATGGAAAGTTCTATTCTTCGCGAACATCTTTTTGAACTGGCTCATCCCGTTTGTGATGTTGCTTTCGCGCGGGGCCAAGCGCAGTGACGGCTGGCTGCTAACCGCATGTGGCGTTGTCCTGGTGGGCCATTGGATCGATCTGTACCAATTGATTTTTCCGGCGTTTGAGCATCCAGCGATGATCGGCCTGGTCGAAGTAGCAATAGTGATTGGGTTTGCGTCGCTGTTCCTGCAATCGTTCGCCAATGGTCTGCGCAAGAGCGCCCTGATGCCTCTAAGAGATCCTTATCTGGCCGAGAGCTTGTGGCAAGAACCTCGTGAAGCGCCGGATCCGCTGGCCTGGACCAGCGACATGAAGCGCGCGTTGGCTCTGTCCACCGTCGGCTTTGCCATCACATTTGCTGTCTGGGGAATGGTCGCTGCACTCGCGCCAAAGTTTGTCGAGATGTATCACCTTTCATTCGTTCAGAAGTCAGTCCTGATCGCGATTCCTGTTTTGGTGGGGTCGATTGGACGTCTTCCGCTGGGCATGCTGGCCGACAAGTACGGTGGCCGCATCGTGTTTGGCGTGCTGCTGCTGTTCTGTTTGATTCCGGCGGTTGGCGCCAGTCTGACGAATTCATACGCGTCGCTCGTGGCCTGGAGCCTTGTGGTCGGCGGTGCCGGTGCCGGTTTCTCAGTCGGCGCAGCCTTTGCTTCGAAATGGTTTCCCGCAAAGCAGCAGGGCACGGTCCTGGGAATTTACGGCATGGGCAATCTGGGCTGGCCCATCACGGTCGCCCTGGTGGCCGCGTTCAGCGACTGGCGCATTCCATTCTGGACGCTGGGAAGCGCCGCAGTTGGCTTTGGTGTTTTGTTCCTGATCCTGGCACGCGACGCGCCGGCCACAGAGCGTCCGGGTAAGTCTCAAGAGTCGCTCGGCGGACTCTGGCGCGAGCCGCGCTGCTGGGTGCTGGCGCTCTTTTACTTTCTTACGTTCGGTGGCTTCGTGGCGCTCGGCATTTATTTGCCGACTCTGCTGAAAGAGATCTTTGGGTTGACGCCGAGTGACGCCGGGGCGCGGGTTACCGGTTTTGTAATTCTCGCCGTGCTGATGCGGCCCGTCGGTGGCTGGTTGTCGGATCGTTATGGCGGCGCCGTCGTGTTGATGGTGGCGTTTGCCATGATCGGCGTGCTCGCACTGGGGCTTACCTCAACCGCAATCTTCGTGTTTACGATTGGCGCGTTGGGCACCGCCGTGGCTCTGGGACTGGGCAACGGCGCGGTCTTCAAGCTGGTGCCGCAGTATTTCCCGGAAAAGATCGGCGCCGCCGCGGGTCTGGTCGGCGCGCTGGGCGTCCTCGGAGGACTCTTTCCGCCCATGATCCTCGTCGTCATCAGAAACTCGACCGGATCTTATGCGCTGGGCTTTGTCTTGCTCGCGCTCTTTGCCTTTGCGTGCCTCGGGTTGAATTACCTGGTCTTTATCGGGCGCGCAAGAAAAAGCTTTTCCTATCAAACGTGAAGGACGGTTTCCAACCGCTGATCTGAGCCATGGAAGAGAAAGTCACGCCGACCGCGCACCGCATGCTGTTCTTCAACACGCTGGCTTTCACCGTCTGCTTCGCCGTGTGGGTTTTCAACGGCGTGATGGTTACCTATCTGGTCGACAACGGAGTGTTCAAGTGGGGCCCGAAAGAAATTGGCTGGCTGCTCGGCATCCCGGTGCTGACGGGTTCGATCTTTCGTCTGCCGATCGGAGTACTCACCGATCGGTTCGGTGGGAAGTGGGTCTTTGGACTGCTGCTGATCGCTTGCGCGTTTCCCATGTACTTCCTGAGTCAAGCGCACACCTTTACGAGCTACGCGCTGTTGAGCGCTGGATTTGGCATGGCAGGAACTGGCTTTGCAGTGGGCATCGCTTACTCCTCAGTTTGGTATCCGCGGAAATGGCAGGGAACGGCGCTCGGAATTTTCGGCGCTGGTAATGCGGGCGCGTCCATCACTACTTTTCTGGCGCCGTCGCTGCTGAACTATCTCACCGGGAATGGCACCAACATCGACAACTGGCGCCAACTGCCAAAAATCTATGCTGTGGGGCTGGTGTTAATGGGCATCCTGTTCCTGCTCTTCACAAAGAACAAACGGCCAACCGCGCGGCCCGAAAGCCTGACGCACCTGCTCAGCCCGCTGAAGAGCATGCGCGTATGGCGGTTCGGTCTCTACTACTTTCTCGTGTTCGGCTGTTTCGTCGCTTTCTCACAATGGCTCGTGCCGTACTTCGTCAGCGTCTATTCGGTTTCGCTGGTGACGGCGGGAATGCTCACCTCCAGTTTCAGTCTGCCGTCGGGTGTGATTCGCGCTCTGGGCGGGTGGGTGTCGGATACGTGGGGCGCGCGCCGCGTCATGTATCTGGTGTTGGGAGCGTCGATGGTTTTGGCGCTGCTGTTGAGCGTGCCGCGCATGGAAATCACTTCGCCCGGCAAGGGTGTCAGCGCGCTAAAGAACGGCACCGTGACGAGCGTGTCGGACGACTCTGTCAAAGTGGATCAGACCGAGTATAAAGTGCGGACCAGGTCGGGCGCATTTGAGAACCTGGATCAGCGCGCACTAATCCTGCCGACAAAAGACAGTTGGCAGACGCCGGTGGTAAAGCCCGGCGAGACGGTAAAGAAAAAGCAGTTGCTGGCGAAAGAAACCACCCGCATCTATTTTCAGGCGAACGTCACGATCTATGCCATCCTCGTGATCATGATTGGGATCGTGTGGGGGATTGGCAAGGCCGCCGTCTACAAATTTATTCCTGAATATTTTCCCAACGAAGTCGGCGTCGTCGGTGGCATGGTCGGCGTGATTGGCGGGCTGGGCGGTTTTGTCTGCCCGATTCTTTTCGGCTACCTGCTGGAAGGCACGGGTCTTTGGACCAGTTGCTGGATGCTGATGTTTGTGGTGTCCGCGGCCTGCCTGTGGTGGCTGCACTCCGTGGTGACGCGCATCGTAAGCCGGGGCGCACCGCACCTGGCCGAAACTTTTGAACACAAGCCCTGAAGATTTCGCGAGAGACGTTATGGCAAAAGATAAGACTGGCAATTCTTGGTTGACGGAGTGGACGCCGGAAGATCCGCAGTTTTGGCAGAGCAAAGGCAGCCGCGCCGCCTGGCGCACGTTGACCATTACCACGCTGACGCTGACCCTGTCGTTCGCGACGTGGTTTTTGATGAGCGCGGTCGTCGTCAAACTGCCGGGCATCGGATTCAAATTCACCACCAGCCAACTGTTCTGGCTGGCGGCGATGCCGGGACTGGCGGGCGGCACACTGCGAATCGTGCACACTTTTCTCCTGCCGATCTACGGCACGCGGCGGATTATCAGCGTGGCGACGCTAATCAAAATCCTGCCGTGCATTGGGATTGGTTTCGCGGTGATGAATCCGGCCACTCCGTTCTGGCTGTTCCTGGTGCTGGCTTTGCTGGCCGGTTTCGGCGGCGGCGATTTTTCATCTTACATGCCGAGCACCAGCGTCTTTTTTCCGAAGCGTCTGCAGGGCACGGCGCTGGGCATCCAGGCCGGCATCGGAAATTTCGGGGTCAGCCTGGCCCAATTCATGACGCCGCTCGTGATTACGACGGCCATGTTAGGTGGACCCCAGGTCTTTACCAAAGTCGATTCCAAAACCAAGGCCGTGCTTGGCACTTCTCCCATCTACTTGCAGAACGCTGCCTTCTGGTACGTCCCGCTGCTGCTAATCCTGACGGTTGTCGCGTGGCGATATTTGCGCAGCATTCCCGTCACCGCGTCGTTCCGTCAGCAGCTCGATATCTTCAAAGACAAGCACACATGGTTTTGCACGCTCACCTACATGATGACCTTCGGCAGTTTCTCGGGTTTGTCCGCGGCCTTTCCCCTGATGATCAGATCGATCTACGGCAACTTTCCGGGTGCCCCTGACCCGCTGCGCTATGCGTTCTATGGTCCCTTGATCGGCTCGGCCAGCCGCGTGCTGTTTGGTTTCGTGGCCGACCGCGTGGGCGGGGCGATCCTCACGACGATTTGCGGCGTCGCGCTGATTGCGGGAGCGATCCTGATGGTGGTGCTGGGGCTTCTGACTCCGAGTTCGATGGTGACATTCCCGATGTTCGTGACGGTGATGTTGGGAATGTTTTTCTTTACCGGCATGGGTAACGCGGCAACGTTCCGGCAATACCCCGTGATTTTTGGTCACGACCGGCGCCAGGCGGCGGGCGTGATTGGGTGGACGGCGGCGATGGCGGCGTACGGCCCCTTTATCTTTTCGACGCTGATTGCCGCGGTGATGTCACGCACGGGCAGCGCGAACGCATTTTTCTATGGCCTGGCCGCGTTCTGTACGCTGGCCACTTTGATCAACTTTTGGTTTTACACGCGCCCCGGCTGCGAGCGGCCGAGCTAATCGTTTTGTTCGGGAGGACTCGGCGTGTTTGCAACCATTTCTTTTTCCTGCGAACAACGCCGCAGACGTGAAGTGGTAGCCATCGATGTTGTCCAGGTGTAAATTTGCGAGGTTACTGATTGTCCGCAAAGGAGACGCAAATGAAAAATAGATCGACGATAGGCCCCGTCACGATAATCGCGCTGGTGGTTTCGATCATGATCGCGCTCGGCATTGGCGCGCCAGCTTCCCGTTCTGCCTCGCAGGGACAAACCGAGCCTTCGATCTCGAAAGAGGGTAAAGAGTGTATTGCATGTCACAGCGAGACGACGCCGGGCGTCGTGGATCAGTGGAAGAATAGTGCGCACTATCCTAAAGGCGTCGATTGCTTCGCTTGTCATAAGGCCAACCCCGGGGACCCCGCCACCTTCGATCACTACGGACAAAAGATTGCCGTCATCGTCACGCCAACCTACTGCAATCGGTGTCATGAAAAGGAAGTGAAGCAGTTTGAAGCGTCGCACCATGCCAACGCGGCCAGCTTCATTGGCTCGCTCGACAATGTGTTGGGTGAAGTAGTGGAAGGCGGTGCCGCGGCGATCAATGGTTGCCAGCAATGCCATGGCTCGACAGTGAAATACACCGGCGAAGGAAAATTTGAAGCCAGCACCTGGCCCAACAGTGGCATTGGCCGTATTAACCCCGACGGCTCGAAAGGCTCTTGCGCGGCCTGTCACGGACGCCATTCATTCTCTTCCGCTCTCGCACGCAGACCGGAGAACTGCGGCAAGTGTCACATGGGACCTGACCATCCACAGATCGAGATCTACACCGAATCCAAACACGGGATTCAATTCCGGGCCAACGAAGCACGGATGAATCTCGAGAAGAAAACCTGGATCGTCGGCAAGGACTATACGGCAGCGCCCACTTGCGCCACTTGTCACATGAGTGCGACCTCTAACCAGCCGGTGACGCATGACCCCGGCGCGCGCATTAGTTGGACGCTGCGCCCGGCAGTCTCAATCAAGCTCGACAACTGGGAGAAGCGGCGCCAGTCGATGCAAGACGTCTGCTCAAACTGTCATGCGACTGGCTGGGTGGAAAATTTCTACAAGCAGTATGACAACACCGTCGATCTCTACAACGAGAAGTTTGCCAAACCAGCGAAAGCGATCATGGATCAGCTTCATAAGGACGGCAAACTAACAAATACTCCATTCGACGAAAAGCTCGAGTGGACTTACTACGAACTGTGGCATCACCAGGGGCGCCGTGCGCGCATGGGCACGGCGATGATGGGCCCTGATTACACCCAGTGGCACGGCTTTTACGAAGTGGCAAAGAATTTCTACAACGAATTCTTGCCTGAGGCCGAGGCAGCCGAACCGGGAATCACACAGAAAGTGCTGTCGAGCGATTTTCACAAATGGCGCAAAGGATTCACGCCGGACGAGCTGCAAAAGATTCTGCAATTTTACAAGGACCGGTACAAGCAGTGATGACCGGCGCAGGCGTGTCCGGGGTGTTCAGGAGTGCGATTTGTAACTGAAGGCTTCTTATCTTTTTATTTTAGAGGTGAAAGAAATGAATTGCCGCAATCGCATCGCCTTATTCATAGCAGTTCTGGGATGTTTTATCGCTATCTCGCCGGCATCTGCACAGTCGCCGGCTTCGGCTCCTTCAAACGCGGATTTGCAGGAGCGCATTCGCCAACTGGAAACACAGATGACGGAGATGCGTGGCGAACTCGACCGGTTGAAGCGGGACACGTCGGCGAAAACTGAGCCGCAGATCGTGCCGATCAGCGCTACGGTTGCGGAACCGTCATCACCGGCGAGCCAGGCAGCCAAACAGGAAACCAAACCCGCACCCAAAGTGATTGGCATCGATCTGGGCCCGGTGCGCGCAACGCCTTACGGCACGATCTACTTCAACGCCTTTGGCAACAGCGGCGGCACCAACAACGCGGACGATCCGCTCTTCGCTACACCGACGAATCAAGGCAACGTCAGCATGAGTGTGCGTCAGACGCGTCTGGGACTGAAGTTCGAAGGCCCGAGCATTCTAAAGGCCAAGAGCCGCGGACAGATTGAAGCCGACTTCTTTGGCGGGTTTCCGGCTGTCGGAGTCGGTGACAATTTCGGCGTTGTGCGTTTGCGGCTTGCGTTCACTCGGCTGGATTGGGAAAAGACTTCACTGGAAGCAGGACAGGACTGGATGGTCTTCGCGCCAAACAATCCGGTTTCGATCGCCGCCGCGGCGATCCCGCAGATGGCCGCCGCGGGAAATCCCTGGGCGCGTTTGCCACAGATCCGTTTGGAGAGGCGTTGGGCCAGCGGCAAAGTCGTTTGGCAGGGCGCCGTACTCGCACCGAGCACCGGCGACTCGCCAACTGCGAGCACGTCGCCGTTCTTCCTGCAACCGACAACCGGCGCCGCCTCACGCGTTCCGTTTTTTCAAAGCCGCGTCGCCTTCAACGATGGAAACTGGCTGGACACGAAGAAGGGCGGCAGTATTGGATTCTCAGGTCAGTACGGCCGCGCACGCGTGGCGAACACATCGGGCAATAATCAAATTGAATCGGTAGGTGTAGCTGCTGACTGGAACTTTCCGATTGTCGCAAGGCTAACAGTAAATGGGGAGGCTTTCTTCGGTCGCAACCTCGCTGGATTTCAAGCGGGAGCGTTCCAAGGGTTCAATCCCGACTTTGCATATCGTCGCGGCACGACATTGATTGCCGGTGGGCCGAGAGCGATCGGAACGCGCGGTGGTTGGACGCAGTTTGGCTTCACTCCGCCGACGCTTTCGGATCGATTGACGTTCTATGGAACGTACGGACTCGACGATCCGCGCGACAGCGATCTTGTCAGCTTAACCAAACGCGACTGGCGCTTGCGCAATCAGGCTTACGCATTCAGCTTTCTCTACAAGTTCTCGCCACAGCTATCGTGGGGAATCGAGTTCCGCCGCTTTGACACGTTTTATCTACAGAGCGGAAAGCAAACGGCCAATCATGTCAATCTAGGAGCGGCATTCAGCTTCTAGCAGTCACCTACTTTAAGAGCCGCTGTCACTCCGTAGGTCGCGCGACAAGGAGGACTCAGGTCTGGAGGAATTTGGCGAGAAGTTTCTTCAACACCGCGTGGCTTACAAGCTGGCAGCAGAGCTACTCCCTTGAAACTGAGTTATCTCGCCGGGCTTGCGTAACATCTTGTTCACTTCGCCTACGTGCCGTTCTTCTTCTGAAATCATCCCGCGCGCGTAGTCTTCCAGAAGTACTGATCGGCCCTGCACCAGGTCGAGCAGCTTTTTGTAGAGGGTCAGTCCTGCCTTCTCGGCTTCAAGCGACTCAAGCAAAATATCATTGATTCCGTGTTTGTGAGTCTCAAGCAATGCGCCAATCTTCAATGAAGGGTGATCTCCAAAGTGAGTAACCAATTCACCTGCTGCATTGGCATGTGCCAAACAAGTGTTGGCCTCGCTGCGGAGCCAGCTGGCAATGGGTATTCGGCTGTGCCCGAAAACCATCAAGGCGTAGTGCGTATATCGCACTACTCCGGCGAGTTCCGTCTCCAAAATCTCATTCAAGAGCGCAACTGCGGCTGCTTGGTCGAACTGCTCGTCTGACATGGGTCTTCTCCTCCGCTTCCTCCGCTATTACTTGAAAAGTCATTCTTACGCATCAGATAAGTTATGGCAACTCGTATGCGGCATCAAGCGCGGGAGATGAAGGTCTCCTAGCTAGGAGTCTGTCGGTTTAATGGGTTTTGCGACATGGTCAGGCAGCAATGCGCTGTGGTTGGCGGTTAGGGAGGTAGCGTCGAAAAGCTGAACCGCCAACGTGGTTCGCTGAAAGAAGCT
>Ga0080064_1002204_pt1 | contig 34392 bp, 33 predicted proteins | sample Subgrocontami54m_FD_69260 | JGI IMG/M metagenome (GOLD analysis project Ga0080064, IMG submission 69260) | Subsurface groundwater microbial communities from S. Glens Falls, New York, USA - GMW46 contaminated, 5.4 m (SPADES assembly) (version 2) ...
GATCTCGCAACGGGGAGCCGGCAGTTCTGGAAGGAATTGGTGGCTCCTGATCCGGCGGTGTTAATCGACATCGGGTCCGATCCCGGACAAGTCCGCATTACTCCGGATGGGAATTCGTCCGCTTACACGTACTGGACGTCCGAAGGCGAACTCTATTTGGCACAAGGACTCAGATAATCTGTTACGGTAGCGCGGGAGGGATGAAGAATGCGGCATCTGGTTGTTTCGCTTACGGTCGCATTAACGGTGCTCGCACCGGGGACTGTCCGCCTCGAGGCGTGCGGGGACAAGTTGCTGGTCCTCGGCCGCGGGATTCGTTTTCAATCGAGGCATACCCCACGTGCCGCATCGGTCCTGCTGTACCTTCCATCAACTCCGTCAGGACAATCCCTCAGCGACCCCGGCCTCGAATCGGCGCTGCGTGAAGCCGGTCATACAGTGCACGCCGTCACGACCAACGACGATTTGGAAAGTGCGCTGCGAGCGGGCAGCTACGATGTGGTGCTGGCGAACACCTCCAACGCGCCCGATGTCGAACGCGCGGAGCGCGCGACCCCCGGCGGCGCCGCCGCCGTACTCTGGGCCAGAACCGCCGGGCTCAGAAGCGCTATTCCCAGAAGAAGCGCGAACGTTATGGTCAGGGCGCGGACTCTCATCGGATACTCCCTTCCGAAACCTCTAAAGCTTGCGGATGTTGTCATTATACTCCCCATTTTTCGCCGGGACGGAAGCCCGGCGCTTACCTACCGGCCAAAGATCTCGAACTCCACCCGAACCTCGTCCTTCACCTTGATGGCCCCTCCGGCGAAGGTCACCGGCTTGATCCCAAAGTCCGTCTGCCGGACCGTTGCCGACCCGCGATAATGTCCCAGCCCCCCGCTCACTTCCACCAGCACCGGGCGGGCTTCTCCGTGCACCGTCAAGTCGCCATGCACGCGCCATTTCCCTTCCCCCGCCTTCTCCACGGTGAGGGAGCGGAAACGGATCTCCGGAAACCGGGCACTGTCGAGAACCGTCGGGCCCAACATGGTCTGCTGTACTTCGGCGCGGTCCTTGGCGGAAAGGTCGGGGTCCAGCGCCTGGAGCTGCCGTACGTCCACGTTGAGTTCGACCAAGGGGAGGTCCGTGCTCTCGTCGAAGGAGCCCCGAGAGATGGGGGCCCGGATCTCGTGGTTATGGCTGAAGGCGGAGAGAAGCCCCGTCTTGAACACACGGACGGTCAGGGTGGAGCGCGTCACGTCCATCTCGCGCGTGGTGGGTGCGGCGGCTGTGCTTCCCGCTCCCAGTAGGAGAAGCGCCGCGGCTGGAATCCAACGGCTTCGCATAGGTTTGGCTTACTCTACTGATGCCGCTCGGCGGGCGAAGGTTACCTGCTACCGGCCGGAAGCTCGCGATTGGGAGTCGAGCCGCTCGATTTCGCGGGGGAAGAGCGGGTTGCGAGGGAAGTCGCGGCTCAGGCTCACCAGCATCTCGCGGGCGCGGGTGACGTCCTTGTCGCGCACGTAAGCGATGGCCAGCAGAATGCGCCCAAAGGGCGCGAGGTAGCGGCCATTCTGCGCCGCCCGCTCCACGTCGGCCATGCCTTTCTGCTTGTCGCCGGAGTAGCCGCCCAGCTTCAAGATCCACCGCCACGGCGCCGCCAGGCTGCCGATAATGTAGTTGTGCACGCCCGTGGCCAGATAGGCATCCGAATTGTCGGGCTGAACGGCCAGCAGCTTTTGCGCCCAGACGCTGGCCTCGCGGCTGGAGCGCAGCGACGCCAGGTTGCGCTTCTCGATGAGCGCGGCATAGTCCGCCCTCAAGCCGTACACCATGGTCATGGCGAAGAGGGCGTCGGCGTCCTGTGGGCTGGCGGCCAGGCGCTTGCGGGCCAGCTCCTCGCTCCGCCCCAGGACCGCGTCCATACGGTCGTGGATCTGGGGATCGGGAGTGAGCTTGTTCTTTTCCTTGAAGGAAGAATCGTCCGCGAAGAATTGACCCTCCAGGATCCCCATGCGGTCGAACTCGCCGAACAACAGGCCCGCGCCTTCCGCCGCCGGCCCGATGGCATCCTCCGGGTGCTGGCCCTGCCATGCGTGGAATTGCTTCTCCGCCCCGGCAAAATCAAGGTTGTAGAGCAGATGGAAGCCCTGGTCGAGGGAGGGAGAATCGTCCTGGGCGGCGGCGCGCGGCGAGAGCGTCCCCAGAACAGCCGCCACCAGGAACAGTCGCACAATGGTCTTGAGGGCTGTTCCCAGGGTTGGGGACACGCTGTTCATTGTAGTCCAGTTCTCGCAGTTGCCAAATACAGGAATTGATTCCCCCACGTCCGCCGAAGTTGTACGAGGGTACTCCCTGCCCGCCGGGAAAGCCACGAAAACCTTCTGTGCTTGAGAAGCCCGGCATGGCCTCGTACTATGTGCAGTACTTTTCGCCGCCCCGAGGTGGACCTTGAGTGACCGCAGAGCCTTCCTTCGCAACAGTGCCGCCATGGCTGTGGCCCTGGCGCTGACTCCGAAGATCCTGGCGCAAATGGCCGCAGCGCCCGCTTCCCTGCCCGGCCGCGCGCTCTTCGACCGCGACCCGGACGCCTACTGGGCGGAACTGCGCAAGCAGTTCCTCATCCCCGAGGACGAGGTGTATTTGAACAACGGCACCGTGGGCTCCAGTCCTCGGCCGGTGCTGCAGGCCATCTTCGACGCCTACGAGCAGACCGAGAAACTGGCCCAAGCGGAGCCCGAGGACTATCCCATCTGGGGTTACGCGGCCTGGAACGAATTCCGCGACCCGCTGGCGGCGTTCGTGGGCTGCTTGCGCGGCGAGATCGCGCTGCTGCGCAACGCCACCGAAGCCAACAACTACATCGCCAACGGCGTGGACCTGAGGGCTGGCGATGAAGTCCTGATGTCCGACCAGGAGCACCCCGGTGGTGAGCACCCCTGGAACCTCAAGGCCAAGCGCTACGGCATCGTGGTCAAGAAGTTCACCCTGCCCAAGCCGCCGAAGAATGCCGCGGCAATCCTGAACCTCATCAACGACGCCATCACCCCCCGCACGCGGGTCATCTTCGTCAGCCACATCTCGACCGTCACCGGCGTGGTGATGCCGGCGAAGGAGATCTGCGCGCTGGCCCGCTCCAAGGGGATCCTCTCCGCCCTGGACGGCGCCCATGTTTCCGGAATGATGAAGCTCGACGTCCACGCGCTGGGCTGCGATATGTACTCCTCCAGCCCGCACAAGTGGCTGCAAGCGCCCAAAGGCTCGGGCTTCCTCTACGTGCGCGACGAAGTCATCGACCGGCTGTGGTCGACCATCGCCACCGAGGGCTGGGACGAACCCCAACTGCGCGCCGAGCGTTTCCAGCGCATCGGGTCGTCGAACGTGCCGGCGCTGTGGGGGCTGCGCGCCTCCATCAAGCTGGCGGAGGAGATCGGAATGGACCGCATCGAGGCCCGCCACCGCCAGATGGCCGACTACATCCACGGGGAAATGATGAAGCGGGGAGCGGAGTCCTGGACCTCGCCCGACCCCGCCTTGCGCTGCGCCATCACTACCGTGAACGTCCCGCCCATCAAGCAAATGGACCTGGAGAACTGGCTCTGGCACATGCACAAGATCCGCATCCGCGGCGCCGCACCGAACAAGCTGCGGCTCTCCACTCCCTATTACCTGCTGAGGAAGGACGTGGATCGCTTCCTGGAGCAGTTCGACGAGTACAGGAAGACGCACGTGTAGTGGCTGCTGGGCGAACATGCCTTCTGCAAATCGGGCAGTCGCCAGTCGCGAAGCGACGGCAACTCGATAGCCCGGCACGTCAGTGCCGGGTTGGCGTTACCCTTTCGAATCCGAGTCCCGAAGGGACGGTACCATGTCGCAATCCCTGGTCAGCAACCGTGTGCACGTGATTTTCAGCACCAAGGAGCGCAGGCCTTGGATCGCGCCCGAGCACCAGCGCCGCCTCTGGACCTACATCATCGGGATTGGCAAGAACAAGGGCGTCCCGGTACTCGCCATCGGCGGGATGGAGGATCATATCCACGTCCTCATTGCCCTGCCCGCCACCGTGCCTCTGGCCAAGGCCGTCCAGATAATCAAAGCCAATTCATCGCGCTTCTTGCGCCAGCACGTACAGGATTGCGAATGGCAGAAGGGCTATGGTGCCTTCAGCGTGGGCGCATCCGCGATGGACGCCACAATCGAATACATCCGCAGCCAGCGGAAGCATCATCAGAAACGTGATTTCAAGGAGGAGTTTCTACAATTCCTCAAACGCTACGGCGTGGACTACGACCCGAAATACGCCTTCGATTGAGTGTCGTCCCTTCGGGACTCCGGCTTTTCTTCCAGCCTGCCCGGCACTGACGTGCCGGGCTATCGAGTTGCCGTCGCTTCGCGACTGGCGAGTTGCCGCCCTCGGCTGGGCGGGCGAGCAAGGCTCGCCCTTCAGTCGTAGTATTCCAGCCCCAGGTGGGTGATCAGGTCTTCTCCCCGCAGGTGGCGCAGGGTGTTCTTGAGCTTCATGAGCTGGATGAAGAGGTCGTGCTCGGCGTAGAGCCCGGGCGCGGTCATGGGCGACTTGAAGTAGAAGCTCAGCCACTCCTGGATGCCCATGTGCCGCAGCTCCGAGCTGCGCTGCGCCAGGTCGAGGAAGAGCACCAGGTCGAGGACGATGGGCGCGGCCAGGATGGAGTCGCGGCAGAGGAAGTCCACCTTGATCTGCATGGGATAGCCCAGCCAGCCGAAGATGTCGATGTTGTCCCAGCCCTCTTTGTTGTCGCCGCGCGGCGGGTAATAGTTGATGCGCACCTTGTGGTAGAGCTTGCCATAGAGCTCGGGATAGAGGTCTGGCTGCAAGATCTGCTCCAGCACTGAGAGCTTCGACTCTTCCTTGGTCTTAAACGCCTCGGGATCGTCCAGCACTTCCCCGTCGCGGTTGCCCAGGATGTTGGTGGAGAACCAGCCGTGCAGTCCCAGCATGCGCGCCTTGAAGCCGGGCGCCAGGATGGTCTTGAGCAGCGTCTGGCCGGTCTTGTAGTCCTTGCCGCAGATGGGCGCCCCGTTGCGCCGGGAGAGTTCGTGCATGGCGCGGATGTCCACTGTGAGATTCGGCGCGCCGTTGGCGAAGGGCACGCCCTCGGAGAGCGCGGCGTAGGCGTAGACCATCGAGGGCGCGATGTCCTCATCGTTCTCCAGCAACCCCTTTTCGAAGGCTTTGAGCGAGGCGTGCACCCGGCTCGGCTTCAGGAAGATCTCGGTCGAGCCGCACCAGATCATCACCAGACGGTCGGCGCCGGAGGTTTTCTTGAAGTCGCGGATGTCGGCGCGGAGCTGCTCCGCCAGCTCCCTCTTGTTCTTGCCCTTCTTGACGTTGGGGCCGTCGAGCTTCTTGACGTAGCGCCGCTCGAAGACGGCGGGTCGCGGCTGGATGGATTCCAGGAAGGGCTTCACCCGGTCGAGCAGTTCTTTTTCCAGCACCCTGGCTTTGCGCGCGGCCGTGTACATGTCGTCTTCGAAGATGTCCCAGCCGGTAAAGACCAGGCTGTTCAGGGGCGCGAGCGGCACGAACTTCTTGATCATGGGCGCGTGGCCGTCGGTGCGCTTGCCCAGGCGGATGGTCCCCATCTGGGTGAGCGACCCGATGGGTTTGGCGTAGCCCTTGCGGATGGCTTCCACGCCGGCCACAAAGGTAGTGGCCACCGCGCCCATGCCGGGGATCATCACCCCCAGCTTGCCGTGTGCCTTGGCCATCTCGCCCTGGGGTCCCGGTTTCGCGCTCTTCCTGGCGTGTGCAGCCCGTGCGGTCATGAATCGTCCTTGTATGGAAGAATGGCGCAGCAGTAGAGAAACGGATTATCTTCGCGTATCGGGCGCGGATTTGCAAATCGGCGATGGAGCCCTCGACTGGGCACGCGTTCGATGATTCAATGGCATCTCAACCAGAATCGACCCTGAGGTTTCCCCCATGAGCGGAAAAATCGTCGTCATCACCGGCGCCTCCAGCGGAATCGGCCTGCTGGCGGCGGTGGAGTTGGCCCGGCGCGGGCACACCGTAGTGGCCACCATGCGCAACCTTGCGCGGCGCACCCGGCTGGAGGAAGCCGCGGCCGCCGCCGGCGTCGCCGGGCGCCTCGACTTCCGCCGCCTCGACGTCACCGAGTTCGACTCCATCCCCACCGTGGTGGCGGAGATCGTCCGCGACCACGGCCGCATCGACGTCCTGGTGAACAACGCCGGCTTCGCCGTCGCCGGCTTTGCCGAGGACCTGAAGCTGGACGAGATCCGAATGCAGCTCGAAACCAACTTCTTCGGCCACGTGGCCATGACCAAAGCCATCATCCCCGTCATGCGCGTGCAGCGCTCGGGGCACATCATCATGATCTCCTCCATCAGCGGGAGGGCGGCGACGCCGGTGACCAGCAGCTATGCTGCCTCCAAGTTCGCCCTGGAGGGCTGGAGCGAGGCGTTGCGCATCGAGCTGCGCTCGCTCGGCATCCGCGTGGTGCTGGTGGAGCCCGGGGCCTTTCAGACCGACATCTGGGAGCGCAACCTGCGCCTGGGAGAGTTTGCCGCCGCCCCGGAGTCTCCCAACCACGCGCGCGGCCAGCGTTTTGCGGAGTTCGTCAAGAACAAGGTGCACAAGCGAGATGCGCGTCCGGTGGCCGAACTGATCGCCCGCATCGCCGAGGACCCCAACCCCAAGCTGCGCTACCGCATCGGCCCCGACGCCCACCTGCAGTTCTGGCTGCGCGCTATCCTGCCCTGGAAGACCTACGAGCGGTTGATCGAGCGGGCGACGCGCATCGGCTGACCTAGGCGGCGCGCAGGCGGTGCTTCCAGTGGGACCAGACGAACCAGATGACTCCGATGGCGATCACCGCGCCGATCACCGCGTCGAAGCGGTGGAAGTACTTGCTGATGTCCTTCCAGTTCTCTCCCGCGACCATGCCGAAGTAGGCCAGACCCAGGCACCAAGGCAGCGATCCCAGGAAGGTGTAGACGTGAAAGCGGAGCTGGGGCATGCGAGCGACCCCCGCGGGGAGCGCGATGTAGGCGCGCACCAGCGGCAGCAGGCGTCCGACGAAGACGGCCGCGTCACCGTGGCGGGCAAAGAAACGGTCAGCCCAGGCCAGCTCGCGGCGGCTCAGCAGGACGTAGCTGCCGTATTTTTCCACCAGGGGCCGGCCACCGTAGTAGCCAATCGCGTAGGCCACTGCTGAGCCCACGTTGTTGCCGATGGCGCCCGCCAGGGTGACCCACAAGAGCGTGAACCGCCCGGTCGAGACTAGATACCCGGAGAAAGCCATCACTACCTCCGAAGGCAGTGGGATGCAGGCGGAGCCGATGGCCGTCAGCAGCAGAATGCCGGCATACCCGCCGGCGGAGATCACATAGATGACGAACGCGGAGAGCAGCGAAAGGATTCGGGAGATCATCAGGGATGGAAGGAAAAGCTCATGCCTGGGCTTCGCCGTTGCCGGAGGCGGGTTGCGACTGCTCGTAGGCGGTGACGGCCTCGGTGACGTCGGCCTCGCAAGCCGAACAAACGGCGTGGCCCGCCTGGTTCTCCACCGACTCGCTTTCCACCACCAGGGAGCCCCCGAAGATGTACTCGTGCACCTCGTCGTCCCACATGTAGCGCTCCTCCACGGTGGCTCCCTTGATGTTGCATCCGGTGAGCACCACCGCGTAGTCGTGAGCTCCGCACTGCGGGCACTTGAACGGCTGGGTCATTCCGCGAGCCTCCCTTGTGTGGACAGGCGATCGCCCGGCCCTAGAATTCCTGCGACTCCTGGGTGAAGGTGTATCCAGGCAGCTTGGCGCCCTCGTTGCTTTTCTCCACCTTGACGCGGGTGGTGTCGCCGCTGGCCGCGTCCGCGGCCGCATGGCGCAGCACGGCAAACTGGCTGAAGACTTCGCTGTAGAGCTTGGTGACCAGGTAGTCCTTGCCGTCCTGGTCGTTGCGCCAGACTTGGCCGAGTTGTATGGCCTTTACGGACATAGCGATTCAGAGTAGCCGCCCGCGGCTCCGGCGTCAATCGCCGGCCGCGGCTATGCTTTCTGCGCGAATTCCCGGCTCAGCAGCTCTCCCACCTGGGCCACGGGGCAGCGAATGCCGATGTAAAACGGCCCGAACAGCGCGTACACCGCGCTGACCTCGTCGAAGCGCATCTCGTAGATCAGGCGCTTGAAGATCACCGGGTCCTGGGCGAACAGGTCTACGCCCCACTCCCAGTCGTCGAAGCCGATGGAGCCGGTGATGATCTGCTGTACCTTGCCGGCGTAGCGCCGGCCCACCAGTCCGTGCTCCTCCATCTGCCGCTGGCGCTCCTCGATGGGCAGCCGGTACCAGTTCTTGTCCTCGCCGCGCTTGCGGTCCATGGGATAGAAATTGATATAAGGTGCCTCCGGGATCTTGGGGCGCAGCCGCGAGGCCATGGCCTGCTCCTGCCGCCGCATCAATCCTTCCGTTTCCTGGTTCCACTCCGCCGAGTGCGGCTCCACGCCGCGCTCCACCAGCGACTTGTACAACTTCACCGTGGAGTCGTACAGGCCCAGTTCGATGACCGATAGATACGAGGTCGCAGGCTCCAGATAGTCGAAGAGTTCCAGGTTCTGCAGGCGCAGCTCGGTGGCATTGAGCGCGTCGAAGGTGTCGCGGAAGTGGAGGAACATCAGGTCGCCCTTGTGCCCCAGCATGGAGTAGAGAGCGCTCTCGCCCGCCTGCTCCATGGGACCGAGCGCGGCCGCGGCTTGCTTGGCGATCTCCTGCTTCTGCGCGGTGGAGAGCTTGCGCCAGGCCGCCCAGCGCACCCGCATCATCTGGTGCAGCACGCTCGAGCCTTCGATGGTCAGGGGCAGCGCGGGCAGCTTCTCCTGTGCCGCTTTCACCGCTGTCTTGCCTGCCGGCATTCGTCTCTCCACGGAATCGCCAATTGTAGCGGGTGCGCGCTCTATTGTAATCTCGCGGTCCCATGGTCCGAGGAGTCGTCCCCAGACAGCCCGCGAAGACCGGACGCCAGGAAGGCGCGCGCAAGATGCCTGACCGGCCTGTCGCCGCGCCCGCCCGCGCCAAACAGGACTTCCGTCCGAGCGCCCAGCCCAAGTCCAAAGCAGCGCCGCGCGCCGGCGGCAAGCCTCCGGCGGGCTACAACCCGATTGCGCCCGAGCGCGTGCGCGAGATCCTCGCGCGGCTCGATGAGCTTTATCCCAACGTGACCTGCGCCCTCCAGCACAAGAGCGCCTGGGACTTGCTGGTGGCCACCATCCTCTCCGCCCAGTGCACCGACGTGCGCGTCAACATGGTCACGCCGGGGCTTTTTGAGAAGTACCCCACCGCCGCCCACTTCGCCGCACTCCAGCCCGAGGAGCTAGAGCCCGACATCCGCTCTACCGGGTTCTTCCGCAACAAGTCGAAATCCATCGTGGGCGCGGCGCAGAAGGTCGTCCGCGAGTTCGGCGGGAAAGTTCCCGACGAGATGGAGCCACTTCTCACCCTGCCCGGCGTGGCCCGCAAGACCGCCAACGTCGTCTTGGGAACGTGGTTCAAAAAGGCGGCGGGCGTGGTGGTGGACACACACGTCCAGCGCATTTCGCGCCGTCTGGAGCTGACCAAAGAGGAAGACCCGCAAAAGATCGAGCAGGACCTGATGCGCGTGCTCCCGCAGGAGAAGTGGATCGAGTTCTCCCACCAGATCATCTGGCACGGGCGCAAGCTGTGCGTGGCCCGCCAACCCAAGTGCGCCGAGTGTCCGCTCGAAACCCTCTGCCACGCCGCCGACAAGACCTGGAGCACGGTCGATCTCCACAAGTCAGCCAGGCTGTAACGCTTGAGCCGTGAGCGGTGTATACTCCGCTTTTTCTCGTAAGCCATTGTTCCGGTCGGAGGACGCCATGCGCAGACTTCTGCCCCTAGCTATGTTGGTTGTCATGAGTACGGTTCTGGTCACGGCGCAATCTGCCAAAGCCCCCTTTCTAACCGAACCCAAGCAGACCGCCAGCCAGCGCAAGGGCGGCGTGCAGAGCTTTGAGCTCGAAAAGCTCTACATGACCCGCGCCGTCAGCGCCACGGCGTGGTCGCCCGACGGGCAACGCGTCGCTTTCGTCACCAACATTAGCGGACGCAACAATCTGTGGGTCGTGCCGGCGAGGGGCGGCTGGCCGGTGCAGCTCACCGTGAGCGACCAGCGGCAGACCGCGCCCGCGTGGTCACCGGATGGCAAGTGGCTCGCCTACATGTCCGACTACGACGGCGACGAGCAGTGGGACATCTTCCTCGTCTCGCCTCGAAACGGTGAGGTCATCAACCTCACCAAGACGAAGAACATCTCGGAAGAGAGTCCGGTCTGGTCGCCCGACGGCAAGACGCTCGCCTACATCGTGAAGCCGAAAGAGTCACCGACTTACGAGATCGACGGGATGGACATGGCCACGAAGAAGATTCGCCATTTCACGACCGACACGCCTAAAGAACTCGGCAACTTCGGGCCGATTTGGTCGCGCGATGGCAAGTGGATCGTCCATTCTCAGCAGCACGCGACCGGCAAGGACTCGAACATTTTTCTGGTGGAGGTGGCCACCGGCAAGAGCACGCTGCTCACTCCACACAAGGATGAGCGCAACTACATCGCCAGCGACCTCTCGCGCGATGCCAAGTGGGTGTTGTTGACCTCCAACGCCGGGAACGGCTACGACAACGTCGGCTTCCTCGAGGTCGCGACCAAGAAGATCACCTGGCTCACCGGAGACAAGTGGGAGATCAACTCCGGCTCCTTCTCGCCCGACGGCAAGCTCGCCACATGGACCGCGAACGTCGACGGCAATCAGGAGATCTTCACCTACGACCTTGCCACGAGTAAGGCCTTCGCGCTGCCGCTGCGCAAAGGTGTGAATGCGCTGGGCGGCTCGGAGTCGTCGTTCGCGCGGGACGGCTCACGGCTGCTCTTCTACCACAATGGGCCCGACTCGCCGAACGATGTCTGGGTCTATGACCTGGCGAGCGGCAGGGCGCAGCAGATCACCAATAGCCTCGTCGCTGGCATCCGCGGCGACGACATGGTCGAGCCCCACCTCGTCCACTATCCGTCGAAGGACGGTAAGTGGCAGATCTCGGCGCTCGTCTACGTGCCCTACAACTTGGAGCGCAATGCGCAGAATCCGGCGATCGTCTACGTGCATGGCGGCCCGACGGCGCAGACGCTCAACAACTTCAACAAGAACGTGCAGTATCTCGTCAATCAGGGTTACATCATCATCGCGCCAAACTACCGCGGCTCGACCGGCTACGGCAAGGAGTTCATGGACGCCAACCGTTTCGACATGGGCGGTGGCGACCTCGCCGACTGTCTCGCCGCCGTCGACTGGATCAAGCAGACCGGTTACGTCAATCCAAAGAAGCTGGTGATCATGGGTGGCAGCTACGGCGGTTACATGACGATGATGGGCGTGACCAAGGCGCCCGAGATGTGGGCTGCGGGTGTGCCCATCGTCCCCTTCGTGAACTGGTTCACGGAGGTCGAGAACGAAGACCCGCTGCTGCAGCAATACGATCTCGCCACCATGGGCGACCCGGTCAAGAACAAGGACCTCTGGACCGACCGCTCGCCCATCTTCTTCGTGGACCGCATCCGGGTGCCGCTACTGCTGCTGGCAGGGGGCAATGACCCGCGCTGCCCGAAGTCCGAAACCCTGCAGGTGGTTGAGGCCATCCAGAAGCGTGGCGGGGTGGTGGAGTACAAGGTCTACGAGAACGAGGGACACGGCTTCTCGCGGCTGGAAAACCAGATCGATGCCTACAAGCGAGTGGCGGAGTTCCTGAAGAAGCACGTTCCGCCTGCTTCCGCGCCGGCCAGCGGAAACTAGCGAGCCATGGAGCGGCGGGCCACGGCAGCGATGGCCTGTACCAGCCCGGGGATGGTGTACTTCCGCGCCTGAACGTTCACGCGCAGCCCCATCTCGCGAAGAGTTCTCGAAGTGACGGGCCCGATGGCCGCAACGCGAATCCCTTCGAGGACCGCTCGTAACCGGCCCGCTCCCACCAGAAGCGCGAAGTTGCGCGCCGTCGAGGAACTGGTGAACGTCACCCAGTTCGGGCGGCGATCGCGAAGCACTTTTCGCAGGAGCTGTCGCGACCTGGGCGGGGCGACGGTCTGGTAGGCTTCGACCACCTCGACTTTCGCTCCGGCGCGGCGTAGTGCTTTCGGCAGGACGTCGCGCGCCACTTTGGCCCGCACCAGCAGCACCCGCTTCCCCTTCACACGGCTGCGCAGCAAGCGAACTACCGCCTCCGCCACGTACTCCCGCGGCATAACATGCACGCGAAGGCCGCGCCGCTCGACTTCCATCTTCGTTGCCGGGCCAATGGCGGCCACATGCAGGTGCCTAAGGCTTCGCCGCGACAGCCGCAGTTTCCCCATGCGCGAAAAGAAGGGGCGAACCCCGTTGACGCTGGTGAGGATAAGCCAGTCGTAGCGGTCAATGCGGCGCAGCGCGCGGTCGAGCGGCTGGTAGGAGCGCGGTGGGCGGATCTCGATGCTGGGGACGGCCACAACGGTCGCGCCCAAGCCGCGCAGTCGCGCGGCCAGCGCCTCCGCCTGACGGCGCGCGCGGGTGACCAGGACTCGCTGCCCGGCGAGCGGCTTCTTCTTCTCTTTCTTGGCCTTCTTTTCTTTCTTTCCAGGGGCCTTCATGGCTGCTCGGGCGGCGCCGGCGACGCGGCATACACTTCCTGCAGGATCTCGGCCGCGCCTTTTTTCAGCAGCGCGTTGGCCACCCGGCGGCCGAGTTCGGCGGGATCGCTTCCCGCCTGCGATTCCCGCAGGACCTGCGAGCCGTCGGGCCGGGCCACCACGCTGATCAGGCGCAGGTCGCCCTCAGCTCCCATGCAGAAGGCGCCGATGGGGACCTGGCATCCGCCGCCCAAGGCGCGCAACAGGACCCGCTCGCAGGAGGTGGTGGTGCGCGTCACGCGGTCTTCCAGAAACGTGACCGCCGCGCGCGAGCGAGCGTCCCCGGTGCGGATCTCGACGGCCAGCGCCCCCTGGCCCGGCGCCGGACACATGGCCTGCACCGAGAAGTACTCCCGGATCCATTTCTCCAGGCCCAGGCGCTTCAGGCCGGCGGCAGCCAGCACGATGGCGTCGAATGCCCCCGCTTCCACCTTGTGCAAGCGCGTGTCCACGTTGCCGCGGATGGGAAGGATGTTCAACCCGGGACGCAGGCCGCGCAGTTGCGCCTCGCGCCGCAGGCTGCTGGTCCCCACGCGGGAACCTGCCGGAAGCGCCCGCAGAGAGCCATAGCGGTCCGACACCAGCACGTCGCTGACGTCCTCGCGCTTCATCACCGCCGCCAGCTCGAAGCCGCCGGGCAGATCGGCGGGGAGGTCCTTCAGACTGTGCACGGCCAGGTGGACGCGCCCCTCGGCCAGCGCCTCCTCGATCTCCTTGGTGAACATCCCCTTGGTGCCGACCTTGGAGAGCGCGACTTCCTTTACCCGGTCCCCGGTCGTCTGGATGACCTCGATCTCAACGGTGTGTCCGCGCTCGCGCAGCAGCGCGGCGACGTGGTTGGCCTGCCACAGCGCCAGTTGCGATCCGCGGGAGCCGATGCGTAGCGGCGCCATAGGCGGTCAGGAACCCGCCTTCTTGTCGTCGCCCAGGTTGAACAGCCGCCGGATGACCTCGATGACGGTGGTGGCTTCCGGTTGTCCCGCCGTGGTCTTCAGCGTGGTGATGGGAGCGTGCAGGATCTTGTTGACGATGCCGCGGGAGAGCGCCTCGACCGCCTGCTCCTGCTCCGGGGTGAGCCGGCCCAGGCGACCCCGCACGCGCTCCAGCTCGGCCTGGCGGATGGCCTCCAGCTGCCCTTGCAGCGAGACGATGGTGGGAACCACGCTCTGCGCCTCCAGGCGCGCCAGGAAGCGCTCCACTTCCTGGGTCACAATGGCTTCGGCGCGCTCCGCCTCGCGCCGCCGGTCGGCCACGTGCCCGGCCACCACGGCCTGCAGGTCGTCAATGTCGTAGACGAAGATGCCGTCCAGCTTGTTCATCTCCGGATCCACGTCGCGGGGCACGGCGATATCAATGAAAAACATGGGGCGGTTCCTGCGGCGCTGGAGGAAGAGTTCGCCGTGCTCGCGGCGGAACAGAGCGTGGGGCGCGCCGGTGGAGGTGATTACGATGTCGGCGCGGTCGCAGGTGTCGTAGAGCTGCTCGAAGAGGATGGCTTGGCCGCCAAAGCGGCCGGCCAGCGCCAGCGCGCGCTCGTGCGTGCGATTGGCGACGAAGATGGCGCTCGCGCCCTGCGCCATCAGGTGGCGCGCCGCCAGCTCGCTCATCTTGCCCGCGCCCACCAGGTAGACGCTCTTGCCTTCCAGCGTCCCGAAAATCTTCTTGGCCAGGTCCACGGCGGCCGAGGCCACGGACACCGCCGAGCTGCCCACCGCCGTCTCCGTGCGCACGCGCTTGGCCACGGCAAAGGCGCGGGTGAGCAGCGCGTCCAGGTGCGAGCGCACCGCGCCCACGGCGCGCGCCGTGGCGTAGGCCTCCTTCACCTGCCCCAGGATCTGCGGCTCGCCCACCACCATGGAATCCAGGCTCGCGGCCACGCGGAACAGGTGCCGTACCGCCTCTTTCTCGCGGTGTTCGTACAAATGGGACTCGTAGGGCGTGATGTCGGTGGCGAAATATTCCCGCAGGAAGCCGCGTAAATCCCCCGCCCCGTTGGCGGAGGCCACCAGGATCTCCACCCGGTTGCAGGTGGAGAGCACCATGCCCTCGTCAATGCCCGGATGCTGCACCAGGCGGCGCGTGGCTTCCGCCAGACGCGACTCGGGGATGGCCAGCCGCTCGCGCACTTCGACCGGCGCCGTCTTGTGATTCACGCCCAGGAGAAGGAAGGTCATGGCCCCAGAAACCTGTGGACGCCGCTGAAATAATTGGCGGCCCAGGCGCCCAACGCCGCCAGAAATGCAAAGGTCGAGAGGAAGGCGGCGCGGCGTCCTCGCCAGCCCGCGTTCCACCGGGTATAGACCAGCACCAGATACACCACCCACATCAGCAGGGAGAGCACGATCTTGGGATCGCGGAGATAGGCGGCGCCGAACTGCTCCTGCGCGATCACCGACCCGGCCAGCAGCCCCAGGGTCATGAAGGGAAAGCCGAAGAGCAGGGCGCGATAGCCCATCTCGTCCAGCACCTCGAGCGCGGGCAGGCGCGTCATCAGGCTGTCGACCTGCTTGGCCTTGATGCTGCGTTCCTGCAGCAGGTAGAGCAGGCTGGCGGCGAAGCTCAAGGCCAGCGCGGCGTATCCGGTGAAGATGAGCGCGATGTGGGTGGCGATCCAGCTGCTGCGCAGGGCGGTCGAGGCGAACTGCGGCGGCGATTGTCCCATGGCGGCCGCAAAGGTCAGCAAGAAGGCCAGCGGGAACATGAAGATGCCCGGAGAGAGCGTCTGGTAGCGCCCGTACATCCCCAGGAAAAGCAGCAGGATGAGGAAGGCGAAGACCGACTCCGACTGGTGGATGGTGGCCGGCGCCAGCTGCCCGCTGGCCGCCACCGCCTCCGCCAGGGAGACGAAGTGAAACACCACTCCCGTGCCCATGGCGGGCAGAATGATCCGCGCCATGCGCTTCCCGCGGCCGCCGAGCGCCGCCAGCGCGTACACCAGGCCCAGGCCGTAAAACACCAGGGCCACTCTTAACCAGAGCAGAGACATAGGTTGAATGCCCGATTATACAAAGCGGGGGCTGGCGACACTATTGCAGGCCAAGCGGCGCGAGCAACTCCTCGATGTCGGCCGCCTCGACGGGCAGGCGCCGGCCCTCGTCCTTCAGCTTCTCGATCTGGTCGAATCCGCGGAAGAGGCGCATCTTGGCGGCGCCGTACTGCTCGGTTTCGCTGAGTTCGCGGCCGTGCGCCGCTGCCCACGCCGCCAACGCCTCGGGCTTCAAGAACACGCTCACCGCAAACATGGTTTTGCGGTCGGGCGTGACGTCAAAGATGAACTCGGTGGCCGGGGCTTCCGCGGCGCCGGGTAGCGCCGGACGCTTGCCCACGAAGTAATACTGATAGACGTATCCCGTCTCTCCCGTGTACGTCTTCATGCGTCGGACGGCCATGGCCTAGTATCCCCGGCGCTTGTCCACCACGCCGCGCAGCGGCTGGCCGGCGAGGTAGCGCCGCAGGTTGTCGGCGAGCAGCTCGTAGTGCCGCTCCCAGAGACGCTCGGTGACCGCCGCGGTGTGCGGGGTGATCAGCAGGTTCTCCAGCCGCCACAGCGGCGACTCCGGCGGCAGAGGCTCGGTGGCGAAGACGTCGAGCGCCGCTCCTGCAATCGTATGCTTCTGGAGCGCCGCCGCCAACGCTGCCTCGTCCACCAGCGCGCCCCGGCTGACGTTGATGAGGAAGCCCTCCGGCTTCATCTGCGCCAGGCGCTCGGCGTTCATCAGGCTGCGGGACTTTTCCGTCAGCGGCGCCGCCAGAACAACGTAGTCGGCTTCGCGGAGCAGGCGACTGAGTTCCGCCAGCCCATAGACCACATCCGCGCCGCCGGTTCCCCTCTCCGGATGCTCGCGCACGGCGATGACCTTCATACCTACAGCGCGAGCCAGCCGGACCAGTTCGCCTCCGATGCTTCCCAGGCCGACCACGCCCAAGGTCGCGCCTGCCACCTCGCGCGGGCGCGGCCGCTCCTCCCACATCGCCGCCTGGCCCCACACTCCGCGATGCTGCAGCTTCACCGCCGAGGGGATGCGCTTGGCCAGCGCCAGGACCAGCGCCAGCGCGTGCTCCGCCACCACCGGCCCGTGGACCTGTGTGGAGTTGGTCAGCGCGATGTCGCCGGCCACCAGCTCCGGCGAGAGCAACTGGTGGACGGCGGCGGCGGTCGAATGTACCCAGCGCAGCTTCTTCGCCGCGGCAACCTGCTCCGCCCGCAGCGACCAGCCGACGAAGACTTCGGCGTCGCGAATCTCCTCCGTCAGAGTCTTGTAGTCCGGCAGGTGCGCGATCTGAAGCTGGGGAAAATCTTTCCGCAGGCGCTCGCTGAACCACGCGGGCGCGGTCCACAGCTCGAAGGCGTGGCGGACGCAGATGACAACCTTGAAGGGTCGGCTCACGAGGGCTTCGGCCCGGCGCGCGGCACGCGCAGGTCGCGCCCGGTCATATCTTTCGGCTGTGCGGCGCCCAGCAAACCGAGAATCGTCGGCGAGATGTCCTGCAGCGCGCCGTCGGGGCGCAGGCCGAAGCGCGCCGCGTCCTCCGTCGCCAGGATGAAGGGCACGGGATTGGTGGTGTGCGCGGTGTGCGGCCCGCCGGTGGCGGGATCGATCATCTGCTCGGCGTTGCCGTGGTCGGCGGTCACCAGCATCGCGCCGCCCGCGCGCCGGATGGCCTCGTGGATGCGGCCCAGGCAGGCGTCCACCGTCTCCACCGCTTTGACCGTCGGCTCGATCTTCCCCGAGTGGCCCACCATGTCGGCGTTGGCGAAGTTTACGATGACCACGTCGAACGTGCCGCCCTCGACCGCCTTCACTACCTCGTCGGCGATGCCCGCGGCGCTCATCTCCGGCTGCAAGTCGTAGGTGGCAACCTTGGGCGAGGGCACCAGCACGCGCTCCTCCCCGGGAAAGGGCTGCTCCACGCCGCCGTTGAAGAAATAGGTGACGTGCGCGTACTTCTCGGTCTCCGCCACGCGCAGGTTGCGCAGCCCCAGGTTGCCCATCAGGTTGGCCAGGATGTTCTCCAGCGGCTCGGGCGGGATCACCACCGGGAGCGTGAATTTCTTGTCATAGCGCGTCATGCAGACGTACTTCAGGTTCTTGGGGACTCGGCTGCGGGGGATCTCTGCGTCCAGGCCGGCGGCGTCGGGGAGATCATTCCCCTGCTCGGCGGTGAGGCCGCTTTCGCGCGCCAGGGCGCGGGTGATCTGGCGCGCGCGGTCGGCGCGGAAGTTAAAGCAGAGGCAGGCGTCCTCGTCGCGGATGCGGCCCAGCGCCTCGCCGCGATTGTCGGTGACCACAAACGGCACAATGAACTCGTCGGTGACGCCCCGGTTGTAGGACTCCCTCACGCCTTGCACCGGCTCCACGAACGCGCCGGCCTCGCCGTTGCCCTCGACCATCGCGGCAAAGGCCTTGGCGATGCGCGGCCAGCGCCGGTCGCGGTCCATGGCGTAGTAGCGACCGTTGACCGTGGCAATCTTCCCCGTGCCGAACTCGCGCATCTTCTGCTGTAGTTGCTCGATGTATCCGGCGCCGTTGGTAGGCAGGGTGTCGCGCCCGTCCATGAAGCAGTGGACGAATACTCGGTCCACGCCGCTCTGCTTGGCCATGCGCAAGAGCGCGTAAAGATGTTCCTGGTGCGAGTGCACGCCGCCGTCCGAGAGCAGGCCGAAGAGGTGCAGCCGCCGCCCGCCGGAGCGCGCGTGCTTGACGGCATCGAGCAAGGTGGGGTCGGAGTAGAAGTCGCCATTCGCGATCATGAGGTCGAGCCGGGTGATGTCCATGTACACCACGCGCCCGGCGCCGATATTCAGGTGGCCGACCTCGCTGTTGCCCATCTGCCCGTCGGGCAGCCCGACGAAGTGGCCGCTGGTGTGGATGAGCGTGTTGGGAAATTCCTTGAGCAGTCGGTCGTAGTTGGGTTTGCGCGCCAGGGAGATGGCGTTGGCCTTCGAGGGCGGAGCGTAACCCCAGCCGTCGAGGATGACGAGGACCAGCGGTTTCGGTCGGCTCATTAATTCTTACCGCGGATTCAACGCGGATGAACGCGGATTCTAAATGATTTCTATGCGCTGGCCTTGCTTGCGAGTTCTCCGTGGTAGTTCAGCGCCTTCAATCCCGGGAACCGCGCCGCCTTCCCCAGTTCTTCCTCGATGCGCAGCAACTGGTTGTACTTGGCGATGCGGTCGGTGCGCGAGGCGGAGCCGGTCTTGATCTGGCCGGCGCCGGTGGCCACGGCCAGGTCGGCGATAAAGGTGTCCTCGGTCTCGCCCGAGCGGTGCGAGATGATGGAGGTGTACTGATTTCGCCGCGCCAGCTCGATGGCGTCGAGCGTCTCGCTCACCGTGCCGATCTGGTTGACCTTGATGAGGATGGAGTTGGCCACGCCCTGATCGATCCCCTGCTGCAGCCGCTTCACGTTGGTGACAAACAGGTCGTCGCCCACCAACTGGATGCGCTTGCCCAACTCGTCCGTCAGCAGCTTCCAGCCCGCCCAGTCGTCCTCCGCCAAGCCGTCCTCGAGCGAGACGATAGGATACTGCCGCGCCCAATCCGCCCAGTAGCGCACCATCTCCTCGGAACTCTTCACCGACTTGTCGGACTTCTTGAAGACGTACCTGCCGTCTTTGAAGAACTCGCTGGCCGCCGGGTCGAGGGCGATGGCCACCTGCGCGCCCGGCTTGTAGCCCGCCTGCTGCACCGCTTCCAGGATGACCTCGATGGCTTCGACGTTCGACTTGAGCGAGGGTGCGAAGCCGCCTTCGTCGCCGACCGCGGTGTTGTAGCCGCGCTTCTTGAGCACGCCTTTGAGCGTGTGGAAGATTTCCGCGACCCAGCGCAGCGCCTCGGCGAACGAGGTGGCCCCGACCGGCATGGCCATGAACTCCTGGAAGTCCACGTTGTTGTCGGCGTGGGCGCCGCCGTTCAGGATGTTCATCATGGGCACGGGCAGCAGGTTGGCCTCCGGCCCGCCCAGGTGGCGATAGAGCGGCAGTCCGGCGGTCGCGGCCGTGGCCCGCGCGGCCGCCATCGAGACTGCCAGGATGGCGTTCGCGCCCAGCTTGCCTTTGTTTTCCGTGCCGTCCAGTTCGATCATGCGCCGGTCGAGCGCGCGCTGGTCGGCGGCGTCCATCCCGATGAGAGCGGGGGCGATCACGCTGCGAACATTGCCGACCGCTTTCTGCACGCCCTTGCCCAGATAGCGCTTGGGATCGCCGTCGCGCAGTTCGACCGCCTCATGCTCGCCGGTGGAAGCGCCGCTGGGCACGGCCGCGCGTCCCACGGCGCCGCCCGAGAGCTGGACGTCGGCCTCCACGGTGGGATTGCCGCGCGAATCCAGTATCTCGCGCGCGCGGATGACGGAAATGGCGGTGGCGCTCACGGCGGTCCCTCCCTGGGCGGGCCGATTATAAGCCACCGGCCGGCGCCGGCCCCCGGTGAGCGAACAGCTCAAGGGCACTGACCAGCCGGTATAAAGTCTATCCCCGGGCCAGCCGTTAGCCCCTTCTCACGTACCTCCGCTGGTTCCCCTGTTATTTAGGCTATTGTGCCTGTTTCCTGGGTGTTTTACAGTCAGACCAGATGCCGGATTCCTCTGAGACGCTTAAGGTCGGTGACCGCGCTCCCCAGTTTTCGCTCCAGGCGGCCAACCGCGCGGAGAGCTTTTCCCTCGGGCAACTGACCTCGCGAGGACCGGTGATCGTGGAGTTCCTGCGGGGGACCTGGTGACCCAACTGCGCCAAGCGCATGGCTCAGTTCGAGTCCCGCAAGGACGAGGTCAGCAAATCGGGAGCGGCGCTGGTTTTCATTGCAGCCGAGAAGCGGGGCGGAATGTTCAAGCCGGAGAAGTACCTGGTGGAGCATCCCATCTCCTTCCCTTTCCTGCTGGACGAGGACCGCAGCGTGACCAAGGCTTATGGGGTTTACCAGCGGCTGGGCGTGGACGGGTTCAACCTCGCGCGTCCGGCGACGTTTGTGATCGACCAGGCGGGAGGCGTCGCCTACATCTACGTGGGAGCGAGCCAGACGGACCGCGCCCCCACACAAGAAATTTTTGGTGCCGCCGGCAAGCTGGGTGGCAATCCATCGCAAGGGGATTAGAAACCAGGAGGAAACAATGAGAAAGAGCTTGGTGCTGATCGTGATGTGCGCTCTGGTCGCGGGAGTGGCCCTGGCGCAGGAGTCGTTGTCGCTGCCGTCAGGTACCACCGTGCACATGAAGCTGGAGACTCCCATCTCCACGCAGACCAACAAAGTCGGCGACACCTTCGCCGGCCGGGTGACGGAGCCGGTAATGCTGAACGGCAAAGCCGCCATCCCGGTAGGAGCGGCCATCCAGGGGCAGATTGTGAAGCTCACCGAGCCGCGCCGCGTCAAGGGCAAGCCCACCATCGAGCTGCGGCCCGATTCCATCACCATGCCCAACGGCGAGAAGTATGAGTTCCACGCCACGGTGGTGGATACCGACGCGTCCACCAAGACCTCCGTGAATGACGAGGGTCAGATCAAAGGCAAGGGGCGCGACGGCAAGGACATGCGCAACATCGCCATCGGCACCGGCGCGGGGTTGACCGTGGGCGCAATCGCCGCTGGCGGCAAAGGCGCCCTGATCGGGGCGACCATCGGCGCGGGCGTGACCGTGGCCCACTGGCTCTCCAAGCACAAGTCGGCGGAACTGCCCGCGGGCAGCGAGATCGTCATGGAGCTGAACCGCCCCATGAGCATGAGCAGCAGCAGTTCCGGGAAATAGCGGCGGCGTAGAGCGGCGGCGCGAGCGAGCCCCCTCCCCCTTGGGATCAGGACCGCGCCGCCAGCTCCGCTTCACTGAGCACTTGCAGTTCGATGCAGCCTTCGCTGGGCAAAGAGTCGGTGGGCAGCCCGCCCTTCCAGGCGCTGAAGCGCAAACGCAGCTTATCCCCGACGGCCGCCCGCAGTGTCGCCAGCGGCACCTTCACTTCCAGTACCTTCCGCAGCCCGACCTCGAGTCCGGCGCCCCCCGGCTGCGCGCTGCTGGCGATCTCTCCCTCCCCTTCGTGTTGCTCCAGCTTCCAGGCGGCGATGGCGCCGCCGGCGAGGCTGACGTCCAGGCGCAGCCGGCAGTGCGGAGCGGCCGCATCGGGACGCGCGGCTTCCAAATTGAGAACGATGTCCAGCTTCGCCTCCCGGCTGCTGCGGGCAAAGTCCAGGCGGGCGTAGACATTTTCCTCGTCGATGCCGGCGTGGCCTGACTCCAGCAGGAATTGCCGGCCGTGCATGGCGGAGCTGCGCCGGTCGGCGGTGTACGTGGCGGCGCCCATCCAGTCGAAGTAACCCGCCAGGTCGCCGTCGATGCGGGGATGGATGTAGGCGGTTTGCGGCGCGAAGTAGGGCCGCGCCGCGCCGCTCAGGATGGCCTGGGCCAGGGAATCGGGCGGCGCCGCGCCCAGCGCTTGGTAGACGTTCGACAGGTGCTTGCGGTAGAGCTCGTCGAAATCGCGGTCGTTGGCGGAGTGGTGCTCGGGACCGTACCACCAGTTCCAGTCGCTGCCCTCGGCGATCAGGAGCTCCTCAAAGGCCAGCGTCCGCCTCTCTTCCGGCGCGGCGGGAGCCGCCTCGGCGTAGAACTTGCGCGCGGCCGCGAGGAAATCCCAGGCCCGGTTGTCCTCGGGCGCGCCGATCCACACGTTAAAGTTGGCGTTGATCCAGGAGCCCGGCGTGAGCGCAGCCAGCTTGCCGAAGTCCTGGTGGCGCTCGATGGCCTCTGAGACCGTCACCGCCTCCAGCTCCGGGGCTTTCTGAATGGCGTCATACACCCGCCGCAGAAACTCCCGGCCCGATCGCGGGTAGTACTCCCAGGCATTCTCACCATCGAGGATGATGGAAACCACGGCGTCCTTCCCTGCGCTCAGAACCGGTTGCGCCGAATCCCTGACTTTTTGGAGGAAGTCCGCTGCCGCCTGGGCCGCGGGCATCCCGGCATACACAAATCCAATCAGGTCGGAGAGCGTGTGGTCGCGGAAGAGCATGTGGACCGCCGCCGAGTCCTTCTCGTAACGGTAGATGGTGTAGAGCCGTTCGGCGCCGCCGGCAGCCAGGCGTCCGGCGCCGTCGCGCGGGATGGGAGAGTCGAGCGAGCGGCCCAGCACGCCTTCGTCGCTGGCCACCCAGTCGAGGCCCAGGCGGTGGGCGAGGGCCAGCACCTCGCCCGAGACGCTGCCCTCCGATGGCCAGATGCCCCGCGGTCGCATGCCGAAGACGCGCTCGTGCAGCGCCAGCCCGCGGCGCAGCTGCTCTTCGGCGTCCTCGGGATGCTGGAAGCGCTCCTGCGGCAGCGGCAGTCCCGGCGACGAGACCCGGCCCAGGTCCGTGTCGCACAGCAGGGGAAGGATGGGGTGGTAGAAAGGCGAGGTCGAGATCTCGATGCCGCCCCGCTGAGCGGCGGCCCGGTACGCGGGCAGGACCTGCGCCAGGAACTCTCGCTGCCTGGCGATCACTACCTGCTGGTCCGATTCCGAGTATCCCCTTCCCTTCCGGATCAGGGCGGCGATCTCCGGGTCGTCGAGGAAGAACTCGTCGAACCAAGCGACCTGCGAGAGCACTTGCAGGTCGGTGAAATCCTGGACTTGGAATTGTTTGACCGCCCGCTCCAGGTCGCGGCCCTGCGGTCGGAATTGTTCCCACAACTCGCGGTAGCGCGGATAGCGCCCGATCATGTGGGTCTGGTTCGCCTGGAACAGATACTGCAGCGCGAACTGCCGCTCTTCCTGGGTGAGGTCGCGCGCCGGCTTGGCAGCCACCTCGAGGAAGGGATCGCGCGCCGTGCCGGCCACGTAGTCCTCCATCTGTGCGATCAGCGACGGCACCAGGTTGAAGGTCTGGTGGATCTGCGGGAATTCCTCCAGTAGCTGCACCATGCCGCGGTAGTCCTTGAGGGCATGCAGGCGCACCCAGGGAAGGCGATACTCGCCGCTCACCAGGTCCTTGTAGTAGGGCTGGTGCATGTGCCAGAGGAAGACGATGCGCAGCTTGGGCATCTAGGCGGAGGGCTCCGGGAGGGCAGCAATGCCGGCTCCGCGGCCGCCGCAGGGCCATGCTAGACTCGAAGCGGAATCGCCCGTGCGCATCCTCACCCGATACATCCTGCGCGAAGTGCTCTCCTGGGCCGCCGTTGGGGTCACGCTGTTCACCTTCGTGTTCTTCATGCCCACCGTGGGGCGCATCCTGGAGGTGGCGGTGCGCAACAGCGCCCCGCTCCTCAGCCTGGCCCAACTCATCCTCCTCACGCTGCCCGGATTCCTCGTCTGGACCATCCCCATGGGAGTGCTGGTAGGGATCCTCATCGCCCTCAGCCGCATGGCGGCGGACAGCGAGGTCACCGCCTTGCGCGCCAGCGGCATCGGAGCCGGGTTGTTCCTGCGCGTGGTTGCCATGTTCGCAGTGGCGGCCTGGGTCCTGGCCTTGGTGAACGCCCTGTGGATCGCGCCTCGCTCCGCCGCCGCCTTCGCCGGTCTCCAGGAGCAGCTCAAGAGCACCCAGGCCCCCTTCGAGGTCCAGCCCCGCGTCTTTTACGAGGACTTCAAAAACTACGTGCTCTATGTGCAGGACACCGGAGTCGCGTCGGCGGGCGTGGTTTGGAAGCGCGTCTTTCTCGCCGATCTCACCACGCCCTCGGCGCCGAAGCTCACGCTAGCCGAGGAGGGCGTGGTTGTCAACGAATCCCCCACTACGCTGCGCTTGGAACTGAACAACGGCTGGCAGCACGAAGTGGACCCGCGCTCGCCCAAGGACTACGCCGTGACCAAGCTGGAAAAGTCCACCCTGCACATTGACCTGCCGGAGAGTCCCGGGCCGCAGCCGCCGGGCTCGCTCTCTTACCCCGAGATGTCGAACCAGCAGGTGCTGGATCGCGCCCGCACCGGGACCGCGGCCCAGGCCAACTGGTCCTGGGTGGAGCTGCACCGCCGCCTGGCCCTGCCCACCTCGTGCCTGGTGCTGGCGCTGGTCGGGATCCCCCTGGGCCTCTCCGCCCACAAAGGCGGCAAGTCCACGGGCTTTGTCCTCACCCTCCTTCTGGTGTTTGTGTACTACTTCCTCTGGCTCACCGGCGTGTCGCTCGGCCGCCAGGGCCAGCTCGCGCCCGGCATAAGCATGTGGATGGCCAACGTCATCTTCTTGGCGGGCGGGCTGCTTCTCTACCGGCGCGTCAACCGCATGCCCATCGAGATCGGGTCCTTCCGCGGGCTCTTCCCCTGGATGCGGCAGCACGTCTTGCGCCGCGCGGAGAAGGTGGGGGGAGGCTTCGAGCGCGCGGCTTCCCCCCGCCGGGTGTTCGGCGCCGGCTTCCCGCAGATCCTCGACGAGTACGTCCTGCGCGACTTCGCCGCCTATTTCGGATTGGTTCTTTCCACCTTCACCCTGCTGACCCTGGTGTTCACCTTCTTCGAGCTGCTGGGCGCCATCATCCGCAACCGCGTGCCGCTGGTGACCGTGGGCGAATATCTCCTGAACTTCCTGCCCTCGGTCCTCTACATGATGACGCCGCTCAGCGTCCTCATCGCCGTGCTGGTGACCTTCGGCCTGATGGAGAAGGCCAACGAGATCACCGCCATGAAGGCCACCGGCATCAGCCTGTACCGCATCGTCGTGCCGGTGCTGGCGGTGGGACTGGCGCTGGCGGTCGGGCTGTTCTTCTTCGAGCGCGAGGTCCTGCCCCGCGCCAACAAGCGCCAGGACGCCCTCTGGAACGCCATGAAGGGCAAGCCGCCCCAGACCTATCTGCGCGCCGACCGCAAGTGGATCTTCGGCCAGCAGTCCAGCATCTTCTACTACGAATTCTTCGATCCCGACCGCAACCAGTTCGGTCGCCTGGCCATCTTCCAGTTCGATCCCCAGACCCTGAGCATCACCCGCCGCATCTACGCCACCCGGGTCCACTGGGACGAGAACCTCCAGGGCTGGATCTTCGCCCAGGGCTGGGAGCGCACCTTTCGCGGGCCGGCCATCGAACGCTACGAGAAGTTCGACGTCCGCACCTTCCCCGACATCACCGAGCCCCCTGCCTACTTCAAGAAGGAAGTGAAGCAATCCTCGGAGATGAACTACGAGGAGCTCAGCGGCTACATTGACGACCTCAAACAGAGCGGCTTCGACGTGGTCCGGCTGCGGGTGCAGCTCCACAAGAAGCTGGCCTACCCGCTCATCACCTTCGTGATGGCGGTGCTGGCCATTCCCTTCTCACTCTCCGCCGGACGCCGCGGCGCCAGCGCCGGGGTGGCCATGGCCATCGGCATTGCCGTGGTCTATTGGGTCGCCTCCTCGCTCTTCGAGAACCTGGGCAATGTCGGCGCCCTGCCCGCCGCCCTCGCCGCCTGGTCGCCCGACCTGCTCTTCGCCCTCATCGGCGGCTACTTCATCTTCCGCCTGCCCACTTAGCCCGTCGCGCGGGGTGGGTTCAGCCTCCACGCACAAAACCGCATTCCCGGGGTTGCCCCACCCTTGTCGCTCCCGCCTTTTGGAGCGACAGAGCCTGCCCTGGGCGAAGCCGCGGGGGTGGGGGAACCCCTGGACGCTGCGGGTGTGAAAGCGTGGGGCAGCCCTCTACTTGATCACGTTGAAGGTTTTTCCAGGGAACTCATGCGCACTCGGAGTTCGTCCGCGGTCTCGGCGAGTATCGAAGCATGTGTCCGGCCCAGGGTTCGAAGCGTTTCCGTAATTGACCGGCTAAACCGCGACCAAAATCGGGCGTAGGGAATCGTCGAAGTGTAATGCGACAGCCGATTATGCGCTGCCAACAACGCATGGATGCGCTCCGCATTCCCCGGCTGCCGGGATTCGAAACGCTCGGTTCCGGCGTGTCTTCGAAAGTAACACCGGAGGTTTTCGTCGTCATTGTAGGTATTTCCGTGCTCGAGTGTGAATCCCTGCTGACTCGCCAAAACAGTCAATGTGGTCTTATTGAAATAGTGAAGGTGCGGCTTGATGTATTGGTGGCCTGGCGCCTGATTCCTGGCTTCTACATTGGGCACTTCAATCACGAGCAGCCCGCCGGCTTTGAGCCATTCCGAACAGCGGTGGAGAACATATCCTGGATCTGGCATATGTTCGAGCACGTGATACATGAAAATGGCATCGAAGTTGCGGGAGGGGGCGAAGTTCTCCAGTGTATTTTCTTCGACAGCATCCCCGATGATCCGACGGGCCCAATCGATGTACCGGGAATCAGGGTCAAAACCATGCGCATCGCACCGCGCCGCTCGAAGCAGATAGACCAATTCCCCCGCGCCGCAGCCCAAATCGAGAGTTCTGGCTGCCTCGGGTAATCGCGGAAGCAGGTCCAGGGCTCGCTCAAGGCCGGCCCGGGAAATGCGCCACAAGCGGCGCTTTGACGGGACCCTTCCTTTCCCGATTTCAACACGATAGACGGTTTTGTAATACTGGCGTAAGTCTTCCAGCGATGGCAATGGATCCCGCCTGACCAGCCCGCACTGATCACACAAGATTGTTTCGAGCCGTTCCCCGCCTCGACATCTCGTAGCCAGCACCAGGCTGCTCGTGGCACCGCACAGACGACACGGTGTCATCGCCATCAGCAGGAGTCTCCTCTTTGGGCTCTTGTGACGCTGGCATTGTACTGCTGGTGGGCGGGTGGCCCACCCTCTCGGACTGATCGCTCTTCAGGATGCCCACTCTTTCGCGGGTTTCGAAAGGGTGAGTGAACTGACCGCCTGCCCACCTCGGGTGTCGCGCGCTGGTAGAATCTTCCTGAACGCCCATGTTCCCCAGCCTGCGACCTCTCGGGCCTTACCTGTGGAGATACCGGGCCCGCCTCTTCTGGGGACTGCTCACCGTCTTCCTCAACAACGGCATCTGGATCCTTTTTCCCCAGGTGCTGCGCTACGCCATTGACGATCTGCACCTGGGCGTGACCCGTCCCAAGCTGCTCACCTATTCCCTGCTGTTGGTGGCCATCGCGCTGACCAAGGGCGTCTTCCAGTTCCTGACGCGCTGGGTCATGATCGGCATCTCGCGCGAGATCGAGTTCGACCTGCGCAACGACATCTTCCGGCACCTCGAAGGCCTTTCCTACTCTTACTACCAGCGCACGCGGACGGGCGACATCATGGCCCGCGCCACCAACGACTTGAACGCGGTGCGCATGCTGCTGGGCCCGGCCATCATGTACACCGCCAACACCCTGGTGTTCACCGCCGGGGCGCTGGTGTTCATGTACGCCCTCAGCCCCCGCATGACGCTCTACGCCTTCGCGCCCCTGCCGCTGGTGAGCATCGTGGTGCAGTACTTCGGGCGCCGCATCCATGAGCGCTTCGAGCGCATCCAGGCGATGTTCTCCGAAATCTCCGCCCGGGCGCAGGAGAACTTCTCCGGCACCCGCGTGATCCGCGCCTACGTCCAGGAGGAAGCCGAGATCGCGGCCTTCGAGGGCGCCAACCGCGAGTACATTGCGCGCAGCCTGAAGCTGGTGCGCCTGATGGGCATGCTTTGGCCGACGCTCGAAACCATGCTCGGCCTGGCCATCGTGCTGGTGCTGTGGCTGGGCGGGCGCGAGGTCATCCTCGGCCGCCTGACCGTGGGCGAGTTCGTCGCTTTCAACACCTACATGGTGCAGTTGACCTGGCCGGTCATCGCGCTGGGCTGGGTCATCAACATCTTCCAGCGCGGCAACGCCTCCATGGGAAGGATCAACGAGATCCTGAACGAGCGGCCGACCATCGGCGACGCGGGTGTGTCCACTCCGCCCCCAGCAGCGGCCATCCAAGGCGAGCTGGAGTTCCGCAACCTCAGCTTCGGCTACAACGGAGTGCCGGTGCTGGAGGACGTCAGCCTGCGCATCCCCGCCGGAACCAGCCTGGCCATCGTGGGCCCGACGGGTTCGGGGAAATCCACGCTGGTCAGCCTGATCCCGCGCATCTACGACGCCGATCCCGGCCAGGTCCTGCTGGACGGGCGGCCTCTGCGCGAGTATCCCCTGGAGACGCTGCGCCGCCACATCGGATTCGTCCCCCAGGAGACCTTCCTGTTCAGCGAGAGCGTGCGCGAGAACATCGCCTTCGGCGCCGAGCAAGCCTCGGACGAAGAGGTCCGCGGCGCTGCCGCCGGCGCCAGCATCGCGCCCGACATCGAAGAATTCCCCGAGAAATACGCCACGCTGGTGGGCGAGCGCGGCATCACGCTCTCCGGAGGCCAGAAGCAGCGCACCGCCATCGCCCGCGCCCTCATCCGCAATCCCCGCATCCTGGTGCTCGACGACGCGCTCTCCAGCGTGGACACCTATACCGAAGAGAAGATCCTCCACCACTTGCGGGAGATCATGCAGGGCTGCACCACCATCTTCATCTCGCACCGGGTCTCGACCGTGCGCGACGCCGACCAGATCGCGGTGCTGCACAGTGGCCGCATCGTCGAGTTGGGGCGGCACGACGAACTGCTGGCCCGCAACGGCTACTACACCGGCCTCTATCACAAGCAGTTGCTGGAGGAAGAGCTGGAGACGGTTTAGGGCGCGACTTTGGGCGCGCCCGCCTCGGGTTGCGTCGCCTTGCGTTGTAATGACAAATGACGAGCGACAAATGAAACGAGTGGTCACGCCCGAACTTCTGGACGACGACGCGGGCAGCGCCGCCGAAATCTCCACCTCCCTGGCCGACCTGGGACGCATCAACCGCTGGTTCGGCGGAGTCCGTGTGCTCTCCCGGCTGGTGGAGCGCGTAGCGGAGAAAACGGACCGGCGCGAGCTCACCCTGCTCGACGTCGCCGGAGCCAGGGGCGAACTGCCCCTTCAGGCCGCCGAGCAACTCCGGGGAAAGGGCATCCGGCTGGAAACCACGGTCCTGGACCGCGCCACCTCGCACCTGGAACCAGCGAATCGCGGCGTCGTCGGCAACGCCCTGGCGCTTCCCTTCCGCGACTCGAGCTTCGACCTGGTCTCCTCTTCCCTGTTCGTTCACCACTTGGAGCCGCCCGAGGTGCGGCAATTCGTCAATGAGGCCCTGCGCGTGAGCCGCATGGCGGTCCTCATCAACGACATCCGCCGCCACCCGGTCCACCTGGGGCTGGTGTATGCCGGACTGCCGCTCTACCGCAGCCGCCTTACCCGGCACGACGCCCCAGCGTCCATCCGCCGCGCCTACACGCCGGCGGAGATGCGCGGCCTGCTCGGCCAGACCGCCGCCGCCGGCGTGGACCTGCGCACCTACTACTTCTACCGCATGGGCATCATCGCCTGGCGAAATGGAGCGGCGGCGTGAAGGACGCGAACGGCGCTTACGACCTGCTGGTGGCGGGAGGAGGCCCGGCGGGAACCTCGGCGGCCATCACCGCCGCCCGCCTGGGCGCGCGCGTGCTGCTGCTCGAGCGCGGACGATTCCCGCGCGACAAAGTGTGCGGCGAGTTCGTCTCGCCGGAAGCGCTGGGACTGTTGGAATCCCTGCTCGGCGGGAGCCCCGGCGCAGCTACGATGCTGCGCTCCGCCTCCCGCATCACCCATGCCCGCGCTTTTGTGGCCGGCCAGTGCCTGGAGTTTTCCCTCGCGGCCCCGGCGGCGAGCATTCCCCGCTTCGACTTCGATGCCGGCCTGTGGAGGGCGGCGGAGGCGGCAGGCGTTGCAGCACGGCAGGGAGTCGCCGTCGAGAGCATCGAACAAAACGGCGTCTTCCGGGTTGCGACTTCCGCTGGAGTGTTCTCCGCCAAGAGTGTGGTCAACGCCAGCGGCCGCTGGTCCAACCTGAATTCCGCCGCCGAGCTTCGGCCGGGCCCCTCCCCGCGCTGGCAATGGCTGGGCATCAAGGCCCACTTCAACGAGGAAAGCCCTCCGCGTTCCGCGGATCTGTACTTCTTTGAGGGCGGTTACTGCGGCGTGCTGCCCGCACGTCACGGGCGAGTCAACGCCTGCGCCATGGTCCGCTCCGACCGGGCGCGCTCCCTGCGGGAGGTCTTCGCTCTGCATCCAGAGTTGCGCGAACGGAGCCGCCGCTGGCAGCCCGCGACGGAGCCAGTCTTGACCGCGCCCCTGGTCTTCCGGGCGCCGCGCAGCTTGCGGTCCGGAGTGCTGCTGGCCGGCGACTCCGCCGGCTTCCTCGATCCCTTCGCCGGCGACGGCATCTCCGCCGCGCTGCACAGCGGAGCGCTGGCGGCGCAGGCGCTGGCGGATTTCTGGCGGCAGCGCATGAGCCTGCAGCAGGCGGCTCTGCGCTACCACCGGGACTACGAGCTCGCCCTGCGGCCCGCCTTCCGCACTGCGGGGCGCATCCGCTGGCTGCTGCGCCTGCCCGCGGCGTTGCATGCGCCGGCCGCGAAAGTGCTGCGGACCGGTCCCGTGGCCCGCTACCTGGTGAGCCGGACACGCACCGCCATTCGCTGAATCGTCCCGTGGATGTCTACTTCACCACCAGGACCTCGCGCACGTTGTCCCGGGCCAGGAAGAACTTGATGGAAGCAAACTCCTGGAAGAGCTTCTCGATGTTGCGGTTGTTGAAGATGCGCTGCAAGCGGAAGCGCGGGCCCTGTTGCAGCTCTAGCTGATCGTCGCCCACGATGTGGTAGCGGTAGTAGGGCGCGTCCGGGCCGGCGTCGCGGGTGTGGAAGAACGCCAGCAGCACGCCCCCCGTCTTGGTGACGCGATGCAGCCGCTCCACCGCCGGCCGCACCACCGCCTCCGGAAGATAGTCGGGGATGTCCCAGCACAGCACCGCGTCGAACAGCGTGGTGGTGTAGGTGAGGTTCTCCCCCAGAAAACGGTCCACGTTGAGGGTGGGTTTGCCCTCCTCGGTGCGGGCGGCGTAGGCGGGAGAAGTCGAAGCCAGCAGGATGTCCTCGTTGTACATCTTGTGGCCCAGCCCGGTGAGGCGCGCGATGTTGGTGGGTGAGGTGGGGCCCAGGTCGAGGATGCGCATCTCTTCCTGCCCCGCCACCATGCGCGTGAACTCGCCCAGCCCGGTGGAATGCCGCGGGATGCGCTCCGCGGAGGTGGGCGGCGCGGGGGCTCCGCCCCCCAGAGAGGGCATCGCCTGGAACTTCCTGAAGAGGTCCTGGGCCATGAAAGCGGTTCTATGGCGTGCCGGCCTGCGTGGCTGCGGCTGGCGTCGCCGCGCGGCTTCGGATCAGCTCAATACTTCTTCTGCGCCGGCGAGGCCGAGTAGCCGGGAGTTTCCGTCGCCGCGCTGGAAGCGGCCGCCGGAGCCGCCGAATACGCCGCTGCGGAGGCGGACGCAGCCGACGTTCCTACCGGCGCTTCCCGCTTGGCCGCGCTCTTCGCCCCTTCCTTCTGGATGTCGATCGCGCCCTTGAAGAACGCCCCGTCCTCGATGATGATGCGCTGGGTGAAGATGTCGCCCACCAGCACCGCGGATTTCTTCAGCTCCACCCGCTCCGTGCCCTTGATGTTGCCGTCTACCTTGCCGTGCACCACCACGTCCCGGGCGTTGATGTGGGCGCGCACTCGCCCGTGCGGTCCGACCACCAGGGCGTGATCGCGCAGCTCGATGCTGCCTTCCACTTCGCCGTCCAGATACAGGTCCTCGCTGCCCGAGAGCTCGCCCTTCACCAGGACGGATTTTCCAATGTGCGCGACGTCGGAACGGAAGTTGTCGGTCACCTTCGGCATTTCCATGGGACGCATCTCCTTGGGGGTTAGGGCCGGAGCCGTGGGTGCCGGCGGTTGCTGCGTTGCGGTGAGTGGCTTCTCAGGTTCGCTGCGGGTTTTCCACATATCCAAATCTCCCGGGATTCTGCGACCATGCTGTCTCCGGAAACCCGGAATGCATAACACCCGAAGGCAGAATCGCTCATGCGCACTATACTCAACCTGGAGGCGGGCGGCAATCGGGTTTTTGCCCAGAGGCATTTTCCCCGAGTTTTCCACAGGCCCCAAACTCCTCCCTGTTAACCAGGGATACAACACCTGGGGCATGGTTCTCGTCTAACCTTTATCCCCCAGGAACCTCTGGCCGAATGCTCAGCGGAATGCGATTCGCGAAACCGCTTCTGACCATTGCCGCTCTGGGGCTGGTTGCCGCCTCGGGAGCCGCCCAGACTGCCCCTCCTGCGCCCGCGGAGAGCGCGCAGGGGCTTGTCCGCAAGGTCATTGACCGCGAGCTGGCGGCGGAGGAAAAGCCGCTGCAGTACCTCTACCGCCTGCGGCGCGAAGGCCGCGAGGGCTCATGGATCCGCGACATCATTGAAACGCGCGACGGCTTGGTCTCCCGCCTCATCGCCACCAACGACCGTCCCGCCACAACCGAAGAGCGCGCCAAGGACGACCGGCGCCTGGAGCACCTGCTCACCCATCCCGACGAGCAGCGAAAGCACAAGCAGCGCCAGGAAAAGGACGCCGAGCAGGTGCGGAAGCTGCTCCGCGCCCTGCCCGACGCCTTTCTCTACGAATATGACGGGGCCGAAGCCGGCCCCCACGGCGAGCTGGCGCGCCTGAAGTTTCGGCCGAATCCAGATTTCGAGCCACCCTCGCGGGAGACAATCATCTACAAGAGCATGGAAGGGACGATGGTGGTGGAGCCGCGCGACCTGCGCCTGGTCCGCATGGACGCCTCGCTGATCGAGGGCGTCACCCTCGGCTGGGGGCTGCTTGCCCGCCTTAACAAAGGTGGCCGCATCACCCTGGAACAGTCGCTGCTTCCCGATGGCGAGTGGCAAACCACCCGCATGACCCTGGACTTCACCGGCAAGGCTTTCCTGTTCAAGACCATCCGCATAAAGCAGAAGCAGTCCATCACCGACTTCCGCCCGGCGCCCACCGGCCTCAGCCTTGCCGAGGGAATCGAGCTGCTGAAAAAGCAGGACACTGCCGTCGCGGAGAAGAAGTAGGGTAGCGCCGGCGTCTCGCCGACAACTGCGCAGCATCCCGCGCCGGCAAATCTCAGCCTGGCCGAGGGAATCGCGCTGCTGAAAAAGCAGGACGCTGCCCTCGCGGAGAAGAAATAGCAAGGTAGCGCCGGCGTCTCGCCGGCAACTGCGCAGCATCCCGCGCTAGCGAGGCAATCCAGTAATTGCAGGGGTTGCCCCACCCTTCCGCCCGATCTTGGCGAAGGGTGGGAGTTTCCCGGAGCTCTACGCGCTGGGCGGGGCCAGCAGCCCGGCCACCGGACGGAATTCCCCACCCTGTCGCTCCAACACCGGGAGCGACAGGGTGGGGCAACCCCGAATCTCTCATGCACGAAAGCGTGCGCCAGCCCCCACAGGATTTGATTTTGAAAGCGCGCAGTGGTATGTTTCTGATTGTGCATCCTGTCCGGGTTGCACAAAACCAAAATTCGGGCCTGTTATGGTCCGAGAAAAGAGGCCTGTTATGGCCAATAGTGGTAACGTGTCAGCGTTGCTGAAGCAACTGTCCTCCGCTTCACAGACTCTCAGTCAAGCCTCCAACAAACTCACAGAACAGATCAAAGAAATTGAAACGTCTCTCGCCTCCTACAACCTCGGTGTCGTCGCGTGGGTAGAGTTGCGTCGCACTCCTGAGGTGATCGACCAAAAGACTCAACCTGTTGATCACATTGAACGGCTCGGGTATTCCAAGGAGAACGGGAAATGGGGCCTCTATGCTTCCTCTGAGGTTGAAGAACTTGAGCACTTTGAGTTGTGGCTCCTTCGGGACGCACCACGTGAGTTGCGGGTTCTCGCGGTGGACGCGATTCCGCAGCTTCTAGAACAAATGGTGATCAAGGCGAAAGAGCTCACCACGGAACTGA
>Ga0080064_1002206_pt1 | contig 34375 bp, 22 predicted proteins | sample Subgrocontami54m_FD_69260 | JGI IMG/M metagenome (GOLD analysis project Ga0080064, IMG submission 69260) | Subsurface groundwater microbial communities from S. Glens Falls, New York, USA - GMW46 contaminated, 5.4 m (SPADES assembly) (version 2) ...
CGCCGCCCGGCGTCTTCATGTCGAGCACGACGACGTCGGCCTTGTCCGCGATCGCCTCCTTGAGCCCGCGGCGAATGATGAAGAGCAGCGGCGCGTCCACCGGTTCCCGGACGGGAATGACGACGACGCGTTGGGGGCGCGGAACCGCCGGCGTGGCACCGGCATCCGCCGCGACCGGCTCGGCCGCAATCGCGACGATTGCAGTGAGCAAGACGGCAAACCACTGGAAGAGCCGGCGCGGCATTGCTTCGAAGGTAGCGCACCGGGCCGGGCGGAGCAAGCGTCGTCGTAACGCAGCCAACCGACGAGCGGCGCGAACGTCGCGGCCAGGCTTGTGCGCCTTGGGCGCATTGCCCGCGCCCCGGCGGTGGCCGTCAATGCCATTTATTCTTTGCGCGCGCCCGGCCGGCTTCGTTAATGAGCCCCGCAATGGACAAAGTTCCCTACCAGGGCCAGACGCTCACGCGGTGGCGTGTCGGCAATTCCACGTTTCTCGCGCTCCCGGAACGAGGCGCGCGGCTGATGAACTGGAACATCACGCTGGGCGACGGCTCCGTGCGCGACGTGCTGTACTGGCCGGAGAACGCCGACTTCAATGATTTCGCGCGCGTGCGCGGCGGTAATCCGATCCTGTTCCCCTTCAATGCGCGCGTGTTCGACCGCGGCGACATCCACTTCTGGCGCGCGGCCGATGGCGTGCGCCGGCCGATGCCGATGCACGGCCTCGCACGGCAGGGCGCGTTCAAGGTCACCCGGGTCGATGCGCGCGGCTTCGTCGCGCAATTCGTGCCGGGCGAAGAGGCGCGACAGTGCTACCCGTACGACTACGAGTTCAGCGTCACCTACCGCTTCGAACCCGTGGGGCTCTCGTGCGAATTCGCGCTGACCAACCTCGGCCGCGAGCCGCTGCCGTGGTCGGCCGGGCACCATTTTTATTTCACGCTGCCGTGGACCGAAGGCACGTCGCGCGGCGATTACATCATCCGGATTCCGGCGGCCAAACGGCTGCGACAGGACACCACCGGCGCGTTGGTGGCCGGGCCGCAACTCCAGACCGACGAGAACCTCGGCAACCGTACGCTGATCGACACGCTGCACACCGCGTTGCGCAGCAATGAAGTCGTGTTCGGCGAAAAAGACCGGCCGGGCGATGTCGTCGTGCGGCTCGGCGCCGACCAGGTGCCGCCGCCCCAGGCGACATTCGTCACCTGGACGTTCGCCGACGATTCACCGTATTACTGCGTCGAGCCGTGGATGGGACCGCCGAACGCACCGGAACACAAAGTCGGGCTGTACCACGTCGCCCCCGGTGATACGCAGAAGTTCACGGTGAGCGTGAGCGTGCGGTAGTTTGCCGTATGTGCCGTGATACGAGGATCAGGGGATAACTCTCACCCTGGTTCTCACCCTCACTCGCACTTTCCCTTTCACTTTCACTTCAAATGGGCCACATTGCCGCGATGGACATGGCTTCCGCATCGTTGGCTTTCATCGACGGGCTCGGCGCGCCCGAGATGGGCCTGATTTTCATCCTGGTGCTGGTGCTTTTCGGCGGACAGAAACTGCCGGAGTTTGCCCGCGGGCTGGGCAAATCGATCCGCGAATTCAAGAAGGCCGCCGCAGGCGTGGAAGAGGAGTTCAAACGCGCGCTCGATGACGACGAGCGCAAGACCGCCGCGCTGAATGCGCCGGCCACCACCGCCGCGGCATCGTCGGCGGTCAGCGACACCGGCGGGCCGGACGCGTCCACGTCACATCCGGACGAATACCACGACTACAACTACCACCCCGACGAGACGTATGGTGGCGAGGGCACGTCCGCCGCGAGCGACCCCGACGCGGCGACCGCAACGGCCTCGGCTGAAGCCGGCGGCACCAATGCCGAGGTGCCCAACGCGACGCCGGCGTCGGACGTCGCGGCGGCCGGCACGCCGGAGACTCCGGCGGCAACTCCCGACCTGCCCGCGGCCCCTGGCGCGGCGGAAACCGCCGCCACGACTGCTCCCGCGCCCGCGGCTGCTCCCGTGCCTGCTGTCGCAAGCGCACCGGACGCCCCACCCCAGCCCACGCCCCCGGCCAGCACTCCTCCCTCCGGCCCCGCGGGTGGAGCGCCAGCGAGTCCGTGAGCGTGCACCAGCCGGCAAGCGGAGCGGAGGAAAAGCCGGTGCCGCTGCCCATCACGGGCGAACTCGATCTGCACACGTTTCGCCCGCAGGATCTGGGCGAGTTGCTCCCGGCCTACCTCGGCGAATGCGCCGCGCGCGGCCTGCACGAAGTTCGCATCGTGCATGGCAAGGGCACCGGCACGTTGCGCACGACGGTGCACGGCCTGCTGAGGCGCTCGCCCCTGGTCGCGTCGTTCCGCTCCGGCGACGAAACGAGTGGAAGCTGGGGCGCGACCATCGCCACCCTGCGCCGATGATGTGGCGGATCCTGCTTTGGATGGCGCTCGCCGCTGGCGCGCGCGGAGCCGGTTCGAGTCCGCCGCCGCTCATCGCGATTTCGCTGGATGGGTTCCGATGGGATTATTGCGACCTGCATCCTGGCGAAACCGCGAACCTGCGCCGGCTGCGCCAGGAAGGCGTCACGGCGCGCGGGCTCATCCCGGTCTTTCCCAGCAACACGTTTCCCAACCACTACTCGATCGTGACGGGGCTTTACCCCGCGCACCACGGCATCGTGAACAACGAGTTCTTCGACCCGGCGCGAAGGATGTTCTTCCGCTACTTTCAGGCGAGTTCCGTCCACGATCCGGCGTGGTGGCAGGGCGAGCCGATTTGGGCGACGGCGATCAGGCAGGGCCGCACCGCCGCGGTGTCGTTCTGGGTCGGCTCCGAGGCGGAAGTCGCCGGCGTGCGGCCCACGTATTGGCGTTCCTATGACGCCAGCACGACCTTCGAGCAGCGGCTCGCGGAAGTCACGACGTGGATGCGGCAGCCGCCGGCGCAGCGGCCGGCGGTGATCGCGTTCTATCTCGAGGAGACCAATGGCGCGGGGCACCGGTTCGGCCCCGCCTCGCCCGAGCTCGTGGCGGCAATCCGCCTCTGCGACGAGCGCGTTGGCCGGCTGATCGCCGAAGTCCGCTCGGCCGGCGCGGAGCCGAACGTGATGATCGTCTCGGACCACGGGATGACCGAGATCACGCGCGACCGGACCATCCTCCTCGACGAATTCATCGACTTGAAGACGGTGCAGATCGACTCGGACGGCAGCGTGCTCGCGTTGCGCCCGATCGACGGCAAAGCCGACGCGCTCATGGCCGCGCTCGCCAAGCTACCGCACGCGCGAGCCTATCGACGGGAGGAAATGCCCGCGCGTTTTCACTTCCAGGACGGCAGCGACCGGATTGCGCCGGTCTGGGTGTTGCCGGAGGAGGGCTGGCATCTCGTCACGCGGGCCACGTTCGAGCGGCTCAGACGGAGATTCACCGAGAAGGGATATCTCGCCGGCGATCACGGCTACGATCCGGCGTTGGCGTCGATGCGCGGAATCTTCATCGCGCACGGACCGGCCTTCCGCCGTGGCGTGGAGTTGCCGGAGATGGAAAACGTGCACCTCTACAACCTGATGTGCGCCGTCGCGAAGCTGCGCCCGGCCCCGAACGACGGCGACGATCGACTGGTAAGGGCGGCGCTGCGGTAGGGTTTGGCCTGGGTGGCTTGTTCGTTGCAACTTTTGGGAGCACCGCCGTGTACTCCAGCCACGCCGTGGAATCTCCGCCGCCGTTTCGCACGAGCGGCGGATTGAATCCGCCACGCCGCCCAATCAACCTTCACCCGTCATGAACCAGATTCCACCGCTCCTTCCCACGCAGATGCACGAAATCGAATACAAGATTCACGGCGACGACATGCAGTTCGTCGAAATCGAACTGGATCCCCAGGAGGCGGTCGTCGCCGAGGCGGGCGGCATGATGTTCATGGACGACGGCATCGCGATGGAGACCATCTTTGGCGACGGCTCCGGACGAAGCGGCAGCGGGATCCTCGGGGCGTTGCTCGGCGCGGGCAAACGGCTGCTGACCGGCGAGTCGCTGTTCATGACCGTCTTTCAGAACCAGGCTGCCGGGAAAAAGCACGTGGCGTTCGGTGCGCCCTATCCTGGCAAGATCATTCCCATTCGGCTCAGCGATCTCGGCGGCGAGCTGATTGCGCAGAAGGACTCGTTTCTGTGCGCGGCCAAGGGCGTCAGCATCGGGATTGCGTTTCAGAAACGGATCGGCGTCGGGCTGTTTGGCGGCGAGGGCTTCATCATGCAACGGCTGACCGGCGATGGCTGGGCGTTCGTGCACGCGGGCGGCACGTTGCTGGAGCGCACGCTCGGTCCCGGCGAAGTGCTGCGCGTCGACACCGGCTGCATCGTCGCCTTTCAACCAGGAGTGGACTACGACATCCAATATGTCGGCGGGGTGAAGACGGCGCTCTTCGGTGGTGAAGGTTTGTTTTTCGCGACGCTCCGCGGCCCGGGAAGAATCTGGCTGCAGTCCCTGCCGTTCTCGCGGTTGGCTGGCCGAATCGTGGCGGCCGCGTCGCAGACCGGGAAGGGAGGTCGCGAGGAAGGCTCCGTCCTGGGCGGACTCGGTCGGATGATCGACGGCGACAATTCCTAAGGCGCTTAACCGCGGATCGCGCGAAGGATCCCCAAGGCATTCAACCGCGGATCACGCGGAGTACGCGGATGGTCGGATTCTCTCCCGTCATCTGCGTGTTCCGCGTAGTCCGCGGTTAAAAAAAACTCAGTGGTCTGGTCGTCGCGTGGCTCAGCCACAGACGAAAAAACCAAGGCAATCAACCGCGGATCACGCGGAGTACGCGGATGGTCGGATTCTCTCCTGCATCCGCGTGTTCCGCGTAGTCCGCGGTTAAAAAACTCCGCGGTTTGGTCATCGCGTGGCTCAGCCACAGACGAAAGAACCCAAAGGCAATCAACCGCGGATCACGCGGAGTACGCTGATGGTCGGATTCTCTCCCGTCATCTGCGTGTTCCGCGTAGTCCGCGGTTAAAAAAACTCCGCGGTTTGGATTGGTCTGAAAATCGTCGGCATTCTTCGCGCGGCGTCCGGTGCAAACGGTCGGCAAGAGCCACTGGCTGGGTAGGTGTTGTGATCACCGCACGCTCGACCCACAGTCGCCGGGTCATGAAAACCTACTTCATCTATGGCCTCGCCATGGCGATCGCGGGTGCGGCCCTGGCGATGGTGTTGTACCTCCTCGGTTTTCACTCCGATCCGAGCAAGCTGGTGGCAGCCCAAATCATCGGCGTGTGCGGCGGCCTGGTCATCGGGATCACTTGCATCACGCTCGGGACGAAGGCGCGGCGGGAGGAAATCCCGCCGACCGAAGAATTCGGATACGGCCGCGCGCTGGGCGCCGGCGTGATGATCGCGTTGTTCGCCGCGCTGTTCAACATCGTGACGGCGTACACCTACGCGAAGTACATCAATCCCGAGTTCGTCGATGTCATCGTCCAGGCCCAGATGGAGAAGCTCGAGCAAAAGAAAATCCCGCCCGCGCAAATGGAGTCAGTGGAAAAAATGGTGCGCAAGTTCTCCGGGCCCGAGGTGCAGGCGGCGTCCAGCTGCCTCGGCGGCATCTTGTTCGGCACGCTGATTTCGCTCGTGACGGCAGCGCTGCTGAAACGGCCCGCGATGCCGCCGGGTTTGGAAACCCCTTCCGCCGTGGCGTGAATCTTACCGCAGATCTCGCCGAAGCCGCCCAAGGCATTCAACCGCGGATCACGCGGAGTACGCGGAGGGCTGGACTTTCCTGCCCCTCCGTGTGCTCGGCGTAATCCGCGGTCAAAATAGTCCGCGGTTTGGCGTCCGCGTGCTCCGCGCAATCCGCGGTGGATCGACTTCCTCTGATCCGCGGAATCCTTTCAGAAGAACAGCGATCGCAGACGAAGAACTCCAAGGCATTCAACCGCGGATCACGCGGAGTACGCGAAGGACTGGACTTTCTGCCCCTCCGCGTGCTCGGCGTAATCCGCGGTCAAAATAGTCCGCGGTTTGGCGTCCGCGTGCTCCGCGTAATCCGCGGTGGATCGACTTCCCCTGATCCGCGGAATCCTTTAAGAAGAACAGCGATCGCAGACGAAGAACTCCAAGACATTCAACCGCGGATCACGCGGAGTACGCGGAGGGTTGGACTTCCTGCCCCTCCGCGTGCTCGGCGTAATCCGCGGTAGATCGATTATTTCCGCGGAATTCCTTTCAGAAGAACAGCGATCGCAGACGAAGAACTCCAAGGCATTCAATCGCGGATCACGCGGAGTACGCGGAGGGTTGGACTTTCTGCCCCTCCGTGTGCTCGGCGTAATCCGCGGTCAAAATAGTCCGCGGTTTGGCGCCCGCGTGCTCCGCGCAATCCGCGGTGGATCGACTTCCCCTGATCCGTGGAATCCTTTCAGAAGAACAGCGATTGCAGACGAAGAACTCCAAGGCATTCAACCGCGGATCACGCGGAGTACGCGGAGGGTTGGACTTTCTGCCCCTCCGCGTGCTCCGCGTAATCCGCGGTCAAAATAGTCCGCGCTTTGGCGTCCGCGTGCTCCGCGTAATCCGCGGTGGATCGACTTCCCCTGATCCGCGGAATCCTTTCAGAAGAACAGCGATTGCTGCGCCGGGCGCTCGCGGGCCGGCAGCGGCAGGCCGATCCCGCGGGGCCGCAGCACCCGCGTTTCGGCGCCCTGGAAATCCGCATCGGTCTGAAACGTGATATGGTGCATCGCCTCGAGTTTCTCGAACCGCTCGCGCACGGCGGCCGGCATCGCGCTGCGCTCTTCCGGCGTGTTGACCGGACCCGAGAAGAGCTGATCGCCCTTGGCATTTTTCGCGACGAGCTGCTTGGCGCCATCCTTCAGCGTGAGTTCGAGCGAACCGTCGTCGTCGCTGAACACGACGTTGCTGTTGCCCGTGTGCACCGCCATCGCCCGGAATCCCGGGCCGGCATGGTCCAGGTGAATCCGGACCGGCTCACCGTCCGGCGAACGCTGAATCAGCGACAGCAACCGGTCGACCTCCGCGCGCTCCGTGCCGGGCGGGAAGACTTCGAATTTGTCACCCGCCATCGTCAGGGGAAGCGACGCGCCGTTGAGGAGAGCCGACATCAATTTCGGCACCTCGTGCGTCCCGAGCTTCACCTTCGCGGTGTTTTTCTGCCCCCCGCGCACGTAGGTGAGCGTGACTTCGTCGCCTTCCTTGTGACTGCGAATGAGCACGGAGAGCTGGCGAACCTCGATCAGGATCTGATCGTCGAGCTTGAGCAGGATATCGTGAACCTTCAGCACGTCGACGGCCGGGCTCTTCGGCACGACTTGGTTCACGACGAGCCCCGTGCCCTGGGGCAATCCGAGTTGCGCGCTCATCGTGGCGTTGACCGGCGTCGTCTCGACACCGAGGAACGTCACCTTTTCCTTTTCCAACAGGCGTTTCTCGCCGCTCTGCGCGTGCACGCGTCGCTCCGGGACGAGCACGCGCAGGCTCTTCTTTTCTTCCTTGGCCGCGGGCGGGTTGTCCTCGGCGCGGCTGCCCGGCGAGAGGATGGCGGCAAGGCCCAGCAGGGCGGTGATGGTGTGCAGGCTGATCTTCATGGGGACTGTTTTCGGTTCGGGTTATTGAAAGGATATGGGCACGACGCGGACTTCCTCGCGCGGCACCGACCAGGTGAGCGAGGCGTGGCTGCGCGGGTTCCGCCAGGTGATCGTATCGACAAATTGGAGTCGCTCGCGTCGGGCGGGCGTGCCATCCTCGAGCGTCACGAGGCCTTCGTCGCTGGTCGACACCAGCACGTTTTCCGCCGCGACCGGCTTGAGCGAAGTCTCGGCCGCGGCCTGCGCCGAGTGGTGGCCGGGGGCTCGCGCCGCGGAGCCCGGGAAACCGGGCGGCCGCCCACCCTGGGTCGACATCAACGCGATGGCCGCGGCGGCCGGCAAGGCGACCGACCAAATCCAGCGGATGGGTGCGAGCGGGCGCCGCTTTGCAGGCACGGCCAGCTCCCGCTCGAGGCGGGCCTCCAACTCCCGCGACGGCGGCGCGGGTTGCAGCGCCTTCAGCTCGGCTTCGAAGTCTTGCAGGTCGTCATCCATGGCAATCCGCCGCGGTCAATTCCTGCCGCAGCGCCGCGAGGGCGTAGCGGTAACGTGATGCGGCCGTGTTGGGCGAGAGCCCGAGCTCCGTCGCAATTTGATCGAACGTGAGCTCGCCCCAGATCTTGAGCACGAGGACCTCGCGTTGTTCGGGTGGGATTCGTTGCAGGGCGCCCTCGATCGCCGTGCGGCGCTCGTCGGCTTCGAAGGGAACCTGAAACAGCGCGAAGCCGTCCTCCGGGCTGTCATGGGAACGCTCTTCGCGCGCCACGCGCCGGCCATCGCGCCGCGCCAGGTCGAAGGCCGCGCGCCGCACCGATGTGACGAGCAGCGCCATCGGCTCGCCCGGCAGTCCCCGCTGGTGCCGCCAGTATCGCACAAAGGCTTCCTGCACGACGTCCTCGGCATCCGCCAGGGATCGCGTCCATTGGCGTGCGCACAACAGCAGCTTCGGGCCGTAAAGCTGAAACCAGGTTTTCCAGTCATAGGATTCTGGCGGATTCGAATTCACCGTTGCGCGGGCAACTCCGAGTCTGCATTGCGCATTGGAGGGCCCGTCTCGCCAGAATCCTTAACTCGTCGCTCGGCGGCGTGGAAGCAGGTTTCGCCGGACAATTGGCGCTGAACTCGGCTGGTCACGGATGTCACGACAAGTAGCGCAGCCGTGTCGCGGTTTTGTCTAAGGTTTTTGCGCAGCAAAAACCTCGCGCAGCAAAAACCTAAATAAAAAGGGGCCCGGATTTGATCCCGGGCCCCTGTTACAACTACCCCTTCGGACGCCTTTAACCGCGGCCGAAGAGCCGTTTCCAGCTAATGCGGTACTCCAGCGCGGCAACGCCCAGCAGCGCGACAACGCTGGCGTAGCCGATCAGGGACTCTGCAGTTACCGAGGAACGGACAGAAAGCACGATTGCGGCAACAGCGACGAAGCTGACGGGGACCGCTATGAACAGGTTCTTCTTCATGTTTGGTATGTGGTTTATCGGCCCGCTTCGGGTCGACGGCCGGGATTATAGGCCCTAAACGTAATAGTTGAAATCGATGCTTCCTATCGTTTTCATAGGATTTTCCTATGGAATTTCAGCAACTCCGTTACTTCATCGCCGTCGCAGAAACCGAAAATTTCACCCGGGCGGCCGAGCGTAGCCATGTTTCGCAGCCATCACTCAGCCAACAAATTCTGAAGCTGGAAAGCGAAGTTGGCCACAAGCTTTTCCATCGGCTGGGCCGGCGTGCGGTACTGACGGAGGCCGGTGCCGCCTTCCTCGACCGAGCGCGGCGAATCGTCTTCGAGGTCGAAAACGCCGCCAAGGAACTAAGCGACCATCCGAACCTGGAGCGGCGACTCACGGTCGGCGCGGTCCAGACGGTCATGCCGTACCTCATCACGCCGCTCATCGCCGAGCTGCGCACGTCGCACCCGAACCTGCTGATCGATGCGCGGGAGGACTTTCGCAGCAACCTGGTGCGCGCGGTCGTCGAGGGCGAACTCGACCTCGCGGTCGTGCCGTTGCCCTTGGCTGAGCATCGCGTGTCGGTCGAGCCGTTGCTCACCGAACCTCTGCTGCTCGTCGTCGGCAAGAATCACCGGATCGCCAGCCGCTCGGAAATCAGCATCAACGATCTGGCGGAGGAAACGTTTGTCTCGCTGGGGGACTCGAGTTCGCTCGCTTCGCAGATCCGGACCTTTTTCGGCGACCAGAAATTCCAGCCGCGGATCGGGTTTCGCTGCGCGCAGGTCGCCACGCTGAAACTCTTCGTGTCGACCGGGCTGGGCATCTCGCTGCTGCCGCAACTCGCGCGCACGCCGGACGACCGCGACACCCTCACCTACCTGCGATTGACCGGCAGCGTGCCGACGCGCGAACTCGTCGTGATTCGGCACCTGCAACGCTACCAAAGCCGTGGAGCGCAGCAGTTCCTGTCACTCCTGCACGAGCACGTTCGCACGCGCGATCAACTCAACGCGACGCTGCCGGGGTGACGGTTGCGCTTTCGGCAAAAAGACCAAGGCTCAACCCCTTCATGCCATCGGCCGGACATCTTCATGCGCTTACGCCAGGGCGCGAACGGGCGACGCTCCTCACGCTGGGCGCGATCCAGTTCACGCACATCCTGGATTTCATGATCATGATGCCGCTGGGCGCGCAGTTGATGGACGTCTTCAAGATCACGCCCGCGCAGTTCACGCATCTCGTGGCGTCGTACGGTTTCGCGGCGGCGGTCAGCGGCTTCGCGGGCGGTTTTGTCCTCGATCGGTTTCACCGCAAGCGATCGTTGCTGGTCCTCTACGCGGGTTTCGGGATTTCGACGCTCGCGTGCGCCTTCGCCCCGACGCATCACGCGCTGCTCGTCGCGAGATTGGCCGCCGGCGCCTGCGGCGGGCTCGCGGGCTCGATGGTCACCGCCATGGTCGGTGACATCGTGCCTCCCTCCCGCCGCGGCCGCGCGATGAGCCTGGTCATGGCGGCATTTCCCGTCGCCTCCGTGCTCGGCGTGCCGCTGGGCCTGGTGCTGGCGGGCAAGTACGGCTGGCATGCGGCGTTCTTCCTGCTGGCGGCGTGCTCGGCCGTGGTGCTCGTGCTCGGCGCCTTTGCCCTGCCGCCGATCCGCACCGCCGTGCACGGCCATCAACCGATCCGGCAGATGCGCGAAATCATGTCGCACGGCATCCACCTGCGCGCGTTCGCGGTCGGCGCCGTGCTCGTGATGGCCGGCGGCGTGCTGATTCCGTTCATCGCGCCATCGTTCGTCGCTAACGTCGGCCTCGATGAAAAAGTGCAGCTGCCGATCACCTACATGGTCGGCGGCGTCGCCACCGCCTTGAGCACACCGCTCGTCGGCTGGCTCAGCGACCGCATGGACCGGCTGAAGCTGCTCGCCATCATGTCCGTCGGCGCGGTGCTCGTTGTGCTCGTGATCACCCGGATGGGCCACGCCTCCGTGATCGTGGCCTCGACCATGATGGCGCTGTTCATGGTGACGATGTCGGGCCGTTTTGCGCCGGCGATGACGATGATCACGAACGCCGTCGAGGCGCGCTATCGCGGCGGCTTCATGAGCGTGAATGCCGCGTTGCAACAGGCCGCCAGCGCCGGCGCGAACGTGCTCGCCGGCATCTTCGTCGTGCGCGGCGCCGGCGGCCAGCTCACCGGCATGCCGATGCTGGGGTATGCCTCGACCGCGTTCTTCATCCTCACTGTGCTGCTGGCCGCGGAGTTGCGCGCCGCGGCTCCGCACGTCGCGGCACCGGCCCCGAAAAACCCGATTGCGCCCGCGCCCACCGAGGCGACCGTGTAGCCGCGACGTTTCCTTTCACTCGTGTCCACTCTCACCACCACCCAATCCGCGCCATTCGCCGCGGAGCCCCGGCTTCGGCCGGAATTGCTCGCGCCGGCGGGCGATTGGGAATGCGCGCGCGCGGCGGTCGAGAATGGGGCGGATGCGATCTATTTCGGGCTCGAGCGCTTCAACGCGCGGATGCGCGCGAAGAATTTCACGCAGGCCGATTTGCCGGCGCTGATGGAATTCCTGCACCGTCGCGGCGTCCGCGGCTACGTCACGTTCAACACGCTGGTTTTCGCGGACGAGCTCGCGGCGGCCGAGGAATACCTGCGCACGATCATCGCCAGCGGCGTCGATGCGGCGATCGTCCAGGATATCGGCATCTGCCGGCTGATTCGCGCGCTCTCGCCGGATTTCCCAATCCACTGTTCGACGCAGATGACGATCACCAGCACCGCCGGGGTCGAGTTCGCCCGCGAACTCGGCGCCGAACTGGTCGTGCTGGCGCGGGAAAACTCGCTCGCCGAGATCGAGAAAATCCGCGCGGCGGACGTCACCGCAAAAACACCGATGCCGCTCGAGGTGTTCGTGCACGGCGCCTTGTGCGTCGCGTACTCCGGCCAGTGCCTGACGAGCGAGTCGCTCGGCGGACGTTCGGCCAACCGTGGCGAGTGCGCCCAGGCCTGCCGGCTGCCGTACGAGCTGATCGCGGACGGCCGGAAGGTGGAACTCGGCGACCGGCGCTACCTGCTCAGCCCGCAGGACCTCGCCGGCATTGACGTGCTGCCTGACCTGATACGCGCCGGCGTGGCCTCGCTGAAGATCGAGGGCCGGCTCAAGTCGGCCGAGTACGTCGCGAGCATCACGCGGGTCTACCGGAAGGCGCTGGACGGCGTCATGAGCGAGGTGGGGCCGGCTGTCCCCAGCCGGCCTGAGTTCCAGCCCCCGCGCGCAAACGAACCTCCAAATCCAGGCCGCTTGGGGACAAGCGGCCCCACCACGGATCCCCGCTACGAACTGCAGATGGCGTTTTCCCGCGGGCTGTACACGGGGTGGTTTCGCGGCGTGAACAACCAGGAACTCGCGCACGCCCGGTTCGGGACCAAGCGCGGCGTGTTGCTCGGCGAAGTCAGCCGCGTCGGCCACGAGGCCATCTCGCTCCGGCTCGTCGCGCCGCTCAAGCCGGGCGACGGCGTGGTGTTCGATGCGGGCAGGCCGGACGAGCGCGAGGAAGGCGGACGCGTTTACCAGGTCGAGCGCGCCGGCAGCGAAGCCACGTTGCGCTTCGGCCATGGCGACATCGACTGGCGGCGGGTGCAGGTCGGCCAACGAGTGTGGAAAACCAACGACCCCGCGCTCGATCGAGAGCTGCGCGCGACGTTCGAGGGCGGGCAGATTCGTTTTCAGCGGCCCATTGCGCTCGAGGTTCACGGCCGCGTGGGCACGCCGCTCACCGTGATCGCCCGCGACGACGAAGGTCACGTCGCCAAGGCCGAGTCGACGGTGCCACTTGCCGCCGCCGAAAAACAGCCGCTGACCACCGTGCGGCTGCGCGAGCAACTCGGCCGGCTCGGCGGCACGCCCTTCAAGCTCGGCGCACTCGAATCCTCGCTGGAGGGCGACGTGATCCTGCCGGTGAGCGAACTCAACCGCGTGCGCCGGGATGCCGTCGCGGCGCTGGACAAGCTGCGGGCGCAGCCGAAACGGTGGCAGGTCGGAGCCGGCGGCATTAAAGCACGGACCGACCGCGCATCGATGGGCGCGGCGCCACCGGCCAATCCCGAGCTGATTGCCGTCATCCGGCTGCTGGAACAACTCGACGCTGCCTGGTCGGCCGGCGCCCGGACGATCTACTGCGAGTTTGAAAACCCGAAGCACTACCGCGACGCCGTGGCGCGCTTCCGGGAGCTGCAGGCGTCCGACGCTGAACCCGCAACCCTCATCTCTCACCCGGCAACATCCTCCATCTGGGTGGCGGCGCCGCGCATCTTCAAGCCGGGCGAGGAATGGATCCTCAGGCAAGTGCGCTCGTCGGAAGCCGATGGGTACTTGGTCCGCAACTACGACCACCTTTCGTTCTTCGCGAACGACCGGAAACGGGGCGATTTCTCGCTCAATGTCGCGAACCTGCTGACCGCAGAGTATTTTCTCGAGCGGTACGGGCTCGAGCGCGTCACCGCCAGCTACGATTTGAACATCACGCAGCTCGAGGCGCTGCTGCAGTCGGCACCCGGCCGCTGGTTCGACCTCACGATTCACCAGCACATGCCGATGTTTCACATGGAGCATTGCGTGTTCTGCGCGTTTCTCTCCAGCGGGAAGGATTATCGCGACTGCGGGCGGCCCTGTGACACGCATCGGGTCGCGCTGCGCGACCGCGTCGGCGCCGAGCTGCCACTGAAGGCCGACGCGGGCTGCCGCAACACCGTGTTCAACAACCGCGCCCAGACCGGCGCGGAATATGTTGCGCGGCTGCTCGAACTTGGTGCCCGCAGTTTCCGCGTCGAGTTCGTCAACGAGACCGCCGACGAAGTCCGGCGGACACTGGGAAGTTACCGGCATTTGCTCCGCGGCGAGCTCAGCGGCGCCGAGCTCTGGCGCGAATTGAAACTGCTGAACCAGCTGGGCGTCACCCGCGGTCAGATGGACACCGCGCCGCAGGTGATACACCGCAAGGCGTGACGAGTGGCTCGGCGAAAGCCCGTCACGGCCCGCAAATTCCGCGTACGGTTCGGCAAACCCCGCGGAGCGGGCGCGACCACCGCATGCGAGACTCGCCGGCCCGCCATGCCGTTTCGGATCGCCAAGTCGTTCACCATCGAAACCGGGCACCTCCTGACGAAACATCGCGGCGCGTGCCGGTTTCCGCACGGCCATAGCCGGACGGTGCAGATTATCGTCACGTCCGACGTCCTCGATCCCAACGACATGGTGTGCGACTTCGCCGCATTGAAAGCGGCCGCCGCCGATGCCATCGCCCGCTACGACCACGCCTTTGCGCTGAACACCGCGGACCCGCGCTTCGCCGAGTATCGCGCTGCCTACGGCGAACGCGTGGTCGGATTCGAAGCGACTGATCCGACGACGGAGGTGCTGGCGCGCGACATTTTTGCCGCCGTTCGCGGAAGACTGCCGGCCGCCATCCACGCCCGCGAAGCCAGCACCACCGCCTCCGTTCGGCTCGAGCGTGTTCGGGTGACCGAAACCGCAACCGCCTGGGCGGAGTATTGGGAATAGCGCACGCTGAGACTGACCTGTGACTGACCTGTGCAGTGGGACCGAGGTGGAACGCGACCTCCGGGCGCGTTCTTGCGGTGGACGCGGGGCCAGACGGCGCCCGGAGGTCGCCGTCCACCTCTCAGTGCGGACCGTTTCATTGGTAATTCGGCTTCAACTGCACGACTCCGGCTGAGACTGACCACTGACTACTGTACTGACTTCTGGTCCTTGGTCCTTGGTCCCTTGGTCCCTGGTCCGTTCCGTGCCATAACCGCCGCTGCCGAGTTGCCATTCCGGAGGCCTCGTAGGACATTTCCCGCTCTCAAAATGTCCGGCGATCTCTCCGAACTCTACCAGCAGGTCATCCTCGACCATAACAAGCGGCCGCGTAATCGCGGCAAGATGCCGAACGCCACGCGGGTGGCGCATGGCGACAATCCGACCTGCGGCGACCAATGCAGCGTCTACCTGCGGCTCGAAGGCGATCGCATCACGGACATTTCCTTCGACGGTTCCGGCTGCGCCATTTCGCAGGCGAGCGCGTCGCTCATGACGACGCAGCTCAAGGGGAAATCCGCCCCCGAGGCCGAGGCGCTGTTTCAGGACTTCCACAAGATTGTGACGACCGGCGAAACCCCGGATGAAATCAGCGACCTCGCGGCGTTTGCCGGCGTGCATACGTTTCCCGCACGGATCAAGTGCGCGACGCTCGGCTGGCACGCGGCCCTGAACGCGTTGCACGGCGACGCGGCGACCACGACGACGGAAAGCCACACCGACTGACATGAGCACTTTGACAAGCAGAGGAACGGCTTCCGTTCCGATCGGAAATGAATCGCTTTCGGCCCGAGCGAACCAACGCGCGCCGTCGTGGAAAACGGTCCGCGACGATTTCCCCGCGTTGCACCAGAATGTCCACGGGAAGCCGCTCGTGTACCTCGACAACGCCGCGACCGCGCAGAAACCGCACGTGGTGATCGATACGCTGAGCCGTTTCTACGAGCACGATAACGCGAACGTCCACCGCGGCCTGCACGCGCTCTCGAACCGTGCCACCGAGGCGTACGAAGGCGCCCGGGCCCGCGTCGCGCGTTTCATCAACGCCACCGACCCGGCGGAAATCGTGTTCACCCGCGGCACGACGGAATCGATCAACCTCGTGGCGGCGAGCTGGGGCGGCGCGAATCTCAAGCCGGGCGACGTCATCCTGCTGACCGAAATGGAGCACCATTCCAACATGGTGCCGTGGCAGCTCATCGCGCAGCGCACGGGCGCCAAAATCCGCTACCTGCCGGTCGTCGGCGCGAACGTCGAAGGCGGGCTCGACCTCGCCCAGCTCGACGCGCTGCTCACGCCGGAGGTGAAGCTCTTCGCGTTCACCCATGTTTCGAATACCGTCGGCAACCTGAACCCGGCGGCGCTGCTGTGCGGCCAGGCGCGCGCCCGGGGCATCGTCACGGTCGTCGACGGCGCACAGGCGATCGGCCACATGCCGGTCGACGTCCGGGCGATCGGTTGCGACTTTTACGCGTTCTCCGGCCACAAGATGGCAGGCGTCACCGGCATCGGCGCGCTCTATGGCCGGCGTGCGCTGCTGGATGCGATGCCCCCGTACCAGGGCGGCGGCGGAATGATCTCCGTCGTCGAGTACGACGGCGCGAAGTGGAAACCTTCGCCGGAGCGGTTCGAGGCCGGCACGCCGAATTTCGCGGATGCCGTCGCGCTGGGCGCCGCCTGCGATTATCTCGATGCGCTCGGCCGCACTGCGATTGCGCAGCACGATGCCGCGCTGGCGAAGATCGCCTACGAGAAACTCTCCGGGCTGCCCGGCATCCGGATTCTCGGGCCGAAGACGGAACGCGTCGGCATCACGAGCTTCGCCTTCAGCGAGGTCCATGCGCATGACATCGTGACCTTCGCCGACGAGGACGGCATCGCGTTGCGCGGCGGCCACCACTGCAACCAGCCGCTGATGAAAAAAATCGGGCTCACCAGCACGACGCGCGCGAGTTTCTACGTCTACAACACCGAGCAGGAAATCGACGTGCTGGTCGCGAGCCTGCGGCGGATCCTGAAGTTCTTCGGCGTGAGCTGAGCCGCGGCGGAACGCCGCGGAACGCCGAACGCTGAACATTCAACACTCAACGTCGAAGTGGCCGGAGAAGAACCACTGATAGCCGCAACTTGAGCGTTCAGCGTTCGACGTTGAGCGTTCAGCGTTCCGGCGCGCGCTGCGCGCGCCGGCTACTTCCCCGCCTCGAAGAGCCCGACGAACGCCTTGGGCACGATGGCGGCCGAGCGGCAATTGGCGGCCGGCAGCACCTTCGCCGCCCACTTGTTCACCTCGTCGCGGGTGATTTGGTCGATCACCCCGCCGCGCAGCGCGATGATCTCCTCGATCTCGGCGGGCCGCTCCTGCGCGCGCATCAGCACGCTGACCAAAAATCCGTTTTCGCGGAACGCCTGCTTGAGCTGGCTGCGCAGGATGCCGCGGGCCCCGATGAACTCGCCCTCGCCCACGCCTTTCGCGGCGACTTCCGCGCCAATGTTCGTGATGAGCGGCGCGACGCGCGTCGTGTCGTTGGGCGCACAATCGATTTGGGCGCGCAGCAGCGCGAAATTGGGGAAGCCATCGTACGGCTTGAATTCGGCTGAAGGCGAATACGCCAGCCCGAGTTTTTCGCGCACCTCGGTGCGCACGCGAATCTCGAGGATCTTCGCCAGCAGTTCCAACGCCGTCTGGTCGCGCACGTGCTGGGCCGCCGCCACCGGCCAGGTGCCGACGACCAGCCCGACGTTCTGCTCGCCGACGAACTCGATCCGCGTGAAACCCGGATCCGCCGTCACCTGCACCGGCTTCGGCGGCGTCGCGGGAACCTTCTTCTCCGCGCGCGGCTTCAACGCGCCGAGGGTCTTCCCCATTTCCGTCACCACGCTGTCCTCCGGCACGTCGCCGACGATGGTCACCTCGACGTATCCGCGCGTCAGCGACGGCTCCATCCAGCGGCGGACGTCCAGTACGCTCATCGACATGTAGTCGAGCGGCGACCCCCAGGTGAACCGGGCATCGCCCTTGAAGAGGTGATCGGTGAGCGCGCGCATGCCGTCGCCCATGCCCGTGCTGGACGAAGCCCGGCCCATCGCCGCGCTCATGCGCTGATCTTCGTGCACGTAGCTGTTGAAGCGCGGCGCGTTCAGGAAATCGGCGACGATCGCGAGGAACGGCTCCAGCTGCTCCGCCGCCATCATGCCGCGGAAGGTGAACGCATCACGGTCGCTCACATCGAAACCGAATTCGAGGAACCGCTCGTCAATCAGCCCGTTCAAGACCTCGGGTCGGAAGTGATCCGCCCCGCTGGCCAGCAGCGTGTTCAACCCGAATTCCTTCAACGCCGGCTTGTTGCCGGGCATGTCGAGCAGCCCGTTGCCGACGCGCACCACGGCGTGCAGCAACCCGGGCTCCTGCCGGCTCGCGACATAATTCAGCCGGACATTGTTGCCGAACCGCAGCAGTTTCGCGCCGAGCGCCTTCAACTCGCGCCGCTCGACGACGGCGGTCGGCGCGCCGAATTTCGGCAGCGTGAACGGCGTGTCCTTGTGGGGCCGCGGCATGACGTTGCTGACGCCAGTGCGGCGGGCCTTTTGCACCTCCGCCAGCACCTTGTCCGCGGACAAGTCGATGTCGACGCCACCCGACACGTGAAACGCCATCGTATCGGGCACCCACATCGCGCGAAAAACCTTTTGGGCCTCCGCCGGCGTGAAGTGTTCGAGCCATTCGCGCATCCAGGTAAAGCGCTGCGCGAATCCCTCGTACACCGTGTGGCCGGTGATCGAGTCGGTCAGCGCCTCGCACATCGTGGACGGATCGAGCGTCGGCAACTGATCGATCATGTGGCTGGCCATCTTCAACTGGCGCCGGCGCAACGTCTCGACATCGCCGGCATCGAGCCCGCGTTCCGAGGTCAGCCGGATCAGCTGATCGAGCGACAGCACGCCTTTCCGCCATTCGCGACCCGGCACGCCGACGGAAGCCACCGCCACGCCGTTGCCGAGCAACTCGTCGTAACTCCCCTGCGCGCCGACGCCCTCGAGATCGGCCTTCAGCCGCTCGGCAAACACATCCATCACGAACTGCCGCCGCTGCCGCTCGACATGCGCCTCGTGCGAGTCCGGGCGGTTGGTGGCCGGCGTCACGGCGGACACCTCGGCCGAGGCGACGCTCACGCCGCCAATCCGGAACACGCCGGCCCGCAGCGATCGCGCCTCCAGCCGGCCCTCCTGCCGCACGGGAATCGGCTCCGCCGGCCGCGTCATGTCGCCGAAAACCTGCTGCACCTGCGCCGTCAGCGCGGCGGGCGTGAAATCGCCGACCCCGACCAGCACCATCAGGTCGGGCCGGTAATTGCGCCGGTAATACGCCAGGAATTGTTCGCGGGTGAACCGCGCGATCTGCGCCTCGCTGCCGCCGGGCGAGCGCTGCGCGAACTGCAGCCCGCGGAAAACGACCGGCAGCGACGCCTGCTGCTGCTGGCCGGAGAGGGTGTTGCGATTGCGCAATTCGGCCAGGACCACGCGGCGCTCGCGCTCGATGCTGGCCGGCTCGAAGGACACGCCGTCGCCGAAATCGCGGAAGAGCCGCAGGCCTTCCTGCAGCAGCGCCGCATCGTTCTCGCGGAAATCGAGCCGGAACGCCGTGTAGTCGAAAGTCGTGACGGCGTTGACATCGCTGCCGTACTCGACGCCGAGCCGCTGGAACAGCGACACCATGTCCTCGGCCTTGAAGTGCTTCGAGCCACCGAAACAGAGATGCTCGATGTAATGCGCGATGCCGAGTTCGTCGGGCCGCTCGTCGAGCGAGCCCGACAGGACCACCAACTGCAGGGTGACCCGGCCCGGCACGCCGCCGTGCGGCAGCAGCGCATAACGAAACCCGTTGCCAAGCCGGCCCCAGACCACCCGCGGATCGGGCGCGACGCCATTCTTCGGCACTTCCTGCGCCCATTTGCCGCTGCGCGGACCGACCACCTCCGGCGGGCGCGCGGCGAAACTGACAGGGGCTGCGACGAGGCAGACGGCAAGGAAAAGAAACGCGCGCATGAACAAACGTGGGAAGATGAACCCTGAGCGAAGTCGGAGGAAGTTCAACCTTCCGCTGCCGGAAAGTCACGAGTCGGCCGCTTCGAGAAGTGAAGGAAACTCCATGGTGGGGCCGGTTCTCCGAACCGGCCTGGGTTTCAGGATGTTTCTCGCGAACAGCCCGCGGTTAATTTCAAAGTTCAGGCCGGTTCGGAGAACCGGCCCCACCCCGTCCAGCCTCACCGCTTCCGACTGGCATTCGCGCCGAGGCTGCGCTTGTTGTTGGCCTCTATGAAAGTGCGAAGCGTTCTCCTCGTTCTAACGAGCCTCCTCGCGGGCGCGATCCGCGCCGATGAAGGCATGTGGCTGTACTCGGCGCCGCCGCGCGAGCAAATCAAGGCAAAGTACGGGTTCGAGCTGACCGAAGCGTGGCTCGAGCACGTCATGAAATCCTCCGTGCGCTTCAACAGCGGCGGCTCCGGCTCCTTCGTGTCCGCGGAAGGACTCGTGATCACAAACCACCACGTCGGCGCCGACGATCTGCAGAAGCTCAGCGACGAGCAGCACAATTACCTGCGCGACGGGTTCTATGCGCGCACGGCGGCCGACGAGAAGAAGTGCGTCGATCTCGAACTCAACGTGCTGCAGTCGATCGAAGACATCACCGCGCGGGTGAACGCCGCGGTGCCCGCCAGCGCGACCGGCGACGATGCGGCGAAGGCCCGCCGGCGCGTCATGGCGGAAATCGAGAAGGAATCGCTGGACCGGACCGGGCTGCGCAGCGACGTCGTCACGCTCTACCAGGGCGGCGCGTATCACCTTTACCGGTTCAAGAAATACACGGACGTGCGGCTGGTGTTCGCGCCGGAGCAGCAGGCCGCATTCTTCGGTGGCGACCCGGACAACTTCGAGTTTCCGCGCTTCGACCTCGATATCTGCCTGTTTCGCGTCTACGAGAACAACCAGCCCGCGAAGATTCAGCATTTCCTGAAGTGGTCGCGCCAAGGCACGAAGGAAGGCGATCTCACCTTCGTCTCGGGGCATCCCGGCAGCACCAACCGGCAATACACCATGGCGGAGCTCGAGTTCCTGCGCGACACGCAGTACCCGTATGTCGTCCCGCGGATCAAGCGGATCGAAGTCCTGCTGAGCAACTGGAGCGCCCGCAGCGACGAGAACGCGCGGCGGGCGCGGGACGAGCTCTTCGGGTTCCAGAATTCGCGCAAGGTGTACGACGGCCGCCAGAACGGGCTGTACTCCGCCGCCATCCTCGCGCCCAAGGTCGCGCAGGAAAAATCGTTCCAGGACCAGGCGAGGGACCGCGCGAACGGCGCCGAGGTGAGCGCGGCCTACGATCGGATCGCGAACGCCGTGCGGGCCCAGGCGAAGATCTACAAGAACTACCGGATGCTCGAAGGGGGCCACGCCTTCATGTGCGATTCGTTCGACCTCGCGCGGAGGTTGCTCCGGGCCGCCGAGGAGCGGCCCAAGCCGAACGGCGAGCGGCTGAAGGAATATGGGGATGCCCGCCGCGAATCGTTCGAGCTCAGCCTGTTTTCCGACAAGCCGATCTACACCGATTTGGAAACGCTGACGCTGGCCGACGCGCTCACGTTGTTCGCGGAGAACGCCGGCTTCGACGACCCGCTCGTGCAGCAGGTCCTCGCTGGCAAGTCGCCGCGCGAACGGGCCGCGGAATTGATCAACGCGACCAAGGTGCGCGACGTTGCCTTCCGCAAGAAGCTGTACAGCGGCGGCGCGGCGGCGGTGGCGGCGGCGAAGGATCCGATGATCGAACTCGCGCGACTGATCGATCCGACGGCGCGCGCGCTGCGCAAGGACTGGGAGGCCAACGAAGAGCTGCGCCAGCAAGCGCACAACGTCATCGAGAAGGCGCGTTTCGCGATGGAGGGGCCGGCGCGGGCGCCCGACGCGACGTTCACGCTGCGGCTCAGCTATGGGCCGGTGAAGAGTTACGAGGAGGACGGCAAGCGGGTCGCGGCCTACACCGATTTCGCCGGGATGTTCGCGCGGAACGCGGAGCACCACAACAAGGAGCCGTTCGATCTGCCGGCGCGCTGGATGGACCGGAAGGCGGCGTTGAACCTGAAGACACCGCTCAACTTCGTGCACACGCCGGACATCATCGGCGGCAACAGCGGCAGCCCGGTGGTGAACACGGCCGGAGAATGGGTCGGCATCATCTTCGACGGAAACCTCGCGAGCCTCGTGCTTGATTTCGCCTACGAAGACGTCCACGCCCGGGCGATCAGCGTGGACTGCCGCGCGATCATCGAAGCCATGCGAAAAGTGTACGGCGTCGATCCGCTCGCGGAGGAATTGCTCAACGGCCGGCGAAAGTAGGCGTGGCTGGAGGGCCGGCCTCCGTGCCGGCCTTTGATACCGGACGAGCGATCAGGACGACACGGGGAGGTTGTCTCGGAACAGGTGGTCTTCGGACCAACACACCCCGGCGCTGCGCGCCACCCCTCTTGGATAGAGGGGATCTTCGAGACTGCTGCGTCAAAGTGCTTTCTTGAAATCCCCTCTATCAAGAGGGGTGCCCGCAAGGGCGGGGTGTGTTCGACGACGTCAACTGATTCCGAGACAGCCTACGGAGGTCGTTCCGCCAGGAACCTGCGATCCTCGAAACAGCGAGCGGACTTGGATTTCCGCGTGCATCGCGCAGCGAAACTCAAGGCGTTCGGAGAACCTCCGCGGCCCTCATCGCGCCGGTTCGTACCGGCCACCGCTCCTTAAGGCTTTCCACGCTAGCGCAAACTGGTAGCTCTCCCGATAGCGCATGAAACCCACCCCGGCCCTCCCGGCGTTCATGCCGGATGCTCTCGCTGCCGCCGCGCGACGGGAACACAACCGGCGGCTGCAATTTTTGAGCGAGAGCTTTCCGGACGGCGTGGTGTATCAATACACAGTTACGGCCGAGGGCCGCGGGCTGCTCACGTATCTCGGACGCGACGCCGAGAAGATTTTCGGCGAGCGGCCGGCGCAGATTCCGGCGGACGTCGCGTGGCTGACCGAGCGGATCCTGCCGGAGGATGGGCCGGCGATTGCCGACGCCGCGGAGCGATCGCGCCGCGAACTCACGCGGTTCAACCACGATGTGCGGATCCGCCGGCGGGACGGCTCGGTGCGGTGGGTGAGTTTTCGCACGCAGCCGCGCGAACTCGCCGATGGCGCCGTGGTGTGGGACGGCGTGATCCTCGACGTGACGGAGAAGCATCGGACCGAGGAATCGATGCGGCGGCAGATTGGGTTTCTGGCCACGCTGAACCAGACCACGCTGGATTTGCTCGGCCGGCGCAATGTGAACGACCTGCTGCGGGCGCTGGCCGACCGCACGGCGCAGCTCCTGAGTTGCCCGCATGCGGAGATTTCGCTGATCGAGGGCGACACGCTGGTGGTGCGGGCGTATTCAGCCGGCCTCGACTACCTGGCCGGCGATCGCGTGCATCGATCGGAACGGGCGATCTCGTGGCGCGCCATCGACACGCGCGCGCCGGCGGTGACGGATCGGTACCAGGTCGATCCCGACAGTCGCGAGATGTATCGCTCGCGCGGCGTGCACTCGGCTGCGGTGTTTCCGATTGTGCGGGACCGCGAATGCGTCGGCGTGCTCGGCGTCGCCCGCGCCGTGCCGGGCCAGGCGTTCACGGAGGACGACGTGCAGGAAGGCGTGATGCTGGCGCAGATGGCCGCGCTGGTACTGCACAACGCCGCGATTCACGAGGAGGCGGTGCGCGAAGCCGAGGCGCGCACGACCGCGCTGCGCGACAGCGAAAACCGGTTTCGCGCCGTCTTCGATCAGAGCCCGATTATCCTCGGACTGGTTGCGTTGCCCGAAGAACGCATCGTGGAGTTCAACGCGGCGGCGGTGGCGGCCTTCGGCTATTCCCGGGAGGAAGCGCTCGGCCGCACCACGCTCGAACTGAAGCTGTGGGTCGACGAGGACCGCCGGCAGCGTTATCTCGAACGGCTCAAGACCGAGGGCTCGGTCGCGGGGTTCGAGGCGGACATGCGGCGGCGGAATGGCGAGACGTTTACCGTGCTGCACAGCGCGTGCGTCATGACGATTGCCGGTCAGCGCTACACCCTGACCTCGGCCAAGGACATCACGGCGCGGAAGCAATGGGAGATGGCCCGCGATCGCTCGCTCGCGCTGATGCGGGCGACGTTGGAATCGACCGCCGACGGCATCCTCGTGGTGAATGGGGAGGGCCACATCGAAACCTTCAACCAGAACTTCGCCGAGCTGTGGGGCCTCGAGCCGGATTATGCCGGGGATGATGCGGCCGAAGCCATCGTGCTGCACCGGATCCTCGATCAACTCGTCGCGCCGGAGCTGTTCCTGGTGAGCCTGCGGGACCTGTATTCAGGGTCCGAGGACGAAGTCTTCGACATCCTGCAAGGCAAGGATGGACGCGTGTTCGAACGGTATTCGCACCCGCAGCTGCTCGGCGGCCGGCCGGCGGGCCGCGTGTGGAGTTTCCGCGACATCACCGACCGGCGCCGCGCCGAGGCGGCGCTGCGCGAGAGCGAGGAGCGCTTCCGGGTCCTGGCCGACGTCTCGCCCGTGGGCATCTTCAGTTCCGACCCGAACGGCCGCTGCACCTTCGTCAATGGGCGCTGGTGCGAGATTGCCGGCATGACCTCGGAGCAGGCGATGGGCGATGGCTGGATCAACGCGCTGCACCCCGACGACCGCCCCGACGTCGCGACGAACTGGGAGGACGCCGTGCGGCGCGGGCACTCCTCGTCGGCGGAGTTTCGTTTCCTGCGCCCCGACGGCACCGTGACGTGGCTGGTCGGCCAGTCACGGGCGCAGACGACCCCGGAGGGCAAGCTCATCGGCTACGTCGGCACGATCACGGATGTGACGAACCTCAAGCGGGCGGAGGAGGAGCGGAAGAAGACGGAGGCGCAGTTGCGGCAGGCGCGGAAGATGGAGTCGCTCGGCACGCTGGCCGGCGGCATCGCGCACGATTTCAACAACATCCTCAATGGCACGTTCGGTTTCGTGGATCTCGCGCGGCTGGAGTTGCCGCCGGAGCATGCCGCCCATGCGTGGCTCGATCGCATCGCGGCGTCGTCCCAACGCGCGCGCGAATTGGTGCGGCAGATCCTCACCTTCAGCCGCAAGAACGAAGGCGAGCGCGTGCCGCAGCGGTTGCACGCGGTCGTGGGCGAGGCCCTGCGGCTGCTGCGTTCGACGCTGCCGGCGATGGTTGAACTGAGCGCGCAAATCTCCGCCGAGGCCCCGCCCGTGCGGGCGGACGCGTCGCAGATTCACCAGGTGGTGCTGAACCTCTGCACGAATTCGTGGCACGCCTTGCCGCCGCGCGGCGGCCACATCATGGTGACGCTCGCAGCGTGCCATTTGACGGCCCAGCAAGCCGCCGTGCACCCCGATCTGCATCCCGGCACCTGGGTGCGGCTCAGCGTGAATGACGATGGCTGCGGCATGGACGGCACCACGCTCGACCAAATCTTCGAGCCGTTCTTCACCACGAAGGAAACCGGTTCCGGCACTGGACTGGGCCTCGCGGTGGTGCACGGCATCGTGCAATCGCACGAAGGCGCCATCGTGGTCCGCAGCGCCCCTGGCGCCGGGTCGACGTTCGACTTGTACTTCCCGCCGGCGCCGTTGGCCGCCGCCGCGCCCGACGCGCCGCCGCCGCCGGTGCCGCGCGGCAATGGCGAGCGAATCCTGGTGGTCGACGACGACGCGGTCAGCGGCTTCGCCATCGAAAAAATGATCGAGAGCCTCGGCTACGCGGTCAACCGCTGCATGCGACCGGAGGAAGCGCTCGCGCGGATTGCGGCGGCGCCGTCCGGTTTCGATCTCGTCGTGACCGACCTCGCGATGCCGGGAATGGATGGCCAGGAACTGATGGAGCGGTTGCTGCACATCCGGCCCGAGCTGCCGATCGTCGTCGCGAGCGGATTCGTCGATGCCGCGCGCCAGCGTTCGCTCGAGCAGGCCGGCGCCCGCGCGGTGCTGCGCAAACCCGTTTCGCGCGATGAGTTGGCGCGCGCGATCGCGCAGCAGGTGCGGGCGTGAGCGCGTGAGCGCGGACCACTGACGACGGACAACTGATCCTGGCGCGGCGAAGCCGCAACCAAAACCCAATCCCCAATCCTTTGAACAAAAGGCAACGAAGGGAACAAAGGCCCCGGAGTCTTCGTTCCCTTTGTTGCCTTCTGTAAAATTCTGCCGCTTGAAGATGCGCGCAGGAAAACCGCATGTTCAGAGATAGCAGTACGACCACTGACAACGGACCACTGACCACCGACTACGCGACCAGCACAGCAGCTTGCGTGCTTTGGATTTCGTCATCCTGTTTCGTTCGTAAGTCGTCCGTGGTCAGCGGTCAGTGGTCAGTGGTCCGCAGTCGGTGGTCCGTCCTCGTAGTCCGGAGTTGAACCCGTTCGCGAAACTGCCCATCACTCTCGCGCCTTTTGGTCGGTCCCCCTTGGTTCCCCACATTTAAGAAACCTCGCGCTCCCACGCGCACTCCAGCTCCTGCCCTATGAGCACCTTCGCCGCCGGTGAACGTCCCGCGCCCAATCGCGTTGCGCCCAAATCCGAGGCGCCGCCGACTCCCAGCCCGGCGGCGCGCGCGAAACCGAAGTACCCGGGCGTCCGCGTCACCTGCAACGGCAATTTCCTCGTCACGCAATACGTCGAGACGCGCATCACCGAGGGCGGGGTGTTTTATCCGATCACCCCGTCCACCGAGGGTGGCGAAATCTACCAGCAGTCCTACGCGTCCGGTGAGCTGAATGTCTGGGGCCAGCAGAAGGTCGCCGTCGAGACCGAGGGCGAACACGCCGCGCAGGGCGGCGCCACGGCCTACGCCGTGCAAGGCCGGCGCACGGTCAACTTCACCTCCGGCCAGGGCATCGTCTACGCGATGGAGCAGTATTATCACGCGCCGGGCAAACTCTCGACGATGGTCCTCCAAGTCGGCGCCCGCGCGCTGACCAAGCACGCGCTCAACGTCCACTGCGGCCACGACGATTTCTACGCCGCGCTCGACACCGGCTGGACGATGATGATGGCGAAGGACGCGCAGCAGGCCGCCGACCAGGGCATCATCATGCGCAAGGTCAACGAGCTCTCGCTCAACCCGGGCATGAACATCCAGGACGGCATGCTCACGACGCATTCCGAGCGCATGTATCTCGCGCCCGAGGCCGAGTTCCTCCGCGAATACCTCGGCGCGTGCGACGACATCATCCCGTGCCCGACGCCGGCGCAGCGCGAGCTCTTCGGCCCCACGCGCCGCCGCGTGCCGCGCATGATGGATCTGAAGAACCCGATCCTCCTCGGGCCGGTGCAGAACCAGGAACACCACATGAACGGCGTGGTCGCGCGCCGGAACAATTTCAACGAGCAGATCCTCCCGATGCTCGAGCAGGCCTACGCCGAGTTCGGCCAGCTCACCGGCCGGCACTACGGGCTGATTCACGAATACAAGACCGAGGACGCCGACACGGTGTTCGTCTCGCTCGGCTGCGCCGCCGACAACATCGAGGCCGCGTGTGACTACATCCGCGAGCAGCGCGGCGGCACGGTGGGCTCGATCCACGTCAACGTCATCCGCCCGTTCCCCGAGGCCGCCGTCATCAACGCGCTGCGCGGCAAGAAAAACGTCATCATCCTCGAGCGCACCGACGAGGGCCTCGCGGGCGACAATCCCCTCGCCCGCGACATCCGCGTCGCGCTCGGCAAGGCCAATGAGGTCGCGAAATTCGGCGGCGCGCTCCCCGCGCTGACACCCGCGGAGACGCCCCGGCTCTTCCGGGGCGCCTACGGCATCGGCTCGCGCGACTTCCGCCCCGAGCACACGCTGGGCGCCTACGAGTTCGTGGTTGGCCAGACCGCGCGCAAGGACGGCAAGCTCGCGAAGGACGGCGAGACGTTCTTCGTCCTCGGCGTCGACCACCCCTACGCCGTCATCAGCAAGGACACGCCGTCGCTGCTGCCCGGGGGCGCGATCGCCGTGCGTTTCCACTCCATCGGCGGCTGGGGCATGATCACGACGGGCAAGAATCTCGGCTCCATCATCGGCGACTTCGGCCAGTTCATCTCCGAGCAGAATCCGGCCTACGACGCCGACGGCTTTCTCGTCGACAAGCTCTTCGTCATGGCGAACCCGAAATACGGTTCGGAGAAAAAAGGCGCGCCCACCAATTACTACCTCACCGTCGCGCCGTCGCAGATCAAGGTGAACTGCGAGCTCAACCACGTCGACGTCGTCCTCTGCTGCGACCCGAAGGCCTTCACGCACACGAATCCACTCGAGGGCCTGAAGAAAGGCGGCGCGCTCGTCTGGGAATCCAGCGAGTCGCCCGAGGCCGCGTGGCAGCGCGTCCCGGCGAAATACCGCCAGTGGATCCAGGATAACCACATCCGCATCTACATCCTCCCCGGTTTCGACATCGCCAAGAAAGCGACGAACCAGACCGAGTTGCAGCTCCGCATGCAGGGAAATTCCTTTCTCGGCGCCTTCTTCCGTGTCTCGCCGTTCCTGAAAACCTTCGGGATCACCGAGGAGAATTTCCAGAAGGTCGTCCACAAGCAGTATGTGAAAAAATTCGGTCGCTTCGGCGACGCCGTCGTCACGTCGAACATGACCGTGATGAACGAGGGCTGGGCGCGCGTGCAGGAAATCAAGATCGGCCGCGGCGACGATCCCGACCACTCCTCGATGCGCAATCCGCTGCTGAAGCCGCAGGGTGACCACCATTTCGAACCCACGGCCGGTTGCAGCTCGTCGGGTTGCGGCAGCATCCCGATGCCCGCGGCGCAACCTCTCCGCGCACCTTTCCAGACGCTCACGAAGTTCGACTCCGAATTCCGCGCGGGACTCGGCTACCATCAGCCCGCTGGCGCATTCGCGTCCGTCGGCGTCATGGGCGCCGGCTCCGGTGCCACGCAGTCCAAGTACGTCGCCCGCCGCGAGACGCCGGTCTACATCGCGGAAAACTGCACGCAGTGCATGGAGTGCATCACCGCCTGCCCCGACACCGCGCTGCCCAACACCGCGCAGGATGTTTCCACCGTCCTCAAGACCGCGGTCAACAACTACGTCACCGACCGCGAACAGCGGCAGAAATTCGGCGCCGAGCTCACCGGCCTCGAGGCGCGCGCCCGCGCCAAGATGAACGAGTCCGTCAAGGCAAAGACCAAGGTGCCCTTCAAGGACATCGTCCGCGAAGAGGTCACGGCGCTCACCACCATCTCGGAGCAGGCGAAGTCCGAATTCGTCAACATCATCGGCAAGCTCCCGCTCTCCTACGGCAACGTGCCCGCCATCTTCCGCTCGCTGGAGGCCAAGAGCCCCGGCGCCGGCGGCCTGTTCTCCATCTTCGTCTCCGACCTCTGCAAGGGCTGTGGCGAGTGCGTGCAGGTCTGCGGCGACCACGACGCGCTGCGCATGACGCGTGAGACCGAGGACCTCAACGCCGAGCTCACCACCGCGCAGGTCTTCTCGCGCCTCCTCCCCGACACGCCGCAGAAATTCCTCGGCCTCTACAATGACGGCGACGCTGCCAACTCCCGCGAGGCCGCGCTCCGCAATCACCTCATGGTCCGCCGCAACTACGAGGCGCTCGTCTCCGGCGATGGCGCCTGCGCCGGCTGCGGCGAGAAGAGCATCCTCCGCTCCGCCGCCTCGGTCACCGAGGCGTACATGCGCCCGATCTATCACAAGAAGGCCGACCGCCTCCGCGCCAAGGCCGCGCGCCTCAAGGCCGAGGGCCCGGCGAAACTCGCCGCGCTCGAGGCCCGCAGCGACACGGAATACGCGCTCTTCAAGAAAACCTTCGCCCACGTCGTCGTCGGCCTCGGCGGTGAAAACGACGAGGACACCGCGCAGCGCATCGCCGATTACGAGACGAAGCACGGCGCGATCACGGGTGCCCAGCTTCTCGGCGGACTCGTTGCGGTGCTCGAGCAGGACGCGTTCAACCACAAGGAACTCCAGGCCATCGACGGCCGCCGGGCGAACGGCATGTCCGTGATGATGATGGGCGCGAGCACCGGTTGTAACACCGTCTACGGCTCCACCCCGCCCGCGAACCCCCATCCCTACCCGTGGATGAATTCACTCTTCCAGGATGGCGCCACGATCTCGTGGCTCATGGCCGAGTCCGTCATCGTCGACCACGCCCGCCGCTCCGTCGCCCCCGAGCGCATGGCCGACATCCTTCTGAATTGCGGATTGCCGAATGCGGATGGCGGAGTGAAAGACGCGGGAACGATACCCGGCGGGAACGCGCAACCTGCCGGCGGCACGAATCCGCAATCCGAAATCCGCAATCCGCAATTCACCGAGGCCGAGTATTTCACGCTCACGCGCCTCGACGACGCGCTCATGACCGAGCAGGAAATCCGCGAGCTCCCGAAAGTCTGGGTCATCGGCGGCGACGGCGCCCTCGGCGACATCGGCTTCCAGAACGTTTCCAAGGTGATCCTGCAGAATCGCCCGAATGTGAAGATGCTGATGCTCGACACGCAGGTTTACTCCAATACCGGCGGCCAGAACTCCGACTCGTCCACCATGCTCGGCGGCTACGACATGAACCAGTTCGGCGCCGCGTCGCAGGGGAAACTGATCGAGAAGAAGAACGTCTCCGAAGCGTTCACCAGCGGCCACGGCTCTCCGTTCGTCGCGCAGGTCTCGATGGCCAACGCCGCCAAGCTCTACAAGGCCATGCTCGACGGCCTCGAGTATCGCGGCACGGCGTTCTTCCAGGCCTACACCACCTGCCAGCCGGAGCACGGCGTTGCCGACAATATGAGCGCCGATCAGGCGAAGATGGTGCGCGACGCGCGCGGCATGCCCGAGTTCGTCTTCAACCCGCGCAAGGGCGAGACCGCGCAGGAAGCGTTCGACCTCAAGGGCAACCCGAGCATCGACCGCGACTGGTGGCGCACGAAATATTCGACGACCGGCGAGGAATACAATTTCGGCGTGGGCCACTGGGCGATTACCGAGGCGCGTTTCCGCAAGCACGTGAAGGCGATCAAGGAAGAGGACGCCGCCAGGCTCACGCCGATGGATGACCAGTTGTGCTTCATCACGCAGGACGACGTGATCCACCGCCGCGTCTTCGACCCGCAGCACCGCAGCTTCGTGAAGAATTTCGGCTGCTACATCAAGGCCGAGGAGCACGGCAAAATCCGGTACTACGCCGTGTCGCGCCAGATGGTGCTGTTCGCCGTCGAGCGCCGAAAAGCCTGGCGAATGCTGCAGAGCAAGGCCGGCGTGGTGAACAAGGACTACCTCGCGCAGAAAGCGCTGCTCGCGAAAGTCGACAAGGGCGAACTGCCGCTGGCCGACGCGAAGCCGAAAGCGAAGGAATTAATTGCGGCGGAACTGGCAGCGCTGAAGTAGCGATCGATTGGAGGGCGTCGGAAAAGGTGGGGCTGGCTCTCCGAGCCAGCCTGAGTTTCCAGCGCTGGTTTCGCCCACCACAGAGGCGAATCACCCGGGAACCCAGGCCGCCTCGGAGAGGCGGCCCCACCTCGGGCACCCTTTTTCGACAATGTTGTTTTCCTACGGGCAAATTGAACGACCAACGCGGGGACAGAAGGGCGCGAAGATCGCGAAGGGTTGCAGTCCCCTGCTGTGCTCTTGGTGGCCTTCGCGATCTTCTGTTCAACGGCTTGGGGATGGTACTCGAGTGCGACTTCGCCGTGCTGGGACCATTCCACCGAGAACTGCGGGATTAGGTTTGAAAAGCCCGGCGGGATGCGCACCGTGATCCTTCACCTCGTTTAGGCGAGCCCCGGGCGCGGGGCTGAGAGGGGAGCACGATCCGCTCCTAAAGTCTTCGAACCTGATGCGCTTAACACCGCCGTAGGGAAAACAGGATCACCGCGAGAGCGGGGAGCTTGGCCCACCGGATGTGTCGGGCGTGTCGGGAAATTCCGTCACAACGCTTCCTATGTCCTCCGCCACCATCTCCTCCGGCTCCGCCGACTCCGTCGGCACGAGCGGCCACCGGCTTTTCCCGGCCTCGCGCCGGGTGTACATCACCGGTTCGCGCGACGACCTCCGCGTGCCCATGCGGGAAATCACGCTTTCGCCGACGCGGCTGCCGAACGGCACCGAGGTGCCGAACGAGCCGGTGCGGGTCTACGACACCGCGGGCGCGTGGGGCGACACCGCGTTTCACGGCGAAGCCGCGCGCGGGCTCCCGGCACTGCGCGCGGCGTGGATTCGCGAACGCGGCGACACTGAAGCAGCTCCCGGTCGCACCGTGCAGCCGATCGATGACGGCTACCTTTCGGAAAGTCACCGGGCGCAGGCCGAGCGCGAAGGCCGCCGCACCGCGATCAAATACTTTGACCGCTCCGCCCGCGCAATCCTCCGCGCGAAGCCGGGCCAGCGCGTCTCGCAGCTCGCGTACGCCCGGGCCGGCCTCATCACGCCGGAGATGGAGTTCGTCGCGATCCGCGAGAACATGAAACTCCAGCGTGCGCGCGACCTGCTCGAGATGACCGAGAGCGGCCCGCGGAACTCGCTCTGGCGGCAGCATCCCGGCCATGCGCTCGGCGCGGCGATTCCGCGGGAAATCACGCCGGAGTTCGTGCGCGACGAGGTGGCGCGCGGCCGGGCGATCATTCCCGCCAACATCAATCACCCGGAGCTCGAGCCGATGATCATCGGCCGCAACTTCCTCGTGAAGATCAACACGAACATCGGCAACTCGGCCGTGGCGTCGTCGATCGACGAGGAGGTCGAGAAGATGCGCTGGTCGGTGAAATGGGGCGGCGACACGCTGATGGATCTCTCCACCGGCAAGAACATCCACCAGACGCGCGAGTGGATCCTGCGCAACTGCCCGGTGCCGGTCGGCACGGTGCCGATTTACCAGGCGCTGGAAAAAGTCGGCGGCCGGCCCGAGGCGCTCACGTGGGAGATTTTCCGCGACACGCTGATCGAGCAGGCGGAACAGGGCGTCGACTACTTCACCATCCACGCCGGCGTGCTGCTGCGTTACATCCCGCTCACCGCGCGACGGATGACCGGCATCGTCTCCCGCGGCGGCTCGATCCTGGCGAAGTGGTGCCTCTCGCATCACAAGGAGAATTTCCTCTACACGCACTGGGACGACATCTGCGACATCCTGGCCGCGTACGACGTCTCGTTCTCGATCGGCGACGGGCTGCGGCCCGGATCGATCGCCGACGCCAACGACGAGGCGCAGTTCGGCGAGTTGAAGACGCAGGGCGAACTCACGCTGCGCGCGTGGGAGCGCGGCGTGCAGGTGATGTGCGAGGGCCCCGGCCACGTGCCGCTGCACCTGATTCCGGAGAACATGGAGAAGCAGCTCGCGTGGTGCCACGAGGCGCCGTTCTACACGCTCGGGCCGCTGACGACGGACATTGCGCCGGGCTACGATCACATCACGAGCGCGATCGGCGCGACGATGATCGGGTGGCACGGCACGGCGATGCTCTGCTACGTCACGCCGAAGGAGCACCTCGGCCTGCCGGACAAGGACGACGTCCGCGCCGGCGTGATCGCGTACAAGATTGCCGCGCACGCCGCCGATCTGGCGAAGGGGCATCCGGCCGCGCAGTATCGGGACAACGCGCTCTCGAAGGCGCGGTTCGAGTTCCGCTGGGAGGATCAGTTCAACCTCTCGCTCGATCCGGAGAAGGCGCGCGAATTCCACGACGCCACGCTGCCGCAGGAGAGCGCGAAGACAGCGCACTTCTGCTCGATGTGCGGCCCGCAGTTCTGCTCGATGCGGATCACCGAGGACGTCCGGCGCTACGCCGAGGAACACGGCATGGCGGCGAACGACGCCGTCGCCGCCGGACTCGCCGAGAAGGCCGAGGAATTCAAGCAGGCCGGCGGCGAAATCTACGTCGACGCGAACCCGCCGAAATGAACCTTCCGGCCAGCCCAGGGCCTGCGGCGACGGCGGCCGTGCGCAACGCGACGGTGCGCGTGCGCGTGAACGACGAGCCGCGAACGCTCGCCGACGGCACCGCGCTCACCGCGCTCGTGCACGAGCTTGGTCTCGCCGATCGCAAGGGCGTGGCCGTCGCCGTGAATGACTCGGTCATCGCGCGCGCCGGCTGGCCGACGCATGCGTTGGCCGATGGCGATCGCGTGCTGGTGATTCGTGCGACCCAAGGCGGATGAACACAGACGCGATGCATCCCTGTAGGGCGGGGTCTCCCGACCCCGCCGCTGCCCAGGTCGCCGACCGCGGCGGGGTCAAAGACCCCGCCCTACAAATCGCCGCGACGCTCGTCGTCATCAGTCCCGAGCACGACGAGCCGCGCGAACCGGCGATCCTCGGCGAATTGTTCGCTGCGGGCTTGGAGCGCTATCACGTCCGCAAGCCAGATTGGTCGCGGGAAAAGCTCGGGGCGTGGCTGGGCGCGCTGCCGATCGCATGGCGGCCACGGCTGGTGCTGCATCAGCACCACGAACTCGTCACCGCCCTCGGGCTCGCCGGCGTGCATTTCCGGGATGAACGTAGCCCGCTCAACCTGAGCGGGCCTGCCCGACATGGCGGGGGGGGGGGGGCGGTGGCCGCGCGCCCCCCCGGCGACCGCGCCCGGCCCGCCACCCCCCCCCCCCCCGCCCCCCCCGCCCCCCGCGCCCCGCTGACCCCACCTCACACACATCAGAAACCAGTCCAACACACATACCAC
>Ga0080064_1002209_pt1 | contig 34286 bp, 32 predicted proteins | sample Subgrocontami54m_FD_69260 | JGI IMG/M metagenome (GOLD analysis project Ga0080064, IMG submission 69260) | Subsurface groundwater microbial communities from S. Glens Falls, New York, USA - GMW46 contaminated, 5.4 m (SPADES assembly) (version 2) ...
GGCCGGTTCTCCGAACCGGCCTGGACTGCAGCCTGCGGAAGGCGTCCTTGGTTCGTCCACTGGAACTCAGGCCGGCTCGGAGAGCCGGCCCCACCGGCCGCGACGCTTGCCGATTTCGCGTTCGTCGATTCCGTCCCTCTCATGTCCCGTCCCCCCCGCATTCTCGCCTTTTCCGGCAGCGCTCGGCGCGAGTCGCTCAACAAAAAGCTGCTCGCGGCCGTGGTCGAGGCGGCGCGCGCGGCGGGCGGGGACGTCCCCCTGGTCGACCTGAACGACCTGCCGATGCCGCTTTATCACGGTGATCTCGAGGACGCCGAGGGCATGCCGGAGAACGCCAAAAAAATGGTCGAACTGATCACGCGTCACGACGCGCTGCTCATCGCGTCGCCCGAATATAATTCGCAGATGACACCGCTGCTCAAGAACACCCTCGATTGGTGCACGCGCGCGGACGAGAATCCCTTGAAGGGGAAAGTTGCTGCGGTCGTGTCGGCCTCGCCCGGCAACTTCGGCGGGATTCGTTCGATGACGCTTGCCCGCCAGCTGCTGACGCACCTCGGCTGTCACGTCATTCCCGCCCAGTGCATCCTGCCGCAGGCGGACAAGGCGTTTGGGGCCGACGGTAAACTGCAGGACCCGCGGACGCAGAAAGCGGTGACGGCGGTGGCGAAGGAACTGGTGGCCGTGACGACGCGGCTCGCGCCGTAGCGTTTGCGGATGACCGTCGGAATTGCGGGTCGCGCGCTCGGCGCGCCACTCGCCCGAGGCGGGCACGCGCCGTCCGCCTTCGGGCGGAGGGCGGGCGCGATTTGGCGCGCGCAAGGGCGCTGATCTACGCGACTCGCGACTGAGCGGCCGTTATTTCCTGAACATCTTCGCGACGATGAAGATCACGATGGCACCGAAAATGCCGCCACCGAAAAGTAGATACAGCAGCGACCAGCCAACAGCGGCGACGGGGGTGAGGACAATGATTTCGTTCATGGCAAGGATTGAGTTTGGGTGACGGTGAGATCCGTCCCTTCCACTGTGCCGTGCCGGTCGGGATGGTTCCGCAGATGACCGCCTTGGTCTTGCGGTGGCGACGAAGAGCCCGGCATTGCCTCGTGGTCGCGGCTCAAACTTTCATTCTTTTCTGGGAGAGTGTAACGTATTACGTTACACTGGAGATCAGGCGATTTCTGCGAAACACCTGGGGAAGTGGGGCTGGTCTCGGGCTCGTCTAGAACTGCGAGCGGAACAGCCCGCAGATGTGGTCCAGCGCCTTGATGTAGAAGGGCCGGCCTGCGAAGTCCTCGCGCGTGAGCGGCTTCGAGTGCCGGATATCGTCTTCGAAAATCTCGAGGTTGTTCGCGGCGACTTTGGGATCGAGGACCGACAGCGTGACCTCGTCGTTGATGCTGAACGAACGGTTGTCGAAATTGGCCGAGCCAATCGTCAGCAGCACGCCATCGACCACCATGCTTTTGCAGTGAAACAGCGCGGGCTGGTAAAGGTGGAACTCGGCGCCGGCCGCGAGCAGCTCGCCCCAGCGTGAACGCGACGCCGCCCGGCCAAACCGCGAGTCGTTGAACGCCGGCACGACCACGCGCACGTGCACGCCCCGCGCGATGGCTGCGAGCAGCATCTCAATCGCGAGGTCGTCGGGCACGAAATAGGCCTGCGCGAGATCGATCGACTTTCGCGCGGACGCGATGGCGAACAGATAGCCGAGCCGCGCGGCCTGCGGGCCTTCGCCGGGGCCGCTCTTGTAACAATGCGCAATGCTGGTCCCGGCCTTTTCCAGGGGTGGAAAGTAGTCCTCGCCGAGCAGGAGGGTCGCGGTCGTTTGCATCCAGTTGTGCGCGAAAACCGCCTGCATCTGCCGCACGGCGGGGCCTTCGACCCGCACCTGCGTTTCGCGCCACACGTTCCTGCTTTCGGCATTCCCGAGCCAGCGGTCGTCGATGCACATGCCGCCGGTGAAACCAATCTTGCCATCGACGATCAGCAGCTTCCGGTGCGTGCGGTGGTTGATGTTCGGTTTCACCTGCCACCAGTGCTCGCGCCCGTAGATGTTGAACTCCACGCCCGCGGCCCGCAGCCGCTCGCGATCGGCGTGGTGCAGTTTGAGCCCGCCCATGCCATCGAGCAGCGCGTGCACCTTCACTCCGGCGCGCGCGCGTTCGCTCAGCGCCTCGATGAAAAGGTTGCTGATGTGGCCCGTCGACCAGATGTACGTCTCGAGCGTGATCGTCTTTTGGGCGCCGCGAATCGCCGCCAGCATCGGCGGAAAGAACCCGTCGCCATTCTCGTAAGTCGTAATCCGATTGCCGGTGGTGAAGTCGGCGCCCGTCATCGGGCCCATCGCGTTGGCGAACGAAGGATCGGTCGGACCGTAATCGATCCGGATCGGCTCGGCGAGCAGCCGCGCCGACGTGAACCAGAAGTACGCCGCGAGCACGATGGCGACCGCGCCGACGATTATCGCCCAAAACCATCGGTCGTGATGGTGCCCGGAGGGCCGAGGCCGTGCCGCTCGGTTATGGGCGCGGCGCCGGCGCAGCGTGTGGAATTTCTCGAACAAGCCGGGCATGAGGCGGGCGTCTGGACCCATGCCCAACGGGCGGGTTCCCAAACCCGGCATGGGTTGTCACTTCCGCCGCCGGGGGCGGTCTGTGATCGCAGCATGACGGGAGGAAAACAGTCCACGCCGCGCGTCCACCGGCGCCGGCCACACGGCGCCCACCACGCCTTGTTGTTCGGCCTCGCGCAGCACAAGCGCGCGGCGTGGGGAATCGCGGCCATCTTCGCGCTGGGCATGGCGGCGTTCGCGCTGGTGCTGCTCTACACCGACCTGAGTTGGGCCGGCGTGACGGAGTGGATACACAACGTGAACCCGATGGCGGCGCTGCCGCTGATGGCGGTGCTTCCCATCGTGGGCTTCCCCATTTCCGTCGTGTATTTGTTCGCGGGCGCCCGCTTCGGTCCGCTGGGCGGCGGCGTGGTGGTGGCGGCGATCACCGCGGTGCACCTGGTGGGAACCTACCTGATCGCCAAAAGCTTCCTGCGGGCGGCGCTGCAGCGGGTGATCGAACGACGGCACCTGCACCTGCCCGAAATCCCCGAGGACGAGCAGGCGGCCATCTGCGTCATCGCCTCGCTCGTGCCCGGGCTGCCGTATTTTGTTCGCAACTACCTGCTGGCGCTCGCGGGGGTGCGGTTGAAATACTTCATGCTCGTCTGCCTGCCGATCTACGTGGCGCGCTCGTATGTGACCATCCTGCTCGGTGACATGGGCGCCGAGCCGAGCCGGGAGCGGATTGTCATCCTGCTCGCGATCGACGGCCTGAAGGCGGCGATTTGTGCCTGCGTGATCTGGCGGTTGCGCGTGCACCACCGGAAATACCACGGGCACGATCACGATTGGTCCGAGCCCGGCCCTGACGCGCTGCCGCCACCGAACGCCGCAGCGAAGTGAGCAGCCCGGGCAGATCCTGCGTGCGCCGCACGATCCGGGCGCGAACTCGATTCCCGCCCAGGCCGGCTCGGAGAGCCGGCCCCACCTCGCGACGTCTTCACATTCCTCCCCGTCGTATCGCCGCCCATCACCGGCAATACGATGCCGGTGATGTACGCCGCTTTCATCAGCGGCGGCGAGCTGCGGCGTTTTTGGCCGGAGCGCCGGTTTCGACGGGTAGGCGCGGATCTTCTCTCGGCGTTGAGGGTGACCACGGACTATGACCATTGACCACAGGCCAATGCGAAGCAGTGGTCAGTGGCGGGCAGAGCCAGTGGTCAGTGGTCCCGTCAGTCCTCGTCTTCTTCGCTCGAGGAATTGGCTTCCTCGTTAATCGTCTCGGCGAGCGCTGTGAGCTTCTGGTCGGTTTCGCCCTCCTCATCGAGTGTCTCCTGCAGCAGGTCGGCGATCTTCGTCTCGCCGAGGGTTTGTGCGAACGACCGCGCCGTACCGTAGGCCGCGATTTCGTAGTGTTCCACGCGCTGGGCGGCTCCAATCAGCTTGGCATCGCGAATCGCATCCGGCGCGTCGTCGTCGATGGCTTCCTTGCCTTCCTCGACGAGGCCTTTCATCGCGTGGCAGGTTTTGCCCTTGGCCGCCATGCCGAGCAGTTTGAAGCAACGGTCGAGCCGATCGACGTGGCCGCGAGTCTGTTCCAGGTGCTCCTCGAAGCCTTCGCGCAAGTCGTCGTGCGCGGCGGCTTTCGCCATCTTCGGCAGTGCCTTGATCAGTTGGTTCTCGGCGTTGTGGAGATCGCGGAGTTCATCCACGAGGAGATCACGGAGTGATTTTATGGCGGACATATTTGTGTGACGTTGAGGTTCGCATTTCTGGACACCGCCACCGGCTGGCCGTGGTCGGCGAACTCCCACCGTAACGGGTTCGTTGCGATGGTTCCGCGGGGTGCACGCCAGCGTTGCGCGTTTCTTGGATCGGCACCGGGTTTCATTCGTTGATCTCCCGCGGGGCGAACGCCCACCTGCGCCGGTTGAATCGCAGGCGTCGAGCCACGGCGGTCGCAATTTTGCGGGCTCGATCGGCCGGCGGAAACGCAGTGCGCCGCGTGAGCGGCAGCGTGGAGGCGGCGCGTTCCTCGCCGGCAATATCCGATGGGACACCCCGGAAAAGTTCCGACGAACCGGTCGCAGCGGCGAGTGGTCAGCATGCCCGGGAGGAATGCTCTCATGCTGCGAAACGCGAAAGAGCTGGAACATTACGAACTGCGCGCCCGGGACGGCAAAATCGGGCACGTGCACGATTTCTTGTTCGACGACCGACAATGGGTCGTGCGCTACCTCGTCATCGACACCGGCCCGTGGCTCGACCGCCGCGAGGTCCTGATCTCGCCGACCGCCGTGAGCCGGGCGGAATGGGATCGGCGCTTGCTCCCGGTCGACCTCACGCGCGAGCAGGTGCGCCAGAGCCCGCGCGTCGACATCGAGCAACGGCTCTCGCCCGAACAGGAGCTCGCGCTCACGCAGTATTACAGCTGGCCGATGTACTGGGGCGGTTTTCCCGATGTCGGATTTGCACTGCCCGTCGTGCCAATCATTCCGCCCAGGGCGGAGGCGACTCCTGCCACCGAAGAGGCGAGGCATGCTCGCGCGGTTGAATCGTCCACGGTCGCGGCCGTGCACGAGGATCGGCATCTCCGCAGCGTCCGGACGGTGACGGGCCACGCGATCGAAGCCACGGACGGCGCGATCGGGCACGTCGCGGACTTCCTGATCGACGATCGTTCGTGGGACATCCGCTACCTGCTCGTGGATACGCGGAACTGGTGGCCGGGAAGGAAAGTGATCCTCGCGCCGCAATGGATTCGCGAAGTCGGCTGGGACGACGCGCGCGTGCACGTCGACCTGACGCGCACCGCGATCAAGACGAGCCCGGCCTACGATCCCGCGGCGCCCATCACGCCCGATTACGCGGGCCACCTGCATCGCCACTATGGCCGGCCGCCGCCGCCGCCGCCCACGGCTTACTTCTAGCGCGCGCCCAGATTTTGCCCCGAAAACGTAATCCTCAACCCAATACAGTCATGCTTAGATGGACATTGATGTTCCTGGTGGTCGCGATCATCGCAGGTCTCCTTGGTTTCACCGGCATTGCCGGCGCCGCCTCGGAAATTGCGAAGATCCTGTTCTTCGTGTTCCTCGTATTGCTGATCCTTTCGGCAATCGTGAGCGCGTTTCGAGGCCGCCCGCCGGTGTAGCGCCGGCGCAGTCCTGACGGACCTTCGGCGGGGCGTTCTGCCCCGCCTTTTTCTGTCGCCGAACCATCGGCGCAACTGGGTTGCGGCCGCGCTCCGCCTTTACGGCCGAAACGGCTCGTCGGGCGGCAGCAGCCGCGTCCGATCGTAATAGGGATCGCGGTAGATGTAACTGCCGCCCTTGATGTGCGACTCGGAGTAGCCGATCGAAATCGAGTAGCCTTTGGCCGGGTCTTCCATCGTCAGCGTCATCGCACCGGTCTTCTCGCTGTAGCCGCCGCTGCCAAAGCCATAGCTCAGCGAATACGAGCCGTGGATTTCGCGCTCCGCCTTCTTTTCGGTCGGCGTCACGGCGGAACGCGGTGCGAGATAAGTGGGCGGGGCGAGCAGCGTGCGCGCGAGTTTCGCCGCCTGGTGGCGTTCGACGAACGCGTCGAGCTGGGCGATCTCCAACGCGGTGAGAGTCGGGAGGCCGGCAGTGGCGCGTTCGTTCGGGGTGAGCCGTTGGCTGAACGTCGCCTTTGGTGCCTCAGGCGGATTTGCGGCGGTCGGGGTCGCGATCACGCTGCTGCGCGTCAAGTCGCGGCGGACGAGCGCATCGATCACCGCCACCTGATCCGAGGTGAGCTTGGCAAATCCCGCCGCGCTGCGCTCGCTCGCGTTCAACGTGGACGAAAACCGCAGGTCTTGCGCGGTCATCCGCGTGCCGGCGAGAACCAGCATCGCTGCCATGAACCACCGTCGCGCAATTTTCATGGGGCAAAGTTGAGGGATGGGGGAGGGGGACTCACGAAGAAATGTGCGGGTTCCGCGTTTCTGCGCAAAAAAAAAGCGGGCCAGACGGCCCGCTCGTACGAACAATAGGCGTCGTTCACTGCCAGTGCCCACGGCTGTAGATGTACCCCGTGCCGCTCTGTTGCCAGGCGCCAGGCACCCACGTGCGCGCGCCGGGCGGTGGAATCTCCCAGTGGCCCGCGACCCACTCGTACGGGTTCGCCGAGTTGCCGGTGTAAGACCACTGGCCTTGGACCCAAACGGCTTCCGCGGCCGGCCGCGCCGGAATTGTTTCGCGCGGGCTCGAAGTTGGCATCGGCGGCGGCGTCGCGACCGTGTAGCCACGGTCCGCGGGGGTGGGTCCGGTGTCGAGCGTGCCTTGGGTCGTATCACGGTGATGGCCAATCGCTGCGCCGGTCGCGCCGCCGGCGGCGGCGCCAATCGCGGCCCCGGCCGCCGTTTCACCGGATTGATGGCCGACGATGCCGCCGAGCACGGCACCGGCCACGGCGCCGCCCACCGCGCCTTGGCGCGTGTTCGGGCCCGAACTGGAGCAGCCCGCCGTCAGCGCTGCGATCAGGGCGGACAGAGTGAGAGTTTTGGTTGCATTCATACAGGGCATAGTGCCCGGCCGGTTGGGGGCGGTTCCGTGCGGAACCGGAACTTTAGCGGGAACAAAGGACCCGGCTTCGCCAGCATTGCATCGAAACGCGCGGTCGTTCGTCATGCACGGAACGCCCGTTTCTCGCCCTCTCTTTTCCGCCACCACCAACCCGCTTCTCATGCTGCCATTTGCGCTCACGATCTTCACGGGAGCATTCTTGTTGTTTCAGGTTCAACCGCTCATCGGAAAATTCATCCTGCCCTGGTTTGGTGGTGGGCCCGGCGTTTGGACGACCTGCCTGCTCTTTTTTCAGACGCTGCTGCTCGGTGGCTATGCCTACGCGCATTTCTCGTCGACACTGCTGAAGCCGCGGCGCCAGGTCATGCTGCACTTCGTGCTGCTCGCGCTCTCGCTGGCGATGCTGCCGATCACGCCGTCGCCCTCGTGGAAGACCAACCTGCAGGGCGATCCGAACGTGCGGATCCTCCTGCTGCTGATGGTGACGATCGGACTGCCGTATTTCGTCCTCTCGTCGACCGGCCCCTTGATGCAGCGATGGTTCAGCCAGACCAATCCCGGGGTCTCGCCCTACCGCCTGTACGCGTTGTCGAACGTCGGCTCGTTGCTCGCCCTGCTCAGCTACCCCGCGTTTTTCGAAGTCAGGTTTTCGCGGCAGTTTCAGGCCAACCTGTGGTCCGGCGGGCTCGTCGCCTTCGTGCTGGTTTGCGGGTACTGCGCGTATCTGGTTTGGCGGCACGCGAAGGAAATCGAGCGAGCCAGCGCGGCCCCGGTGACGCCCGATGTGGCGGCCATTCCCGAACCGGTTCCAGTCGCTCTGGTGGTAGGAACCGATGCGCCAGGCGTCGCCGCAACGGCGCCGGCGGTCGCACCCGTGGCCGACCTGGCGCCCACTGGCGTCGACAGGCTGCTTTGGATCGTGCTGCCGATGATCGCGTCGGTGCTGTTGCTCGCGACCACGAACAAGCTCTGCCAGGAGGTCGCGGTCATCCCGTTCCTCTGGGTGCTGCCGCTCAGCCTGTACCTGCTCACGTTCATCATCTGTTTCGATCATGCTCGCTGGTATCACCGCGGGGTTTTCACCGCGCTGCTGGTGATGGCGATCGGCGTGGTCTGCGCCTTGCTGCCGGCGGGGAGCGACGCGCCGATGCGTGTGCAGATTATCGTCTACACGGCGGCGCTCTTCATCGCGTGCATGGTGTGCCACGGCGAACTCTACCGGTTGAAACCGCCGCCGCAGCAGTTGACGGCGTATTTCCTCTTCATCTCGGCGGGTGGCGCCCTGGGCGGATTCTTCGTCGCGATCGTGGCGGCGCTGATTTTCAGCGACTATCGCGAGCTGCAACTCGGGTTGTGGCTGCTGACGTACGCGCTGGGCGTGCTGGCGTACCGGCATCGCAGCCGCGAACTCGTTTTCGGCGCCGCGGCGGGCGGCTGGCTGGCCTTGCTGGCGGTTTCATGGGTGCGCTCCTATTTCGACGGCTCGGAAGGCATCAAGACGGAGTTCGTCAACCTGGTGAAGGAGCGACCCATCTACCTCGGGATTGGCGTGGCAATCCTGATCGCCTGCGTGGTCGATTTTCGCGCGCGGCGGCTGCTGGCGGAATTCCGTCCGCGGATGGTCGGGTTCGTGATGGCCGTCTGCGTGGGGGTCGGCGTGATCTTCATCGTGCAGTGGCGCACGAAGGAAACCACGCGCGTGCTCAGTGCTTCGCGCAATTTCTACGGCACGCTGAAAGTCTACGACTACTACCCCAACGACGAGGACGATCACTATCACCTCCTGCTGCACGGTGCCACGACGCACGGTCTGGAGTTCACCAAGCCGGAGAAATCGGTGATGCCGACGACCTATTACGGCGACGCGAGCGGGGTCGGCCTGGCGATCAACCATCTGCCGGAGGGATCGCGCCGGCTGGGGCTCGTCGGGCTCGGCACCGGCACGCTCGCGGCGTACGGCCGCAAGGGCGACTACCTCCGAATCTACGAAATCAACCCGGCGGTCCGGCAGCTCGCCACCACGCAGTTCAAGTACCTCGAATACTGCCAGGCCAAGGTCGACGTCGTGATGGGCGACGCGCGGCTGACGATGGAGCGCGAAATCGCGGAAAAGAATCCGCAGCGCTTCGACCTCCTCGCGCTCGACGCCTTCAGCAGCGACGCGATTCCCGTGCACCTGCTGACGAAGGAGGCGTTCGAGATCTATCTGCAGCAGCTCAAGCCCGACGGTGTCATCGCCGTCCACATCTCGAACCGCTATCTCAACCTGCGCCCGGTCGTCGAAAAGCTGGCGGAGAGTTTCAAGCTGCACGTCGCCACGATCTCCGACGACAACGAGCCCGATTGGTGGATTTACGCGACCACCTGGATGCTCGTGACGCGCAACAAGGCGTTTCTCGAACAGGACAAGATTCGCGACATCGCGGATGCGCCGGAGCCGAACGCGAAAGCGCCGCTTTGGACGGACGACTTTGCGAGTGTGTATTCGATCATGAAGAACAACTGATCGTACGCGCGATGAAGCCGTTGCTCGCCGCCGTTGCCGCCTTGACCGCCTGTGCGAACAGCGCCGGCGCCGATGCCGCCTACCTGCAGGAAGTCGAGCAGTACCGCGCCGAGCACGTCGCGAAGCTCACCAAGCCCGACGGCTGGCTTTCGCTGATCGGGCTGCACTTCCTCAAGGAAGGGCCGAACTCGGTGGGCAGCGCGAAGGACAACGATGTCGTGCTCGCAAAGGGGCCGGCTCGACTCGGCACCATCACGGTTTCCGCGAACGGCAGGATCACGCTGGAGGCCGCGCCGCCGGCCGATGTTCGCGTGGATGGTCGCAGCGTTCCTGCCGCCGAATTGAAGTGGGACGTACCGTCGACCCCGACGCTGGTCACCGCCGGCACGGTGAGTTTCTTCGCGATCGATCGCGCGGGGAAAAAGGCGCTCCGCGTGCGGGACAGCGAGTCGCCGCGCCGATTACGGTTCCCGGGGCTCGAGTATTTTCCGATCGATCCGGCGTGGCGAATTGTCGCGCGCTGGGAGCCATTCGAGAAACTGCGGATGGTTCCGGTCGTGAACATCCTCGGGCAGACCGAGCCGACGCTCGTCGCCGGCAAGGCGAGTTTCGCGCACGCGGGCACCCAGGTCGAACTGATCGCCATCGACGAAGGGCCGCAGGCTCCGCTGTTCTTCGTCATTTCCGACGCCACCAGCGGAAAGGAAACCTACGGTGGCGGCCGGCACCTTTATGCGACGCGTCCGCGCGAGGGTGAGCGGACCATCGTGCTCGATTTCAATCGCGCCGAAAATCCGCCCTGCGCGCTGACTCCCTTCTCCACCTGTCCCGTTCCGCCGAAGGAGAACCGCCTGCCGTTCCCGATTCGCGCCGGGGAGAAGACATTCCGCGGGCACCACGAATAGCAAGAAGCAAGGCAGCTGGACTTTGCGGGTGTCGGACGATGGCGCGAGCCGTGGCGCGGTCAATCTGACCGCGCATTTCTTTCCGGTCGGTGGAGGCGCGGTCAGGCTTGTGCGCCTGCGGCGCATTGACCGCGCTACGCGGGAACATGACGAGAATCGCCGCTAACCCAACGCCACGCGGGCTGCGGGCGCGGCGAACGCATCCCTTGAAGGGCGCGGCGCGCTACTGCTTCTTCGGCGCTTTCTTCACCGGCTTCGGGTCGAGGTTCGCCTGCAGGTCGGCTTTGGTGACGCTCGATTGCACGCCGGTCGCCGGCACCTCCATTTTCGCGAGCCAGAGGATCGCGTTGAGCACGAGCTTCCGGAAATTGTCGTTGCCCCAATTCTCGTGGAAATGCGCGCCGGTGAATCCGAACCCGCGGCCGCCATCCGGGCGAGTGAACGCCCACGACACCGTTTGCGGTTCGCCGCGCGCCACCATCGCGCGCACCGTCGGATTGCCCGAATGCTCGCCATCCGGGCGCGACGTCGTGCTGGCGTCGGGCACCGCCACCAGGATGGGTGTCACCCCTTTGCGGCCGTCGACGAATCGCATGTTGAAATACCACTCGTCGAGAATCGTGAAGGGTTGGACGCCCCGCGTGATCGCGTGCTGTGGCAGCGTCTTGAAATTCGCGTTCCAGTGAGGGTTGACCGACCAGTTGATTTCGAACGCGCCGCCCACCCACCGCAGGAATTCGTCCTGTCCTTTGTCCTTCGTCGGCTCGATCGCGAAGTGCAACAGTCCGAGGCCTGCGCCGCCCCGCAACGCGCGATCGAGCACGGCGAGGTGATCGTCCTGCAACGCGATGTGCCGCGGGCCGCCGTCGGCATAAATGAAGATGGCGTCGGCGCCATCGAATGCCTTCGGGTTCTTCGGCCAGCCATTGAGCGCGATTTCCGTCTTCAGTCCCGGCACACCGGCGAGGCATTTCTGCAGCAACTGGATGCCGGCATTGTGCTCATGCGCGCCCGGCCCATGGCTCGGTGGACCGGCGATCAGCAGCACTTTTTTTTCAGCGTGAAGACTGGCGGTGCCGGCGGCCACGCCAAGCACCAGGATGAGCGAGCGCAGAGGGGAAAGCAGGGATGCCATGAGGGTGACGACTTTTCATTTGTGGGTGCTCGTTGGCAACGGCGAAGCGGTGCCCGGCCCGAAGTAGGGCGGACTCGAATGACTCTCCGAAAACCAAGCAAGCTGACGCGACAGGCAGAGTGTAACGTATTACGTTACACTGGAGATCAGGCGATTTTTGCGCGGCACCCAACCGAGGAGCACAAGGCGGGCGGGCTGGAGCGGGTAATGCGTTGACTCACCTCGGCGCTCCGGGGAGACGTGCTTGGCCAGATCAATGCAGGAGCCCGCGAATGGACGCGAATAGACGCGAATGAAATCATCGAGAGAACACGCTCCACTGAAAGGTGAAAGCACGCTGCGCCAACCCTGTCCTGTCCTGCCCCTCTGAAATTCGCGTCAATTCGCGTGATTGGCGGGCACTCTTCTGAATTCTTCAGGCTTAACCCCTCATGAAATCTCCCCGTTCGGTTTCGCGTCGCGAGTTCCTGTCGCATTCCGCGCTGGCCGCCGCCGGTCTTGCGACCACCGCGGCGCCGGGCGCCGGCGCGGCGTCCGCCCCGGCGGGCGCGCCGCGACGACCGGTCCGGATGCACGCCGGTCACCAGCACGATCATTCCGAAGCGACCCTCAGGACGCTGGCCGCGTTTGGGGTGAAGAACATCTGCAGCGGCAAGCTCGGCAACAATCTCGACGACTCGTGGAGCGTCGAGGGCCTGACGCGGCTGCGCAAACACGTCGAATCGTTTGGGATCAAACTGGACGTGGTGCCGCTGCCACTGAGTTCGTCGTACATCACGCGGTCGGAGCATCCCGAGATCCTGCTCGCGAAGGATCCGGGGCGGGAGCGGACGCTGGAGGATTTTCGCCAGATGATTCGCAACTGCGGCCGCGCGGGGATTCCAATGGTGAAGTACAACCTGACGTTCATCGGCGTGGTGCGAACCGCGCGAACGACCGGCCGCGGCGGCGCGAGCCTCAGCGCGTTCGATTTCACGCAATCGAAACAAGAGCCGCCATTGACCGAGGCCGGGCGCATCACCGACGAGATTTACTGGGACCGGATCAACTATGTGCTCGCGCGGCTCGTGCCGGCGGCTGAGGAGGCGCAGGTGAAGCTCGCGTGCCATCCGCAGGACCCGGCGATGCCGCCCGGGACCGGCTGGCGCGGCGTGAACACCGTGCTCGGTTCGCCCGCGGGCTTGCGGCGCTTCGTGGAGCTGCACGCGAGTCCGTACCACGGGCTGAATTTTTGCCAGGGCACCGTTTCTGAAATGCTCGAGCGACCGGGCGCGCAGATCTACGACGTCATTCGCGACTTCGGCCGCCGGGGAAAGATCTTCAACGTGCATTTCCGCAACATCCGCGGCGGCTTCCTCAAGTTCGAGGAGACGCTGCCGGACGACGGCGACGTCGACATGCCCCGCGCCTTGCGCACGTACCAGGAAGTCGGTTACGAAGGCATGATCATGCCCGATCACGTGCCGCAAATTGCCGGCGATGAGCGCGGCCAAAAGGCATTCGCGTTTTGCTTCGGCTATATCCAGGCTCTCCTGCAGACACTGCGCGCGGAGGCCTGATTTCCGCAAAGCCCGAACCACGAGTCGGCTGCGCCGCGGCCGGAATACTTTTCTGCCCCCGTTCGTCCTAGCTCCTCACCTCATGAAATCGTTCAGCCAACCCCTCGCGGTCCTCGTGGCCGCTTTCTGTGTCACCGTGGCGGCTTTCGCCGCCGATGCTTCCCCCGCCGGCACCTGGAAATGGACCGTGCAAGGCCGCCAGGGCGGCCAGGGCTTCGAGCAGACGCTCAAGCTCGATTACAAGGACGGCCAGCTCACCGGCACGCTGCTCGGCGTGCAGGGCGGCCAATTCCAGATTCCGGATACCGCCATCGCCGATGCCTCGTTCAAGGACGGCGCGCTCAAGTTCGCCGTCACGCGCGAATTCAACGGGAACAAGTTCACCACGAAGTACGAGGGCAAGATCGAGGGTGACACCATCACCGGCAACTACGAGCGCCCCGGCTTCAACGGCGGCGACCCGGTGAAGCGCGAGTGGATCGCGAAGCGGCAGAAATAATCCGACCCGGACGCGACCCATCAATTTGCGCGGCGGCACGTCCTCCGCGCGCTCTCCAACCAACACAATGAACCTACTACGTCGTACGATCGCGGTTTCGGCCGCAGTTTGCATCATGTCCGCTGCGGCTTTGGCAGCCGACGCCTCCGGCACCTGGAAATGGACCGAACAGAGCCGCGGTGGTGGCAGCGGCACCCCCCGCGAAGTCACTCTGAAACTCGCGATGAAGGACGGGAAGCTCACGGGCGAGTACAGCCGACCCGGCCGTGACGGCACCGCGAGCACCACGCCGATTTCGAATGGCAGCGTCAGCGGCGATGCGATTTCGTTCACCATCGAGCGTCAGTTTGGTGACAACAAGTTTGTCACGAAGTACAGCGGCAAGCTTTCCGGCGACACCATCACCGGCCAGTCCGAGAGCCCCGGACGCAACGGGGGCGAACCGACGAAACGCGAGTGGACCGCAAAGCGCGCGAAGTAGGCGGCCACGGAAGCACGTCCCATTTACCAAGCCGGCGCGAATCTGCGCCGGCTTTTTTATTCGATCGCCCTTGTCGTGGCGACGAGCGCCAGCGAGTCGAACGCAGGCCCGTCGACTCGCTGGCGCTCGTCGCTACACGGCCCGGATCAAAGATTTCGCATTCCTGGGTGGACGACCTCCGGGTCGTCCGCGGCCCGCACCAAGGCGGGTCCTCCAAAACAGGCTCAACGGCGTTACTTCAGCATCTGCGCCAGCGGTTCCTTGATCGCCGCCGCCCAGATCTCGTAGCCTTTTTCGCCGGGATGCAGGAAGTCAGACATGATGTCTTTCGGCAGCGTGCCGTCGGCCGCGAGGAACTTGGGCCCGAGATCGAGGAAGCGCACGTTGCGGCCGTCACCGAGTTGCGCGATGAGCCGGTTGATTTCGTTTACCTGCAGCCGCTGGGGATGATCGGGCTTCTCGCCGCGCGGGAACACCGCGAGCAGGAGAATCTTCGTTTGCGGCAGTCGCGCGCGCAACAGTCGCACGATTTCCCTCACGCCTTCCGCCGCCTGGGCGGGTGTGTTCCGCGGCGTGGTGTTGTCCCGCTCGAAGCCCGTGTTGTTCGTGCCAATCATCAGCACGATCGCCTTCGGCTTGATCCCGTCGAGCTCCCCGTTCTGCAGCCGCCACAACACGTGCTGCGTGCGGTCACCGCTGATGCCGAAGTTCGCCGCGCGCCTCGGGCCATACTCGCGATCCCAGACCTTCTTGCCGCCGACCTGGCGATCCGTCTGTTCGCGCCGCCAGAAATCCGTGATTGAGTCGCCCAGGAACAGGAGGTCGACGCCGCCTTGCTTCGCGATTTCGACGAAGCCTTCGTGCCGCTTGACCCAACCCGGTTCCCGCGGCTCGGGCCGGATGGCTGAATTCTGCTGCGGATCGCGCAGGGCGGAGTCGGCCGCCGGCGCCATCGAAGTTTGTGCGCAGCCGGCAAAGAACAAGGCCGCGGCTGACGCGAGGGCGAGCAGACGGTACGAACGATGAAGGGAGTTGCGCATGGGAGGAGGGGACGGCGCGTGCCTCAGAAGTTGAACTGATCGATGTTCTCTTTGTTGAAGATGAAGGGCTTTCCGAGAAGGAGATTGTCGCCCTTGATCTCGAAGGTCGCGCCGCCGAGCGTCGTCGCCTTGAAGCTCTGGTCGCCGGGCTTCAGCGTGCCCTTGACCAGCGCGACGGCGGCATCGACCGTCAGGGCGCCGAGGTCCTCGGTTTTCCAGAGAATCACGCTGTCGGTGACGCCGTCTTTCACATAGCGGCGATTCTCGCTCGGCAGGCCGAGTCCGATGACCTTCACCTTGCCAGTCTTGCCGGCCTGCTTCACCGCCTCGGCCGCCCCGGGCACGGCGGGCGAGCAGATGTTCATGAGGAGCTTGAGATTTGGATACGCACTGAGCAGCGCGGTCGCCTCGGCCTGCGCCTTGTCCTTCAGGTCGTCGCACGGGCGGACGGCCACGAGCTTGATCTTCGGATACTTCTCCGCGAGCCGCGCTTCGATGTACTTGCGCCACTCCTGCTGGTTGGCCGCGGTGAGCGTGGCGAGAATCATCGCGATTTCGCCTTCGCTGTGCGTGAGCCGGGCCGCTTCATCGGCGAGCGTGAACGCGATGCCCTCCGGCGTCGCCTGGTTCACGAAGAACGAACGCGCGTCCGGCAGCGCATCCGCATCGTAGGTGATGACCTTGATGCCCTTGCTCTGCGCCTTCCGCAGCGCGGTGGAAATGCCTTCCTTGTTCTCGCACGCCGCGGCGATGACATCGACGCCGAGCGCGATCCAGTTTTCGACGATCTCGTTCTGCTTGGCGGGGTCGCTCTCGGTCGGACCGTCGAACAACAGGTCGACGCCGAGCGTCCGGGCGGCTTTTTCGGCGCCGGCCTTGCACGAGATGAAATACGCGTTGCCTTTGGATTTTGGCAGCAGCGCAACGGTGATTTTCTTGCCGGCGCCGCCCGCGGTCCCGCCGGTGGACGAAGCGTTGGGCGACTTGCCGCAGCCGCCGAGCAGCAGCGTGGCGGCGAGGAGGAGCGAGAGGAGTTTTTTCATGAAGAGCGAGCGGGGGAAGGGGAGGGGCGATGGCGCGAGCGCCAGCTGGCCCAGACTTTTGGCGCAACGCTGGCGGACAACGCAAGCAGGAGCAATGCGCCGGTGAGCATGCCGGCGGCCTCGCGCGGCTGGCGGGCGTGCACCAGCCCGTTGTTCAACACCGCGATGGCCGCGACGCCGAGCAGCGTGCCGTGCACGCTGCCGACCCCGCCAAAGATGCTCGTGCCGCCGAGGACCACCGCGGTGATGGCGAAAAGTTCGTAGCCGGTGCCGGCGTCGGCCTTGGCCTGGCCGAGGCGCGCCGTGTAGATGATCGCGGCGAGCGCGGCGATCAGGCCGCCGACGACGTAGACCATCGCGATGCGACGATCGACCGGCAGGCCGGCGTAACGCGCGCCCTCCGGAGCAAACCCGATGGCCCGAAACGAACGCCCGAATGTCGTGCGATGCACCAGAAGCCAAATCGCGGCAGCGACGGCGCAAAACACCCACGCCTGCGTCGGCAAGCCCAGCCAGCGCTCCTGCCCGAGCATCAGGAAGGAACCGGGGAAATTCGTGAACGTATCCGCGCCCCGCGTAATCGCCTCGGCCAGCCCGCGGAAAAGCGAATACGTGCCGAGCGTCACGATCAGCGGCGGCAGGCGCAGCACGGTGATCAGCGACGCATTCAGCCCGCCGGCGACGCCGCCGATCGCCAGGGTGCACGCGCCGGCCATCGCTGGCGAAAATCCGGCATCGCGCCACAGCTTGCCGAAGAGGATCGCGCACAGGCCGAGCAGCGAACCGACCGAAAGATCAATTCCGCCCGTGAGAATGATCGGGGTCATCGCGAGCGCGAGGAGCCCGATTTCCACCGTGTGCCGGAGGATGTCGAAATTGTTGTCGAGCGTGCCGAATCGCGGCCCAATCGCGTTGAAGCCGAACCACTCGATCGCCACGACGAGCAGCAGCGCCGTCTCGTGACGGAGGAGGAGAGACTTGAGTTGGGGCTTCAAGGTGGGGGAGGCGGAACGCTCAACGCTAAACGTTTAACGCCTAACGCTGAAGTTTTCGGACGAGGGTTCACTTGAACGCTAAGCGTTAAACGTTCTCCGAGCGGCCGCCTCGACGCGTCCTGATCCCGTCTGCCACAACCGCCAGGAGGATGATGGCGCCTTGGATCGCTTTTTCCCAGTACGCCTCGACGTGGAGGTGCGTCAGCGCCGGCGCGACGCAGGCGAGCAGGAGCAGGCCAACGAATACGCCAACGAGCGTGCCGCGGCCGCCGGAGATCGCCACGCCCCCGACGACGACGGCGGCGATGGCCTTCAATTCGAGCCCGGTGCCGGACTTGGGATCGACCTGCGGCGACTGCGCGACATTCATCATCGCGGCCAGCCCGGTGAGCGCACCCAGCAACACGAACGTGTTGAACGTGACCCACTGCGGGCGAATGCCGGCGAGCCGCGCCGCCTCCGCGTCGCTGCCCACCGCGTAAACGAATCGACCGGCGGCGAGGTATTTCATCGCGATCGCGAGCGCGACGAGTACGAGCAGCGCGAGGCCCACCAGCAGGCCTTGCCCGGCCGACTGGCTCAGCCCGAACCACTGGAGGCGATCCGGCAGGTTCACGAACGCGCCCTGCCGCTGCCAGCGCAGGCCTTCGCGCCATGTCACCATCGTCGCGAGAGTGACGACAATGGACGGCAACCGCAGGCCGGCGACGAGTGCGCCGTTGATGGCGCCGAACACCGCGCCGAACGCCACCGCCGCGAGCGCCACCAGCGCCGTCGGCCAGTTCAACGTGGCCAGCAGACCCGCGGCCACGCTGCACACGGCAAACTGCGAGCCCACGGAAATGTCGATTTGCCGGCAGATGATCACCAGCGCCATGCCGCACGCGACGACCAGCGTGGGCGCCTCGCGCGTCGCGAGCGAGAGCAGCGGCTGCGGCTGGTAAAAGCCCGGCGCGAAAACCGCGAGCGCCAGCCACACCAGCAGGAGCGCGGCGCCGACGGAGAGTTCGCGGAAATAGCGGCTCATGCGGAGAAGGGCTCCGCCGAATTCAAAGGGACCACCAAGGCATTTGACCGCGGATTACGCGGAGCACGCGGATCGCCGAGGTCGAACATGTCATGATCCGCGTGATTAGCGTAGTCCGCGGTCAAGGGGATTGAATCGGAAAACCCCGGACCCCAAACCGCGGGGGAATCTAATTGGAGGTTGGGCATTCCGATTTATTTGGCGGTTGAGATTTTACGCCGGCTGTCCCAGCGCCGCCGCCATGACGGCGTGCGCATCCGGCTGGCCGGCCAGGACGGCGGTGAGCGTGCCGCCGCGCATCACCGCGATGCGATCGCTCATGCCGAGGATCTCCGGCAGGTCGCTCGAGATGAGCAACACCGCCAGCCCGTCGCGTGCGAGCCGGCGGACGATCTTGTGAATCTCGCTCTTGGCGCCGACATCCACGCCCTGCGTCGGCTCGTCGAGGATCAGTACCTTCGGCTGGGTCGCCAGCCAGCGCGCGAGCGAGACCTTTTGCTGGTTGCCGCCCGACAGGCTCATAACCGGCGCCTCCGGCCCCGCGCACTTCACGGCCAGGTCGCGAATGAACTGCCGGGCCAGCGTCCGCTCCGCGCCGAAGCGCAGCCAGGCACCGCGGAACAGCCGGCGATGCACCGCCAGCGTCATGTTTTCCTCGACCGGCAGATCGAGCACGACGCCGTGCCGCCGGCGATCCTCCGGCACATACGCGATCCCGTGCGCGACAGCCTCCTGCGGCGAATGGATGACGACGCGTTCGCCGCCGAGGAGGATTTCGCCGCGATCGGCCGGCGTAATGCCAAAGAGGATGCGGGCCAGTTCGGTCCTTCCGGCGCCCACCAACCCGGCGAGCCCAAAGACTTCGCCCGCGCGGACGTCGAAGCTCACGCCGTGCACGCCGGAGGCGGCGCAGCCGAGGTCGCGCACGGCCAGCAGGACGGCGCCGGCCACGGCTTCGCTTGGTGGATAAATCTGCGTCATCTCGCGGCCGACCATCATGCGGATCAGCGAAGCCTCGTTCATGGCGCCCACCGCATTCGTCCCCACGCTCTCGCCGTCGCGCAGCACGGTCACGCGATCGGCCAGCGTGAAGATTTCCTCCAGCCGGTGCGAAATGTAAATGACGCCCACGCCGCTCTTGCGCAGTTCGGCCACGACGGTGAACAGCAGGTGCTGCTCCTTTTGCGTGAGCGACGCGGTCGGTTCGTCCATGATGACGATGCGCGCCCCGGCGCCGACCGCACAGGCGATTTCGACCAGCTGTTGCTCCGGCATCGAGAGCGACCGCACCTCCGCCGTCGGGCGAATCGCCGCGCCCACGCGGGCGAGCAACGCCTGCGCTCGAGTGGCCCGCGCGGACCAGTCGATCTTGCGCAAGGCCTGGCCGGGTTCGAGCCGCAGTGCGATGTTCTCGGCCACGGTGAGCTCGGGGAAAAGCGCCGGTTGCTGGTAAATGCAGGCGATGCCCAGCTGGTGCGCGGCCGCCGGCGTGAGGCCGGACACGCGTTCGCCCTTGATCGTGATCGTGCCGCCATCGGGCTGGTGCGCGCCGGTGACGATTTTGATCAACGTGCTCTTGCCCGCGCCATTTTCGCCGAGCAGCGCGTGGACCTCGCCGGCGCGAAGATCGAAGTCGACGCCGCGCAGCGCCCGCGCGCCGCCAAAAGATTTGGTGAGCTGCCGGAGTTCGAGCAGAAGCGGGGCAGACATTGAGCGTGAGGGGGCGATGGCGGGCCAACGCGGATCGCCTGTCAAATCAGGTGCCCGACTGACAGTCCGCGCGGCCGTCGGCGGCGCGCAGTGGCTCGAGATCCGGATCCGTTGCCGCCAGGGCCTTGAACTTGGGATCGAGGGCGATGGCGCGATCGACCCGCGCGCGACCTGCCTCCAAATCACCGCGCTGGCAGGCATAGCATCCCAGGTTGAATTGGATCGTGGCGTCGGCAGGATGCTGCTGTTCCGCCGTGAGGAGGATTTTCTCCGCCGCCTCGAGCGAGTCGGCGCGCCGCGTGGCATAGGCCCACGTGACCCACACGCCGGCATCCGCCACGCCGCGCTGGACGAGTTCGGCGGCGAGTTGGCGGACCGCAGGCCAGTCGCGTTGCTCATGCAGCACGGCGAGGCGCAGTGCGATTACTTCCTCCTGCTCGGCTTCCGCCCCGGTGATCTGCTGCAGCTCCGCCTCGGCCTCGGCAACCATGCCGAGCCCGAGATATCCCTGGGCGTGAGACAAGCGGCGCTTGAGAAACATGCGGTGCTCGCGGTAGCACGGACGAGGCCGGCCCAAGGTGCAAGCCGCCGTGAGCGGGCTCGGTCGAATCGGATCGCATCTCCCGGTTGACGGTAGCGTCGGGCTCTTCCAACCGCGCCTTAATGGGCGCGGCTACCAGCAGTATTCGTAGCCGCGCCCGTTAAGGCGCGGATTCGAACGCCAACGCGGAGATGCGCCCGTCGAACCGGCGTCTGCGCTCGCGGTCTGTCGCTTGAGCCTCCCGCCCGTGAAAGCCAAATCCGCCAAGCCGAACCAGGTGCCGCGCCGAGGAAAACCCGAGAGCGCGCCCGCGCGCGCAACGTTTCCGAAGCGAACGGAAAAGCCCGGCGCAGCCGGTCTCGCCAACGAGGCGCGGCCCGGTCTCGGGACGCGGGTTGACGATGCGAACTCCGCGGAGCGGGCGGCCCGCCCGCCGCAGGACGCAAAATCGCGGGCGAAGCCGCGCGCGACGAAGCTGGGCTACGAGAAGCCGCGACCTGCGCCGCGCGAGCAGCCACCGAACAGCATGGCGCACGAGCTGGAACGCTCGACCGGGATGTCAGGGCAGAGCGCCGGCGTGTAGGGGCTGTGAATTTGTAGGGCGGGGTCTCCCGACCCCGCCGGAGGTGCGACCTAATGTGGTTCGCGGCGGGGTCGGGAGACCCCGCCCTACATTTCACTGCGCCGGCGGTTTGCCGAAATGCGCCGCGTGGGCGGCGTAGGCGGCGGTGTCGGCCAGCATCGCGTCAATCGCTGCAGCCAGCGGCTCGATTTTCACGAGGCCCGAGAAGACGGCTTTGTCGCCAATAGAATCCTCGATCACGAAGGCCGGCCGTTGCGTGATCTGGTGCGCGAAGAATTCTTTCGTGCTCGCCTCAATTCGCGCCCGAATCTCGGGCGACCCGGCGCGGGCGCGAAGTTTTTTCGCGTCGAGCTTCCCTCCGCCGGCGGCCACCGCCGCCTCGACCGCGACCTCCATGCGCAGGATCTTCCTGCCCTCGCGCTCGCCGGCATGGGCGATCGCCAGCCGGATTTCGTCGCCCTCGAAACCGAGGTCGCGCGCGGCTTCCGCCACGAGGTTCGAGGCGACGATCGTGCCTTCCTTCACGACGCCGGCTTCGAACCACGCGGAGTTCAGCATGAAGGGCGAGCGCATGATCGTGCCGCTCCGGCGCAGGAACCAGTCGTATTGCTCGCGCGACGCGGGATAGTCGCTGGCGTTCATCTGCGCGATCCTCCAGCCGAACTCGGCCCGCCCGGCATAGCGCTGCTTCAGCTCCGCCCACATCGGCTCGGCCCAGTAGCACCACGATGAAATGACCTCGAGGTAGTAGGTGATTTTCATGGGATGCGAGCGGAGCGCGGGGTGGCCCGTGGGTCAATGGACGAACCGCATCAACACGATACAGCCGCGATGCTGAAGCCCGGGCGCAGTGTAGCGCTGGATTGCCCTGTCTCTTGTAGCGGCGATCTATGACCGCCGGGCCGGCCTGCCTAACCAACTCCACGAATCGGCGGTCACAGACCGCCGCTACACGGTCACGGCTTTTTCTTCTGCCCGCCAAAAATTCCCTGGATGGCGTCCCCAATCTGCTTCGCGCCCTCCAGCGCGGCGGCGCCGCTCGTGCCGCCGACCTTTGTCAGCGCCTGCGTGGACGCCGCCACGACGCTCGTGAGCACGTTGCGCATGATCGCGACGGCGAGTTGCGCCGGCGTGACGCCGCCTTCGGCCACGCCGATATCGACCATGTCGATCGGCGGCATCGGCATCGTCATCGCCGCCGCGCCGCTCACGCCGAGCGTCACGCGGCCGTCCTTCAGGACGAGTTTGCGCACGACGAGCTTGATCGGCTTGCCCGACTTAGTTTTCGCCTCGTTCCTGCCGCTGCCGACGGACTGCTCGATGTTCTTCAGGAGATCGCCGATGTTGCTCGCGACGAACTTGGTCTCGTAGAGGAACTCCGGTTGCTCGATCGTGAGCTCGTTGATCACGACGTAGGCTTTCATCAGCGACGCGGGTTCGACGTTCAGATGCACCTTGCCGAGCCGGAAGGCGTTCGCCGCGCTCCAGCCCTGCGGATTGCCGACGGCGAGCCCCGTCAGCGTGCCATCGCCGGACAGCGGCGAGATATGCGCGCCCTGCAACTCCACTTTCGTCTGCGTGATCGCGGGGCCGAACTTGTTCACGCCGGCCTTCACGATGGAGCCGAGGAAGTACTGGCCGGTGACGTAGAGCGCCAGCGCGAGGATGGCGAGCGCGAGTGTGCCGTAGAGGAGAACCTTTTTCATGGGGCGGAGCGAGTTGCCATCGTGTCGCGGAGTGCACCGACCCGCAAGCTGCGGGATGGTTCATCCCGTAGCACGGGCAACCTGCCCGTGCCTCGCCCCTCGATGCCGGCTGCCTCGAAACGGCGCGGTCAGGTTGACCGCGCTACGATGCCACCATTTGTCTTGTCAGTCCCTCCATCCCTCACTCCTTCATTCCCTCGATCCTTTCCTCATGGCCCAAGCCTACACCGAAGCCAGCATCAAGACCCTCTCCTCGCTCGAGCACATCCGGCTGCGGCCCGGCATGTACATCGGCCGGCTCGGCAACGGCACGCACGCGGAAGACGGCATCTACGTGCTGCTGAAGGAGACGATCGATAACTCGATCGACGAGTTCGCGATGGGTTGTGGCAAGAAGATCGAGGTCGAGCTCAACGAGCGCACCGTGCGCGTGCGTGACTACGGCCGCGGCATTCCGCTGGGCAAGCTGATCGACTGCGTCTCGATCATCAACACCGGCGCCAAGTACGACAGCGAGACGTTCCAGAAATCCGTCGGCCTGAACGGCGTCGGCCAGAAGGCGGTGAACGCGCTCGCGATCAATTATCGCGCGCAGGCTTTCCGCGAAGGCCAGACCAAGCTCGTCGAGTACGAGCGCGGCAAGCTGAAGAAGGACTACAAGATCGCGAAGTCCGACGAGCGCAACGGCACGCTGGTGGAGTTCACGCCTGACGAGCAGCTCTTCGGCCGGGATTTCCGGTATCGGTCCGAGTTCATCGAGGACATGCTCTGGAACTACGCGTTCCTGAACCGCGGGCTGACGCTCACGCTCAACGGCAAGCCGTTCAAGTCGGAGCACGGACTGCGCGATCTGCTGCAGAAGAACCTGAGCGGCGAGCCGCTGTATCCCGTCATCCACCTCGAGGGTGAGGACATCGAGGTCGCGTTCACCCACGGCGCGCACTACGGCGAGGAGTATTTCTCGTTCGTCAACGGCCAGCACACCACGATGGGCGGCACGCACCTCACGGCGTTCCGCGAGGCGCTGGTCGACACGCTGCGCAACTTCTTCAAGAAGGACTACGACGCGGCCGACGTGCGGCAGTCGATCGATGCGGCGGTCTCGGTGCGCGTGATGGAGCCGGTGTTTGAATCGCAGACCAAGACCAAGCTCGGCTCCGCGAACATCGGACCGGAGGGTCCGTCAATCAAGGAGTTCATCGGGAAGTTCATGCAGCAGTCGCTCGACGTCTTCCTGCACAAGAACAAGCAGACGGCGGAGGCGCTGAAGTCGAAGATCGAGGAGAACGAGCGGGAGCGGAAGGAGCTCGCGGGCATCCGCCATCTCGCGCGCGAGCGCGCGAAGAAGGCGTCGCTGCACAACCGCAAGCTGCGCGACTGCCGGCTGCACCTGGGCGACCGCAACGAGCGCGCGGAGGAAAGCACGCTGTTCATCGTCGAGGGCGACTCGGCCGCGGGTTCGCTTACCGCGACGCGCGATGTGATGACGCAGGCGGTCTTCGCGTTGAAAGGGAAGCCGCTGAACACCTATGGGCTCTCGAAGAAGGTGATCTACGAGAACGAGGAGTTTCACCTGCTGCAGTCCGCGCTGAACATCGAGGAGGGTTTCGACGGGCTGCGTTACAACAAGATCGTCATCGCGACCGATGCCGACGTCGACGGCATGCACATCCGGCTGCTGCTGATTTCGTTTTTCCTGCAGTTCTTCCCCGACCTGATCCGCAACGGCCATCTCTTCATCCTCGAGACTCCGCTCTTCCGCGTGCGCAACAAGAAGGAGACGATTTACTGCTACTCCGAGCAAGAGAAGCAGACGGCGGTGGTGAAACTCGGCGCGAGCCACGAGATCACGCGATTCAAAGGCCTCGGGGAAATCTCGGCCGGCGAGTTCAAGGATTTCATCGGCGAGAACATCCGGCTCGAGCCCGTGACGCTCGCCCATCTCCACAACAGCGATGAGCTGCTGAGCTTTTACATGGGCAAGAACACCCCGGACCGGCAGGACTTCATCATCGACAATCTGAAGATAGAGAAAGACCTGGTGGAGGCGTGAGCGACTGATGGGTTTTTTCTTGGTTTGTCATTCTGAGCGAAGCGAAGAATCCAGCAGGACATTCGCGCTCCTCGCGCGCCGCGGATTTCCAGGTGGAGGTCGAACCAGCTCTGCTGGGCTAGCCTTCGCTGCGCTGCGGATGAACGGGGTGGGGCCGGTTCTCCGAACCGGCCTGAATTCTGAGATCAATCTCGTGGCTGCTCGTGAAAACGCCCTGAAACTCAGGCCCGCTCGGAGAGCGGGCCCCACCGCTCGGCGGTGGGTCGCGTTGATCGCAGTTGCTCTCCTGGCCGGCTGCGCGACCGTCGCGCCGATCAGCGTGTCGCCGGCGACCTTCCCGCCGGAGCAACGGCTGCGGGTGCAGCACAATCTCACGGTGTTCAATGCCGTCTGGGATCTCGTCAACCGGAAGCACTACGACGCGAAATACCACGGCGTCGACTGGAGGGCGGCGGCGATCGAGCACGGTCCGCGCGCGGCGGCGGCCCGCGACGATCGCGAGCTTTACGCGGAGCTGAACCGGATGCTCGGACCGCTCAACGACAGTCACACGCACGCGCTCACGCCGGAGCAGGCGATCGAGCGCCGGAAGCAGGAGCGCACCCGCACCGGGTTCAACATGACGCGGATCGACGGCCGGTGGGTCGTGACCGAGGTGATCCCCGGCAGCCCGGCGGAAATCGCCGGCGTGAAGCCCGGCTGGATTGTCGTGGCCCGCAACGGCGAGCCGCTCGGTGCGCAGCTCGATTTCCGCCCCAAGCCCGGCGAGGAAGCCTCGTGGGAATTCCTGGACGAGCATGACAAGCGGGTGCGCGTTGCGCCCGCCGCGAAGCGGCTTTCGACCGCCGGGCGGCAAGTCGTGCGGGAACTGGAGGGCGGAGTGGTTTACCTGCGGTTCGACGAGTTCGACGGGCGCGACCGTCGCTGGCTGAGTCGCGAGCTGAACCGCCATGCGAGCGCGCCGGCGGTGGTGATCGATTTGCGGCGAAATCCCGGCGGCGAGACGTTTTCGCTCGGCATCTCGATCGGGGAGTTTTTCGACCATGCGGTCGACTGTGGAACGTTCATCGGCCGCACCGGTTCGCGCAGCGTGAAGAATTCGTGGCAGCTCGGCTCGGCGAACTACCGCGGCAAAGTCGTCGTGCTGGTCGATGCCGGCACCGCCAGCGCCGGCGAGATCTTTTCCGCCGTACTGCAGGATCACGGGCGCGCGACGATCGTCGGCCGCCGCACCGCCGGCGCGGTGCTCGCGAGTTGGTTTTATCGGTTGCCCGACGGCGGCGAACTGCAGTTGAGCCGCGAAGACTACGTCGCGCCGAAAGGCCGCCGCATCGAAGGCAACGGCGTCGAACCGGACATCGTGGTGCCGCGCACGCTGGACGACATGCGCAGCGGGCGGGATCGGGATTTGGAGCAGGCACTCGACGTTCTGCGCGGCAAACCGTAGTGGACCGGCAGGCTGGTGAAGGGCGGCGTCGTTTCTTACAAAGTTTTGGCGGGACGACCTCCGTGTGGTCCGCGGCCCGCACAGAGGCGGGCCGTCCAAGAATGACGCCGCCCTCCAAGCTGGTGCCGGTCGTCGTTTTCAGCATTGTCCCGCGTGACGCGCCGAACCTAGAGTGACGGTCTGCGCGAACCCCGCCCATGCACCCCTTGCGGCTTCGTCTACCTGCATATGCGCTGGTGATCCTGGCGATGGTTTGGCCAGCCGGGTTCGTTCGCGCTCAGACGACCGTCTTCAATCTCGGGACGGATTGGAGCGACGTCAACAATCCGAACGGCGCGTGGCGCATCAACAAGGCTCCCGGCCAGATCTTCACCATTAACCAGAATGACTACTGGTCGAATGGCTCCGGCCAGCATGCGTGGGCGGAGCAGCCTTTTGCGCAAACGGCGCACGTGCCGGTGTGGATGAAAGTGCAGTCCGGCGATACGAATTTCACCGGATTCGCCAGCCCCGGCACGATCGTGATGCACACGGCCGAGACTGCTCGTACGGGCACCGAGTTCTCCAGCGTAACCTGGACCAGTTCCGGCGATGGGTCGCTTGCGATTTCCGGTGGGGTCTGGGTGCAGAAAGTCTACGATCGGCCGCAACGCTGGGAACTGCGTCTCAATGGCACCAGCCTCTCGACCGGCGATTTGTCGCTGGGCGATGCTTTCACGCAGGCGAATCCCTTCAGTTTTGCAGCGGGTTCCGGCGGCGCGTCGGTGTTGAACCAGACGGTGCATCAAGGCGACGTGTTCGAATTGCTCCTCTACCGGCAGTCCTCCGCGACGCCCGGCACGTTTGTGGGCATGGATCTGGCGGTCAGCTTCACCGCGGTGCCCGAGCCGGTGACGAGCGGCTTGTTCGCTTTCGGGCTGGCCGCGATCATGATCGCGCGTCGACGGCGGGTGAGGTGATGCGCGGACCGGCCGTCTCCGCGCGATTGGCCGCGAGCTTCGGCAAACCGACACCGCCGGTTTTACAAAAAGGGGTCATGTCCGGAATCCGGAAAACGGCGTCAGCGTCCCAATTTTGGTGATGCGGCATCGGGCGTCCTTGCTGCTGAAGGAAACGACGTCGGGCTCGTTTGGCTGCCGCAACCGCTGCCAATGGACATCACCGACCGCCTCGCCTCCCTGCTCAGTACCATTCGCGCGAATGGCGGACAATTTCATGAGAGAAATTCCGGATTCCGGACATGACCCCTTTTTTGGCGCTCGCGGTCAGATTGACCGCGCCACGGCCGCGCTGAAAATGTTTGCGCTTGGTTAGCGCCATTCGGACCTGCCGCCTTTTTCCCCCTGCGCCCGCGTGCGCCGTACGACCTTACAACACCCCATGGCAGCCAAGCGAAGCCGGGGGTAGTGTCTTGTCGTCAGAATCGGAATTTCCATTCCGGGAATTCCCATCGCGCAACGGCGGCGGCCGGCGCCTTCGCTTCATTCCGCCGCTGAAGGAATATCATGTCGCTCGGAACCATTCTCTTGATCGTCCTGATCCTGTTCTTGCTCGGTGCACTGCCGACGTGGCCGCACAGCCGCAGTTGGGGCTATTATCCGAGCGGTGGTCTCGGCGTGGTCGTCGTCATCCTGCTCGTGCTGGTGTTGACGAATCGGATCTGAGCGCGGCTCCCCTGCCATGGCCCACGTCTTCCTCGCCCTCTTCCTGTTGGTGTTCGGCGTGAATATTCTCTTCGGACTTTCCCTCCCGCCCTTGGTCATCGGCATCCTTGCGATCATCGCTGGTGTCTTGCTCGTCATGGATCGCTTTCGCGTTCGCCCGGACCGGAAGTAGCGCCAGCGCCGTTGGTGGTTTATTTTATGTCCGACCCACTCGCCGCCCGGCTCAAGATCATGATCGTCGAGAAGCTCAACCTCGACGACGCGGAGCCGGCGGACATTCCGGACGACGAGCCGTTAATCGGCTCGCCGCGGCTGGGCCTCGATTCAATCGATATGCTCGAACTCGTCCTGTGTCTCGAAAAGGAATTCGGCATAAAGATCGGCAGCAGCGAGGAATCGCGCCGCGCGCTGACGAGCATCACCGCGCTCGCGGCGTACATTCGTTCGTATCAACGGGGGGTGCGCCAGACCGTGAGCGTGCAATGACGGTGAATCCCGTCACCGCCGCGCCGCGCAACCTCGGCCCGAACTGGGGTTTCGCGTTCCTTTCCTGGGCGGAGCGGACCTGGCCGCGCTGGGTGTTCCGCCCGGCGTTGATGGCTGGCACCTGGGTGGGGCTGGTCCGGTTCCGCGCCGAGCGGGTGCAATCCCGGGCTTATCTCAGCGTGGTGCTGGGCCGGTCGCCGCGGCTGATCGAGCAGTGGAGACATTTTTTCACCTTTGCGGAGTTTTTCATGCTCCTGGTTCGCACCAGTCGCGGTGCGGCGGTGAAGTGTTCGCTGGAAAAGGAAAATGCGGCCGAATTCGAGACTTTGGTTAATTCGGGCCGGCCGGCGCTCTTCGGTTCGTTTCATTTCGGCTCGTCCGATCTGCTCGGCTACGTGCTGGGGCAGCGGGGCCGACGCGTCTCCATGCTCCGCCGAAGGCTGGGCAATTCCGCGGATACTCGTCTCCTGGGAAAACGGTTCGGCGAGCACGTCTCGTTTCTCTGGGTCAACGATCCCGCGAACGTGCTCTTCGATTTGAAGGCGGCGCTCGACGCCGGCGAATCGCTGGCGCTGAAGTGTGACCGGTTTGAATTCAGCTCGAAGGTCGAGCCGTTTCAATTTCTCGGTGCGCAGCGCTTGTTTCCCTTCACGATTTACCACCTGGCCGTGGTCTTCGATCGCCCGGTGGTGTTTTGCGTGGCGGTGCCCGGCGCCCAGCCGGAGGAGCTGCGCGTGTTCTCGTCACCGGTTTTCACACCCGATCCGGCGCGGGATCGCAGGTCGAACCTGCGCGCGGCGCGCCTCCATTTTCAGGCGGTCATGGCCCAGCTGGAAACGCTGGTTCGCCGGTATCCCATGCAGTGGTTCAACTTTGTGCCACTCAATCCGCCTGCACCCGTGAGTCCTCGCTCCGGCGCGCGGTGCGCGACCTGACGTCTCACGCGGATCGCACACCCTGCAGCGTAACCTCGATTTCGACGAGCAGCGGTTCGCGGCAGATGTCGGCATGCAGATAGGAAACGCGATCGCCGGCGGTAAAAAGGCGTTCGCCCAGGATGGCGGCGACGAGGGGTTGATCGGCGGCATGACGGACATAAACCTTGAAGTGTCTCGACGCCGCGCCGGCTGCGTCGAAATCCGCCCCGAGCCCGCAGGCCGTGGAAATCTCGCGCAGGTTCTCCAGCGTACACTCGAGCTGGCCGGCGATCGCGGCGGGCGCGATCGTGGCGTGGCCGCGGATGGCGGCAGTGCCGGAGATGAAAATCGTCCCGCCGGCAGTGCCCGGCACAATCGTCGCGCGCGCGAAGCTCGGGGAGCGCGGGCCGTATTGCCGCGGGTAATCGTAGGCGGGAACCTGCGCGGGATTCTCCACGTGGCGCGGCCGGGTCTGGCACGCGGCAAAGACGACGGTCAGCGCGGACGACGTGCAGCCGACGGCGGACGCCGCCGGCACAAGCAATTTGAAAGCAGCGCCGTGGTGTTGCTCGAAAGCATGCGACCGCCCCACGCAGAATGCGCGATAATTCTCCAAACCCTGCGGTCCGGCCTGATTGATGGCGGGCACATAATTCCAAATGCGCGCGAGGTGCCTCCCTTCCGTCGCGCGGAAGAGTTCGCGGTAGAGCTGGCGGGCCGCCGGCTCGATTCCCGACAGCGCCGAAAGGCGACCGATTCCGAGCAGCCAATCACCCTGCCGGAAAAGCGCGAACGGGCCGGATTTGCTCATCGGCTGCGCGTGGGCAAAAAGATCGTCGATGGCATCGCCGGCGAGGAGCGGCACGCCGACCGCGAACGCGGCGGAAGGGTCGCGAGCGCGTTCGCTGGTTTTTGAGCACGGCCAGTCTCCCATGGTCGAAGACGTGACAAGAGGGGAGGAAAACACTCGAGGCTTGGACAACCAGGTCGCACGCGGGTTGGTTCGGTGTTTCACCTATTCTTTCGGTAGGTGTGGCCGATGGCGTGTTCCGCAAATGAAGAGCAACCTATGGCGGAAACCAGTGACTGAGACCTCACGATCGCCACGCACCATCCGGGCGGTTGAATTTTCATGCACCTCTCGCGGCAGGCCGTCCTTCTGTCATCTCTTGTTTGGGTGGCTGGACTTGCGGCGGAGGAGAGTGAAAGGAAACCATGGAAGTCTCCTGCCTGGGGCGTGGAGTCGGGCGTGCTGTGGGAACACGGCGGATCCACGCCCTTCGCCTATCGGATGCTGCAGACACAAGTCTCGTGGCGTTCTTCGGAGGTCGTGGGTCACGCCTTCGACGACGGCTCGCGCCTCCTGGTGCGTCACCGACTCACCCTGATCGCCATGGCGATTCAGAATGGGCCAGAGTCCCACTACATTGCATTTTCCGGCTCACCGTCCGTCGAATGGTGGAACCGCCGGGCCACGTGGTCGCTGTTCACCGGCGCCGGTGGTGGTTTCGGCGGGATTGACTCGCGCGGAATAAAGGGTGGGCAGGGCCAGGACTTCACGTTGAATTGGTTTGCCCGCGCCGGAGTGGAACATGTCGCGTCGCGAAACTTCCGGTTGAGCGCGGCCATGATGTTTCAACATCTGTCGAACGGCGGCCAAACGAAGCATAATCCCGGGATCAATGGACTGGGTTTTATGCTGGGTTGCGCCTGGTCGCGTTGACGGGAGAGCCGCGGGCAACGCCGCGACACCTTTGGACTCAGGGCGGACGGATTTCCCTGACCTCCATCCACTCTGAGCACGCCGTTTTCCCACAACGCTGGGAAAACGCCGAGATGGGCAAGGATGGCCGCTTACCCCGTGTGTTTTTACAAAAAGGGGTCATGTCCGGAATCCGGAAAACGGCGTCAGCGTCCCAATTTTAATGGTGGGCACCGGGCGTCCTTGCCGCTGAACGAAACGACGTCGGTCTCGCTCGCTTGGCTGCCGCAACCGCTGCATAGGGACCCCACCCGACAGCCTCGCCTCCCTGCTCGGTACCTTTTGCGCGAACGGCGGACAATTTCATGCGAGAAAATTCCGGATTCCGGACGTGACCCCTTTTAGGCCCGCGGCCGAAAAAACTCCCGCAGATTGAGGCGCGTAACCGGACGGGGTCAGGCCGGTCGCCGGCAGAGACTGACGTCGAGGAACCGCCTTGGGCGCGAGCCGGACGCGGTCGGGCCGATCGAAGTTCGGAATGTCGAAAAACGCGTGCGGGGATGAGGTTGGCCGGACGCCTCTTCAACGTTTCGGTGACCAGCGACAGCGAAGTATCCACGCCTGGGGCCGCGCTTCTCTTGGTATCACGGGACTTTAGCCAAGCCCCTTGACGCGACTGCGCCGCGCGTGCCACCGTCCGCGTTTTCAACCCACTTTCCCGCGCATGGCCAAGAAGAAGAGACCACGGAAGGAAGATGACCAACCGGAGCTGCCGCTCGGTGGTGCCGATGTGCCGCCGCCGGAAAACAGTGGCCAGAAGGCCGAGGCCGGAAACCCAGCCGGAGAACCCGATGGTGCCGCCGTGCTCCCGACGCCGTCCGCCGAACCCCGGGGCGAAAGCGCCGCGGCTCCAAAGATGGCGTCGGCCGGCGAGGCTCCGCCTGCCCTGAGCGGGTCGAATGGGCCCCCGAAGCGCCGGGACGGCAAGGTCCAGGACGAGAAGGCGCCACTCGCCGAGAGCTACCGCAACTGGTTCCTCGATTACGCGAGCTACGTCATTCTCGATCGCGCAGTGCCGCACATCGACGACGGACTCAAGCCGGTGCAGCGCCGAATCCTCCACACGCTGTGGGACATGGACGACGGCCGCTTCCACAAGGTGGCCAACATCGTCGGCCGCACTATGTCACTGCACCCGCACGGCGACGCGTCGATCGGCGCGGCGCTGGTCGGCATCGGCCAGCGCGCATTCCTGATCGAGCCGCAGGGCAATTTTGGCAACACGCTCACGGGCGACGAGGCGGCGGCGCCGCGCTACATCGAGGCGCGGCTGACGAATTTCGCGAAGGACGTTCTCTTCAACCCGAAGACGACGACGTGGCAGTTGAGCTACGACGGCCGCCAGCGCGAGCCGGTCACGCTCCCCGCGAAGTTCCCAGTCGTGCTGCTCGACGGCGCCGAGGGCATCGCGGTCGGGCTCTCGACGAAAATCCTGCCGCACAACTTCAACGACCTCTGCCGCGCGGCGATCAATCACCTGCAGGGAAAGACGTTTCGGATCTTTCCCGATTTCCCGACGGGCGGCGTCGCGGATTTCTCGGAGTACAACGACGGCGAGCGGGGCGGTAAGGTCAAAATCCGCGCCAAGATCGAGCAACGTTCGAAATACCTGCTGGCGATCACCGAGTTGCCGTTCGGCACAACGACCGAGACGTTGATCGAGTCGATCCTCGCCGCCAACGCGAAGGGCAAGATCAAGGTCCGCCACGTCGACGACAACACGGCCGACCAGGTCGAGATTCTCGTGCACCTCCCGCCGGGCAGCGATCCGGATCAGGTGGTCCAACAACTCTACGTTTTCACCGCGTGCCAGCAGAACATCTCTCCGGCGGCGTGCGTGATCGTGGCCGACGAGAAGAGCGGCCAGGACAAGCCGGAATTCCTCGGGGTGCGCGAAATGCTCAAGCGCAGCGTCGACAAGACGAAGGCGCTGCTGAAGCGGGAACTGGAGATCAAGCTGGGCGAACTCGAGCAGCAGTGGCACTGGGACTCGCTCGAGCGGATCTTCATCGAGGAACGGATCTATCGCCGGATCGAAAAATCCAAGACCTGGGAAAGCGTGCTGGAGGAGATTCGCGAGGGGCTGAAGCCCTTCCTCAAGCAGTTGCGCCGACCGGTGACCGACGAGGACCTCACGCGCCTCACGGAAATCCGGATCAAACGCATCTCCGCCTACAACCGCTTCCAGGCCGACGAGGCGATCAAGAAGATCGAGGAGGGCATGAAGGAGACAAAGGCGAACCTCCGGAACCTCACGGCGTATGCCGTCAGCTGGTTCGAGATGCTGCAGGAAAAGTATGGCAAGGGGATCAAGCGCCGGACGCAATACGACGAGATCGAGCAGATCAACGCGGCGGAAGTCGTATCCGCGAACCAGCGACTGTACGTCAACCGCGAGGATGGCTTCATCGGACTCAACTGGCGGCAACACGAGTTCGTGCAGGAGTGCACCATCCTGGACAGCGCGCTCTGCATCATGCGCGATGGATCGCTCAAGGTGTCGAAGGTGGCCGACAAGGTTTTCATGGGTCGCGACATCATCCACTGCGCGGTCTTTCCGAAGGACGGGGACACGGCCTTCTACACGATGGTGTACCAGGACAAGGCGTCCGGGAAGGCCTTCGCGAAGCGCTTCCAGATCGGCGGACTCTCTCGCGACAAGCTCTACCCGCTGGTGAAGAGCGAAGGGTCGAAGGTCGTCTTCCTCGAGGTCAACGCGAAGGAGAAGGACATGCCGAAGACGCTGCACATTTCGCTCGACGGCCGCAGCCGCGCGCGCGTGCGCGAGTTCGAGTTCGATCTCGAGAAGGTGCCGGTCAGTTCCCGCACCGCAAAAGGCCTTACGGTGACGAAGTGGCCGATCAAGGAAGTGAAGCGCCCGGATCTGGCGCTGAGTTGAGGCGGCGGAACGAACGGCACACACCCCGGCGCGTTCGCGCCACCCCTCTTGTTAGAGGGGACCCTGAAGATTGCTTTCATGTCGGGTGCCGTCTTGAAAATCCCCTCTATACACGACGTCTTATGTGAACAGCATCGTTTGTGGTGGGCGCGGTGCCCCCACCGCGCGGGACATCGCCTGAGAATGCCAACTCGCGGGGTGCCGCCTCCTCCGCCCAGCCTTCG
>Ga0080064_1002211_pt1 | contig 34271 bp, 33 predicted proteins | sample Subgrocontami54m_FD_69260 | JGI IMG/M metagenome (GOLD analysis project Ga0080064, IMG submission 69260) | Subsurface groundwater microbial communities from S. Glens Falls, New York, USA - GMW46 contaminated, 5.4 m (SPADES assembly) (version 2) ...
TGGTCATAGGTGATGCCCAGCCGGCCGCGCGCCGGCGGCGGATAGTTGGTGATGAACACGTCGGCGGATTCGACCAGCCGGTACAATACCGCGCGCCCCGCATCGGTGCGCAGATCGAGCGCCAGGCTCTTCTTGTTGCGGGCGTCGAAGAAGAAACCGGGGTTGAGCGGCTTTTCCGGGTTGGGCACGGCGCGGCGGCGATAGGGGTCGCCCATCCCTGGCGGCTCGATCTTGATCACGTCGGCGCCGAAATCCGACATCACCGTCGCCGCCGCCGGCCCGGCGATAAAACTGGCGCAGTCGATGACCTTCAACCCGTCGAAAATACGCTCACTCATATCGCTTCCTCTTCCCCTTTACCGTCTCGTTCTTCTATTTACTCGCGTTTTCCGGGTGATAAATATTAGAATAGTTGGACTATTTGTTTTTCTGATATCATTTTTTCAGAAATAATATTAACGAGCAGAAATAAAAATTTCGCTGTTTGGGTGTCATCAGAAATATCAATTGACCAGGATGAACGGCTTCATTCCCGATTACTCTAACAAATGTCCAACGCCCACTGTATGATGCTTGGTAGATCTTTCTTCACGAGGCTCCCTATATCGTCGTTGAAGATACAAATTAACTTATGAAACGAAGGAGGCGCAGCCGTTACAGAGATAATAATTCGTGAGCGGTCAATGGAAACACAGCACGAGGTTAGCCCGCTATTACCATGTGGACGTTACCAACGAGAAACGATTTCCCGTGGCCCACGATGTCCAAATTTTCATTCAACGCTCAGAGGTGGCAGCCCCAGATGGGAAACCAAGGGCAACCTGGATAGGAGAGTTACCATTAAACTGGCAACTCCAAGAAATCCACCCGATTACCAGAACCGTTGGGCCAAGGGCACGCGCCGATCTTTTGAGTGTAACCGAAGAGAGATCGCTGCATCTCAAGCCGCTGATGGCGCGGACGAATTTCACTCAAGATTACACATCGCTTGGGATGGGCAATGGGAGGCGGGCGAGGTAGAGATGCGAAATCATCTCCGAATATCGGCTGCAGCGATACAGGCTCCCCTCGCTACCGCCTCTTAGCTCGCCGAATCAGCAGTGTCGGGGTGGCACATCTCTATTACCGCTCCGTCATCGCATGTCGTTCGACGCCGGCGCGTTTCGCGATAGCCGTGCATGTTGGCCAGGTTGCGGGCCTGCGAGTTGCCGCGCGGGTCAAACATGCGGATTACGCTCTTGGGCTGGGTTCCGGTCGCCCCGCCCAATTTCTCGAAACCAGCCGTCGCCTTTGATGTAATCGCGCAGGACCGTCTTGCGGGTGCCGATGTCGCCGGCGAGCATCGCGTGAATCCCTTCGCGCAGCAGCGCCTCGGCAAGGTCCGGATCGCTGGCGACGCGCCGCTGCACCAGTTCCGGGAAATCCCGCGACAGGGGCATCGCCGTTTCGCCTCTCATTCCTCCGGCGCCGGCTCGAACGAAATCCGCAGGCGCATCCCGGTCGCGGCGGCCAGGCGCTCCAAGGTACGGGTCGAGGGCTTGACCCGGCCGCTTTCGAGGCGGGCGATGACCGCTTGCGTTGTGTGCATGCGCGCAGCCAGCTGCTCCTGGGTCAGCCCGGCATGGGCGCGGGCCTCGATCATTGCGGTCGCGAGCGTAAACTCGTCCTCCAGCGCGTCGTAGGCCTTGACGTATGTGGGGTCCTGGCGCCAGGCGGCGAAGGATTCCTCGACCGGGATCATCTTTCTCGTCATGTGACCCTCCTGGGCCCGCCGGCGAGCCAGCTCAATTTCGCGGCGCGGCGTCTTTTGCGTCTTCTTGACGAATGTGCGCAGAATTACGACTTGCCGGGCGCTCGCCGTCAAATAGAGGGAACGGGCGATCCCGTCCCTGCGGTGCAATCGCATTTCCCAATCCGGTCTTCGATATGTTTGATATAGGGCTCATGCACCCGTTCAAGTCCGACCGTCTGCACCAGCCTGACAATGCGCTCGAAGCCTCGCGCGCACGTCGAGCGGGAGCGCGTCAAGCTCGGCCCTGGCCTCGGCATCTACAAATACGAATGCCCATGTCACGGCGCATCATACCGTTTTTGCGATAATCTTCAATCTCACGTTCTTGGATTGGCGCGATCGGTTCGCGACTGTAATTTCGCCGAATTCTACGTGCACACAGCATAGGCCCGTCGTCCTCCGAGAGTGTCGCGTGCCGTTTCCACCCGCGGCCCCACCTGTAAATCTCCCGCAGAAGCAGGTGAAGCGGTCGCCAAGATAGGGCCGCGTGCTGGGTGTAAATTCCCTGTATTAACAGCCAGCGACGCCAGCCGGGCGACGGCGCTTGACACTCGCGGGCTTAGCTGGCGGGATCGCCGCAGGGTGGAAACCTTGGGAGAGTGACATGGCGCGCGCGAATGGGGTGCGGGAAATCTGGGCGAAGGGCGGGGCGGTGATCAATAGCTGGCTCGGCATCCCGTCGAGCTTTTCCGCCGAGGTCATGGGCCATGCCGGCTGGGATTCGCTGGTCGTCGACATGCAGCACGGCATGATCGAGTACCAGACCATGGTGACGATGCTGCAGGGCATTTCGTGCACCGATACGGTACCGCTGGTGCGGGTGCCCTGGAACGACCCGGCGCATATTCAAAAGGCATTGGACGCCGGCGCCTACGGCATCATCTGCCCGATGATCAACAACCGCGCCGAGGCCGAGAAGTTCGTGTCGTCGATGCGCTATGCGCCGGTCGGCAGCCGCAGCTCCGGGCCGATCCGCGCATCGCTCTATGGCGGGCCCGACTATCACGTTAAGGCCAACGACATCGTCGTCGCGTTCGGGATGATCGAGACCACCGAGGCGATGGCTAATCTCGACGAGATCATGTCGGTCAAGGGACTCGACGCGATCTATGTCGGCCCCAGCGACCTGTCGATCTCGCACGGCTACAACCCCGGCGGCGACAAGCCCGATGCGTGGATGATGGAGGCGCTCGGCAAGATCCTCGCCGCCTGCAAGCGGCACGGCGTGCAGCCCGGCATCCATTGCGGCGCGCCGGCTTATGCCAAGAAGATGATCGGCATGGGCTTTACCTTTGTCACCGTCGGCGGCGACACCCGCTTTGTCACGACAGGCGCGGCCAGCGCGGTGGCGGAGATGAAGAACGCCCCCAAGCCCGGCGACAGCTCCAGCCCGTATTGAGCAATAATCGTCATTCCGGGACGCGGGCATCAGCCCGCGAACCCGGAACTCATGGATACGGACTTCCGCCGGGATCGCGCGAAATTCTGTTTCTAGATGCAGAAGCCGGTGTTCTTGGGTTCCGGGTTTGCCCCTTCAGGGCATCCCGGAATGACGATCGGGGCGCCGATTGACCGAAATCTACGTCGATGCCGACGCGTGCCCGGTGCGCGAGGAGGTGTATCGCGTCGCCGGGCGTTTGCGGCTCAACGTGCATGTCGTGTCCAACGGGTCGCGGCCGATCCGCCCGCCGGGGCTGTCCAACGTCGCGATGGTGATCGTCGGCGACAATTCCGACGCGGCCGACGACTGGATCGCCGAGCGCATCACCGCCAGCGATGTCTGCGTCACCAGCGACATCCCGTTGGCCTCGCGCTGCCTCGCCAAGGGCGCGCGGGTGGTGCCGCCGACCGGCCGACCGTTCACCCCGGACAATATCGGCAACGCGCTGGCCGGACGCGAAATCTCGCGCCATCTGCGCGAGCTCGGCGCCAGCGGCAAGGGGCCGGCTCCGTTCGCCAAATCCGATCGCTCGCGCTTTCTCTCCGCGCTCGATACCGCATTGCAGGCGGCGCTCAGACGGTAGCGGTCATTGCGAGGGCGATTACATGGGGAGGATCGGCGCTACCCTCCGACCGCGCCCTGAGCTTCGACATAGACCGCGTAGATCGACTGGCTCGCGGCCATGAACAGGCGATTGCGCTTATGCCCGCCGAAGCAGACGTTGGCGCAGCGTTCGGGCAGCAGGATGCGGCCGATCATTGTGCCGTCGGGCGCGAACACGGCGACCCCGTCCTCGCCCTCGCCGCCCGAAAAGCCGCACCACACATTGCCCTTGGTATCGCAGCGGATGCCGTCGGCATAGCCCGGCATCGCGTTGAAGAACACGCGGCCGTTGACCGCCCGGGTGCCGTCGACGATGTCGTAGACATGCACGGTCTTGTCGCCTCCCGGGGTGTCGACGACGTAGAGCCGGCTCTCGTCGGGCGAAAAACACAGCCCGTTCGGCCGTTGCATGTCGCCGACCGCGATCGCGAGCGCGCCGGTCGCCGGGTCGATGCGATAGACGCGAAACGGCAATTCGTTCGGCACCGGATGGCCGAGATAATTGCCGCGCGTGCCGGCGCCGTTGTCGCTGAACCAGATCGACCCGTCGGATTTGACGACGACGTCGTTGGGACCGGTCAGCGGCTTGCCCTCGAACCTCTGCGCCAGGACCGTGACCGACCCGTCGTATTCGGTACGGGTCAGGTGCTGGGTGTCGTGCTCGCAGGTGACGAGCCTTCCCTGGCGGTCGCGGGTATTGCCGTTGGCGTAGTGCGACGGCCGGCGGAACACGCCGACATGCCCGGTTTCCTCGTCCCAGCGCATGATGCGGTCGTTGGGGATGTCGCTCCACAGCAGATAGCGGCCGTCGCCGAACCAGACCGGCCCCTCGGTGAACAGGCAGTCGCCGGCGATCCGCCGCACCGGCGTATTACCGAGCGCGATCGAGGCGAAGCGCCGGTCGAGGATCTTGAACGCGGGGTCGGGATAGCGGGTAGGTTCGGCCATCGTCTGTTTGCCCCCTAAATCGTCATCTGCGAGCGCACGGGTCCGGCCATTGGCCGGCCTGAGGATAAGCTCCGAGAAGCAACCTCGTGCCGTGGAAGCTCGGCCGACGAGATTGCTTCGTCGCCCTTTCGGCTCCTCGCGATGACGGCGATGGTCATGAATTCGGGCCGCGCTCCATCGATACCGGCTGCCAGCGCTTGAGGCCGCTGGTGGCGAGGACCGAGGGGTTGACGCATGACATCGGCCACTTGCCGCTCAGCGCCAGCGACAATTCCAGACCCACCCGCCGCCGCCGCGCGGGATCGAAACGGGCGGTGGCCGAGGCGACGTGCGCGGTCAAGATCACGTTGTCCATGCGCAATAGCGGATTGTTGCCGCCCGGCGGCTCCTGCTCGAGTACGTCGAGCCCGGCGCCGGCAATCATGCCCTCGTCGAGCGCCTTGATCAGACCGGCCTCGTCGGTGGTCGGCCCGCGCCCGGTGCTGATATAAATCGCGGTCTTTTTCATCTGGCGGAAATGCTCCTCGCGGATCAGCCGGTTGGCGCTCTCGGTTGCCGGCGTGTGCATCGACAGGATGTCGGCGCGGGCGAGCAGCTCGGGTAGGCTGACCGGCTCGACCCCGCGCTCGATCATCGCCATCTCCTCGATATACGGGTCGTAGGCGATCACATGCAGGCCGAACGGCTTGGCCCGCTCGGCGACCGCGCGGGCGACATGGCCGAACGCGATCAGCCCCAGGGTCATGCCCCGCAATCGTGGGAATTGCAGCAGCATCGCGCGCCCTTCCGGCCATTTGCCGTCGCGGACGATCCTGTCCTGCAGGATCAGGCGGCGGTGGGTCGCGAGCATCAGGGTCATCGCGTGATCGGCGACTTCCTCGATAAAGGTGTCGGGGCAGTTGGTGACCGGGATGCCCTTCGCCGTCGCGGCGTCGACATCGACCGAGTCGACCCCGACGCTGCCGAGGGAGATGATCTTGCAGCTGCCGAGACCGTCGATCATCTTTTTGGTGATGCGCCTGCCCTTGGCGTAGAGCGCGTCGGCGTCCTTGGCCGCGGCGACGAATTCGTCTTCCGAGCCAGCCGGGATTTCGTAGATCTCCGCGTCGATCGCGGCCAGTGCCTCCATCTCGAAACCATAGCCGCCGCTGGCGACGGTGAAGCTGACGCCCGCCGGCGTCGCGATCCTGTACTTGGCCAAGTGTCCCTCCCGCTGCGCGAAATTGCCGGCCGGATCAGACCGTCGCGGGCAGGCGATGTCAACGTGCGAGGCGGACGTTTTCGAGTTTGAGGGCGCCGCCCCACATTCGCGTTAGACGCAATTCGCGGCGGCGATTCGTGCAATTCTTCCGCGCATCGAGGGAGGGTGACACCAGGCCACCGCCGGCGGGAATGCTCCGGGCTTTCCGCGCGACCATCACTCAGGCCGGCCGCCGAGCGCCGATCGAGCCTGCCATCGACCCGGCAGATAGAGCTTTAACCAACGGAAATTAGTCGTATTTTCGGGGCGCCGCGATTTCGGGGTTAGGCCCGGTCCAGTTCCGGTGTCTCGCCGGAGCATTACCCGGAGCGCGCGCGAACGAGGTCGAATAACGGGCAACGAAGGCCCCAATCTCTCGGGGATCGGTTTCTATGCTATGCTCAAAAAATCGGCAGGGGAGTGCCGATAACTAGAGGTGGGGGAAGCGATGGACATGATAGGTCACCTCAAGGGGTGGATTGCCGGCCTGACGGAGATCGGATTGATGCTCCTGGCGCTCGCGATCGTCGCGGCGTTGCTGGTGGGCGGGACGTTGCCGTTCTTTGGCGGCGTCGTGGCCAACATCATCGCGCTGGTCGCCCAGCTGGGCGGAAACGGCCTCGTTGGCCTGATCGTCCTCGGGGTCATTCTGTGGCTCTTCTCGAAGCGGTCGATGGCCTAGAGCTGGTGCAGGGGTGGGGCGCGATGCTCCACCCCGACCGGTCATGAACGATCTTTTCGCGCAGATACGCAGAATCGGCTGGGCCGCGGTCGAAGCGGCCTTGATGCTGATCATCCTGTGTCTGCTACTGAACATCATTCTCGGTGAAAAAAGCGATTCGTTCATCGCCGGCGTGGCGAAAAACGCCACTGGTTTTCTACAAGCCCTGCCGCCGGGGGTCTTTCTCGGCCTCGCCCTGCTGGCGCTGATTTACGTGGCGATCAAAGCGCGGCTGCGCAGCTGAGGCGGCATTACGCCACGGCTGCTGGCCTCGATTCGCCGATCGCGTCCCGGCGGTACGAGCCGGGGACCGCAACCGGGCGGCAAAATTCTCATAAATAGAGTGTCTTAATAAGCCAACCCCACAAGAGGTTGAGGCGGGTGCCGGCATTGGCTGATGATGGCATTGCCGTCGACCCGGCAGCGAGGCGAGGGGGCGATGACGGCTTTGGGGGAAGCCCGTCATCTGCTTTGCGGCCCTCGGGGGAAGGCCCATCAACCCCGCCTCGCGCTCGGCGGCCTAAAGACAAATCGCGGCTACTTGCTCGCGCGTAGCGCGTCTGTGTCGCGATAGATCTGTAGCCGGGTCGTCCTGAGGCCGGGCACGCCGTAGGCGTCGATGGCGCGCTGCCAGGCGAGGAATTCCTCGACCGACAAATGATAGCGGCGGCAGGCATCCTGCAAACTGATCGCGCCGTTGCGCACGGCGGCGACCACGACGGCCTTGCGGCGTACGACCCAACGCTTGGTGTCGGCGGGGGGAAGATCGAGCGCGGGATGAGCCATCGGCAAATCGCCGTGCTCCATGAGGTCGATTGAGGTCATATCGGTAGCGAGTGTTGGTTGATGACGATGGTCAAGATATTTGGCGTGACTTAAAGAAATACTAAGTCGATACATAAGCCTTATTAGGCAAACATCGATAAACCCAAGATAAAATATTGCTAAAAATTTTAGCTAAGTTGGTATTATTCCGGTGAGTTGAGATCTCACCGGCGCGGCTTACCGGATGTGCCGTGATTGGGAGCTTAAACGCAATCTTTGGCTGACCTTATTCCCGCCGAACCGCCATGCCCGTCATTTCCGGAGCGGATGACTTGGAACCGGCAAGGCTCCCACTCATCGGCGCTGGCGCCGCCTTGCCTAAAAATGCGCCAGCGCGGACGTGGTCGCGCCGGCATTGTGAAAGCTCCGCGAAATCAACAACGTGGCATGAAATTCTGACGGTTGAAGCGGCGGGGTGCGATTCATATACTCCGCCGCCGCCTGCCACGGGGTCCGGGGAACCAATGCGTCCGTCGCTACCGCCAGAATACCGTCCGACCGAAGACGAAGAGTTCATGAACCCCTACCAGGTCGAATATTTCCGTCAGAAGCTGATGAACTGGCGCGCCGAGTTGCTCGCCGACTCTTCCGATACCTTGCGGCACTTGAAGGAAGAGAGCCTGGTAAAGCCCGATCTTACCGACCGCGCCTCGCTCGAGACCGAACGGGCGATCGAATTGCGCACGCGCGACCGCGAACGCAAGCTGATCTCGAAGATCGACGCGGCGCTGAGCCGGCTCGATACCGGCACCTATGGGTATTGCGAGGAAACCGACGAGCCGATCGGCCTCCGTCGGCTCGAGGCACGGCCGATCGCGACCCTGTCGATCGAGGCGCAGGAGCGCCACGAGCGCATGGAGCGTACCCATCGCGACGAATAGGCGATCACGGATCGGCGGGCCTTTCTCATTGGAACTGCAGGGGAAAAACCGGCGGCGAACGACGTCGGGAGAATGTTAACTCAGCATTAAGACGACCGCCGAAGAATGCGCCGCCGCCGCGTGGCCCCATCCACCGAGGACAAGAGGTTGTGACGCGACCGGCGCGGTCGCTTTGTGGTAATCTCGACGCGTCGCATCGTGAGGCGGGACACGGATCATGGTCGCCGATACAGAGGGTGCCCGCCGGTGGGCCAATTGGGCCGCCGAACGGTCGCAGCCGTGGTGGATCGGATGGCTGGCTCATGCCGCGCTGGCGCTGGCGGCGATCGGCGTCGGCGTTGGGGTGTTGTCGTTCGCCCGGGTGATCTCCGGCGTCAATGTCGATGTCACCGCGATCGCGGTGACCGGGCTCGCCGGCATCACCGCCGTCACCGCCTTTGCCGCGCGCTGGGTGCACAGCGCGTTGTCGCGCCGGGTCGACATCTTGAGCCAGGCGCTCGAAGCCTCCCCCGACGCCCAGCTGATCGTCGCGTCCGACGGCCGCATCGCCTACGCGAACACCGCCTTTCACGATCTTTTCCCGCAACCCGGGGCCGACCCGCTCGCGCGGATCGGCGAGGCGGTCGGGCATGGCGAATCGGGCGCCGACTTCGCCCGGTTGCGCGAACGGGCGAAGTCCGGAACGCGCGCGATCGCCGCCCTGCCATTGCGTGATTCGCGCGGCGGCGCGGCCGGCTGGTTCAATATCGCGGTTAACCCGCTTGCCGGCCGCCCCGGCTACAGCTTCTGGAACCTTCAGGACATCACCGCCCGCCACGAGATGGAGGCAGTGATCCACGACGAGCGCAACAAGGTCGTCGACTTCCTCGACGACGCGCCGGTCGGGTTCTACTCGGTCGATGGCGAGGGACGCTTCCTGTTCGTCAACCAGACCCTTGCCCGATGGCTTGGCGCGACCCCGGCTGAGATCGTCGGCAGCGGCGCGGTGTTGCATGATTTTCTCGCGATACCGCCGGCATCCGGCACGGCGCCGTCGGATCCGTTCGGCGCGCGCGGCGATGGCGGGCAGCGCGGCCAAGTCGTGCTGAAAAGTCGCGACGGCCGCACGGTCCACGCCTCGATCGGTCAGAGCACGGTCGGAACCGGAGACGACTTGCGCACCCGCTCGGTGGTGCGCGACCTGACGCCGGAGCGCGAATGGGAGACCGCGCTGCGCCTGTCGCGCGAGCGGTTCCAGCGCTTTTTCGCGAACGCGCCGGTTGGTATCGCGCTGATCGACCGATTCGGGCGGCTGGAGGAGGCCAACCGGGCGCTCGCCGAGTTGTTCGGCGCCGCGCCGCGCGATCTGATCGGGCAGCCGCTGATCGGTTTTGTCAACGAAGAAGATCGCCGCGAGATCGCGGTCAAGCTGGCCGCGGCCGCCGACGGCCCGGCATATCCCGGGCCGGTCGAGGTGAAGCTCAAGGGCCCGCGCGACAGGACCAGCGTCGTGTTCCTGTCGCGGCTCGACGGGGTCGAGGGCGGCGACGGCGGGCTGATGCTGCATTTCATCGACGTCACCGAACAGAAGAACCTCGAAATCCAGTTCGCGCAGTCGCAAAAGATGCAGGCGGTCGGCCAGCTCGCTGGCGGCGTCGCGCATGATTTCAACAATCTGCTGACCGCGATGATCGGCTTTTGCGATCTGCTGCTGATGCGGTTCCGGCCGGGCGACCCGTCCTTCGCCGACATCATGCAGATCAAGCAGAACGCCAACCGCGCGGCCAACCTGGTACGGCAATTGCTGGCGTTTTCGCGCCAGCAGACATTGCAGCCGCGCATCCTCGACATCACCGATGTATTGGTCGAGCTGTCGCATCTGCTGCGGCGGCTGATCGGCGAGAATATCGAGCTCAAGGTGATCCACGGCCGCGATCTCGGCCTCGCCAAGGTCGATCAGGGCCAGCTCGAGCAGGTCATCATCAATCTCGCGGTCAACGCCCGCGACGCGATGCAGGGCGGGGGCACCCTGACGATCCGCACCTCGAACGCGAGCCAGGCGAGCCCGTTGCGGCGCGGCCACGAGGTCATGCCGACCGGCAATTACGTCTTGATCGAGGTCGCCGATACCGGGGTCGGCATCCCCAAGGCCAATCTCGCGCGCATCTTCGAGCCGTTCTTCTCCACCAAGGAAATCGGCTCGGGCACCGGGCTCGGCCTGTCGACCGTGTATGGCATCGTCAAGCAGACCGGCGGCTTCATCTTTGTCGACAGCGCGCCGGGCAGCGGCGCGGTGTTTCAGATCTACCTGCCGCTCCACCAATTGACCGAGGCCACCCTGTCGGTCCGTGCCGAGACGGCGGAACCACCGGCGATCAAGGATTTGACCGGAATCGGCACGGTGATGCTGGTCGAGGACGAGGACCCGGTCAGGATCTTTGGCGCGCGGGCCTTGCGCAACAAGGGCTACAAGGTGATCGAGGCCAAGAGCGGCGAGGCCGCGCTCGATCTGATCCGCGCCGCCGACGAAAAATTCGACCTGTTGATCACCGACGTGGTGATGCCGCGGATGGATGGGCCGGGCCTGGTGCGCGAGGTGCGCGAAACCCACCCCGACATGAAGGTGATCTTCATCTCGGGCTATACCGAGGATTCGTTCCGCCAGCGCCTCGACAGCGACAGCGACATCCACTTCCTGCCCAAGCCGTTCAGCCTCAAGCAACTGGCCACCAAGGTCAAAGAGGTGATCAGCGGCGAACTGGTGTAGGAGGCAGGTCTTCCGAGTCCCATGTCCGGGGCAGCACCCGAACGAACTAACCGGTGCCAAGTGGTCCTCCTGACCGCGTGAACCATGGCAGCCCGGCAAATCGCCGCCGCTCAAAGTTCCCTTTGTGTTCTAGAACAAACCATGTACAATCGAGTCATGCCGCGCGTTGCGTGGGTTGGCCGGCTGTGGAATAACGAGGGAGCGGAAAGATGCAGACCGCGTTGCGCCTTTTGGACAGGGAATCGATGGACAAGCAGCGGGCTTTGGACGCGGCGCTCAGCCAGATCGAACGCGCCTTCGGCAAGGGGTCGATCATGAAGCTTGGCTCGCACGAGGCGGCGATGGAGGTCGAGACCGTCTCGACCGGTTCGCTCGGGCTCGACATCGCCCTCGGTATCGGCGGCTTGCCGCGCGGTCGGGTGGTCGAGATCTACGGGCCGGAAAGCTCGGGAAAGACGACCCTGGCGCTGCATGTGATCGCCGAGGCGCAGCGTGCCGGCGGCACTTGCGCCTTTGTCGACGCCGAGCACGCGCTCGACCCCGGCTATGCCCGAAAGCTCGGGGTCGATATCGATAATCTGCTGATCTCGCAGCCCGATGCCGGCGAGCAGGCGCTCGAGATCGCCGATACCTTGGTGCGATCGGGCGCGATCGACGTGCTCGTCGTCGATTCGGTCGCGGCACTGGTACCGCGAGCCGAGCTCGAAGGCGAGATGGGCGACAGCCATGTCGGCCTGCAGGCCCGATTGATGAGCCAGGCCCTGCGCAAATTGACCGGCTCGATCTCCCGCTCGCGCACGATGGTGATCTTCATCAACCAGATCCGTCTCAAGATCGGCGTCATGTTCGGCAATCCGGAGACGACCTCCGGCGGCAACGCACTCAAATTCTATGCCTCGGTGCGGCTCGATATCCGCCGCATCGGCGCGATCAAGGACCGCGACCAGGTGGTCGGTAATCAGACCCGGGTCAAGGTGGTCAAGAACAAGATGGCGCCGCCGTTCAAGGTCGTCGATTTCGACATCATGTACGGCGAGGGCATCTCCAAGCGCGGCGAACTGATCGATCTCGGAGTGCAGGCCGGCGTCGTCGAGAAATCCGGCTCCTGGTTCTCCTATGATGGCCAGCGCATCGGCCAGGGGCGCGAAAACGCCAAGACGTATCTGAAGGAACACGCCGATATCGGCGAGGTCATCGAGCACGCGATCCGGGCCAATGCCGGGCTCGTCGCCGACGCGATGATGGCCGCTCCCGGCGACGTCGCGGCGGAGGAATAGCGCGGGGATTCGCCGCCCGCCGCGCGCAGTTGACGTGGCGTTAACCCCGGTGGGGCATTCTGAGCACCGGTGATGCCGGCTGGCGGCGCACGCTTCGCGCGCCGCGCCCGATCTCCGTCGAGCCGCGATCGCGATGCACCCAGCCTGGCCCAGCCGAATTCCGCTTCCGGGCATGCCGCGGGAAAAGCTGGCGGCGCGTCGACCCGAAAAGGCCGGGTCGCTTTCGACGCGGTTCATCCCGTCATGGCCATTGCTGATCGGACTGATCGCGTTTATTCGCGCGCTGGCCGAGCCGCGCGCGCTGCTCAACGACCCCGACACCTATCTCCACATCGCCGCCGGGCGCTGGATCGTCGCTCACCTGGGCCTGCCGTTCGCCGACCCGTTTTCCCACACGATGACGGGGGCGTCGTGGATCCCGGGCCAGTGGCTCGGCGAGGTGATCCTCGCCATGGCCTATGCGGCGGCGGGGTGGAGCGGGGTGGCGGTGGTGACGGCCGCGTGCTTCGGCTTGGCGCTCGGGCTGGCGACATATTTCCTGGCGCGGAGGGTCTCCGCGCTACCGGGCGTGATCGCGGCCTTCGCGGGATCGGCCTTGGCGCTGCCGCATCTGCTGGCGCGGCCGCACGTCCTGGCCTTGCCGTTGCTGGTGTCGTGGTCGGGCGTGCTGCTGTCGCGCCGCGGCGACGGGCTGGCACCGCCGTGTTGGCTGCTCTTGGTCATCGCGCTCTGGGCCAATCTGCACGCGAGCTTTCTGTTTGGGATCGGGCTCGCGGGGTTTCTCGCGGTCGAGGCGGTATGGGCGCCTGGCCCCGGCTGCTCGCGCGCGACCGAGTGCCGCCGCTGGGGCTGCTTTGCCGTCGGGTCGGTCGTGGCGGCGTTACTGACTCCGATCGGGATCGAGGCATTCCTGCAACCGCTCCGGCTGATGGCGATGCCGGCGTTGCAGGCCTCGTTCGAGGAATGGCTGCCGCCGGATTTCGTGCGATTTCCGGCACTCGAATTGTGGCTGCTTGGGCTGGTGGCGATTGCCTTCACCTGTCGCGCGCGGCTGGCGCTGCCGCGGCTTGTCCTGCTGCTGGCGCTCGTCCATATGGCGCTGGCTCATGTCCGCCACGCCGATCTTCTCGGCCTGGTTGGCCCGCTGGTAATCGCCGACGCGATCGGTCCGGTCCTGATCGCCCGTCTGGACGCGATCGCCGTCTCGCCGCTATTGCGCTTTGCGAGGCGGCTGGGCGCGCCGGCGCGATGGCCAGCGGTGCTGGCGGTCGTCGCGTTCGGCGGTATCGCCGCGACGCCATTGCTGATGCGACCGCTGGTGCGCGCCGACGATCGCGCGACCCCCGGCGCGGCGGTGGCGGCGGCGCGGCAATCGGGCTTCGCGGGCCCCGTGTTCAACGGCGAGGCATTCGGCGGCTATCTCGCCTTCACCGGCGTGCTGAGTTTCATCGACGGCCGGATCGAGATGTATGGCGATCGTTTCCTCGCCGAGCATGTCGCGGCCGAGCACGGCGACGCGACGGTGCTGGCGGTGCTGTTGGCGCGGTACGGCGTCGGTTGGACATTGCTGGCGCCGCAATCGGGCGCCGTCGCCGTGCTTGATCGGCTGGCGGGTTGGCGCCGCGCCTATGAGGACGCGGTCGCTGTGATCCACGTCCCGGTCGAATCCAGGGGGCGTTGACCGGGGCAGATACGATTCACCGTCGCCGCCTCTTGCATGAAGGGGCGAAAGACCCACAATCGCTTTCCATGCAAACCACCAACGACACCCGCACCGCCTTTCTCGACTATTACGCCGCCAACGGCCACGAAATCGTGCCGTCGAGCCCGCTGGTGCCGCGCAACGATCCGACCCTGCTGTTCACCAACGCCGGCATGGTGCAGTTCAAGAACGTCTTCACCGGGGTCGAGAAGCGCGCCATTCCGCGCGCCACCACCTCGCAGAAATGCGTCCGCGCCGGCGGCAAGCACAATGATCTCGAAAATGTCGGCTACACCGCGCGACATCACACGTTTTTCGAGATGCTCGGCAATTTCTCGTTCGGCGATTATTTCAAGGACCGAGCGATCGAATTGGCCTGGAACCTGATCACCCGCGAATTCGGTCTGTCGCGCGACCGGCTGCTGGTCACGGTCTATGCCGAGGATGACGAGGCCGCCGCGCTGTGGACCAAGATCGCCGGTCTGCCCGAGGCCAGGATCATCCGCATCTCCACCGCCGACAATTTCTGGTCGATGGGCGATACCGGGCCGTGCGGACCTTGCTCGGAGATTTTTTTCGACCACGGCGAGGCGATCCCCGGCGGGCCGCCCGGCAGCCCAGATGAGGATGGCGACCGCTTTGTCGAGATCTGGAACCTCGTGTTCATGCAGTACGAGCAATTCGCCGGCGGCGAGCGCGTGCCATTGCCGCGCCCGTCGATCGATACGGGCATGGGGCTCGAACGCATCGCCGCAGTATTGCAAGGTAAACACGACAATTACGATATCGATCTGTTTCGCACCTTGATCCTGGCCTCGGCCGATGCCTCCGGGGTGGTGCCGGACGGGGAGCACGCTGTCTCGCATAGGGTCATCGCCGACCATTTGCGCTCGGCGGCGTTTCTGATCGCCGACGGCGTATTGCCCAGCAGGGACGGGCGCGGCTATGTGCTGCGCCGCATCATGCGGCGGGCGATGCGGCACGCTCACATGATCGGCTGCCGCGAACCGCTGATGTGGCGCCTAGTGCCGGCTCTGGTACGCCAGATGGGAGCGGCCTTTCCCGAATTGTTGCGGGCGGAGGCATTGATCACCGAGACCCTGCGGTTCGAGGAAGGCAATTTCAAGCAGACCCTGGAGCGTGGACTGCGCCTGTTGGACGAGGAAACCGCCCGGCTCGGCCCGGGCCAGCCGTTTCCCGGCGAGGTCGCGTTCCGGCTTTACGACACCTACGGGTTTCCGCTCGATCTGACCGAGGACGTGTTGCGCGGCCGCGGCCGCAATGTCGCGGTCGCGGGGTTCGACGCGGCGATGGAGCGGCAGCGCCAGGAGGCGCGGCGCAGCTGGGTCGGCTCGGGCGACGCGGTGACCGAGGTAGCGTGGTTCGGCTTGCGCGAGGAGGTCGGCGCGACCGAGTTTCTCGGCTACGAGACCGAGAGCGCGGCCGGGATCGTCCTCGCGGTATTGGATGGCGACCAGCGGGTCGCCGAGGCGCAAGCCGGCGACGAGGTCGGAATCGTCGTCAATCAGACCCCGTTCTACGGCGAATCCGGCGGCCAGCTCGGCGATACCGGTGTGATCTTTAATGCCGCGGGCGGCGAGGTCGCGGTGCGCGATACCGTCAAAAAGGCCGGCGATCTGCATGTCCATCTCGGCACGGTCGCCCACGGCGCGATCAAGCCGGGCGATGCAGTCGAATTGCGGGTTGATCGCGCGCGGCGCGACCGGTTGCGCGCCAACCATTCGGTTACCCACCTTTTGCACCAGGCATTGCGCCGGCGGCTCGGCGAGCATGTGACGCAAAAGGGCTCGCTGGTCGCGCCCGACCGGCTGCGCTTCGATTTCAGTCATCCGCGCCCGGTCGGCACCGACGACATCACCGCGATCGAGGCCGAGATCAATACGCGGATCCGCGCCAATGGCGAGGTCCGAACCCGGTTGCTGACCCCCGACCAGGCGGTCGCCGAGGGCGCGCTAGCCTTGTTCGGCGAGAAATACGGCGATGAAGTCCGCGTCGTGGCGATGGGCGATGGCGGTGATAGCGGCGACGACCACCCCTACTCGGTCGAATTGTGCGGCGGCACGCATGTCCGCCGCACTGGCGATGTCGGCCTGTTCAAGATTGTCGGCGAGAGCTCGGTGGCGTCGGGCGTGCGCCGGATCGAGGCGCTGACCGGGGCGGCGGCGGAAACTCACCTCGCCGGCGAGGAAGAATTGCTGCGGCAATCGGCGGCGGCGTTGCGCACCAGCCCGACCGATTTGCCGGCGCGGATATCGCGGCTGCTCGACGAGAATCGCCGGCTAGAGCGGGAGGTCGCGGAGGCGCGCCGCGCGCTGGCGATGGGCCTGCAGCCCAGCGGCTTGTCTCCTGGCGGCGGGCAGCAGGCGGCGCCGGCCAGCAAGCGGATCGGCGATGTCGCGTTCGACGGAAGGGTGGTCGACGACGTCCCCGGACGCGACCTGCGCTCGCTCGCCGACGATCTCAAGCGCCGCATCGGTTCGGGGATCGTCGCGGTGGTGTCGCGCGCCGAGGGCAAGGCCGCGATCGTCGTCGGCGTCACCTCGGATCTGACCGACCGCTTCGACGCGGTCGCGCTGGTGCGCTCGGCCGCGGAGGCAGTCGGCGGCAAGGGCGGCGGCGGCCGGCCCGACATGGCCCAGGCCGGCGGGCCCGACGCGGCGCGGGCCGACGCGGCGCTCGCTGCGGTCGAGCAGCAGGTGTCGGCATCGCTCGGCGCGGCATCGGCATAGGGGCTTTCCGGCTCGCTCGCTTCCGAGGTCGATCCGGCCGGCGGAGGTAACGGAGCCGGATGATGTCTCCCGATTCGCTCGCGCAATCGCCGCAATGAATCGTAAATCGCCCCAAGAAGCACTCAAACTATTGGATTTACATAAATAATCTTCGCCTCTCGACGGGTTTTCCAAGCCCTCGCATAGTCGCCATGTGGGGGATTTACCGATTTTGCACTTTACGCTTCGGCAGCGCGCAAGGCGGAATGGCCTCGGCCATCGCGCCGCTCTTTGCGTGGTCGCCTGCATCGGCTTGGCCGGTTGCGCCGATGTGACCTCGGCGCTGGATCCGCTCGGAATCGATGGGCGCGACGGCGGGGCCAAGATCACCTATGCCACTCTGATGCGGGTTGGCATGGCGGCGCGGGCAGGGGGCGACTATCCCAACGCTGTCGCGGTGTTTCGCCGGGCCGCGAGCATCGCGCCGTCCGAGGCTATCCCGCTGGTGGCCGTCGGTGAGACATTGCGCGACATGGGCCAGGTCAACGAGGCGATCGTCGCCTATAATTCGGCGCTGGCGCGCAGCCCGAAGCATCCGCGGGCATTGCAGGGTTTGGCGAAGGCCTATCTGAAGACCGGACGGCCCGAACTTGCCGCGGAACCGCTCGCGGTCGCCTACGCGGATGCGCCGAACGACCCGAAATTGCTGGTATTGCTGGGAGTGTCGGCCGATTTTACCGGCCAGCACCCGGAAGCCCAGGCTTATTATCGCCGCGGTTTGGAGCTGGTGCCGGGCGACCCGGTATTGACGCTGGACCTTGCGTTGTCATTGGCGCTGACCGGGCAGTACGACACCGCGATCGCCCAATTGCAGCCGATCGCGGTGGCCCCGACCGCGTCGGCGCGCGATCGTCAGACCTTGGCGCTGATCTATGGCTTGAAGGGCGACCGGACCGCGGCGGAGCGGCTGGCCAGGGTCGATCTAGACCCGGGCTCGGTCGAGAACAATCTGGCCTATTACGAGACGCTGCGGCGGCTGTCGCCACATGCCCGGAGCAAGGCGGTATTGTCGGCCGGCGCCGGGTCCGGCAAGACGCCGTCGTCGTAATCGGCACTCGGACGGGGAATTACCCGGTCAGCGCTTGGAAAACGTGTCGATAATGTTGATCGCCGCCGGCCCGAGCAAAACGATGAACAAGGTCGGCAGGATGAACAGGATCATCGGCACCGTCAGCAGGGCCGGCAGGCGCGCGGCCTTTTCCTCGGCCCGCAGCATCCGCGCGTCGCGAAACTCCGCCGCCAGAACCCGTAATGAATTAGCCAGCGGCGTGCCGAACTTCGCGGTCTGCTGCAACGTGTTAACGACCCCGCGGATCGACGCCATGTTGGTGCGGCCGTTGAGGTTGTCGAAGGCTTGCCGACGATCCGGCAGGAAGGTCAATTCCGCGGCGGTAATGCCCAATTCCTCGGCCAGTTCGGGCCAGGTCTGCTCGAGCTCGCGCGCGACCCGCATCAGGGTGGCGTCGAGGCTGAGCCCGGCCTCCGCGCAGATCACCATCAGATCGAGCCCGTCGGGCAGCGCCCTTTGCATGCGGTGCGCCCGGCGCGCCGCGACGTTCTTGATGTAGACGCCGGGCAGGAAGTACCCCAGCACCGCCGCCGCTCCGGCGGCCATGAAACGGAAGTCGGGCGGCACCGGCAGTAAATGCAAGGTGTAGCTGTCGGCCAGCGCGGCGAGGGTGAACAGGATCGGCAGGGTAACCCGCGCGAACAGATAGCGGATCATCACGTCGCGCGAGCGCATGCCGGCGCGCGAGAGCAGCATCCGCGCCTCGGTGGCATGTTTCGACCGCAACAGGTTGAGGCGCTTGACGGCGTCGCTCATCATCCCGACAGGGGTCATGGAGATGCGCTGTTTTCGGGTCGCCACCGCGCTCTGCCGCAGCGATTCCTTGCGCTGCGATATCTGCGCGAACCGGCGCTCGTAGGCGTTGCGCGACCGCAGCGCGTTCCAGATCGCGAAAAACGCAGTGAGCACCGCAAACGCCGCCATCAGGGCGGTCAGATCCGCGATCGTAAAGCCAGACGGAAGCCAGTGTACGAACTGGAAGTTTTCGACCCGGAAGCTGTTCATACGTCGAATTTCGCCATTCTGACCATGATGCCGATGCCCCCGACCAGCATGCTGACGGCGATGCCGACCAGCACGACACCGCGCGGATCATTGAACAGGACCATGATGTATTTAGGCGAGGTCAGCATCAGCACGATGGTGACCAGCCCCGGCAACGACCCGAGGATCGCGGTGCTCGCGCGCGCCTCGCTCGCCATCGCCCGCGCCTTCTGTCGCATCGTGCGGCGCCGGCGCAGCAAATCGGCGAGGTTTGAGAGGGTTTCGGCGAGATTGCCGCCGGTCTCGCGCTGCACGTTCAACGCGATGATGAAAAACTTGTATTCGGGCGCATCGATGCGCTTGGCGATATCCCAAAGCAGGGTGTCGAGGTCGCGGCCGAGCCGCATCCCCGACTCGACGGTACGGAATTCGGCCCCGACCGGGTCACCGATTTCCTGGCCGGCGTTGATGATCGCCTCGCTGATCGGCAACCCGGAGCGCAACGCGCGCACCATCAGGTCGATCGCGTCGGGGAACAATCCGATAAAGCGGGCGACCCGCCTATTGCCCATCCGTCCGATCACCATGTGCGGTAGAAGGATCCCGATCGCCAGGCCGATGAGCACCGAGGTTGCGACGCTGAGGCCCAGCAGAAACACGACCAGCAGGGTCGATACGATGATCGCGGCGAAGGTCGCCAGCGCATATTGGCCGACGCTGATACTCCGCCCGGTCCGTGTCAGCCGGTGAAACAGCACGTCGCGGTGGGGCAGCCAGCGACGGGCGAACAGGTCCATCTTGGGGGTCGCGCTTTCCCGTCGCGACAGCGATTTCGCCGTCACCGCGTTGACCGCGGTGACGCCGCGCTTGCGCGCGGTCACCTCGCGCAGTCGCCGCTTGTAGCGCCGCGCCGCCGGTGCGCTGAACGCGGACGCGACCAGCGTAAAGCCGAGCGCGATCAGCAGCCCCAGGGTCAGCGCGATCAGGGTGGCCGGATCGATCGATCCGAACATGGCCTAGATCACCTCGAGCAAGGTGCGGTCGAGACCGTAATACTCGGCGCGCGGCAGGAAGGCGGGGCGGATGCCGCTCGGCTGGAAGATTCCACGTAGTTTGCCGTCAGCGCCTTCGCCCTGAAACTGGTAGCTGAACAGCTCCTGGGTGGTGATGACGTCGCCTTCCATCCCCACCACCTCCATCAGATGGGTCACCCGGCGGACGCCGTCGCGCATGCGGTTGACCTGGGCGATCAGGTGGATCGCCGCCGCGATCTGGGTGCGCACCGCGCGCGACGGCAGGTTGATGCCGGTCATGCCGACCATGTTTTCCAGCCGGGTCAGCGCTTCGCGCGGCGTGTTCGCATGGACCGTGCTCATCGAGCCGTCGTGTCCGGTGTTCATCGCCTGCAGCATGTCGAGCGCCTCCTCGCCGCGGCACTCGCCGATGATGATGCGGTCGGGACGCATCCGCAGGGCGTTCTTCAGCAGGTCGCGCATCGTGATCTCGCCTCCGCCTTCGAGATTGGCGGGGCGCGTCTCCAGCCTTACGACATGCGGTTGCTGCAATTGCAGCTCGGCCGCGTCCTCGATCGTGACGGTGCGCTCCTGCGGGTCGATCATCCGCGACAAGGCATTCAGCAATGTGGTCTTGCCCGACCCGGTGCCGCCCGAGATCAGCACGTTGAGGCGGCAGCGCGCCGCGATCTTGAGCACTGTCGCCATCGCCGGCGAGATGTTGCCGTTGGCCGCCATGATATCGAGGGTGATGGTCTTCTTGGCGAAGCGCCGGATCGACATCGAGGCGCCGTCGAGCGCCAGCGGCGGAATAATGATGTTAACGCGGCTACCATCGCTGAGGCGGGCGTCGACCAGCGGTCGCGCCTCGTCGATGCGGCGGCCGACCCGGGTCACGATCTTGGTCGCGACATTCATCAGATGCGCGTCGTCGCGGAACTGCACGTCGGTCAGTTCGAGCTTGCCGCGGCGCTCGACATAGACCTGCTTGGGGCCGTTGACCATGATGTCGGTGATCGATTCGTCCGCCATCAGCGGCTCGAGCGGGCCGAGCCCGAGCATGTCGGCGATCAGCGACTCGACCAGCTCGCGTTGCTCTACGAAATTGAGCTGGATTTTGGTTTCCGCCAGCAGCTCCTTGACCCATCCGGTCAGCTGCGCCTCGAACGCCGGCCGCGGCATCTCGGCCGCCGCGGCGACATCCATGTGTTCGAGCACCAGCGGCTGTATCTGTGCCTTCGCCGCCTCGATCGCCGCGCGGTGCGGCCCGCGTCGGCTCGCCGTCTCATCGGACTCCGTAGTGGCCGGGGTCAGTAATACCTGCATGATGTTGGTGACGAGATCCCGCCGAGCCAGCGGGTTCGGGTCGATCGCGTGGCGTACGAAATAGGCCTGGACCGCGGCGTCGACGAGCTTGGCGAGTTCGCCCCGGCTCAACAGGGCGCGGCGCTCGGGGCGGATTTCCGCGTTGAGACGGGAGACGAGCTGCTCGCGTGCCAGCGCGAGGCGATCCTCGATCGACGCCGCGACGTCGACCAGCGCCGGAACCGAGACGACGGCCAAAGGGGCGGTAGCAGTCGTGGGCGCGGCCGAAGCCGCTGGGGTGGCGGCGGGCGGCTCGTCCGCCGGGAGAGGGGCGGGCGGCGCAACCGGATCGACGCGCGAGCGGCGCGCCGACAGTTCGGCGATGCGGGCGTCGAGGCCGCCTTCCGGGGTCGACCGCCGGAACAGGGCTACCATAGGCCGCGCATCGCGAACATGCGGCGCTTCTGCGCCGCGGCGGGGCCGGCCAGGGTGGTGACGAGTTGCTGCAGCTCTTTCGCCACCGAGCTGCGTGGCGCCGCCAGGGGCAGGGGTTGCCCGGAGTTGGTCGCCGCGCCCGCCGCCTTTGGATCATACGAGATGGTACCGTCGAGCGGTTTGCCGACGGCCTTCTCGAATTCGCTCTTGCCGACCATCGCGCGATCGCCCGAGGCGCCGGCCTCGATCATCATCAGCCGCGTCTGCGGGGCGTGTTCCCGCACCAATGTCTGTAAGCGGATCGTGTCGCGCAACCCGGCGAGGCTTCGCTCGCAGATCACGATCACCCGGCTGGCCGCTGCCAAGACGACGCGCTGCGTTGGCGTCACCCAGCGCGGAAGATCGATCACCACCCAGGCGAATTTGCGTCGCAGCTCGTACAGCAGAACGTCGATCGCCCCGGGGTCGACGATCAGCGGGTCCGAGACGGTGGCCTCGGCAGCGAGGATCCGGAGCGTATCGGAAACCTTGACCATGGCGCGTTCGATGAACAGGCTGTCGATGCGGGACGGCTGTTCGAGCGCCTCGCACAATCCGCTCCCGGGATCGGTGTCGAGATTGAGCGCGACCGTGCCGAAATGAAGGTCGAGATCGACCAGCGCGGTGCGCTCTCGGCGCTGTTCGGCGAGCAGCCAGGCGCACGAAACCGCGGTTGTCGTCGTGCCGACGCCGCCGCGGCTGCCGAGAAAGACGATGACCTGGCCGAGGCCGCCGCCGCTGCCGCCGATCGCCGGGTTGCGCTTTTCGAGCACCGAGGCGAGCGATTCGCGGCTCGGCGGCTTGACCAGATAGTCGTTGGCCCCGGCGGCGAGCAGGTCGCGGAACAACCCGACATCGTTGACGCCACCGAGGGCGAGCAGTTTGAGGTCGGTTCCGCCGACCGCGCGCGCGGCGCTGATCTCGGCGATCGGGGCCGCGGAATCGGTCAGGTCGAGCACCAGAACTCGGGGATGATATCCCTCGCGGATGCGCCCGAGGGCGGCGTCGAGGGTCGGCTCGATGATCAATTCGTCGTCGAGCTGAAGTTCGCGGATGATGCCCTGGACCCGGTCGAGCGTCGCCTGATCCTGCAGGATAGCGACGACGCCTTCGCGTTCGGCTTTACGCCCGGAAGCGGGGGTAGCGGTCCGGACCGCGCTTGGTGCGCTCATTCTTAACTCCTCTAACTCCCAGCCGCGGGGGTTCCTCCCCCAGCACCGGGTGCCGCTGTCGTCGGCGCCGCGATTGGGGAGGCGGCACTGGCTTTCGGCAGTTCCACCTTGTCCGTCAGATAGCGTTTCATCGCGGCGACCGCGGGGCCGCCCTCGGCGGGTCCGACCGGCCGGCCGGTTACCAGATCGGCCGGATTGGCCACCATCTGGCCGAGACCGCTGACCGTGGCGCAGCCGTGATTGCTCATCAGCGTGTTGCCGAAATCGGACGCGGGCGGTTTGCTCCAGTTCGGGCAGGGGGGGAATGTCACCAGATAGCGCCCGACATCGATAATCGCCTGGTCGCGGGGCACCGAGGCCAGCGGGCGCATGCTCGGGATAATCCCGTGGCGCAGTAATTCGGACGACAGCGCGGCCGCGCGGCGATTGGCGAGCCGGGGATCTCCTCCCGGCGACACGGTGACGCGGTCTCGCGCGGTGATCGTGCCGTCGGCCGCCATTTGGCGAAGCCGCCGCAGATCGCCGGCGGCGAGCCGGTCGGACCCGGCGATGAAATGCAGGGTGAAATGCCGCGAAGCGTCGTCGAGCGTCAGCCGGTTGACCGCCTCGCTCTCCGTGTATTCGGTGACCGGGGCGCAGGCCGCCAACACCAGCAGGAACGCGGCGGCGACGCAGGAACGTATCGTCATGTCCCGGCCCCCTCAATCAAGCCGGAAGCCGGCCGGGCCAATCAGGCCCTGGCCGCCCGGTGCGGTAGGGCCGCGCGCGGGGCCGGGCAGCCCCTGACGATAGGTTTCGCTGTTGAGTCCCCTTTGGATGTCGTGCGGCGGCGTGAACCCGTCGGTCGGGGCGGCCATCGCGACCGCCGATGGCTTGACCAGATATGGCGTCACGATGATCACGAGCTCGGTCTCGTCGCGCCGGAACCGGTCGGAGCGAAACAATTGACCGATCACCGGGATGTCGCCGATCCAGGGAATCTTCGAGACATCCTGCGACGAGGTGTTTTGCAGCAGTCCGGCCAGGGCAAAGCTCTCGCCGCTGCCCAGCTCGACCGTGGTTTCGGCCCGACGAACCGTCAGCGCCGGAATGGTGAACCCGCTGATCTGCACCGCGCCGTTCGAGGTCAACTGGCTGACTTCCGGCCGGATCCGCAGATTGAGGTGATTGGCGTCGATGATCGTGGGGGTGAAGTCGAGCGACACGCCAAAAGTCTTGAACTCGATCGTGATCGTCGTCCCGCCGGTCCCGGTCGGCGGCGTCACCGCGATCGGCACCGGAAATTCGCCGCCGGCGAGGAAGCTCGCGGTCTGGCCGTTGGTCGCGGTCAGGTTGGGCTCGGCCAGGGTCGTGATCAGACCTTCCTGGGCTAGCGCGTCGAGTGTCGCTTGCAGTCGCGCGCCGCCACTTCCCGGCAGCGGTACCCCGTAGAGGAACGTGTTCTGCTGGGTGATCTGCTGGCTGGTGACCGGGTTCTGCGTGAGCAGGTTGAAGTTGGTGGGGTTGAGGATGGGGTTTTCCGGCCCCGGGGTCCGGCCGTTCCAATTGAATCCGAGCGCCTTCAATACGCTGCGGTTCACCTCGGCGATCTTGACCCGCAGATTGACCTGGTTCGGCGTGGCGACGGCCATCTGGTTGATGATCTGCGCGCCCTTGATGTCGGCGGTCAGGGTGGTGGCCAGGGTGCGCGCGCGTTCGGCGCGGCCGGCGGTCGACACGTTGCCGCTGAGCACGAGCGAGCCCTGGACCGAGTTGACCCCGATGTTTTCGCCGGGCATCAGCGAATTGATCGATTGACGCAGCCGCGACAGGTCGTGATCGACCCGCACCGGCGCGTGCAGCAACACGTTGTCGTCGGCGTCGACCGCGTAGACGACGGTCTCGCCCGGCGCCTTCGCGCTCAGATAGATCAGCGCCGGCGACTTCACCTGCACGTCGGCGACATCGGGGTTGGCGATGAATACCGTGGCAGCCGGCCGCGCCATGCGCAGCAATGTGCCCTTGCCCGCCTCCAGGATGATCGGCGTGCCCGAGGCGGGAACCTGGCTGACCGAGAACGCGCCGCCCCGCGCCAAACGCCCGGCGCCCGCCGGGGGCGAGGCCAGGGCGGGCGGGGATTGCGATGGCGCGGCCAGGGGCGGTGTCGCCGGCGCCGGTGATGCGGCAGGGCCGGCGGGAGACACGGGCTCCGCGGCATTACTCGCGGCGGCGAACAGAATAAAACCCGATCCCGCGACAGCGAGGATCAACAATTTATGCATCACGAACCTCTTGGCGCAGGTTGCGGCCCAGAAGAATCGCCTGCTTTGCCGCCACCGCGCAAGATGGTTACCAAACCTGTTTGCGGTGTCTCTTTTCCCGTTAAGGGTTTGGGCAGTAAAGGACTAACCTCGCTGTCAAGTGTGAAAGATGCTTCCATGTCGCCGCCGCGCGAATCGGGGCTCATTGTTTGATCGGCGATGGGCTTTTCGGACTCGTGATAGGCGAGGCTGCGCAGGCTCAGTGACAGCTTGCCCATCTCGCTCGCGAGGGCGATGATTTCGCTCTGTTTCGAGGTCACTTCGAGGGTCGCGGTATGGGCGATCAGGGCTTCACCCGTCTTGCCCTCGAGCCGCTGGTCGATGCCGATCACGCGGATGTCGCGCAACACGGTTTGGACCGCCTTGTGCTCGAATGGGTTGCCCTTGCCCCCGGCGGCGGTGTCGCCGAAACTAGGAATGGAGTGGGTGATCAGGATGTCGACCCGGTCGCCGGGGAACACGAAACCGGAGATCCCCGAGGTCGCCGTAACCGGCACCGAAACCGCCCGCATCCCCGGCTGCAGCACGGCGGCGAGGAATCCGCGGCTGCCGGGCGCAACGACCTTTTCGTCGGTCACCGGCTCGCCCGAGGCGAGCGGGTTACGGGCGACGGCGCCTGCCAGCGATTCCGGCGTGCGCGTGCCGAGCAGGATGTAGGATTTGTCGATGCCGCCTTCGGGCCACGGCTGCCAGGCGAGGTCGGCTGGCTTAAGTATCTGTCCGCGCTGGATTGGGCCGTTCGCGACGAGGACCGACTTGACCGGCGGCGGCAGCGCGACCGGCGCCGCCTCGGCGGTTGCCTGCTGCTGCGCGTTGAGCCAGGCGCGGGCGAGCAGGGCGGTGCCGCCGGCGAGCAGGAGAGCGACGAGGAGCAGGGTCAGGGTGCGGGCGCGCATGGCTCGTTCAGCCGAAATGTGGAGGGAGGATCACGATCAAGGCGGCCGCGGCGATCGCCACCCCGTATGGCACCGGGGTTGAGCTGACGCGGGATACTGGAGCGGGCGACGACTCGCCGAGCATGCCCCGCGCGATCCCGGCCAGATGGGCGCCGATCGGCGACACCAGCACCAGCGCCAACACGCCGCCCAGCAGCCCGGTGACGATCAGCAGCGCGGGGGTCGCCGCGGGGCCGGCCCACAAAGCGGCCGCGGCCAGGAGCTTGACGTCGCCGCCGCCGATATAGCCGCGCGCGAACAGCAACGCGCCGACCGTGAACACGGCGAGGCCGCATCCTAGCGCGGCGAGCGCGCCGGCCAGGCTCGGCGCGACCGCGAAATAGGCCGGCCATAAGACGCACAGCCCGATGGTCAATTGGTTCGGGATCGTGAAGCGGCGAAAATCCTCGAACGCCGCCGCCGTCATCAAGCCGGCGAAGCCGGCGAGGGCGATATATTCGAGCGGAAATGTCATGGGTCTGCGAGATCCGTTGCTGGCGACGCATCCTGCCGGTGGTTGGTTAACGAACGGATAACCGCCAAAACCTCGTGGTAAGCGATCGATCGCCGCCGCGCCGGATCGGCGGTGCCCGCGGCTCGATCCGTCGCGCCGTCGTCGCGTCGCGTCGCGGCCGAAATCACGGGAAAAGCTACGGTTCCTTAACGATCACCGATCTAGTATCCGCGCCATGCCGTACGACCGATCCCGATTTATGCTTTGGGGGCGGTCGAGGCTGGAGGCGATTGATGGGGAGAGCGAGGCGATTTCTTTCCCGGCTTGGTGAGCGGGGCTCGGCCACCATCGAATTCGCCGTGATCGGAACCAGCTACATGCTGATGCTGCTGGCGGCCTTCGAATTCGGCTACATGGTCTTTATTCAGTCGGTGCTCGACAACTCGGCGCGGGCGGCGGCACGCCTGATCCGTACCGGTCAGGTGCAGAGCAGCGGCAATCCCACCGGCACGTTCCAGACCCTGCTGTGCAGCACGGTCGGCTCGGTGGTACCGTGCGCCAGCATCGTCTACCAGGCGCAGGTCTACGCGAATTGGACCTTGGCTCAGACCGCGGTCAACACGCCGCCGACCCGCGACGTTAACGGCAATTACATCAGCGCCGGGTTCAGCAGCGGCACCGCAGGGCAGATCGTCGTCGTGCAGGTCACCTACAATTATCCGTTCGTTACCCCGTGGATCGGCGGCCTCGTCGGCAACGGCAAGGGTTCGTCCTTTCTGATGTCGACCGTGATCTTCAAGAACGAGCCGTTCTGATGGCGATCCGCCGGCTCCGCGATCTCCCGCGCGACCGGGGCGGCGTCGCCGCGCTGGAGTTCGGCCTGACCCTACCGCTCCTGTGCGCGATGGTGTTTTCGCTCTACGAGGTGTCGCAGGGCGTGATCTGCTACATGAAGGTCACCGACGTCGCCAATACGGTCTCGGATCTGGTGGCGCAGACGACCTCCTCGGCGGGCGGCGTCGGCAATACCGATTTCGACAATCTCTACATCGCCGGAAAGCTGGTGATGACCCCGAATTCGGGCAGCGGCCTCAAGTTGGCGATCGCCAGCGTCACCTTCAATTCCACCGGCGGCAGTCCGACCGTGGCGTGGCATGCCGAGCGCGGCGGGGCCTCCGCCCAGACCGACGCCGCGACCAACGCCGCCGGGCTCGGCAGCGCCAACGGCAGCGTCATCGCCGTGCGTGCGACCTATACATACAGCTCACTGCTCAATTATTTCATCACTTCGCCAATCACGATCAACGCGCAAGTCTTTGCTCAACCGCGTCAACTCGCGCAGATCCCATGCCCGCCGCCCAGCTCGGCCCAATCCTGCGGCTGACCATCGCGCCACTCGGGCAGCGGTCCCCATGCGGGTCGCCGACATCCGGGCATCGCAGAGTCGTCCAGCACACCGTTTAATAAAATTGCCTGGTTGCCTGATTATCTGCGCAATCAAGCAAAATATTATACGAGATCAAATCGAATTCTGGTTGGGTTACGAAGTGGTAAACATCAATTGGTAGTGATTTAACGATTCTGAAAGTTTTAGTCGTTTAATTTCTGGGTATGACTCTCACAGAGTATCCGGTGTCAGGTGATCAATCCGCTTAAGCCGCGATTACCGTGTCCGCCTCGCCGTTTCGGCGAAGCTGGGTTGCGCCCTCCGGCGCGGCTAGTCGGGCGAATGCGGCGTCTGTCGCGCGATAGCAGCGGCAGCGTCGCCGTCCTGATGGCGGTCGGGCTGCTGGCGATGGGCACCGCGACCGCGGTCGGCGTCGACTACGCGCGTGGCCTCAACTTTAAATCGGCGTTGCAGGGCGCGGTGGACTCGGCGGCGATTGCCGGCGCGACTGCCTATGTCAACGCCGGTGCGTCGGGCACCGCGACGAGCACCGCCAACAGCTACATGACGACGGCGATCAATTCACTGCCGACCAATAACGGCGTGACGTCGAGCGCCTCGACGAGCAGCAATTCGACCGGTTACTCGGTCACCGTGACCGCGTCCGCGACGATCACCGCCAGCTTTACCGGGTTGTTTATCAACGCGATCCCGGTCTCGGTTAAGGCAAAGGCGATCAATCCGATCGTGACCGTGAACTTCAATCTGGGAAACTTCTCCAGCAGCGCGTGGGACGCCAACACGGTCTATTATTATCTGCTAAAGAATGACGGCAGCCTGCCGACGGGCTCCGAACTGGTCAAGGTGTACACCAATACCTCGACCATAAATCCCAATCCGGCGGCGGTCTCGGTGTCGTCGACCCAAAAGATCGGGTTCGCGCTGAAAAACGTGACCGGCGGCAATAACGGGTACGGCAGAAACGGGTACGGCGGCGCCCAGGGCAGCACGCATTGGTTCTATTCGCACATCAGCCCGATCAGTCATAACGCCTATTCCTCGGTCAATAAGAACTGCAGTCTTCAGGTGTATACCGTGCCGTCGAGCGGGGTCTGGCCCGCGACAGTCGCCGGGTGCACGACATCAAACCCGAGCCTCGCGACGGTCAGCTGCGCGACCGCGAAGTCGCAGATCCTGCTTTTTGCCTGGAACGATATGGGCGGCGGCAGCGACGACCTCGATTACGACGATGCCAAGTACACGTTCGCGTGTTCCGGATCGGGCGGTTCGAGCACCGAGGTCTACCTCGCGCTGTAAGCCCGCCGGGTAGCGTCGCGGGCGGACCCGCCGCCGGCCAACCAACCGGCCGAAGCGCGCTGCCGCAACGCGCGTGGCGTCACGCAATTCAGAAATTCAAAGGAATTGTGAATCGCGGCTATCGCGATTCTTCTAAACGTCAATCATGCCGACGGCGCCGACCCACAGCCGCGCGCTACGGCGGCGTCGTGGCGCGGTAATCGCGCGTCGGCAATCGTCCGGGCACAAATGGAAACGCCCGGCGGCACCGTGGCACCGCCGAGCGTTTCCGGGTGAGATACCGGAGCGCCGTGGCTTTACAGCTTGGTGGCGATTGTGTTGAAGGTGGTGCTCAAATTCGTCCCGACGGTGCTCATGACGGTCACGGCGGCGACGGCGATGAGCGCGGCGATCAAACCGTATTCGATCGCGGTGGCTCCGTCTTCGCTCTTGAAGAGCTTGATCAGGGTGGCAAACATTTAGAACCTCCTGGCTGGCTGACCGCACCAAGGTGCATTCGAATGCTTGATGAACTGTTAAGCGCCGGAGGCTCGTCGGGGAAATCGCATAAATAGTCATGGATTAAATCAGCACCTGCCCCCGCCCGCCGTAATCTGCCTGAAGGTTTCTCCTTTCGCGTCACCGCTTAGCGCGACGTGTTCGCCCGAAACCGCAAAACGACGGGGGTTGGGACGGGCACCGGCGAATCTGGGTGGCGTCGGCGCGATCCGCGCCGCGCCACCCAGATCCATATCCTGGCGTGACGATCACCCGCCGCCGGTGGCGACGACTTCCTCGTCGGTCGGGAAGCGCCCGGTCTGTTTTTTCGAAAACATCAGCTGCCCGTCGACGGTGATCTCGAACACACCCCCGACCCCGGGCACCAATTCGACGTCGGCGCCGTACTTGGCGATCAACATATCCCTCGCACGGAGGGCCCTCGGCTCATAGTTTCAAGGCTTGCACCAATCGATCCTGATCTTCATCGCCCTGACATCCTTGATCATGTTGCCGCGTGCAACCCGACCGATATAGCACGTCGGCGCCGGGTAAGACACGGGAATGGGGGTTGCGCCGGCGCCCCGTTGGGGCGACGTTGGCGCTTGTCGATCCCCGCAGATGGAGGAACGCGGCATGGCCGAAAACGACGGCGCCGCGCGATGGCAGGACGAGGTCTACGATCTCCTGCGTCGCCACAACGTCACCCAGTTCGCCTATGTTCCCGACGCCGGCCACCGCATCCTGATCGACCGCTCGCTCGCCGATCCGGGGGCGATTTCGGTCGCGCTGACCACCGAGGAGGAAGGCGTGGCCTTGCTCGCGGGCGCCGATCTCGGCGGCGCGCGCGGCGTCCTGCTGATGCAATCGAGCGGCACCGGCAATTGCGTGAACATGCTGTCGTTGATCAAGGGCGGCCATTTCCCGTTTCTGTCCCTGATCAGCATGCGTGGCGATTTCGGCGAGGGGAACCCGTGGCAATACCCGATGGGCCAGGCGGTCGAGCCGGTGCTGAAGGCGATGGGGGTCATCGTTCTGCGCATCGACCGGGAGCATGACGTGATCACGACCGTCGACGCGGCACTGACGATGGTGTTTCAGGGCGGCAACGCGGTCGCCGTGCTGCTGACCCAGAAACTGCTCGGCGCCAAGGCGTTTTAGGGGAGAAGGCATTGGCTGAAATCGACATGGCGGCGGCGATCGCCGCCGGCTTTATCCTCGACCGGCGTGAGGCGGTGCCGGCGTTGATCGGACATCACCAGGATTTCCTGTTCGTCACCGGGCTCGCCGGCACCGCTCGCGACATCGCCGCCTTGACCCATGACGGCGTGCATATCTACACGATGGCCGGGGCGATGGGCGGCGCGGTGATGATCGGGCTGGGCCTCGCATTAGCGCGGCCCGATAAGCGCGTGCTCGCGGTGACCGGCGATGGCGAACTGTTGATGAACATTGGCGCGCTCGCCACCGTGGCGGTGCTGAACCCGGCTAATTTCGGGATTCTCTGCGTCGATAACGGGCATTACGGCGAGACCGGCTATCAAAAGAGCCACACCAGCCTCGGCGTCGATCTGGAGCGGATCGCCGCCGGTTCGGGGATCAAGCGCACCCGCACCGTCGCCGCCGATGCCGACCTCGCCGAGGGCGCGCGCCTGCTGCGCGAAGGGAATGGCAGCGCTTTCGTGCTGTTGCGGGTCAAGCCGACCGACCCGCCCGCCTACAAGCGCAACCTCGACCTCGCCGAGTGCCGCGTGCGCTTCCGTGGCGCGCTGCTCGGCGGCGAGTGAAACTCACACCGGGCGGCTCCATAACTCGATCGCGCGTTCCATCGTCGCCAGCGCGGCTTCGGCGAGCGCGGTGGCCGGGTGCTCCGCGCCGAGGACATGGCGCTGCAATTCGGCGACCTGGTATTGCAGCGCGTAAGCCTCTTCCTCGTTGCCCTGCTGCCACAGCACGGCGGCGAGGTTGGCCATCGCCGTCAGGGTGTCGGGGTGCTGGTCGCCGAGGATGCGGCACGATTGCGCGATCGTGTCCTCGAGTATCGCTTGCGCTTGGGCGAGATCGCCCCCGGCGGCGAAGGTGCCGGCGAGATTGTTGACCGCGCGCAACGTCTCCTGGTCGTCCTCCCCCCATAATGCCCGCATCCCGGAAACGACCCGCTGCTGCAGGTCGCGCGCGGCGGCGAACTCGCCCTGGGCGCCGAGCGTGACGCCGAGCTTGCGCATCGCTTTCAACGTGTCGCCGTGGGCGTCGCCGAGCAGGCGGGTGCGCGCGGCGACGACCTGCTCTTCGATCCGGCGCGTGGCGATCAGCCTCCCTTGCGCAAAGGTGATCTCGGCGAGGTCGAGCATCGCCGCCAAGGTGTCTGGGTGTTCTTCGCCGAGCCGGCCGCGCAATTCGCCGACCCTGCGCTCGGCGTCGCCAAACCGGGTCTGGAGGGGGTTGTCGTCGGTCGTTTCGTTCATCGCGCCACCCTGCCATGTCGGGCGTCGTCGGGTAAACCGCGATGCCGATCACACGCGCGCCCTTGACGCCTGGCGCCGATCACAGCCACGCTCGCGGCAACAGGATGGAGGAGAGGGTGATGGAATTCGGGATCTTCAATCTGATGGGGTCGCGCGAAGCCGACAAGCCGACCACGCAAGTGTTCGGCGAGGTCGCCGAGCAGACCCGCCTCGCCGACGAGCTCGGCTACACGATCGCGTGGTTCGCCGAGCACCATTTCTCGAATTACTGCCTGTGCGCCTCGCCGCTGATGATGGTCGCGCACTGCGCCTCGATCACCAAGAACATCCGGCTCGGCACCGCGGTGGTGGTATTGCCGCTGTACAACCCGGCCCGGCTCGCCGCCGAGATCGCGACCGCCGACGCATTGTCGAACGGGCGCCTGATGTTAGGCGTCGGCGCCGGCTACCAGCCTTACGAATTCGAGCGGTTCGGCGCCGACATCGCCAATAATCTCGAAATGACCGAGGAATTCTGCGACATCCTCGACCTCGCCTTCAGCCGGGATTTCTTCAGCTACAACGGCAAGCACTACCAGATACCGGAAACCCATATTCCCGCGCGCCCGGTACAAAAGCCATTGCCGATCTATGTCGCCGGCCATACCCAGGCGATGTTCCGCGCCGCCGCTCGGCACGGCTATCGGGTATTGTCGTCGGGTCGGGTTGGGGGCGCCAAACTGCTCGCCGACCAGTATGCCGACATCGTCGCCGCGTTCGCGGCGGAGAACGTGCCGCTGTCCAAGGCGCACATCACGGTCAACCGCTTCGCGCACATCACCAGCAGCCGCGAGGAGGGCATGCGCTTCGCCGAGAACGCGCGCTATCAGTCGCGTCTCGCGTCGAGCCTGCGGCGCCGGCAGGAGGTCATGAAGGGCACTGTGCTGGTCGACGTGCCGTTCCCCGACGAGCCGCCGCTGGAAACGATCTACGACGATCTCTTGATCGGCGACGTCGACACGGTCGCGGAAAAGCTGGTCGCCGAGATCCGCGCGACCAAGCCGGTGCATGTATGCTTTTCGTTCAAGGTCGGCAACACCCCGCACAAGGCGGCGATGCGCTCGATGGAATTGATGATGGGCGAGGTCAAGCCGCGCGTCGAAAAGGCGCTCGGTCCACTCGAGCAAGTCGCGGCGGAGTGAACCGAGGCAGTCCGTTGGAAGCCGTAAGAAAGTACCACTTTGGAGAACGTACCGCTTTGGCCGGGTTTGTCCCGGCCATCCACGCCTTCTCTTGCTCGGGGTACACCAGTTTCAAGACGTGGATGGCCGGGACAAACCCGGCCAAAGCGGTTTTAGAGCCGTTCCGGAAAGTTTGAATCTACACTGAACGGGTTGCTGTGAGGCGGCGCAACATGAGCCGGATCATCGCGAGGTAGACGAAGGCGACGACGGTTCGGACGTGGCGCTCAAAATCGCGGGCCAGCCGGCGGCAGCGGCTGATCCAGGCCAGGGTTCGTTCGACGATCCAGCGTTTCGGCAGCACCTCGAAACGGGGGACATCGTTGCGCTTGACGATCTCCAGCCGCCACGTGCCGGTCTTCGCGGTCACGGCTGCCATGATCGGCCCCTGGTAGCCGCCATCAGCGAAGATCACCGCGACGAACGGGAACAACCGGCGGGTTCGTCGGAGCAATTCTTCGGCACCGTCGCGGTCTTGCACATTGGCGGGGTGAACCACGATCCCCAGCATCAGGCCGAGCGTATCGACCAGGATGTGCCGCTTGCGACCGGTGACCTTCTTGCCTGCGTCATACCCCTGCGGATCGATCGAGGCCCCCCTTTTTGTGCCGCTTTGGCGCTCTGGCTGTCAGCGCCTGCCCCGGCGAAGGCCGGGGATCGCCGCACTCGGGCTCGCCTCGCGGCCGGCCAGTTCGCGGCAGCTCACGTAAAGCACATGATGGAGGCGCACCAAC
>Ga0080064_1002212_pt1 | contig 34246 bp, 32 predicted proteins | sample Subgrocontami54m_FD_69260 | JGI IMG/M metagenome (GOLD analysis project Ga0080064, IMG submission 69260) | Subsurface groundwater microbial communities from S. Glens Falls, New York, USA - GMW46 contaminated, 5.4 m (SPADES assembly) (version 2) ...
AGCGCGCGGCTCACGCCGAGCGAGGAGCCGAACGCGATGCCGATCGCCGCGCCCGCCGTGGACAAGATGAACGCGCGGCGCGAGACGCCCTGGTAGGCGATGCCTTCGAAACCGGTCGCAGAAGCTTGCTTGGTCTTGGCTATTGTCTTGGTCATGGCCGTCCCCTCCTAGGCCTGCTTCGCGGCGCGCTGGATGGCCGCGATGATGCGGTTGTAGGTGCCGCAGCGGCAGATGTTGCCCGACATGTGCGCGACGATCTGCTCGCGCGTCGGCTTCTTGTTCTTCGCCAGCAGCGCCGCCGCCTGCATGATCTGCCCCGACTGGCAGTAGCCGCACTGAGGTACCTGTTCCTCGACCCACGCTTTCTGCAGCGGATGGTCGCCGTTCTCCGACAGCCCCTCGATCGTGGTGACCTTCTTGCCCGCGACCGCCGAGACCGGCGTGACGCAGGACCGGATCGGATTGCCGTTCAGGTGCACGGTGCAGGCGCCGCACTGGGACACGCCGCATCCGAACTTGGTTCCCGTCATTCCGAGCGTGTCGCGAATGACCCAGAGCAGCGGGGTATCGGGCGCAACGTCCGCGGACGCCGGCTTGCCGTTCAGGTTGAATGAGATCATCGAGGAGGCCTCCTTTTCCGGTGTAGGGATGAACGCGATCTTCACGTCGCTCGTTCGCGCAATGTTAGTACCGGGCAACGGCGAAGTCCACCAACAGTCGAGATAGGCCACCCTCTTTCTCATTTCGGCGCCGGCCGGGGTGACGGCACAGGTGGCGTCCCGGCCATCGCTCGAGCGGATTTCATGGGGCCGCGCCTTTGCAAAACTTCCCACATGAGGGAGAATTCGCCCGAGCTTAGGGCGCGCCGGACATTGCGTGCGGGACCTCCCCGCGCCGCCGCCGAGCCGCGAAACGCGTCGTCCGAGCGAGGAGAGACTCGATGAAACCCCTGCTTGCCCTGTCGCGGCTGATCGACGCCGTGAACGAACGCGTCGGACGCGCCGTGTACTGGCTGGTCCTGGCCGCGGTGCTGGTCAGCGCCGTGAACGCCTTGATGCGCTACACGTTCAATATCAGTTCGAACGCCTGGCTGGAACTCCAGTGGTACCTGTTCGCCGCGGTATTTCTGCTGTGTGCCGGCCATACCCTGCTGCACAATGAGCACATCCGTATCGACGTCCTTTCCAACAAGCTGTCCCGTCGAACGCAGGTATGGATCGACGTTTTCGGCACGCTGTTCTTCCTGCTGCCGATGGCGCTCATCATCATGTGGCTGTCCTGGCCGATGTTCAAGAACGCCTTTGTCATGCACGAGATTTCGGGCAACGCGGGCGGCCTGGTGCGCTGGCCCGCGAGGCTGCTCATTCCCATGGGCTTCTTCTTGCTCGCCGCCCAGGGCCTGTCCGAACTGATCAAGCGCGTCGCATTCCTGATGGGACTGATCCCGGACACGGTCGAGAAGCATCAGGACCCGGCGCTCGAGGTGCTCAAGGACGAGGCAGCCCAATGACCGAGTTCCTGATCGCCAACATGGCGCCGCTGATGTTCGCGGCGCTTGTGTTTTTCCTGCTGCTCGGTTACCCGGTCGCCTTCTCGCTCGCCGCCAATGGGCTGTTTTTCGGTTTCATCGGCGTCGAGCTGGGGTTGCTGACGCCGGTCCTGCTTCAGGCGCTGCCCGAGCGCATTTTCGGCATCATGGCGAACGACACCCTGCTCGCGGTGCCGTTCTTCACCCTGATGGGTCTGATCCTCGAGCGCAGCGGCATGGCCGAGGACCTGCTGGATACCATCGGCCAGTTGTTCGGCCCGATACGCGGCGGCCTGGCGTATGCGGTGATTTTCGTCGGCGCGCTGCTGGCGGCGACCACCGGCGTGGTGGCGGCCTCGGTCATCTCGATGGGACTGATCTCGCTGCCGATCATGCTGCGCTACGGTTACGACCGGCGCCTGGCCGCCGGCGTCATCGCGGCCTCGGGAACGCTCGCGCAGATCATCCCGCCGTCGTTGGTGCTGATCGTCCTTGCCGACCAGCTCGGCCGCTCGGTCGGCGACATGTACCAGGGCGCTTTCATCCCCGGCTTCATCCTCACCGCCCTGTATGCGTGCTACGTGCTGGGAGTGAGCTTGTTGTACCCCAAGCTGGCGCCGGCGCTGCCTGCCGAGGCGCGCACCTTGCGCGGTTTCAAGCTGCTCGGGCGCGTGATCTTCGTGCTCATCCCGCCGCTCGCGCTGATCTTCCTCGTCCTCGGCACGATCTTCCTCGGCGTCGCGACGCCGACCGAGGGAGGCGCAATGGGCGCCACGGGCGCGCTTGTCCTCGCGCTCATCAATCGCAGGCTGACGTGGGGACTGCTCAGGCAGGCGATGCACTCGACCGCCAAGCTCAGTTCCTTCGTTCTCTTCATCCTGGTCGGCTCGACCGTGTTCAGCCTGGTGTTTCGCGCCGTGAACGGCGACCTGTGGGTGGAAAGCCTGCTCATCGGCCTGCCGGGCGGACAGCTCGGCTTCCTGATCGTGGTCAACATCCTCACCTTCGTGCTCGCGTTCTTCCTCGACTTCTTCGAACTGGCGTTCATCATCGTGCCGCTGCTGGGACCCGTCGCGGATAAACTCGGCATCGACCTCATCTGGTTCGGCGTGCTGCTCGGCGTGAACATGCAGACTTCGTTCATGCACCCGCCGTTCGGTTTCGCGCTGTTCTACCTGCGCAGCGTCGCGCCTGCGAGGGACTACCTCGACAAGGTGAGCGGCAAGCTGACCGCTCCGGTGACGACAGGCCAGATCTACTGGGGCGCGGTGCCGTTCGTCGTCATCCAGGTCATCATGGTCAGCATCGTGATCGCATTCCCCACCCTGGTGACCGGCAGTCTGGAAAAGAGCACCGTCGATCCGTCGAAGATCGAGATCGAGTTCCAGAGGCCGGACTACGAGCAGGACCCGGATTTGCCGCCCGCCACCGACTCGGGCGATGCCGGCGACAAGTCGGATGCGGGGCGAGACGAGGCCGGCGGCCCCTCGAAGGAGAACGCTCCCGACGATATCGAGAAGGCGTTCAAGCAGCGGCGCTAGCCGTATGCCGCCGGCACGAAAATGACAAACCCCGCTCGCGCGGGGTTTGTCCTTTCAGGAGGCCGGACTGCGCGCTAGCTCTTCTTCGCGCCTGCCTTGGCGGCACCGCCCGCAGGGGCCGCGCCGATTCTCGAATTGAACACGTAGTTGTCGTAGCTGTTCTCGGCCACGCGGAACCAGAGGAATTCGTCGTCGCGGAATTTCTTCCAGTCGGGGTAGATGCGCTTCCAGTGCGCGCTCTTCGTTGCCAGTTCCGCATACAGCTCGAACGTCGCCTTCTCGCAGGCCTCCATGATGGCCTTGGTGAACGGCCGCAGCTTGGTTCCGCTCGCAATCAGCCTGCGCAGGGCCTGGGGATTCTTCGCGTCGTAGTTCGCCACCATGCGCAGGTAGGATTCGCCGCAGGCCGCTTCCAGTGCCGCCTGGTAGGGCTTGGGCAATTCGGCCCACTTCTTCTCGTTCACGAGCACGTGGAGCATGGTTCCACCTTCCCACCACGCCGGATAGTAGTAGTACTGCGCCACCTTGTTGAAGCCGAGCTTCTCGTCGTCGTACGGCCCCACCCACTCGGCGGCGTCGATCGTGCCCTTCTCCAGCGCCGGGTAGATGTCGCCGCCGGCCAGCTGCTGCGGCACGACGCCCAACTTCGTGAGCACCTGTCCGGCGAGACCGCCGATGCGGAACTTCAGGCCCTTCAAGTCCGCAACCGTCTTGATCTCCTTGCGGTACCAGCCGCCCATCTGCGTGCCGGTGTTGCCGGCGGGGATCGCAATGCAGCCGTAGTCCTTGAACAGCGGCGCACAGATCTCGGCACCGCCCCCGCTATGCCACCAGGCGCTCTTCTGGCGCGCGTTCATGCCGAACGGGACGTCGCTTGCCAGACCGAATGCCGTGTCCTTGCCGATGTAGTAGTACATCACGGTATGGCCGAGCTCCACGGTGCCGGCCTGAACGGCGTCGAGCACCTGCAGCCCCGGAACGATTTCGCCGGCCGCGAACGGACGGATCTGGAACTTGCCTTCGGTGATTTCGGCTACGCGCTTGGCAATGAATTCGGCGCCGCCGAACAGCGTATCCAGGCTCTTGGGCCAGCTCGCGGTCATGCGCCAGGTGATCGTCGGCTGCGATTGTGCGATGGCCGGCGCCGCCACGGCTACCGCCGAACCGGCTGCCACGCCCAGGCCGGCCTTCTTGAGGAATTCGCGTCTTTTCATGGGTTCTCTCCTTCTGGATGGGAAAAACGCAAGGGTAAGTCTCGTTCGCCAATTATACACATGCAGGTTCACCTGCTGCCGCCGCTCCCTCCGGCGATGCCCTGGACTGCAAAGGGCCGCGGCGCTTCGCCAGATTTGCACCTCGCATGCATGGCCTCGAAGGCACGTTCGAGGTCCTTCACGTACGCGCAAGTGTCGAACAGCGGCGTCCTCGGGCGGTTGTGCTCGAGCTTTTGCCGCAGGCCGGACATGCGTCCGGGGTCGCGCGCGAGTTCGATAGCGAGGCGCTCGTACTCGCTCGCATTCCGGGCGATCAGCTCGGGCAGGTCGATCGCGGCGAGCACGCTCGCGGCCACGCGCGAGCCGAGCGTCTCGCCCGGGCAGGTGAGCAGCGGCAATCCCGCCCACAGCGCGTCGCTCGCCGTCGTGCCGGCGTTGACCACGCGCGTATCCAGGAACAGGTCGGCCGCACGGTGGCGCGCCAGGTGCTCCGCCTTGGGCAGCGCCGGTGCGAACACGAGGCGCCCCGGGTCGACGCCGCATTCGCGCGCCTCGCGCCGCAGGTTGGCCGCGGCGGTGCTGCCGCCGTGCATCAGCCACAGCACCGCGCCCGGAACGGCGGCGAGCATGCGCATCCACGCCTGGAACACGCCGCGCTCGATCTTGTAGGGCTGGTTGAAGCAGCAGAACACGAAGCCCTCTTGCGGAAGGCCGGCTTGGGCGCGGTCGGGCAAGCCCCCGGCGATGCGCTGCATCGAGTCGTTGACCTGGTAGCTGTGCGGCAGCCGCGCGACGCTTTCGGTGAACTGCCATTCGATGCTCTCCGGAAGCGCGACCGCGTCGGCGACGAAGTAGTCCATGAAATCCGCGCCCATGGTGCCGGGATAGCCGAGGTAGCTCACCTGCACCGGCGCGGGGCGCATGGCGAGGATTTCGCTGCGGCTGCCGCCGGCGTATCCGGACATGTCGACCAGGATGTCGATGCCGTCGCGCGCGATGCGCTCGGCGCTCGCCTCGAAGGATTCACCGGCGACGTCGACGAAGCGGTCGCAGCCCGATTCGATGCGCGCACGGTACTCGCTCCCGTCGGCGGGCCCGTGGGAATAGGCGTAGATTTCGAACCGGCCGCGATCGTGCATGCCGTAGATTCCGGCGGTCAGGTGCGCCAGCGCGTGGTTGCGGAAATCCCCCGACACGTAGCCGACCCGGATCCGGCCCGACCCGGAGGGGACGCGGCTGCGGATGATCCGCGCGCGCTGCCGCGAATAGTCCCGGGACAGGCCGGCGCCGCGGTGGATCGCGAGCCGCTTGCGGAACTCCGCGGGGAGCGGAAGCAACAGCGATACAAAGGGCGTGACCCGCTCCGCCCAGCTCGCCTCGGGCGCGCCGCGGTACAGCTCGAGAAGCTCCGCGACGATGTGCTCCACTTCGCGCCACTCGCACGCGTCCATGAGCGGCTTGACCACGTTGACGCGCGTCTCGGGGGCCTCCGGCGCCAGCCGCAGCGCCTCGCGGTAGTGGCCGATCGCGGCATCGACCTGGCCGTCGTAGTGCAGGGTGTTTGCGAGATTGATGCGCGCACCGGCGTGGCCGGGATCGAGCTCGACCGCCTGCCTGAGCCGCGCGAGCCCTTCGTCCAGGAAGCGCTGCTCGACCAGCACCATCCCCAGGTTGGAGCAGGCGGGCGCGTGGCCCGGCTCGCGGCGCAGCGCTTCGCGAAAGCGCGACTCGGCCGCGCGCAGGTCCCCCGCCTTCCACAGCGCGATGCCCGCTTCGTTCGCTTCGGAGACGCCGGCGCGGAACACCGAGCGCAGCAGGCGTCCCAGCATCGGCTTCCGGTCCCCCGCCGGCCCGCGGCTCAGTTGCCGGCGATGGTCATACGCTCGATCAGGACCGAGCCGCACTGCCGCGAGCCGCGCACGAGCACGTCGCGCCCCACGGCGGCGATCGAGCGGAACATGTCGCGCAGGTTGCCCGCGATCGTGATCTCCTCGACCGGGTAGCGGACCTCGCCGCCCTCGATCCAGAACCCGGAGGCCCCGCGCGAATAGTCGCCCGTGACCAGGTTCACGCCCTGCCCCATCAGCTCCGTGACGAGCAGCCCGCGCCCCATGTGCCGGATCAGGCCCTCCAGGTCGAGCTCGCCGGGATCGAGCACCAGGTTGTGGTTGCCCCCGGCATTGCCGGTGGACTTCATCGCGAGCTTGCGCGCCGAGTAGGTGCCCAGGAAATAGCCCTGCAGAACTCCGCCGCGCACCACTTCGCGCTCGCGCGTGGCGACGCCGTCGTCGTCGAACCAGGTGCTCGCCATCGCGCGCGGAACGTGCGGCCGTTCGACGATGTGCACGATAGGCGAGAACACCTGCTGCCCGATGCTGTCGAGCAGGAACGAGGACTTGCGGTACAGGTTGCCGCCGGAAACCGCGGACACGAAATGCGACAGCAGTCCGTTCGCCACCGGCGCCTCGAACAGCACCGGCACCGACATCGTATCGATCTTGCGGCCGCGCAGCCGCGCGAGCGCCCGGCGCCCGGCGTAGTCGCCGATCGCCTCGGGCTTCCCGAGATCGGCCGCGCGCCGCTGCGAAACGTGCCAGTCGTCGCGCTGCATCTGCTCGCCTTCGGCCGCGATCACCGCGCAGGAAATGTAGTGCCGCGAGCTGGGAAACCCACCCATGAAGCCCAGGCTGTTCGCGAGCACGAAGCGGCTCTGCTGGCTCGACACCGTGGCGCCCTCGGAGTTGACCACGCGGGGATCGAGCCGGAACGCCGCGGCTTCGCAGGTCCGCGCCACCTCGATCGCCTCGTCGACGCCGATGTCCCACGGATGAAACAGGTCCAGGTCGCGCGTTTCCCGGCAGAGCAGCTCGGGGTCCGCGAGTCCCGCGCATTCGTCGGCCGCGGTGAAGCGCGCAATCGACAGCGCGGCGTCGACCGCGTCGGCGACCGCGCGCGAAGCGAAATCCGAGGAGCTCGCGTGGCCCTTCTTCCTGCCGATGTAGACCGTCACGCCAAGACCCTTGTCGCGGTTGTGCTCGATGGTCTCGATCTCGCCCTTGCGCACCGTCACGGTCTGCCCGTAGCCCTCGGACACGTCGGTTTCGCAGGCGTCGGCGCCGCGGTCGCGGGCGCGGGCGAGGACGTCGGCGGCGATTTGCTGCAGGGTTTCGTTGCTCTGCGAGAAGCGGGCCTTGGACATCGCGGAGGAACCGTAAAAGCCGCTATCATAGCAGCACATGAGTGCCGCACCCCCGCGTATGCAGGACGATCAGGAACGCCCCAGCAAGACCCAGCGCAAGCGGCAGATGCACGAGCTGCAGGCGCTCGGCGAGCGCCTGGTCGCGCTCAACGGCGAGCAGCTCGGTGCCATCGGGCTGCCCGAGGATCTGCGCGCCGCGGTGGCCGAGGCCTCGGGTATCACCCGTCACGAGGCGCGCCGCCGCCACATGCAGTACATCGGGCGGCTGATGCGCGGGGTCGATCCGGAGCCGATCCGCGAGAAGCTCGCCGCATGGGACGGCGTGTCGCGCGAGCACAGCGCGAAACTGCACCTGGCCGAGCGCTGGCGCGAGAGGCTGCTCGAGGACGAAGCGGCGCTTGCCGAATTCCTGCGCGAGCATCCGGGCGCGGATTCCCAGCGACTGCGCAGCCTCGTGCGCGCCGCCGTTGCGGAACGGGACGCCGCGCGAGCGCCCAGGAACTACCGGGAACTGTTCCGGCTGTTGCGGGAGATTATTCAATGACGGGATCGCGCTGGCATGTCGAACGATGACGAACTGCTGATCGGCCTGGTGTCGATCAGCGACCGCGCCTCATCCGGCGTCTACAAGGACGAGGGGCTTCCCGCGCTCGAGGAATGGTTCTCTCGCGCGCTCGTCTCGCCCTGGCGCATGCAGCCGCGGCTCATCCCCGACGAGCGGGAGCTGATCGAGGCCACGCTCGTGGAGCTCGTCGACAAGGCGGGCTGCCATCTGGTCCTCACCACCGGCGGCACGGGCCCTGCGCCGAGGGACATCACCCCCGAGGCGACACTCGCCGTCGCCGACAAGCTGATGCCGGGGTTCGGCGAACAGATGCGCCGCATCAGCCTGGAATTCGTGCCCACCGCGATCCTGTCGCGCCAGGTCGCCGTGGTCCGCAAGGGATGCCTGATCATCAACCTGCCCGGGCAGCCCAAGTCGATCCGCGAGACGCTCGAAGGGGCGAAGGACGCCGCGGGCAAGCAGATCGTGCCGGGAATCTTCGCCGCGGTGCCGTATTGCATCGACCTGATCGGCGGGCCCTACATCGAGACGAACGACGAGGTCATTCGCGCGTTCCGTCCGAAATCGTCGATCCGGCCCAAGCGCACGCAAGGGGGATGAAGGCCCGAGGCCGACCCGTGAAGAAACTTCTGTTCGGTGCGGCGATCGTCGCGGCGATCGGGGCCGGCGCCTGGCTGTACGTTTCGCCGCGCGGACTTGCCGGCCACCCGATCGAACGCTATGGCAGCGGCGCATTGCAGGCAGGCGTCCGCCTGGAACGCATCGGGATTTCCCCCGGCGACGGCACCGGATCGATCACGGGCTTCACCGTGCGCAACCCCAAGGGCTTCAGGACGCCCGCTGCGTTCCAGGCCGATTCGATCAAGCTTGCGCTGGACCCGGCCACCCTGGGCAAGGACGTGCTGGTCGTGCGCGCCCTGTCCGTCGCCTCGCCGCGCCTCACCTACGAATCCGGGGACGCCGGAAGCAATTTCGAAGTGCTCCTCGGAAACATACAGCGCCATGCGGGAGAGTCCGCCGGGGAGGAATCGCGGGGCCCGAAATTGATCGTCGAGCGCCTGGTCGTTCGCAACGCCACGCTCAGCTACGCCTCGGCGCTCACCGCCGGCAAGACCGTCACGATCGCGCTGCCCGACGTCCGCCTGAGCGGGATCGGGCGCATCGAGGGTGGCCTCACCCCGGGACGGTTCGCCCAGGCCATCGTCGAGGCGATGCTCGACCGCATCCGGCGCGCGATGTCGCTCGAGGCGATGCGCAGCGGGGCGAAGTAGGATTTCAGCTTCGGACGCGCTTGCGGCCGGCGAGCCAGCGCTGCAGCTCGGCGAGCGTGCGCGCGTTCAGGCAGTCGCGCGCTTCGATCCAGCCGCGGCGCGCCTGCCCGACGCCGAACTGGAGGTTGTCGAACTCCGCCTCGCTGTGCGCGTCGGAATTGATGGCGACCGGCACGCCCTCGTCCCTCGCCATCCTGCAATACGTGTCCAGCAGGTCGAGCCGTTCGGGGTGCGCATTCAACTCCAATGCAACGCCTTTCGCCGCCGCCTTGCGGATGACCGCAGCCATGTCGATGTCGTAGGGCTCGCGCACGTCGATGAGCCGCCCGCTCGGATGCGCCAGTATGTCCAGCCGGGGCGCTTCGAGCGCCGCGAGCACCCGCTCGGTCTGGCGCGCACGCGACAATTCGAACTTGCTGTGCACGGCGCCCACGACCACGTCCAGGGTCTCGAGGGCCGCTTCCGGAAGGTCGAAGCTTCCGTCGGCGAGGATATCGACCTCTATGCCCTTCAGCACCCGGATGCCCGATAGCTCACGATTGACGCGCTCGATCTCGCGCCCCTGTTGCGCGAGCCGCGCCGCGTCGAGCCCGTGCGCGACCGCGAGCCGGCGCGAGTGCTCGGTAATCGCGAGATACTCCAGGCCGCGGCGCGCGGCGGCCTGCGCCATCTCCCCGACCGTATGGCGGCCGTCGCTCCATTGGGTATGCACGTGCAGGTCGCCGCGCAGGTCGCCGAGCTCCACCAGGCGCGGCAGCTTCCCCTGCCGCGCGGCTTCGATCTCGCCGCGGTCCTCGCGCAGCTCGGGCGGGATGCAGGGCAGCCCGACGGCGCGATAGACGGACGCCTCGGTCTCGCCCGCGATGCGCTTCGATCCCCTGAATACACCGTATTCGTTGATCTTCAGGCCGCGCGCCTGGCCAAGCTTGCGCACGGCGATGTTGTGCGCCTTGGAGCCAGTGAAATAGTGCAGGGCCGCGCCGTAGCTCTGCTGCGCAACGACGCGCAGATCGACGCCGATTCCGGACCGCAGCACGACCGCCGCGCGCGTGGTGCCGCGGGAGACCACCTGCGCGACTTCGGCGTAGCCTGCAAAGCGCTCGACCACCGCGCCCGCGTCGCGCGCGGTCACGAGTATGTCGAGGTCGCCCACGGTCTCGCGCATGCGCCTGAAGCTGCCCGCGACGACGACCTGCGCGACGCCCGGCGCCTCGCGCAGCCAGGACGCGTAGCCCTGCGCATACTGCGCGGCCACCACCAGCCTGAATCGCTGCGCCTTGTTCCGGCGCTGCCCTATCGCCTCGAGGATGCGGGCCTCGATCCTGGGCCCGAACCCGGGCAGACCGCGGATCCTGCCATCGCGCGCGGCGCGCGCAAGCTGCTCCAGGGTCTGGACCTCGAGCTCGTGCCAGAGCGTGCGCACACGCTTGGGGCCCAGTCCGGGAATGTGCAGCAACTCGGTCACCGCGGGCGGCAGCTCGCGCCGCAGGCGCTCGAGCAGGGAACAGCTTCCGGTGGCGGAGATTTCGCGGATCTTGGCCGCAAGGTCCTCGCCGATGCCGGGAAGCTTGGGCGGCGTCGCGCCCTTCGCCCAGAGCGCCGCCAGATCGAGCTGCAGCTCGCCCACGGTACGGGCGGCGTTGCGGTAGGCGCGAACGCGAAACGGGTTGGCCTCCTGGATGTCGAGCAGATCGGCGATCTCCTCGAACACGCGGGCGATGTCCGCGTTGTGGACGGGCACGCGCTGCCTCCGGCTGCGCAAATCGCCTCAGTTGCGGCTCTCTCGCTCGCGCCCCTGGCCGCCCGTGATCGTCTTGGCGAGGCCCGTGAGCGCCTCGGCGAGCAGCGGAACCAGGTCGTCGAAGGTGACGATGCCGACCAGCGCCCCATCCTCGTCGACCACCACGACGCGGCGCACGCCTTCGGCCTGCATGCGCCGTATGGTCTCGATCACGCCTTCGTCGCTGCCCACCGCGACGATGTCGCCGGTCATGAGGTCGGCGAGGGTGAATCTCGCCGGGTCGACGCCCATGGCCAGCACTTCGACCACCATGTCCCGGTCGGTGACGATGCCGACCGGAAGGCTGCTGTCGCGTCCGTCGATCACGACCAGCGCGCCGACGTGGTGCTCGCGCAGCATGCGCGCGCCTTCCTGAACCGAGGTTCCCGGCAGCGCCACCACGACGGTCCGGCTGCACACTTCGTCGATATTCATGCTTGGTCCCTCACCCACGCCGTACTTCGACGCGCAACGGGCATCCCGTCGGCGACCACATCCGCGGAGGCGGATCGCTCATCAATCTGACGCATCCCGCACAGGCGCCTTTGATCCACGTCAAACGGGTTTTTCGCGCGTGTGGCCTCATGGCGAAATGAGGCTCGCGGGGGTGCACCGGGCTTTGCGGTGTGCGCCGCGATCATAGCGACGAAAGGGAAAATCATGTACAAACACATCCTCGTGCCGACCGACGGCTCGACCCTGTCGGCCAAGGCGATCCGCCAGGCAGTCGCATTCGCAAAGGCAACCGGAGCGCGCGTCACCGGGTTCTACGCGGCCCCCGAATACAGCGTCCAGGTGTACGGCGATTTCGTGCCGCCGGACTTCATCACGCCGCAGGAATTCACCAAACAGACCCGCCGCACCGCCGAAAGATACCTGGGCGTCATCGAGAAGACCGCCGAGGCCGCCGGCGTGCGGTGCAAGACCGCGTTTGCCACCAGCGACAGGCCATGGCAGGCGATCATCAAGGCCGCGCAGAAGCAAGACTGCGACCTGATCTTCATGGCCTCGCACGGCCGGCGCGGGCTCGCGGGCCTGCTCCTGGGCAGCGAGACCCAGAAAGTGCTGACGCACACCAAGGTACCGGTGCTGGTGCACCGCTAGCATCTGCGAACCCGCCGCGGCCGCCCCCGGTGCAGAACCCCGTCGACGCCGATCGGTGCGCAGTAAGGATCGAGCGCCTCAACGAGGAATGTTATTGCATCAGCCTCGACCGCGAGGCTTTGCGGCGCGAGTTCTCGCGCGCCTGCCCCACCTGCGGCGTCGACGCCCTGATCGAGGGCGGTCCGCTCTTTTCTCCGCTGCCGGTTTTCGTCGCGCGCCCGCACCTGGAGGAGATGCGTGCCGTGATCGCGGCCGTCGAGACGGTCGTGGCCTCGCCCCATTACCGCGAAGCCGCGCTCGCGTGGGCACCTGCGATAGCCCGCCACGACCCGAACTCGCCGGGGGTGTTCTTCGGTTACGACTTCCACCTGGGCCCCTCGGGACCGAAGCTGATCGAGATCAACACCAACGCGGGCGGCGCCATGCTCAATGCCGTGCTCGCACGGGCGCAACGCGCCTGTTGCGAGGCCGTCGTGGGCCTCTCGGCCGGCGCCGTGGACCCCGAGGAACTGGAAGCCGAGTTCTTCTCCATGTTCGTCTCGGAGTGGCGGCGCTGCCGCGGCGAGGCGCCGCTCGCCACGGTGGCGATCGTCGACGACGCGCCGCAACTGCAATTCCTCGCCGCCGAGTTCGAGTTGTTCGCGCGGATGTTCGAGCGCAAGGGGCTTACGGCATTCGTCGCCGATGCGCGCGAGCTGCAGTATCGGGACGGCGCCCTGTGGCGGGGCGAGTCCCGCATCGACCTGGTCTACAACCGGCTCACGGATTTCGACTTCTCCGAGCCGGCCCATGAGGCGCTTGCGAGGGCGTATCTCGACGGGGCAGCGGTGATCACGCCGCATCCACGCGCCCACGCGTTCTATGCCGACAAGCGCAACCTGACCCTGCTGTCCGACCCAGCGACCCTGCGCGGCTGGGGCGTCGCGGAGACCGCGGTCGCCGCGCTCGAGCGCGCCGTGCCGCGCGCGGTGCGCGTCTGCGCGGAAGACGCAGAGGCGCTCTGGTCGCGCCGCAAGGAACTGTTTTTCAAGCCGGCCTCGGGCTTCGGGTCGCGGGCGGCCTACCGCGGGGACAAGCTCACGCGCCGCGTCTGGAAGGAGATCCTCGCGGGGAACTACGTCGCGCAGCAGTACGTCGCGCCGAGTCTGCGGCACCTCGCACCGATGAGCGATTCCCCCCTCAAGCTCGACGTCCGATGCTACGTGTACGAGGGCAGGATCCAGCTGGTCGCCGCGCGCCTCTACCAGGGACAGACGACGAACTTCCGCACCCCGAACGGCGGCTTCGCCACCGTGTTCAGCGACGCGGTGCTGCGCGCCTGACGCGCCCATACAGCCCGGGCAGGGCTACTTCGTCGGTTCCCCGGACTCCGCCTCGCGCTTTTTCTTCGCGATCCAGTACAGGAATGCGGCGTAGGCGACCCAGGAAATGAACGGGATCGACGTCAGGATGAACCACCAGAACTTCGCGCGGCCCGACACCTGCCTGGAGAACAGGACGAACACTGGCGGCAGCGACAGCACGATCAACCATACGTAGTCCCATACGCCGAGGTGCAGGCTTGCCAGCAACGCGTTGATCTCGTCCATGAACGCCTCCGCTCCCGGAATTTCGCTATTCTGAGCCGAGCAGTTTACACCGTTGGCGAACGCCAACTTAGGAGCCGGCGGGGATTGCGTTCCCGCGCGAAGTTGGTCACGATAATGCCGGCTTCGCGCATCCAAACAGCCGCTTCGCGCGTAACCGGAAAGAGCCCCTTTCGAGGACAGGCCTTGGACGACCAGAAGGAATTGACGCTGCTGCTGCTGGAGGCGGCGCAACGCGACGCGCGATCCTTTCGGCGACTGTACGACCTCGCATCGCCGCGATTGCTGGCATCCGCGCTGAGAATCCTGCGCGACCGCCCGCTCGCCGAGGAAGCGCTGCAGGAGGCCTTCATCAGCGTCTGGCGCAACGCCGCGCGCTTCGATCCGCTTGCGGGGGCACCGATGACCTGGATGACGGCCATCGTGCGCAATCGCGCGCTGGACCTGCTGCGCCGAAGGGGTGAAGCTGCCAGCGCATCGACCGAGGACCTCGACGAGGCGGCGATAGGCGCGAGCCCTTCGGCGGAGCATGCGGTGCTCGACATGGAGATGAACGAGAACCTGCGCAGATGCCTCTCGGAGCTGGAGGCGGCGCAGCGCCAGGCGCTCGTGCTCGCCTATGCGCACGGCCTGAGCCACGCCGAACTGGCCGCCCATCTCGCGCGTCCCCTGGGCACGGTGAAGTCCTGGGTCAGGCGCGGACTCGCCGCCCTGAAGCAATGCATCGATTCCGGATGGGGGCACCATGAAACTGCCTCGCGATGAACTGCGCGACGCGCTCTGCGCCGAATGCGCCCTCGGCCTCCTGCGCGGCGGTGCCCGCCGCCGCTTCATGAAGATGGTCGATCGCGACCCCGACCTCAGGCGGCGGCTTGGCCGATGGGAGGCGCTGATGCCCACCGAAAGGGCCGGTGCCGAACTGCCGCAGCCGAGCGCGGCCGTCTGGAGCGGCATACGGAAGGAACTCGGCCTGCCCGGACGCTTGCGCGAAGCATTCGGCCGGATCGCGCTCTGGCGCACCTGGGCAGTGGCGGCGACGGCCGTGCTGGTCCTCGCGCTGGGCCTGGGAACCTTGCTCAGGAATGAGCTGCCGATGGCGCCGGCGCGCATGACGGTGCTCACGGCGCAGAACGGCGAATACCTCACCTGGGTGCGCGTGGACGAGGCGCGCGGCACGCTGAGCATCGGACTGAAGGAACCCCTCGCGCCGCCGCCGGAGAAATCCTACGAGCTGTGGTTCATCCCCGAAGGCTCGAAGACGCCGCTGTCGCTGGGCGTGCAGGCAGCGCTCGGCGGCAGCCTCGCGGTGCGCGAGGATCGCCGCGCGCTGTTGCGCGGAGCCGGTATCCTCGCCATTTCCCTGGAACCCAGAGGCGGCTCGCCGACCGGCCTGCCGACCGGCCAAGTGCTGTTCACCGCAAAGCTGGCGGCAGCCTAGGGCGCGTCGAGATCGGCGCCGCGCGGAGCGCATCCCGGCGGGGAGCTATTCCCGGCGTCTCAGGACAAGCGGCGCTATTCCCGCAAGCAAGGTCAGGAGCGCCCCGGCCGACACGGTGATGACCATCGGCATCGGTGTTCCATCGGCGAGCATGCTGTAGATCTGGGAGAACGTTGCGCCGAGGAACATCTGGAAGAATACGCCGATTCCGGATGCCGTCCCGGAGAGCCCGGGCAGCACGCGCAGGGCACCGACCTGGGCGTTCGGCAGCGCCATTCCCTGGGCAAAGCTGATCGTGAAGCCGGGGATGAAAATGATGAGCGGCGTCAGGATCCCGCCGAGGATCATCGCTGACTGGAAAGCGACGGCGGCAACGGCGACCAGGGACCCGGCGAGTACCATGCTGTCGATCGATGCGCGTTGGCTCAGCCTGCTCGAGAGCAGGTTCCCGAGAAGGAATCCGATCGGGAAGAACAGGAAATACACGCCGAACTCGGTCGCGGACCGGCCCAGATAGTCCTTCATGAGGAACGGCGCCGCGGTTGCCATCGCGAAGAAGGTCCCGCTGGAGAATCCGGTTTGCAGCACGTAGGCGACGAAGCGCGGCTGTGCCAGCAGCGCGGCGAAGTTCGGCAACATGCCCGAGGGCCTCGGTTCGAATTCATTCCCCGGGTGGGTCTCGTGGAGCACGACATAGGCCGCGGTCGCTATGGCTGCGCCGGACAGCAGCGCAAACCAGAACACGCTTCGCCAGCCGAATGCGTCGCTCAGCACGCCTCCGAACAGCGGAGAGATCATCGGCCCGAGCGTGTAGGCCATGGTGAGATACGCGATGACCTTGACCAGGCCCTCGCTCCCGTAGGCGTCCCGCGCTATGGCGCGGGCAAGAGTGACGCCGCAGCCGGCCCCCAGGGCCTGGATGATGCGTCCGGCGACAAGGCTGGAAACGGACCAGGAGATCGCCGATACCGCGCTCCCTGCGCCAAACAGGAACAGCCCCGTGAGCAGGACAGGACGCCGGCCGTAGCGGTCCGACAGCGAGCCATAGACCAGAGTGACGCAGGCCATGACCACGAGGGTGACGGCGAACGTCAGTCCGACCAGAGCAGCCGAGATGCCGAAGGCCTTCTTGATCTCCGGCATGACGGGCAGGAACAGATGGACGGAAAGCGGGCCGATCAGGCTGATCGACGCGAGTGCGGCGAGAAATCCCTTGCTGGGAGGGCGGCGCATCAGTTTGCGGGACTCTAGGGTGACGGCATCGGAAACGCGTGGATGCCGAACCGCGTGGGCGATGCAAACCCGCCTCTCGGGAGGTTCGGGAGAAGTGCGAATTGTAGCCGGCGTGATGCGCTTGCGCACGCGACGTGCGCGCGTGCCAGCTATCCTAGACGACGAGGGTCAAATTGCTGCATCCCATGGATTCATCGCCGCGCGCAGGACGAATCGAATGCTCGGCCTGCCGACGGCACGCTCGCCTTGCACGGGCGAGCGTGCCGCAGAGAAACCCCCTCGGCCGGAATTACATACCCATGCCTTCCATGCCGCCCATTCCGCCCATCCCGCCCATGCCCTGGCCACCGCCTCCCTCGGGCTTGTCCTCCACCCGTTCGGACACCGCAACATCGGTGGTGAGCAGCAGGCCGGCGATCGACGACGCGTTCTGCAGCGCGAAACGCACGACCTTCGTGGGGTCGACCACGCCCATCGCGACCAGGTCGCCGTACTCTTCGGTCTGGGCATTGAAGCCGAAGTTGCCCTTGCCTTCGACGACCTTGTTCAGCACGACCGACGGTTCGGCGCCGGCGTTGGAGACGATGATGCGCAGCGGCTCTTCGAGCGCCCGGTGCACGATCTTGATTCCGGCTGCCTGATCGGCGTTGTCACCCTTGAGCTTCTCGATCGCGGAGCGCGCGCGAATGAGCGCCACGCCGCCACCGGCCACGATGCCTTCCTCGACGGCGGCACGGGTCGCGTGCAGCGCGTCCTCGACGCGGGCCTTCTTCTCCTTCATCTCGATTTCGGTCGCGGCGCCGACCTTGACCAAGGCCACGCCGCCGGCGAGCTTGGCCACGCGCTCCTGGAGCTTCTCCTTGTCGTAGTCGCTGGTCGCCTCTTCGATCTGGGTGCGGATGGTCTTCACCCGCGCCTCGATCGCCTTGGCATCGCCCGAGCCGTCGATGATGGTGGTCTCTTCCTTGCCGATCTCGATGCGCTTCGCCTGGCCGAGGTCCTTGAGGGTCGTCTTCTCCAGCGTCAGGCCCAGCTCCTCGGCGATCACGGTGCCGCCGGTGAGGGTCGCGATGTCTTCGAGCATGGCCTTGCGGCGGTCGCCGAACCCCGGCGCCTTCACCGCGCAGGTCTTCAAGATGCCGCGCAGGTTGTTCACGACCAGGGTCGCGAGCGCTTCGCCTTCGACGTCCTCGGCGATCAGCAGCAGCGGCCGGCCGGCCTTCGCCACCTGTTCCAGGACCGGAAGGAGGTCGCGGATGTTGGAGATCTTCTTGTCGTGCAGCAGCACGTAGGGGTTCTCGAGCACCGTGATCTGCTTGTCGGGGTTGTTGATGAAGTAAGGCGACAGGTAGCCGCGGTCGAACTGCATGCCTTCGACGACTTCCAGCTCGTCCGCAAGGCCCTTGCCGTCCTCGACCGTGATCACGCCTTCCTTGCCGACCTTGTCCATGGCGTCGGAAATGATCTTGCCGATGATTTGGTCGGCGTTCGCGGAGATCGCGCCGACCTGGGCGATTTCCTTGCTGGTGGTGCAGGGCTTGGAGATCTTCTTCAGCTCCTCGACGACCGCGACGACGGCCTTGTCGATGCCGCGCTTCAGGTCCATCGGGTTCATCCCGGCGGCCACGTATTTCATTCCCTCGCGCACGATCGCTTGCGCGAGCACCGTGGCGGTGGTGGTGCCGTCGCCGGCCACGTCGGAGGTCTTGGAGGCGACTTCCTTCAGCATCTGCGCGCCCATGTTCTCGAGCTTGTCCTTCAGCTCGATTTCCTTGGCGACCGAGACGCCATCCTTGGTGACGGTGGGGGCGCCGAAGGAGCGCTCGAGCACCACGTTGCGGCCCTTGGGGCCCAGCGTGGCTTTGACCGCGTTGGCGAGAATGTTGACGCCGTTCAGCATCTTGAGCCGGGCATCGTCGTGAAAACGTACGTCTTTAGCAGCCATGTTGCTTCACTCCTGAATTTGAATCGATTGCCTGAAATCAGGCGACAATGCCCATGATGTCCTCTTCGCGCATCACCAGGTATTCGGTGCCTTCGATCTTGACCGTGGAGCCCGAATACTTGCCGAACAGGATCCGGTCGCCGACCTTGACGTCGAGCGGGCGGACCTTGCCGTCTTCGAGGATCTTGCCCTTGCCCACGGCGATCACCTTGCCCTGGTCGGGCTTCTCGGCGGCGTTGTCGGGAATGACGATTCCTCCGGCGGTCGTGCGTTCCTCTTCGATGCGCTCGACCACGACGCGGTCATGCAAAGGACGGATCTTGATCATGAGACTGCTTCCTTATAGATGAAATGGACGGCTACCCGCGATGCGCGTAGCCGGGAAAGGCCGGGGACGACAGTGCGATCGGCGCCCGTCGTCCCGGGCGCGTACGGGCCGGCCGACAGACTTACTGGCCGCCGATCGATACCGTGAAGTTCAGCTTTTCTTCCTTGAACGGCGCGGGGATGTACGAGAGCTCAAGGCGGATTTCCTTCAGCTTCTTCGCCTTCAACGCCTCGACCGGGAATTCCGCGTCCACCGCCTGCGTCACATCCTGACCGGGATCGAGTCGCTCCGCGGAGCCGTACTGCGAGGCGACCTTGATGGTCGGCTCGGCCCGGTTGTCCTCGAGCTTGATGGGCTGGCCCGAGGAATCGATGTACAGGATCTTGCCCCCGACAAGGCGCACGGTCTGGTCCGCGGAGATGTTCTTCAGGGCAAGCTTGCCGGTGAGCCTCGCGGGATTGGCGACGCGCCCGGAACCCTCTTCGATACGCTCGGTGACCTTCATCTCCGTGACCTCTCCGGTCACGATCCCGGCCGTCGCCTTCAGCGAGTCCGGAGTCACCGTGTAGATCCTGTCCTTGATGACCGCAGCCACTGCCGACGGTGCCGGGGAACAGCCAAGCGTCGTCGCCGCCAGCGCTGCGGCCAGGGCACACGCCACGGCCAGCCCGATCTGCTTCTTCGTAAGTGCATGTGTCATGGTATCTCTCGGTGAAAAGCCTGCGATTGGCCCGCCTTGCCGTTCCTGCCCGTCCGCCTGCCAGCAAAAGCGGAAAGATACTGACTGGTCACTACTGGAAGGGTGTGCTACGATACCGACCGGTAACTCTCTTGTCAACCAGAGAATGGACATGGCCAGGAAACCCAGACCAGACGGACACTCGGCGCCCCCCAGGCGGGATGCGGCCCGCCCGAGCGCTCGCGAGCGCATCTTCGAGACGGCGGGGCGGCTTTTCTACATCAAGGGAATACGCGCGGTCGGGGTGGAAACGATAGCGGCGGAAGCCGATACCACCAAGATGAGCCTGTACAGGAACTTCCCCTCCAAGGACGAGCTGGTGGCCGAGTGGCTGCGCGACCACGACGCCAAGTTCTGGCGGACGTGGGACGCCATGGCGGCCCGGCATCCCGAGGATCCCCGCAGGCAGCTCAAGGCGGCCTTCACCCTGCTGGAGAAACACGTCGCCGATCCCAAGGCCCGCGGCTGCCCCATGGCCAATGCCGCGGTGGAACTCACCGAGAAGGATCACCCCGCGAGAAAGGTGATCGAGGCGCACAAGGCCAAGTTGCGCGCCCGGCTCGCTGGATTGTGCACCCGGATCGGGACCGGACACCCCGGGCTGCTGGCCGACCAGCTCTTTCTCCTGATGGAAGGCGCGCAGGTCACTACCCAGACCCTGGGAGTGCGCAGTCCCGCCAAGAGCGTGGCCCGAGCCGCCGCGATGCTGATCGACGCGCACTTGCGCGCGGCCTGATGTCCAGGATCGGAACGCTTTCCGGGCTCATCGCCGCGCGCGCTTGCGTCGCGGGCGAGCCGCGAGGATAGACATGTCCTGGAGCATAGTCCACATGTCGGTCAACGAGATCGCCGCGGGAATGCACATACAGTTGCAGGTGGCTTTCGAGGCCATGTTCAAGGCGAGCGGTACGCCAAAGGAAGCCGCGATGTTCGGCAATCGATCCATCGAGAACGACTACTCCTACTATTTCCCGCCGGGCGCGTCGCGCTTCTTCTCCACCGTCATGACCGGCTTCGGCGCAAGGGAGTGCCCCGAGCCCGCCCTGGAGTCGGTGTCCTTGCTGGTCGGCAATGCGGACGCCGTGAAGTCGCTGCTTCGATCCGGGCCCAGGGCGAAGGGCAAGTGATTTCATGGTGCCGGCGAGACGGCTCGAACGTCCGACCTGCGCACTACGAAACGGTCGCGCGGGCGGCGCGCTCCGCCCGGCTCAGCGAACCAGCAAGAGGTAGAGCAGCAGCAGGTTGAGCACCAGGGAGACTGCGGCGATCGATCGCCAGGGCAGGCGCTGGGCATAGGCCACGAGCGGGGTTCGGGGTGGAGGCATGACCGCGCTGCGCTCGCCGCGCTCCAGTGCGAGCAGGAACTCCTCGGCCGTTTCGAACCTGAGCTTCGGGTCCGTCGCGACCGACTTGAGCAGCAGGTTCTCCAGCCATTTCGGAATGTCCGGCCGGTAGCGCGTCGGCGGCACCGGATCGCCGAAGCGCGGGTGCTGGAACGGCTCGACTTCCCCGTAGGGATATTTCCGCGTGAGCAGGTGATAGAGCGTCACGCCCGCTGCGTACAGGTCGGAGCGCACGTCCGCCTGCTTGCCCGCGATAAGCTCGGGTGCCATGAAGCTCGGCGTACCGGGCGAACCCCTGTCGGCCTCGTGCATAGCGCCGTGATTCAGCGCGACACCCAGGTCGAGGATGCGCAGCTTCTCGTCGGCCCCGAGGTGCACGTTGGCGGGCTTGATGTCGCGGTGGAGGATGTTCAGCCGGTGCAGCGCCGACAAGCCCTTGAGCAGGCGAATGCCGATCTGCACGGCGGCGCTGACCGAGAAGTGCTCGCCATGCTCGAGTCGCTGCTGCAGCGTGGCGCCTTCGTGATAGCTCATGGCGTAGTACAGGCAGCTGCGCTCCCCCGCCGCGAGCGGCAGCACCTGCAGGAAATAATGCGACATGACGCGGCTGGCGAGCCACTCCTCGCCCAGCAACGCGGCGCACTGGTCGGTGTCGGAGGCAAGCCTCGGCTGGAGCGTCTTGAGCACCGCGAGCGTGCCCTTTTCCCGGTCGCGAACCTTGTAGAGGAGCGTCGCGCGCGATTCGTGCAGCAGCTCGACGACTTCGAACCGGTCGATCCATTGCGAGGGCTCGAGGCGCGGCGGCGGCACGAGCCGCGCCCCTTCCACCAGCCTGTCGATCAAGTCCCCCGCCGGGACCTGATCGACACGTACCACCATCGCGGTGGCGTTGTCCTTGCCGCCGCCGAGCGCTTTCGCGACCAGCGCCTTCGCCGCGCGCTCGGTATCCCGGTGCAAGAGCAGCGTCTCGTGCATGCCCTTGTCCCCGAGCGGCTGCCACACGCCGTCGGTCACGAGCAGGAAGACGTCGCCCTGCTTCAGGGCGTCGTCGGCATGATCCACCACGAGGTGCGGGGAAAGTCCCACGCCCCGGGTGAGCACGTGGAGCATGTCCTGGCGGTCCCAGACGTGGTCCGTGGTCAGCCGGGTCAAGTGCTCGCCGCGCATCAGGTAGATGCGGCTGTCGCCGACGTGGGCGACGTAGTAGCGCTGGCCGCGCAGCACCAGCGCGGACAAGGTCGTCGCCATGCCCGCAAGATCGCGGTTTGCGCCTGCGCGCCCGAGCAGCCACTGGTTGTTGGCGTTGAGCACCTTGTCGAGCGCCTGCGGCACCGGCCAGGTATCCGAGGTGGCGTAGTAGTCGGCGAGCAGCCCGCGCACGGTGTACTCCGATGCATCGCGACCGCCGCGCGCGCCGCCCACGCCGTCGGCCACCGCAAACAGCATGCCCTTGGTATCGCGCTCGGGACCCTCCGGCGTCACCACGCCGCAGTAGTCTTCGTTGCGCTCGCGGGGACCCGGCTCGCTGGCGACGCCGGTGGCGACGACGAGGGACATGGATGTTACAACCATATTGCCCATCATATCCTCGCCGCAGTGAGATGCGCCGCGCCCCAGGTGGTGCGCCAGCGGGTCTTGACTGCAGTCAATCCGAACAGCGCGAACACCGCCAGCGCGACGAAGATCAGCAGGCCGACCTGGTAGCTCGACGTCCACTGCTTCGAATAGCCTAGACTCGACGCCAGGTAAAAACCGCCGACGCCTCCGGCCATTCCCACCAGCCCCGTCATGACGCCGATCTCCTTGCGAAAGCGCTGCGGGACGAGCTGGAACACCGCGCCGTTGCCCATGCCGAGCGAGAGCATGGCGCACACGAACAAGGCCAGCGCGAGCCAGCGGCTCGCGAGCCCGAAGCTCACGGCAAAAATGAACGTCGCCGCGAGGACGTACATCAGCGACAGCGACTTGATGCCGCCGACGCGATCGGCGACATAGCCCCCGACCGGGCGCACCAGCGATCCCGCGAAAACGCACGCGGCGGTGAAATAGCCGGCCACCGCCGGGCTCAAGCCGTACTGGTCGTTGAAATAGATGGTGAGCGAGGAGGCCAGGCCGACGAAGCCGCCGAAGGTCACGCTGTAGAAGAACATGAACCACCATGCGTCCTTGTCTCGCAGCACCTCGAGGTAGACGGCGAGCGGCTTGGGCGGCGGGCAATCGGGGCTGTCCTTGGCCGATACCATGTACGCGACGAGCGCCAGCGCGAGCGGTATCATCGCCAGCCCGAACACGTTGTTCCAGCCGTACCAAGTCGCCAGCGTGGGTGCGAACAGCGCCGCGAGCACGGTGCCCGAATTGCCCGCGCCGGCGATGCCGAGCGCCGTGCCCTGGTGCTCCGGCGGGTACCAGCGCGAGGCGAGTGGCAGGGCGACGGCGAACGACGCCCCGGCCATGCCGAGGAACATGCCGAGCACGAGTACCTCTTCGTAGGTCCGGATGCCGTAGAACTGCGCCCACGCCAGCCCGGCGAGCACCACCACCTGCCCGATCAGGCCGGCCAGCTTCGGTTTGAGGTGATCGACCAGCACACCCATCACGACGCGCAGCAGCGCGCCGGCAAGCACCGGCGTCGCAACCATCAGGCCTTTTTGCGCGGCATTCAGGCCGAGATCCTTCGCGATCTGCACCCCGAGCGGACCGAGCATCACCCAGACCATGAAGCTCAGATCGAAATACAGGAAGGCCGCAAAAAGGGTCGGCATGTGTCCCGACTTGAGAAATTCTTTCTTCATTTGATCGTCACCTCGTCAGTGGGCCGTGCATCGGGGAGCACGCCGACCTGCGGCATTCTCGCCAGGCCGGTCTTGCGCGCATGTTCTTCGAACCCCTTGTTGCGCCAGAAGAAGGCGCCCGGCATGGTGGTCGGGATCACCACCACGTAGAACAGCGCACGGCCGATGAGCGCAGTCGCGACGACCAGCGCGCCGGCGCACAACCACACCAGGCTCCCGGCGGGACCTTCCAGGCGCGCGTATCCCAGCGCGAGAACGAGGGCCAGGCCGGCCGCGAGGCCCAGATTGCGCAGAATGTAGGTCCTGCCGAAACGCGTGCGTTGCTCCTGATGCGAGGCCGCCGCCTCGCCGCCGCGCTCGTTCAGAAAGCGCGCATGGGCGACAAGGCCCAGTCCCTCGATCGACAGTCCCAATGCCATCGGCCAGGCAAGCGCAGCGAGCAGACCCGAAAAACCCTCTCCCCGGGATGCCAGAACGATCGAATACACCAGGCCCACGGCGAGCGGGCCGAGCGCCAGCATCGTCCCGTAGAACGCGGTCGCCACCTGCCAGTGGTCCCAGAAGGGACGCGCCTTGATGCGGTAGATGCGGTTCATGGCGTACAGCGCGACGGGACCGGCCAGCGCCGCGAGCCAGCCGGAAATTCCCTGCAGCGCCCCGATCGCGGCTTGCGGCAGCAGCCAGGAGACGAGGCCGGGCGCCCCCGTGAGCAGCGTATAGGCGGCGAGCGCGTTGTAGAACACGGCGAGGCTCGCCACCTCGCGGCTCACCGGCGAGTAGCGCAGGTTGTAGAACGCGCGATAGAAGCGCTGCGGCTTGCCCAGATGCGCGGTGGAGAGCGCGAGCGCAAGGGTTTCCAGCGCGAGCAACGCGAACAGCAGCGCGCAGTACGTGGCCGGATAGGACTCGGGCGCAAGCGCGCCGAGACTCAAAAATGGCGCGAACAGCGGCCCGATGAACAGGACGAGGAAGGCACCGACCACGGCCTGCGAGACCAGAGTGAAGATCACCAGCGGATCCTCGCGCGAACGCAGTCCCTCGAAGCTCCACTCGCGGTGCGACGGCCTGCCGGCGGCCTGCGGCCGGTAGCGGACCCTGTCGGCTTCTTCCCGCTTGACGTAGACGAGCGGCATGCTGTCCGTGCGGCGCATCTCGCGCGGCAGCTCGCGGGTCTGCTGGAAGCGGATGTTGGGGTGCGTGATCCCCGGGTCGGGGAAGCCGGGGATCTCGAGCCTTCCCTGGAGGCGGTTCGCCGGCTGCGTCTCGATCACGCCGAAATCCAGCGCCCCGGCAAGGCAGGCGGAGACGCACGCCGGCTTCAAGCCCGTTTCCAGGCGATCGACGCACATGTTGCACTTGGACACCTCGCCCTTGACGGGGTCGAGCTGCGGAGCGTTGTAGGGGCAGACCCAGGTGCAGTAGCCGCAGCCGAAGCAGATGTCCGGGTCCTGCAGCACCGCGCCGTATTCGGCGAACTTGGTGTAGGCGCGCGTCGGGCAGCCCTTCAGGCAGACCGGGTCGTCGCAGTGATTGCACGCCATGGAGATGTTGACGCGGCGGAAGTCGGGATAGCTCCCGCCCTCGACATAGCCCACCGAACGGAAGCTGATATGCGCGGGTAGCGCGTTTTTCTCGCTGCATGCCGCCTCGCAGGCGTGGCATCCGATGCAGTTGTCGGCGGTGAAGTGAAAGCCGTGCTGCTTGTAGCGCTCGGGGTTCGCGCTGACCGCGGCGCTGCCGTTGATGTTCAGGCTCTTTCCCGCGCGCGGATCGCGCCCTTCGACGAGCTCGATCGACTTGCCCCACTGGTTGAGCTTGGCGCCGTTCGACGGCGCGAGCCGTGCGTACGCGGGCTCGTTCGCCCGCGCCTTGAAGGCCGGCGCCTGGGACTGGCAGCCGGCGCCGCCCGAGGCCTCGAGGAAAGCGAGGCCGTGCTTGTCGATGCCGATCTTGAGCATGCCCGTCCTTAGAACCTATCTCAACAATATTCGCGTGTGCGACGGCGGCGATTTTGGCCCAGGGCTAGGCGCGAGGAGCGCCGTTTGCCAGCGGCAAATAAGCGACGAGCAACAACGCCATGGGGCAAAATCGCCCCCGTCCCGGAGGGTTGCGACCAGAAACGGCGGCTGCGGTGTTGCACGCCCTCGCAATACCGCTGGTATTGCAGCGGGCCTGCGCCTTGCATCCGCTCGTTTCTGGTCGCAACGCATCACGTGAATATTGTTGAGATAGGTTCTAGTAGCTGCGCGCCGCGACGTTGGCTGCCGCGGCCGCCAGTTGATCGGTCGCCGGTTCGATCTTCACCGCGCACTGCTTGAACGCGGGCTGGCGCGAATGCGGATCGAGCAGGCCCAGCGTGAGCCGGTTGGTGCATTCGTGGAAATGAAACGGAATGAACACCATGTCGTAGGGCACGCGCTGGGTCAGCTGCACGAGCACCACCGCATAGCCGCGCCTGGACACCAGGCGCGCATAGCTCATGTGCTCGATGCCCAGCACCCGCGCGGCATCCGGGTTCATCTCCATGTACGGCGTCGGGCTGAACTTGTTGACGTTGCCGAGCCGCCCGGTGCGCGTGCGCGTGTGGAAGTGCTCGACCACGCGGCCGCTGTTGAGCCAGAACGGAAATTGATGGTCCGGCCGCTCGTTGTTGTCCACGAACGGCAGCGCGAGCAGCCTCGCTCTTCCGTCCGGGTGCTGGAAGATGCCGTCTGCGTACAGGCGCGGCGTGCCCCCCTCAGTGTCCTGGACGCCCTCGGGGCAGGGCCACTGGATGCCGCGCCGGCGCTCGATCCTGTCGTGCGTCATGCCGGAGCAGTCGAGCATGCGCCCCCGGGACAGCTCGCGCATCTCCTCGAACACTTCGGCGGAGGTTTCCGGGAACCGCATCCTGCGGCCCTGCTCGAAGCGCTTGGCCAGCTCGCTGAAGATCCACAGGTCGGACTTGCTCTCGCCGTGCGGCTCCATGATCTTGCGAACCAGGTTCACCCTGCGCTCGGTGTTGGTGAACACCCCCTCCTTCTCGCCCCACAGGGCGGCCGGGAGATAGACGTGCGCGTATCTGGCGGTCTCGACGTCGGCGTACGCATCCTGCACCACCAGAAACTCCAGGTTCTGGAGCGTCTTCTTGATGCGCGGGATGTTCGGCATCGAGGTCATCGGATTGGTGGCGATGAGCCACAGCGCCTTGATCTGCCCGGTCTCGATGGCGGGAAAGATGTCGGTCATGAACAAGCCGCGCTGCCTGGGAAAGAACTCCGGATCGACGCCCCAGAATCCGGCGACGGTCTGGCGATCCTTCTCCTTTTCCAGGGCGCGATATCCGGGCAGGCCGGAACACGAGGACCACTCGCGCGTCCCCATGGCATTGCACTGCCCGGTGATGGAGAGGCTGGTGCCGCCCGGCTTGCCGATGTTGCCGGTGACGAGGTTCAGGTTGTTGATCGCGGCCACGCCATCGGAGCCGTGCGTGCTCTGGTTGATGCCCATGGTCCAGATCGTCATCGCCGCCGGCGCCTTGGCGTAGAGGCGAGCGACGTGGCGGATCGTGTCCTCGTCGATGCCGCAGATGCCGGCCGCCGTGGTCGGGTCGTACTGCGCGACCAGCGCCGAGAATTCCTCGAACCCCGCGGTGTGCGCCTCGATGTAGGCGCGGTCCTGCAGGTTCTCCTTCAGGATCACGTGCGCCAGGCCGTTGAGCAGCGCTAGGTCGGTGCCGGGGGTGATCGGCAGGTGGATGTCGGCCATCTGCGCGAACATGGTGACGCGCGGATCGACGACGATCACGGGGAACCTGCGCTTCTCCAGCGCGGTCTTCAACCTCCAGTAGATGATCGGGTGCTGCTCGGGCAGGTTCGAGCCGAAGGCGAGCAGGGCGTGGGTGTGCTCGAAATCCTCGTAGCATCCGGGCGGGCCGTCGGAGCCGAACGAGCGCTTGTAGCCGGACACCGCGGACGCCATGCACAGGGTCGTGTTGCCGTCGTAGTTGTTGGTGCCGATGACGCCGCGCACGAGCTTGCCGAGCGTGTAGAACTCCTCGGTGAGGATCTGCCCGGTCGAGACGATCGCGAGGCTGTCGCGGCCGTATTTCTCCTGGATGCGCTTGAACTCCGCCGCGGTGCGGTCGAGCGCCTCGTCCCAGCCCGCTTCAACGAAGGGATCGATCGGGCGCTCGCGCATGAGCGGCGTCTTGCCGCGGTTGGCGGAATCGAAGAGCTCGTGTTCGAAGATCCCCTTGATGCAGAGCTTGCCCTGGTTGACCGGTGCATCGGCCACGCCGCGCGCCGCCACCGCGCGGCCTTGCGCGTTCAGGCCGACTTCGATCGAGCAGCCCGTCGAGCAATACCCGCAGGTCGCGTATTTCCATTCGGCGACGCCCTTGTCGACGATCTTGATCGGGTTCTTGGTGCGGCGTCCGAAGAGCATGCTCGCCTCCTTGTCAGGCCCGCACCAACACCGTGTCGCCATCGACCCACGCGGCGAACACGGCTACGCGTACCGCCGGATCCTCCTGGCACCGGCCGGTGACGAGGCTGAAGTGCTGCTTGAATACCGGGGAGGCGACGACCAGCTCCCCCTTCAGGTCGCCCACGATGCCGCGCGAGAGCACGTTCGCACGCGAGAACGGATCGCGGTTCTCGATCGCGTGCACGCTGTCGTCGTCCAGCCGGAACACCGCGACCTGGCGTCCCGCCACGAGCGCGCACACGCCCGTGTTCGGCACGATGTCCTGAAGCCTGCAGACCGCGATCGACTTGCTCGTGTTGATTTTCGGCCGTGCGCTCATGTCGTCATCACCACTGCTTCTTCCCGTTCGCTCTCGCGCGCAGGCCGGATCTGGCCGCGCTCGGCGACGAAGACCACGTTGGAGTCGGGCAGGTCGCTGTTTACGAAATGGCGGAAGCGTTTCATGATCTCGGGATCGCCGATCGCCTTCTTCCATTCGCACTCGTACGAGTCCACCAGCCGCTGCATGTCCGCCTCGAGCTCCGTGCCGATGCCGAGCGTGTCCTCGCACACGACCTTGCGCACGTAGTCGATCCCTCCTTCAAGGTTCTCCAGCCAGGTGCTGGTGCGCTGCAGCCGGTCGCCGGTGCGGATGTAGAACAAGAGGAAGCGGTCGATGAAGCGGATGAGCGTCTCGTCGTCGAGGTCCTGGGCGAGCAGGTCGGCGTGCCGGGGCTTCATGCCGCCGTTGCCGCAGACGTGGAGATTCCAGCCACGCTCGGTGGCGATGATGCCCACGTCCTTGCCCTGCGCCTCGGCGCATTCGCGCGCGCAGCCCGACACCGCCATCTTCATCTTGTGCGGCGAGCGGATGCCGCGATAGCGGTTCTCGATCCGGATCGCCATCGCGACCGAGTCCTGCACGCCGTAGCGGCACCAGGTGCTGCCGACGCAGGACTTCACGGTGCGCAGCGCCTTCCCGTAGGCGTGGCCGGATTCGAAGCCGGCGTCGACCAGGTCCTTCCAGATGAGCGGCAGCTGCTCGACGCGGGCGCCGAACAGGTCGATGCGCTGGGCGCCCGTGATCTTGGTGTAGAGGCCGAACTTCGCAGCCACCTTGCCCAGGACGACGAGCTTCTCCGGCGTGATCTCGCCGGCGGGGACGCGCGGTACGATCGAATAGGTGCCGTTCTTCTGCAGGTTGGCGAGGAAGCGGTCGTTGGTGTCCTGCAGCGGCGCGTGCCTGGGCTTGAGGATCATCTCGTTCCAGCACGAGGCGAGGATGGAGGCCACCGCCGGCTTGCAGATGTCGCAGCCGCGGCCGCGGCCGTGCTTGGCGACGACGGCCTCGAAGCTCGCCAGCTTGCCGACCTGCACGAGATGGAACAGCTCCTGGCGCGAGTACGCGAAGTGCTCGCACAGATGGTTCTTCACCTCGACGCCGCGCTTCCTCAGCTCGCAATCGAGAACTTGCTTTACGAGCGGGCCGCAGCCGCCGCAGGTGGTGCTCGCCTTGGTGTGCTTTTTCAGCGCGCCGAGGCTCGTGCAGCCGGCCGCGACCGCCTCGCACAGCGCGCCCTTGGAGACGCTGTTGCAGGAGCAGACGAGCGCCGCCTCGGGCAGCAGGTCCACGCCAAGGCCTTTCCCCGCCGCGCCTTCGCGCGCCGGCAGGATCAGGTCTTCCGGGTGCTCGGGCAGAGGCAGCGGATTGAGCGCCATCTGCAGCAGCTCGCCGTATCGGTCGGCGTCCCCGACCAGGATCGCCCCCAGCAGATACTTGCGGTCGCCCGACACCACGAGCTTCCTGTAGACGCCCTCGGCCTCGTCGGTATAGACGTAGTTGAGGGCGTTCAGCGTCGTGCCCTGCGCATCGCCGACCGAGGCGACGTCCACGCCCATGAGCTTCAGCTTGGTGCTCGTGTCGGCGCCGAGGAACTGCGCTGCCGCCTCGCCCGCCAGGTGCCGTGCCGCGACTTCCGCCATCTGATAGCCGGGCGCGACCAGGCCGTAGATGCGCCCGCTCCACAGCGCGCACTCGCCCACCGCGTAGATATCGGGGTCGGAGCTGCGGCAGTGATTGTCGATCGCGATGCCGCCGCGCTCGCCCACGGCGAGGCCTGCCGAACGGGCGAGGTCGTCGCGCGGCCGGATCCCGGCGGAGAAGACGATCAGGTCGGTTTCGAGCGCGCTGCCGTCCAGGAACGCCATCCGGTGGCGGCACGCGGCGCCGTCGCCGATCTCCTTCGTGTTCTTCGACGTATGCACGGTCACGCCGAGCGCCTCGATCTTCCGGCGCAGCAGCCGGCCGCCCACGTCGTCGAGCTGCACGGTCATCAATCTCGGCGCGAATTCGACGACGTGCGTCTCCAGGCCGAGATCCTTCAACGCCTTGGCGGCCTCCAGCCCGAGCAGCCCTCCGCCGACGACGGTTCCGACCCTCGCGCCCGCCGCCGCGGCGCGGATCGCCTCGAGGTCTTCGATGGTGCGATAGACGAAGCAGCCGGGCCGGTCCTTGCCGGGCAGCGGCGGCACGAACGGGTAGGAGCCGGTCGCCAGGACCAGCTTGTCGTAGGGCAGCTCGCCGCCGCGCACGGAACGCACGCGCTTGCGTTTGCGGTCGATCGCGACGGCCGCGTCCTCCAGGCGCAGATTCATTCCGGGCTGCTCGAAGAACCCGGCCGGAACCACGTTCAAATCGTCGGCCGACTTGCCCGAGAAGAAACTGGTGAGCCGGACGCGATCGTAGGCGGCGCGCGGCTCCTCGCAGAGCACGGTCACTTCCGCTGCGCCACCTTCGGCGCGCGCGACGAAATGCTCCAGCAGGCGCTGGCCCACCATGCCGTTGCCGACCACGATCAGCTTCATTGCTTGCCTCTTCGAGCGCGCGACGCAAACCAAAAAAAACGGCGCCAGCCCTCGACAGGTTTCTCCCCGTCGCATGCTGAGCGCCATTGCTCGTCTTGCGGCCACCGTTGGCCGATGATTCGCTACTTACTAAGCAAGTGGTGTGCCACTCTGCCTTTGTCGCCTGCTTTCCGAGAAGTTACAGAGAGTTGGGTGGGCTTTTCCGCAGCGAAGCGCTCGACCATTTCGGTCCTGCAATGCACTGTCACTGTGCGCCGAGCCACCCGACGGCACTAAGTTGACTCGCGCTCAGCGGGGAGGATGACAGGCGTGGTTCAGCTACAGCACCACCGGTTTGTCTGGCAATTCATTCTGACCGGCGCCGGAAGCGGGATAGTGTTTCATCAGATGCTGCGTCACCGCCTGAATGCCGCTGACGACGCCGCCTTCGTAGTTCGCCTGTTTGAAGGCAGTTTCCATCTTGCGGCAGATGCTTTCCCATTCCCCAGAGCCCACCTTCGCGTGTATCCCGCGATCGGCAACGATCTCCACGGCCCGGTCGGCGAGCAACAGATAGATCAGCAAGCCGTTGTTGTGCTCGGTATCCCACACGCGCAGTTGCGAAAACACCTCGACCGCGCGTTCTCTCGCGGACTGCCCTTTGAAGAGCGGCGTACCGTGCAGCGCACCTTCCGCCGCGAAACGGATCTCTCCGACGTGCGCGGTCTCGCTCGCTTTGACCGCTTGCTCGATCGCGATCAAGGTTTGGCGGGGGAAAGCCCGGTTGACCTCCCAGCGGGTCATGACGAGATGTCTTAGGATGCGTTTGATGTCCATGTTTACCACCGGCCCGACGCGCCGCCGCCGCCAAAGCCGCCACCGCCACCGCCAAAGCCGCCGCCACCGAACCCGCCTGTGCCGAATCCGCCACGACGACCCCCGACGCCGAGCAGGCCCATGCCGCCGCCGAGCAACGTGAACAAGAGCGCGATCACGCCCGCGACCAAGGCGATGGATACCGCGCCGGCAACTAACCAAGCGACAACCGCCACGGCGCCGCCGGTGACGAGCGCCCCTGGAAACCTGCCCAACACGGCGCGAAGCACCCCGCCTATCACGAGCGCAAGGATAAGAAGGACTGGCAAATACTGCTGAATGTCTGCCCCGCCGCCAGCGGGTCTTCCCTTGGGTTCCGGCAACGGCTCGCCGTCAATGACACGGATGATCCGGTCGACCCCGGCAGTAATCCCGCCATAGAAATCCCCTTGCTTGAAGCGCGGCGCAATGATCTCGCTGATGATGCGCTTGCTGGTGGCGTCATTGAGCGCTCCCTCCAGGCCGTACCCCACCTCGATGCGCAGCGCGCGGTCGGTCTTGGCGACGACCAGAATCGCACCGTCATCTATCTTCTTGCGGCCCAGCTTCCATTGCTCCGCAACGCGCAAGGCATATTGCTCGATCGCTTCCGGAGCGGTGGTGGGAACCATGAGCACCGCGAGCTGACTGCCTTTCCTGGCTTCAAACGCCTGCAGGGTCCGCTCCAAGGCTGCCTTCTGCTCTGCGGTGAGCGTGGCGGTCTGGTCGGTGACGCGTCCGGTCAAGGGCGGGACCGGGACCTGCGCTCCCGCTACGAGAGCCCAGCAAAATGCGAACGCAAGAAATGCCGCTCTTGCCGCGTTCACCGCCGTCACTTGGCGGCTCCCTGAGCCTCGCCTTGGGGTTTGGCCGGCGCCGGCCCGAAATCCACTTTGGGCGGCTTGGCAATTTCCTTTTCGTTTTCCACCGTGAAGTTGGGCTTCTCTTTGTATCCGAACGCCATCGCCGTCAGGTTGGAGGGGAAGGAGCGCACCGTCACGTTGTATTCCTGCACCGACTTGATGTAGCGGTTGCGCGCAACCGCGATGCGGTTTTCGGTGCCTTCCAGCTGTGCCTGCAGGTCGCGGAAGTTGGCGTCGGACTTCAACTGCGGATAGTTCTCCGACACCACCAGCAGCCTGGACAGGGCGCCCGACAGCTCTCCCTGGGCGGCCTGGAACCTGGCAAACGCCTCAGGGCTGTTGAGGAGCTCCGGGGTCGCCTGGATGCTGCCGACTTTGGCGCGGGCGTTGGTGACGCCAAGCAACACCTCCTTTTCCTGTGCGGCGAAGCCCTTTACGGTATTCACCAGGTTGGGAACCAGGTCCGCACGGCGTTGGTACTGGTTCACCACCTCCGACCAGCTCGCCTTGATCTGTTCGTCGTTGCTCTGAAGTGTGTTATAGCCGCAGCCGGCAAGGCTTAACGTGACCAACACCGCCAAGGCCGCCCAGAATTTGCGCATTCTCGATTTCTCCATGAATTGACAGTTGATCAGCCGACACGAAGCGGATGCAGAACGCCCCAAGAACTACGGTCGCGCAGTTACTTGGCGGGCATGGACTCCATCATCTGGTCATGCTGCAGCATCTGCTCCATCATCATCTGCATCATGTCCATGCGGCGCTGCATGAAGTCCTCGCGCTGCTTCGGATCCATCTTCATCATGGGTCCGCCGGCTTTGCCTCCCATCATGCTCATCATCGGGCCGCCCATGCCGTGCATCGTCTTCATGCATTCCTGCATGGTCTGCATGTGTTCCTGCATCAGCTTCTGGCGCTCCTGCGGGTCGGTGGTCGCCCGGAGTCTGTCCATCTGCTGCTGCATTTTCTTCATGTTCTGCTGCATCTGGGGCATTTGTTTGTCCATGTCCATACTCATCGCCGGCTTGGCGGGCGCGGATCTTTCCTGCGCTGATACGACAGGCGCCGACAGGACGCAGGCAATGACGGCGGATATCAGCAGCATGGTTTTCATCGTGGACTTTCCTTTGAGGGTGAACGGCAGGGGGTGGGGTTCGCATGACCCAATTTGAGAATCTCTTTATAGATCCAGACCCCTTCGCCGTCCGTTCGCTAGCGCACCCAAAGCGTCCGCGCCCGTTGTTGCGCCAGGTTCACAACGTGACGCTATTGGGCCGCATTGCGGCCCCGCCGAAGATCGCCGACAGCAACAAGCCGAAATCCCGGCGGGGAATACGGTTCCCCGGCTAACACTACGCTTGTTTGTCGAAATTGCCGCAGGTGCCTGAAAGATGGTGCTGGCGAGACGACTCGAACGTCCGACCTACTGATTACGAATCAGTTGCTCTACCAACTGAGCTACGCCAGCACGCCTGCGGCGCCGGACGGCGCCGAAGAGGGGCATGATTATATCAGGGCAAGCCGCGCGAGGGACTCAGGCGCGCGGCCGCGTGCGCACGATGATGTCGATGCCCTCGGCCTCGACGCCCGGCGGGAGCGGCGGGAGGCCGGCCCCCGCGCGCCGCCCCGGCC
>Ga0080064_1002213_pt1 | contig 34227 bp, 26 predicted proteins | sample Subgrocontami54m_FD_69260 | JGI IMG/M metagenome (GOLD analysis project Ga0080064, IMG submission 69260) | Subsurface groundwater microbial communities from S. Glens Falls, New York, USA - GMW46 contaminated, 5.4 m (SPADES assembly) (version 2) ...
GGGATTCGAACGTGCGGTTCGCGCCGCCCGGGGCCCGGGTGGAGATGCGTAGAGGCTTGACCCGGCCTGGGTCCGGATCTACTCCAAAAGTGGAGTTCCCCATGCGGAAGGTGCGATCCTGACGAGCTAGTTCCTTGAGCCGCTGCGTGACATCGACATTTCGACTGGCAGTGCCGTAGCGGGCTTGCAGAATCTGATATTGCCCATCATCGCCAAGGCCATTGCCATCGCCGTCACCCCAACCCCCGTTCCAGCCGCCTCCGCCCCAATCACCCCGGCCCCAGCCAGTAAACTGAGAGTCGTCGACGACACTTCCTTCGCGGTATTCGAACATGCGGTTCGCGCCGCCCGGGCCACGGGTGTAAATGCGTAGAGTCTTGACCCGGCCTGGGTCCGGATCTACTCCAAAAGTGGAGTTCCCCATGCGGAAGTTGCGATCCTGACGAGCCAGTTCCTTGAGCCGCTGCGTGACATCGACATTTCGATTCGCGGTTCCGTAGCGGGCTTGCAGGATCTGATATTGCCCGTCGTCATCCCCATCGCCCCAGCCGCCGTCCCATCCACCGTGGCCCCACTCGCCCCGGCCCCAGCCGGTAAACAGAGAGCCGTCGACGACGCTGCCTTCGCGGTATTCAAACATGCGGCGCGCACCGCCCGGCCCACGCGTGTAGATTCGCAAGGCCTTGACGCGGCCCGGCGCCGGATCGACGCCGAAGGTGGAGTTGCCCATGCGGAAGGTTCGGTCCTGGCGAGCCAGTTCCTTGAGTCGTTCCGTAACATCTACGTTGTGTTCGGCCACGCCGTAGCGGGCCTGGAGGATCTGGTATTGCCCCTCATCATAGCCCCAGCCGCCATTCCAGCCGCCCCCGCCCCAGTCGCCGCGGTCCCAGGCGGTAAACATGGAGCCATCCACGACGCTGCCTTCACGATATTCGAACACGCGATGCCCGCCCCTGGGCGCGCGGGCGTAAATGCGCAGAGTCTTGACCCGGCCTGGCACCGGATCGACGCCAAAGGTGGAGTTCCCCATACGGAAGGTTCGGTCCTGGCGGGCGAGTTCTTTTAGACGTTGCGTGACATCTATGTTGTCTTCGGCTACGCCGTAGCGCGCTTCGAGGATCTGATACTGCCCGTTGTCGGCGTTGTCCCAGCCCCAGTCACCGCTTCCCCAACCGGCGAACATGGCGCCCTCGATCACGCTACCTTCGCCATACTCGAAAGTGCGAGTCTCGCCACCGGCTCCGCGCACGAAAATCCGCAAGCTCTTCACCCGGCCCGGCGCGGGATCGACCCCGAACGTGCTGTTTCCCATCCGGAAAGTAGTGTCCGAGCGCGCCAGTTCCCGCAGGCGCTGCGTGACATCAACGCGCCGGTCGCCGTAACCATAATCCGCGCGTAGGATCTGGTACTCGTGCGCGACTGCCGAGGCGGCCAGCACCAGCACGAATGCGACTGCCGCCCAACCTCTCCGCAGGACTCTTTGGAAATTCATAATCTGTTCTCCTGTACCGCAGTCCGTGCCGACGGACGTGCATTGCACAGACGGCGTTCCGGCGATTACGCTCCAGCGCAACCGTCGTACCGGGTCATTTGCACAAGCCTGTCCTCGGGTGATGAACTGATCGTACACCCGGCGCAGTGTTACACTAAAATCCATCCGCCGGAGAGGTGGCCGAGAGGCTGAAGGCGGCGGTTTGCTAAACCGTTATACGGGCTAACACCTGTATCGAGGGTTCGAATCCCTCTCTCTCCGCCATCAATACTTTACGGACAATCATTGAATCGCCTCAGTTTGGGACTGTGGCTTTTTTGTGGCTTTCTCTGCGTTGTACGCTTCAAGGCGTTCCATCGCAGAGATCTTGTGCTCTGGCGTTGGATGGCAATACCGCTGTGTGATGGTGATCGAAGAGTGCCCCATGAGCTCCCGCAGCGTCATGAGGTCCACCCCGGCCATTGCCATCCGTGACCCGTAGGTGTGACGGAAGTCGTACAGCCGGAGCGCGAACCCTAGACGCTTGCAGAGCTCTTTATGGCGTCTCATGACCACCTGGTTGGTTGCCAAGCCTTCAAAGAGCTTTCCGGTCCTCCAGAGCCTTCCCAATACTCCGTACGCCTTATGGGTGAGTGGAATCGTCCGCCGGGCGAATCGTGTTTTCCCGGTGGGGATGAAAATGTACCGCTTATCCAGGTTGACGTGTTCGCCGTGAGTTCCGAAGACCTCCCCAGGACGCATACCCGTTTCCACAATGATGGTCGAAACATCCCGTAAAAGCGGATCGGCATGGTCCATGTAGATGCGCTCTTCCTCGTAGGACACGATGCGCATGTTCCCGGGTCCTTCGGGGAGGAGCTGGACATGGAACTGGCCGATGGGGTAGCTCAGTCTCACGCACCAGTTTCGGAAGGTTCGGAGGCAGGCGAGATCACGGTTGACTCCCGCAGAACTGCACTCCCCGGCACGAACCGATTTGAAACCTTCCACGGCTTGGGTATTCATGCGTTCAATCCGCGTCGCTCCAAAATGAGCGATGAGGCGTTTGGCGGAAACTCGGTATCGCTGGTGCGTTCTTGGTTTGACGTGGCGACTTGCCCAGGACAGAAAGCGGTCAAAGGCAACGTCAAATCCAAGCTTTTCAGCAGGTCCATTGAATCTTTCCGGGTTCCGGAAGCATTCCATGCGTTTGGCTGCTTCCCGCCGCAACGCCTCAGCTTTATTGGTTGACTCGGTGCTTCCTCTATAGCGCTTGCTGTTAATTTGGAATTGGTAGTGGTAATACTCACCTCGCTTAACGATCATCTGTGCCTCCGATTGGGAGGCACTCAACCCTGCATCTCAGAATGTAGTGTTCTACATCCTTGCGGAGATATCGTACCGCTTTCCCCAGCTTTACGTACGGAATATGCAGACCCTGGGAGCGCCATTGATTCAGCGTGTTGACGCTCATGCCCGTTAATCCCGAGACCTGCCTCACCGTTAAAAGTTCCATCTGGTTTCCCGACCAATCGCGAGGAATAAATCATCAGTGTGGTGCTTGTCGCATAGGTAAGACAATTCTCGTACGTGTCCGATAAAGTTCCGGTCCGGACGGAAGAATCCGTATCTGATGGCTTGCAGCTCCTTCCAGAAGATTTCGAACTCTGGTTTCAGCTGTCTCATAGTTCGCTCCTACTACATAAGACGACGCACAAATTTCGAATTGACGAGAATTTCAAACCGATTCGATAACTGCTTTGAAATCTGTAAATTTTGCTGGCAAAAGGGCAACTTTTTGCACGGCATAAAAGACGGTTGGTTTTCGGAGTTTAACAACGGGACCTGATTTTTGGAACGTACGCGAGAAATATCCGATCATTGCGATGCATTCTGAAAATGCATTATCCAGAAATCTCACTAATCGGCCAATCGCGAGATTCTTTCAAGCTCCATAGAAGTGTCTTGTCGAGTTGTCTTGCCGCCAAGACAAGCAAAGGCACGCTCTTCCCTTTATTTTCCGGAACTTGCGTTCGACGTCCTGGTTCCTTTTCTTGAGTGAAACGCGGGACCTCCCTTGCCTGTCGCAGGATCGATGAGTTTTATGGACAAATGTATTGCTCTGTTCAACACAGGGTCAAGTCGTTCCATGCCGCCTAAATCGTAGATTCGGATTCATTTCGAAAAACTTTCAGTCACTCACCTTCGCCGAATCCGACGGCTCCCACGCGTTCGTCTGTATCGTGTCGCGCTGAGGGTCATGTGAAAGGATGCGGACTCGGTCTCTACTTGCATGTGCCACGTTCTTGAGCTCTTGAGGACTACAGAACGGTAGACAGAAAGCCAGGAGTGCGGTCTAAGCGCTTGAAAAAATTGGTCGGGGAGAGAAAACTTTAGCCTCCGGCCACCTGGTCCCGAACGAGATTCCAGCCCTTATTGAAACCTCTAGAATCCTGCTGTCTCCAAGTGATTGATGTTGACCTGTTGCGTGCTGCCCGTTGAAGTCTGTTGAAACCTCATGGGGCTGGATGCTCTCGCAGCCTCAAAATCATCTACAGTCAGAAATCATATTCAATTTCGTGCGGATCTAGGGGGGCAGGTCACACCCATGCCGATTCTCGCGGTTCATACAGTGGATTGGGCTATTGGTTCCTCGAACGCAAGTATTGCGCCAGCACCATCGCTTGGCGTCTGGCCTCCGTATCGCCGGATACTTCGAACTCCTTCCTGTACTCAGCCTGTGCCTCAGCCAGTCTTCCTTCCATTTGGAAGACAGTTCCCAACGTCCGATGGAGGGTCGGGTACTCCGAATCCAAAGCATCAAGTGATCGCAGTGTTTGCTCGGCAGCGTCTAGTTTTTTCAGCCGGATTTCGTCATTTCCGAGGGACAACAAAATCAGCGCTCTCCGTCTTGGATTCTTGATAACCGATGGATTGGCCAGTTCCTTGAAGATGGGCTCGGCCGCTCCGTATTGCTGAGTTTCGAAGAAACCGCGAGCATAGGCGAACTTTACGTTAGGGTCGTCAGGCGACAGTCTATACGCGGTCTCAAATTGTTTGAGCGCATCGTTGGTCCGGCCCTGCCTGAGGTACAAATTGCCCAGATAATCGATGACCAAGACGTTGTCCGGGGCGACTGCGATTCCCCGCTTGTAGAAAGCTTCGTCGTCGATATAAAACTTCTGCTGCACGAATGTTAGGTAAGCGTAGAAACCAGCCATCGCCATGACAGCTCCGATAAAGGCTCTTCTCGGTACCGTTGAAGGCCACATCTGTTTTGCAGCCAACCCGAGCAGCAGGGACAAACCGACGGATGGTAGATACAGATACCGGTCATGAGTCATGTTTCCCTGGTCGTAGACTCGCAATCCAATCAGCACAGGAAGTAAGGGAAGCAGAACCAGCAGCCCTGAGAAGCCGATGAGTGTGGAATACCGGAAGCTCAGCCAGATTACTAGGGCGATACCAGCGAGGATTCCCAGCAAACTGATCCACATGCCCAGAGTCGGCGAAGAAAGCAGCGGGTTCATGTAGAAGCCGCTTAGGCCGACTGGCCACACAAGCTTCTTGAGGTAGAAAGCGATTATGGAAAGGCTGCTCAAGAAGACCTTCTGCCAATCATGTTTGCCTGTCTCAACGCCGATACGCTGCAAGACCAGCAAGCGAATTGAAAAATAGACCCCAATCGCGGTCACGTAAGGGAGGCTAAATCGAAGCGATGCCAGGACTCTCTTGCGCCAAGTGGCATCATCTCTCGCGAATAGAAAACGCAAAACCGGGAACAGGGGGAGAACGGCAACTGCTGTCTCTTTTGCAAAAAGGGCAGCGCCGAAGAACAAGGCACTCAATAGAATTGAGCCTTCGTTTTTCCCGCTATCCCGACTCGCCCGAGTCCCAAAAAGCAGAGCCCAAAGAGTGAAGATTGTGAAGAGAATCTCGTTGCTTGCTGAGATCCAGGAGACGGCATCGACATGAATGGGGTGAATTGCGAAAAGTGCCGCACCAACACAAGCAGCGCCTTCATTCGCAAGAAGCTCCAGGCACAACCGAAACACTAGATAGGTCGCCCCGACATGCAGGAGGATGCTGGACAGATGCCAAATCCAAGGCGATAGACCTGCGAACATATCAACAAGCAGCATCCAGACGGAAAACAATGGTCGGTAATAGTAACCGAGCTCGTCTCCTCCCCGCTGGCTCCACAGGTGCGTGGTCAGAAGCCGGGAAAGGTAATCCCAGGACTGGACTTGAGGATTGTTTACTATCTGCAGGCGATCGTCGTGGATAAATCCATTCCATAACGAAGGCATGTAGACACTGGCCACTGACAGACAGCAGAACAAAGAAGTTCTTGTGAAGTGTCGTTTGTTGAGGATCGTTGTTGCCACGCGGCGATTCTTCGGCAATTGCCTACTGTTTTTCAATGTTTTAACCGGTTGAGATTTTATCCCGCAGCCCACTCTCGCCGCTACCGTTCTCAAACCATTGGATTTATAGCTTGATTTCCCGCCTCTAAGGAAACTCTGAACAAGTAACTGTTTTTCGGTATTCAAGCAAAGGGTTACAGCGTTCCGCTTCGTTTAGTCTGGGCTTGGGCGGGTTTCCCTGGCGCCTGCATAATGGTTGCGTCCACGATCGTGCCCGTCGTGATCCGCACTCCTTGGGCTTGCAAGTGCAGGTTCACCGCCCCCAGCATCCGCTCGCCCAAACCGTGCGCTTCCAGCAAGTGCCGAACCTTGCACACCGTGGTCTCGTCCGGCACGGGCTCGCAGCCCAAGTCGATCCCCACGAACCCGCGCAGCGCCGCCGAGTCGTACAGCGCCTCCTCCACCCCCGGTCCGACAGATTGAACCACTGCTGCGGAAAATAAGTCCGCAGCATCCGCTTCCACTCCCACCGGCGGGCCGGCCGTTGCCCGCCGTTGGATAGTACGGCTCAACCGGCGCGCCCGGTTCGCGCCGGCATCTCCTCCAGAAACTGCGCCCGCCGCGTCTTCTTCGTGTACCGCTCAAAGCCGGTCATCATCGCCAGAGTCCTCTGTTTGATCTGAGCTTTCATCTGGCCTCACTTTATCGAAGCTCGCCGTGGAAATGGAGAACAGAACTGCGCAAAGTTGATTCCCGCGGGTCGCACAAGGCGCGAACTCCGCCTCATCGATCTCTCGGCGGGCATGCTTCTGTCATCACCATTTGAATACGCCGGCGAATACCTGCCTTCCTTGGTCGAATCGTGCGAGCTTTTTAACCACCTGAACAATGAATTTGCAACGCCTCTCCGTCACACCGACGATGTCCAGGAATACTTACCGACGCAGTTTTTCGCTAAATGGGTCGGCTTGTAGAAAGCGAAACAGAGCCAATTTTGCTTCATTCTCTGTCGCCAATCCGATCCTGAGAATGTAGTCGTTGGACACAACTCCCCAATTTCTATCATTCGCCTTCGCCTGTCGGCTCCTGCCGATAGGTCGGCTGTCGGTCAAAAGCTAATTTGGACAAGAGTGAGACTACCTCGGAAGGATCACAACTGTGGTTCCTTTCGCAGAGTTAGTCACACGTTTCGCGGACCTGTTGGCGGAAGACCCGACATTCAACCGGGAGAAGTTCAACCGCACCTGTGGGTACGATTGGACCGTGAAATAGATCAGAAACAACGAATCTCTGGGCCAAATCCCTTCACGTTCATACAAAAATAATGTTCTTGATCCGAAGAGTTTCACTAACTTTTTTTGTATTTGTTTAGCGGCTTGAGTCCTGCTGCAAGAAACAACGTTGTGCTGGAAGCAGAAGCGGTTAATCTGGCGCGTGGCAGGGGAAACGCATTGGTCGGAGGAGATCACCCGGCTCCGGCGTGAGAATCAAGAACTGAAGGCCGAAGTGGAACGTCTGCGGCGCGCTCTGGAAGAGGCGTTGCGATCCGCCAAGCGCCAAGCCGCTCCCTTCTCCCGGCAACAGCCCAAGGCGCATCCGCAAAAGCCGGGGCGCAAGGCGGGGCAGAAGTATGGCCGGCGATGCCGCCGTCCGCTTCCCCAGCACATCGACGAAATCGTGGAGGTCCCGCTCCCCGCGTGCTGTCCGCACTGCGGCGGCGGAGTGCAGGAGAGGGAGACGGTCTCGCAGTATCAGACCGAGATTCCCCAGCCGCGGGTGGAGCGGATCGAGTTTCGCATTCACGTCGGCCAGTGCCGGCACTGTGGAGAACGGGTGCAGGGCCGGCATCCGCGACAGACTTCGCTGGCGGTGGGCAGCGCGGCCTCGCAGTTGGGGCCACGGGCGCTGGCGCTAGCCACTTACTTGAATAAAGGTTTGGGGCTGTCTTACGGCAAGACGGTGGCAGTGCTGGAGGAAACGTTTGGACTGCGGGTGAGCCGAGGCGGGTTGTGCCAGGGTTTGGCGCGGATAGCACGCAAGGCGGCGCCGACTTACGCGGCGATGATGCAACACCTGCGCGGCTCGCCCAGCGTGACCCCGGATGAAACCGGGTGGAAAGTGGGCGGGCGGCTGTGGTGGATGTGGGCTTTCAGCACTCCGCAGATCACGGTGTATTGCATTCAGGATGGGCGCGGATGGGAGCAAGCCGCTGGGGTGTTGGGCGCGGACTACGCCGGGTTTCTGGTGCGGGATGGGTGGAGCGTCTACCGCCAGTTTGTCCACGCCTATCATCAAACCTGCCTGGCGCATCTGCTGCGGCGTTGCCGGGAGATGCGGATGGTGCAGGGCTCCAAGGCGAGCCGCTTCCCCGGGCGGGTGCAATCGATTCTCGAACAGAGCGTGCACTTGCGCGACCGCTACGCGCAAGAGCAGATCGGCGCGCGCGGTTTGGCGGCCGTCCGAGGCCGGCTGGAAGCCCGGATGGAGCGCCTGTTGCAAGCCCACTATCGTCGTCCGGAGAACCGGCGTTTGGCCAACCATCTGCGGCGGGAGCAGGATGCGCTGTTCAGCTTTTTGCATTGTCCCGGTCTGGACGCGACCAACTGGCGAGCGGAACAAGCCATCCGGCCCATGGTAGTGACGCGCAAAGTGTGGGGCGGGAATCGCACCCCGGCGGGCGCGAGAACGCAAAGTATCTTGGTCAGCCTCCTGCAAACCTGCCGGCAGCAGGGGAGGCGTGGGACCCAGATGCTCCAACAGTTGTTATGCTCCCCGCAGCCCACGATCCTGGACTTGGCCGCTCCAACACGCTAAACAAGTACCTTTTTTTCTTGACTCTTATTGTCGCTTGCACTACGCTCGCGCGCAATCGCAACGGGAAAGATTCGATCTCGCAACTGTGTGCAGAGTTTCCCCAGGGGCAATTTAGTCTCGTTGGAGATGCCTAATGGCCCGCGTCATCGCTCATGTTGTCTTCGCACTCCTGTACGTTTCCTTCGCGCTTGCGCAAGAAACGCCCGTAGCCGCCCCAACGATCTTGAAAGACCCACAAGCGATTGCAGTTGTCCAAAAGACAATTGCCGCCATGGGAGGTCCCCAGGCTCTGCTTACCTATCAAGACTCTCAGGCCAGTGGGTCGCTCACAATCTACGGGGGCGCTATGCCTATCAAATATCCCATTACTCTTAAGACCAAAGGCACACAGGAGACTCGGGCGGAAGTCGGTATGGTCAAAGGAACCAATGTGCGGATTCTTAACCACGGGCAAGCAATCATCCAAAAAGCTGACGGATGGATAATGAAATTGTCCGAAAGCAATACGCTCAACGAGCGCGTGAACCATATTCCGCTACTCTCGATTCTTTCGCAATACCAAGACAGCAATGTCAATGTGCAATATCAGCAGACTACACAGCTGGGCAGCCAGGAGTGCGACGTTCTTGCTGTCGGCTCGCTTTCTCCGATTGCTTCTGCGCAGACGATGTTCTTCGTGAACCGTGTGACGGGTTTGGTGCGGAAGATTCAGTACACGGAGACTGCCGAAAACGACGCGAGCAACACGCAAAATGTGGAAGTCTATTTTGATGACTATCGTTCTGTCGATGGAATTTCAGTGCCTTTCCATCACATCTTCTACACGGATGGGAACATCGACTCGGAAATCATTCTCAGTTCCCTGTCGTTCAATGTCGGTCTTAGTGACGATGAGTTTGCGTTGCCGGCGGGAGGAGCTAGTGTCCAATAGACAACTTTCTCTGACAACCTTGGTCTTTAGCCTAGCTTTATCTTGCATCGCTGTAGCCCAGGATGTGACCAACGACGGAGCCGTCGGACTTCCGACCCATGGTGTTTTTTCGGGTTCCAGCTTCGACAGCGTCCAAGTCAACAATGGAAACCTACACATAGAAATCCCGATTTGGTCAGTTCCGGGTCGGGGTCTGTCCGTCGAATTAAAGATGGTTTATGACAATAAAGGATGGAATGTTCCCGTGACATGCAACCAGATTACGGGAATGTGTATTGCAAACGTAAAGAGGGTTCAGAATAACCATACAATCCTCGGCATAGTATCACCCATGACTTTTGCTTACACGGGCGGGGGAGCGTTGGCTCCATCAGTCTGTGGTTTGCCGAGCGGCCGACTTGTTAAAGGCAATTATGGCCTTGTCGAGCCGGATGGTACGGCCCATCACTTCGTGCCTGATCCAATTGCTGCAGGGGTGTCTAGCAGCTGTGCTACAGCAGGGATAAAACTTTACGCAGACGACGGCTCCGGGTGGATGTTAGAAACCGACTCAAACGGAGTGATTTTGCAAGCTCGTCGTAAAGACGGTTTTATCTTAACTTCAAGCCTAAAGGATGCAAATGGAAATCAACTAACGAAGGCCGGGAATCCGCAAATCATTACTGACACCGCTGCAAGGACATTTCCAGTAGACGGTAGCTACCGGGATTCCAATGGAGTACAACAGAGCGTTCAAATCACAAATACAACAGTACCAGTATCTACGCATTTGTGCGCATTTGCTGTTGGATATGATCAATGCAACGAATTTTCTGGCACTTGGACTGTGCCGCAAACCATTACCCTCCCGAACGGAATGCAGTACACATTTCAGTACGAGCAAAATCAATATGGCGAGCCTAACTCAGTCACCTTGCCGACAGGCGGGCAGATAAACTGGACATGGGCTCCTCCTCAAGGTCCCGCTGGGCGGTGGGTCGCTTCCCGAAGTGAGATCACCAATGGAGCGACCGCTACATGGTCGTATGTCTATACCTACAGTATGACGAGTCCTACAACCACATTTCCACATATCGTGACTGCGATGATCACCGATCCCGGAGGAAATGATGCCAAGATTACATTTGTTTGTGCGGGAAATGGCCCTTGCTACGAAAGTAAGACCGAAACCTTTCAGGGTTTGTCTTCAGGCGGCACTAAGCTAAAGACAGTCGACAAATCTTATTCTTTCTTCTCGCATGGCCCCTGGCTGCCAACGACAGAAACTACGACGTGGAATCAGCAGAATCTAGTCACAAAGGTCGAAACCGATTGGGACTCTTTTGCTGTATATACAAACTCATCCTTTCCTCAAAACAATGTCACGGCAACGTGGCGAAACGTCAAAGAAGCCCGTGAATATGCTTTTGGGGTGGGCACTCCGGGAACATTAGTACGCAAAACTCACTACAACTATTTGCATATTGATAGCGCAAGCGCCTCAACATATCGCAACGTCAATGTTGCGGACAGGCCAATAAGCAAAGTTGTTTATGATGGCAGCGGAAACATTGTCGCTCAAACCAACTACACCTATGATGGGACGGCCCTGACCTCCACAGCAGGCACTCCAGCCCCAAATCATGACTACACGAACTATGGTTCCTCGTTCCTGAGCCGTGGCAACCTTACGCAGCTAAGTGAAGGATTGAAAGTTGGCTCAACGTGGACGTGGCTAAATACCAATCACACCTACGATGATTTGGGGAACAGACTTTCCACTACCGATCCAGGTGGCCATGCAACCAGTTTCAGCTATACCGATTCCTGGTCAGGCGCAACTTGCAGTGTAGGCGCAAACACAGGAGTGTACTTGACCCAAACGAGTGCTCCCGATACGGTCAACTCGCAAAGTGCCACAGTTCATCATCGCACACAGCAGTCCTACTATGCCTGCACTGGGCTGAAGCAGTCTGCACGCGATGAGAACGACATTTTAGCCGCCCGCACAGGAACAACTTTCACATACGATTTGATGAACCGCCCATTGTGTGCTACCAATGTGGATGGACGCCAAACGTGCAATAGCTACACTGACACAACGAATGCGGTCAGCATAGCAAAAGCCGAAAAGCTCGATGCGACGCGCAATATCACGACTATCGCTTTTCTGGACGGACTGGGAAGAACCAACCAAACACAGTTAGTTGACCCCAGTGATGGCGACACATTTGTTGATACCACGTACGATCTGCTCAACCGGGTTGCTACTGTCTCCAACCCTCACCGTGTGGCAAGCCTTCCGACTGACGGAATAACCACATACCAGTATGACGCTTTGAATCGGAAGATTAAGGAAATCCCGCCCGACGGCACCACTTCGTCCAACAATGTTGTCGCAAGTTATGGAGGACAAACTTCCGGCGTACTCGGCCTGACCACTACGGTAACTGATCAGGCGGGACGACAGCGCATGAGCGTTACTGACGCTCTAGGACGATTGGTGCAAGTCTGGGAGCCCGACCCATCGACCGGCAGCTTGACTAAAGAAACTCTTTACCAGTATGACGTGCTGGATAATCTTCTGCGGGTAGACCAGAAGGGCGGCACCGCCGATACCACTCAGTGGCGTACTCGTACTTCTACGTACGATTCGCTCTCTCGTCTGCTGACAACCTTCAACCCGGAGTCAGGCACTACGACATGGACTTTTGACAGCGATTCCAATGCCGTGACCAAAAAAGATTTCCGCAACGTCACCATCACTTACAACTACGATCAACTCCACCGGGTTACGAATGTCGGCTCAACCCATGCCAAGACATATTCGAACGGTGACCCGGCGGTGGACTACTACTTCGACCAGACCAGCTACAACGGGCTGACCATCACAGAGGGCGTAAACCAGCGCACCGGGATGAGTGACACCACGGGTCAAGCGGCATGGACATTTGACACAGAGGGACGAGCGCTCAGCGAGAAGAAGACTGTCAATATCAGCGGCCTCACGCCGTCGGCAGTCACCAAGACCTTGACCTACGCCTACAACAAGGATGGTTCCATGGCCACGCTGACCTACCCCAGCGGCCATGTCATCAACTACGGCTACAACACCGCTGGCCATTCTACTTCAGCGATTGATCCTTCGGGGCCTGTGAACTACGTTACTGCTGCTACCTACGCGCCGCATGGCGCTGTGGGAGGCTACACCAACGGGCAGGCCGGATCATTCACCGGCATCTTTACCACCAATGCCTGGAACAACCGCTTCCAGCCATCAACATTTACTGCTTCCACGCAAGGTGCTGGCGCTCATACCGTAATGTCGCTCAGTTTTAGCTTCAATCAGGGTACGGTCGGGTCTCCCATCAACAACGGCCTGCTGGTCAAGATCAACAATGGAGTGAACACCGGTCGCAACGTCAACTACAAGTACGACCAACTAAATCGCATCGTGGCGGGCTGGCACGACGCCACCGATTGGGGGACGCAGTACAACGTGGACATCTGGGGCAACTTGACCCAGAAGGCCAACTGCGACAACGTAGTCTGTCCTACGCGCACTACGGCTGATTCCTTTTCTAACGCTGTCGATGGCAATAACCGCTTCATTGGCTACTCCTACGATGCCAGCGGCAATCTGCTGAACGACCAGCTTGGTCACACCTTCAGTTATGACGGGGAGAATCGTCCCTACTCAGCAGGTGGTGTGACCTACTACTACGACGGCGAGGGCGAGCGTGTGGCCAAGTCGAACGGCAAGTTGTACCTGTTCGGGACGAACTCAGCCCCGGTAGTGGAGACCGATACCAGCGGCAACCTGACCGCCGAGTACATCTTCTTCAACGGCAAGCGGGTGGCCATGCGCAAGGCGGATAGCTCGGTGCACTACTACTTCGCCGACCAGATCGGCTCGGCCAACGTGGTGACCAACGCCACCGGAGCCATGCCACCCGAGCAGGACATTGAATACCATCCTTACGGCGAGGAACAAGAGTACGTTGCCGCCCCTTGGCAGCAGTACCGTTTCACCTCCAAAGAACGGGATGCCGAAAGCGGCAACGATCACTTCCCAGCTCGTGACTACTCTTCGAACATGGGCCGATGGGTGCGGCCTGACCCGCTGCCCTGGATCGATTGGCAGCATGGCAACGAGGAAGACCAGCAGAAGTTCGAAAACTTCCTCTCGAACCCGCAGAACCTCAACATGTACACCTACGTGGACAACAATCCCCTGAACAAGACCGATCCGACGGGTATGCAGGGCTGTCAGGCGGGAGACAAGAAGTTCACCACCTGCACGATCACCATCGTCTATGACCCCAAGACCTCCAAGGGTACTCTGACCGTAACAGGTCAGAACAAGGGTGATAAGGATCCAACCGTTCTGCTCACGAGCAGCGTCGTTGTGGGAGGCAATGGCCATGTGACTCCGACAGGAACTTTCACTGCGACCGTCTGGGAGAAGGACCACGTCTCGACGAAGTACGGTTCGGCTGCTAACACTCCGTACAGCAAGACCAAATTGGGTGGCAATGCCTTCGGCCCGTACCAGTTGCACATGAAAGAACTGGACAGCCAGGGAATCACAATCCACGGAACAATGGGACCGAACTGGTGGCCCAATACTTGGGGGAATAGTATTTTTCTCAGTCCGTCCTCTCACGGTTGCGTCAGAATGTGCAATGCAGACGACAACAAGCTCCACGACATAATGCCTAGTCCGCGCGGCAACAAGGTCATCATCAGCGCTCAGCCGGAGGACTAAAGGGATGTATCCTCGACGTTGGATCATCGTGTTTTTTTCGGCGGTGCAGTTGCTGGGAATAGGCTGCTCTTGGCTATGGGAGCATCCTCCATCTGCGGCTAGCTCTCTGTTGTGGGGGACGGGGCTGTTCGCGCTGTTCCCCGGCAATCTTTTGAGTGCATGGATCGTCGAGAAGCTGTTCTGGCAAAGCCGCCTGTCGCTGATGAGCATGGGCATAATCTCAACGGTGCTCTTGCTCGTGATAAATGCGACCATCTGGCTAGTAGTAGTGAAGGCTGTACAGGTGATACATGCCCGTCTCTCCACGCGCTCCGGTGTCCCCACACCGCCATCTCCGAAGCCGACTCGCTCATAGCGGAAGGCTGGTTCTGTTCGTTGGTCTGCTGGAGTTAGCTGGGTGCTCATCGGCACGTTCCAGTGGAACGACTCCGAGCGAGCAAAAGGCCGACCGAATCGTGATCGTGAAGAGCACGCGCACGATGACGCTGATGGGCGACGGCAAGGTTCTGAAAACGTACAAGGTGGCGCTGAGCCGTGAACCTGTAGGAGCGAAGGAGCGGACGGGAGACCATAAAGTGCCCGAGGGCGAGTACGTGGTTGACTCGAAGAATCCACACAGTCGGTTTCATCTTGCCCTTCACATCTCCTACCCGAATGCCGCTGACCGGGAGCGAGCGCGCAAGCTAGGTGTCAAACCTGGGGGCAATATCGAAATCCACGGCCTCGACAGCAAGTACGCCTGGGTTGGCAGTCTGCAACGCCAAGTGGACTGGACGGACGGTTGTGTCGCCGTGACCAACTCGGAGATCGAGGAAATCTGGCCGCTGGTCCGGGTTGGGACAACCGTTGAGATACGTCCCTAAATGTGAAGTTTCAATAGATTGTTGTCCATTCGGTCGAGAACTGGGAAGCTGAGGTTGCGAACAACAGCGTTCCCAGGAGGCCGAATGGTGTCCCTCGCCATTATTCAAAACGCACCGGCAACGGTGCGTGTTCAACAAAGGTCAACGCTCAAGAATCCTCGAGGTTGACGGCAGGATTGTGACTCATTCAGTCAACACTCGAAACGCAATCGCAACCTCCGTGTTTGCGTATCGCAGCTGGCCACGTACGGCGATTTCGAGACACCGACTTCAGGCAGCTCGGTCGTAGCGGTGGTGCAACCCACCCAAGCGTCGCCGAGAGATCACCTGACCGCTCCCGACAGATCGGCCCCGAGTCCCCGGTGTTCCTTTACCCAGCCCGAGATGGGTGCGGTCGTCATGGTAATAAGAGACGTACTGAGAGAGGAGTCGCTTCAAATGTCGCTCGTTCAGCGGAATGACCTGGTCGAGCAGCTCGCGGCGGCAGCTTCCCACCCAGCGCTCCGCGACTCCATTTTGCCAGGGGCTCTGGATGGAGGTTTGCACGCACCCAACCTTCATGGATCGGCCAACTTCACGGTCGTATCCGATACTTACATGACCGCTGTCGTGCCCGCGACGGGAACAACCGGGTATGTCACGGTGACCACTCCATCAGGCACTCTGACCAGCGGCAAAACCTTCAAAGTCATTCCGGTGATTAAGAGCTTCACGCCAACGAAATGGGCCGGTCGGCACGCAGGTCACGATCACAGGATCGGGTTTCATTGGTGCAACGAAGGTCACTTTCGGAGGGGTCAAGGCGACCAGCTACACGGTAGATTCTGGAACGAAGATCACCGCCACAGTACCAGCAGGAGCCAAGACCGGAAAGATTGCGGCCACCACGCCGGGAGGGACTGCCACGAGTGCCACAGGTTTCACCGTAACACCGTGAGACGCGCTCCTTCGCTTTCGAGTAGGCGCGCATGAAACGCTCTAGCAACGAACTCACTCCATAGTGAAGGGATGCAAGAGACGAACGCTGCCACACAACAGAACAAAAGAGTGGTTGTGTTGAGATGCCGTTTGTGCACCGTCACCGCTGCGCGGCGATTCTTTTCTAATTGCCTCCTACTTTTCAACGCCTACCTCGGTTCTTACTCGCACGGGTTTGAACCAATGATCGTAGTGAACTCCCGGTTGCTTCAATCGAGAGCGCGAATCTCTAGGGTGCCTGTATTCACGAGATACCCGGAAATCATGCATCACTGAAACCCGTGTCATGGCACGCCTCGGAACGAGAAGGCTGGACTCTGTCGTGATCAGCCCAGGTCCGCGCGCGGATTCCACCCGAAGTTACGATCCTACCGGGACCGCCCGCTAAATAACCTACCCACGAGCTGAAAAGCAAGCCAAGTCGGGATCGCAAGAAGCAACAGGGTCTCAAAGCCAAGCCAAATGCCGTATGCGGTCTTGTTGGGGACGGCTGCGAACTTCCGCCACGATTGATATAGATAAGCCGGCAACACGATCGCAGTATAAAGTGCGAACGCAACCATTATGGTGACGACGCTCCAATAGATCGCGGGCTGTGGTGGGATGTGAGAGTCTAAGGGAGGGAGAACCACGGCCGAGAACACTAGAAGACCTGCCCACCCTAAGCAGAGAAAGAGTAGATGCTTTCCGATGTTCACCTTGTGCACTTGGAATGGCATCGTTCCTCCGACCTGAGACGAACCAGTCGAATTGCAAGACATAACGTGACGCGTAACCGTGGTGGCGTTATGGTTTCATTGTTGGATTTTACACTGCGCGACGATCTTCTCGGCCATGCGATTTGCTTGGCTGTCCAAAGGGCCCTCACCATCGGAGGTAAAAAGCGCCCAAATCTTGTTGAATCCGATGGCCATGGAACCAAGAGGATTACCGTACGCCTGTGTTTTGTGTATCCACTCGTGCACCAATGTTACCGGATCCACGTCGCCAGCAATTTGGATGGTGGGAGTTTGGAGTCCAAATAGCGCACCGAGAGGAGTGGTAGTATTCCCGGCTGCGTCGGAGGGCATTTTGGGGTCGTTGATGTGTATATGGCCGCTCGCCTGCATTTGGGCTAAGTCATTACCCGCTGGGGATCCACACTTCTGCAACTGTTGGATGATCTTGGCTAGCTGCTGTTGGCTCTGGCTGCCAGCTCCGCCACCCCCCGCACCGCCCGCACCTGGTAGCTGTCCCGGATTGGGGTCGCAAGATGCTATGCAGCCCGGATCCGGCCCGGGTGCTGGACCGCCGTTTACGCAAGTGGCTGGCCAGCAAGGATCAGGTTGGCAATTGCCATTTTCATCAGGCGCGCTGCCATCATCACATAGTCCCAAGGGGTCAATGAGTGCCAATGGGTTGTTCACAACATAAGCATACCGGTTCCAGCTCTGCGGATTCGAGGGGTTTACCGCTGCCAGCCCAGCTGGGTCGGGCGAAAGCCACCGTCCCTGAATAGGGCTATGTCCCCGCAAGAGAAAATCGTGAAGCGGAGTGGTTCCGGAGACCGTGTCCTGGTTCTGGCCCGTGAACGACCGGTCGGAGGTGCCCGCCTCGGCGTAGTTTTCTCCGTAGGGAGCATATGCGCCATCGTAGTACATTTGGCGCGTTGAAGGCGTAGAAGAAAACCGCGAGCTTCCCAACCAATCCGTATGCCGGTAGTAGGATATCCCTGACGCAGTGTAGACGGCCTGCGCTCCAGCGGGCAGCTGCACGAACGCCTTCTGAATGGTCTGCCCGTTCATGAGGGCCAACTTGGAGCCGCGAGGTGCGTAGACAATCTGCGTGTAGGTTGTGCCTCGCGCCTGCTCGATCATGCGTCCCAAGGCGTCAAACGTGAGCTTCACTGTTGTGCTATCCACGCTCAACATCTTGCCTTCGGCATCCCAGGCATAGGTGCGGAGCGTGTCGTTGATGAGATTGCCATTATTGTCATAGCTCGGCTGCAAGGAACCGATCGTCGTGATCTGGTTGGTCGTCGGCGAATAGCTGGCCTGGAACGATGTGCCCACGGTTGCGCTCTTGCTGATGTTGCCAAAGGGATCAAACCCGAATGTCTGGTTCCAGATTGAACCGCAATCGGCGCTGCTGATTCTGGTCAGATCATCGTACGTGTAATTGCAGGTCTGAGTGTTGGCAGCGTTGAACTGATCCGTGATTGCCAGTGTTTTCACGGTACTGTTGGCGTTCCATGTCAGATTGCCGGTCACAAGCTTAGCCGGGGAGCCAACCGTAAATTTGTATTGCGTTAGGCGGAAAGAGTTGGGGTCAAAGGTGAGCGAGTCACTGTCTCCCGAACCAAAGGTCACTCCCGTGGGCTCGCTGGCAACGTTGTAAGCCGTCGCTGAAACCGGATTTTGGCCAGTGGCGGCCAGTACCGTAGACGTGCGGCCCTCCGGATCTGCACCGTAAGTGATCTGAGGCAAGCCGGGAAGGCCACTCATGATATTGAGCGCACCGTTGGCCCAATATTGCGAGGTTACATGATAGTACCCCCCGGAGTGCGGAGTAGATTCGTACACATCTTTGACCTCTCCGCGCACGGAATAGCCGAAACCAAGGTCAGTGATCTTCGCACTACAGCTTCCCGTACAGGTATATGCCTCGGCCAAATGCCCCTTGGCGTTTGACATGGTTGCTCCGCTTACCGTTGCCGTATCGTACACAAAATATTTGTTATCCGTTGGAACCGAGTTCGTTGCAGGATAGGTTGTGCTAGTAAGACGGTGAATGGAGTCATACAGGTAACATGCCACGTTGCCAGCAGCGTCCACACGTTTGACCAAGTTTCCCGGAGAACTAACCGTCCCGCAGGCTGCGTCGGATGTCAGACTGTCGTAGAAGTACGTGGACGTTCTGTTGCCCGTCTCGGGATTCGTCTCAGAAGTGTTGCGCCCAATCTGGTCGTAGACGTAGGAACGGGTTTGCTGGCTTCCTCCAGGGGCCTGAGCATTTTGCGTGACGCCCAGAAGACGGCCTGCAGCATCATAGCTGTACTTGGTCCAGTATCCGGTCTGCGAGGAAGATTGACTGCAGGTTCCGTTCCCACTTGCCGCGGTCAATTCGCACACCGAAGTCAAACGCCCGAAACCGTCGTATTCGAATTGTTTTTTTCTCGGACTCTGTCCTACCGGATTTTCGTAAACAGTCTGGAGCACATCATTCTTCGTATAGCTGTAAGCGGTTGAACCTCCGCCGGAATCGCTCACCTGAGTTACCCTGCCCAAGGCATCGTAACTGAGCGTCGTACCTGGAGCCCCGGAGCTCGTGGCCCCAGCTGCCGAACTGAATGGAAGCGTTGTTTTCGAAACACGTCCCGCGACGTCGTAATCCGTTTCCAGAGTATCGTAGTTTGTTGCATTTGGCCCTTGCAGGATCTGGTTGAGAATGGGGCGTCCGAGCCCGTCGATCGTAGACCGCACATCGGCAACGGACAAGTTCGCGTTAAACAGCAGTGAGCTCTCGGCAACCGTCTGAGTAAATGTAACCGGTTGGCTCGGATATGTGATGTTCGTTATGGCATTTGCCTGGTCACTGATGCTCGATGGGCGCCATAAATACTGGTCGGTATACGCCGCACTGACCGGATTGCCATTCTCATCGGTGGCCGAGGTCTGGACACCGCCAGTACAGTTCCAAGTCATTGACACAGAGAAATTTAACGGGCGGTTGATTTGGGTCGGGAAGGAATTTCCGCAAGAGCCCGTGCCGTAGACATAGTTTGTGGACGCGCCCGGAGCCGCTCTCGAAAAGCCCGACTCAGTGGAACTTTTTGGGGTTCCCGTGTCGTAGTAAGTGAACTGACGCCAAAGCGTCCAGTTTATATTTGGCATTGATGCCATCGAGGTTAGGTTGCCGCGTGCTCCCGGCGCTGCGACGTGCTGAGGTGTTCCAGTAGTTGGCGTGGTGCTCACCTCATCGTAAAAATAGCTCACCAATCCCTTGCTGGCCCCAGCGGCATCCGTCACATTGACGGTCGATGGGCGATCGACCGGGCCATTCGTCAGCGTCGCATAACTTATCAGTGTTTTGCCGAGAAGCGAGCCGACCGCGGCATTTCCGAAGTCATATGTATCGACTTCGGTTACCAGCCCAAAACCGTTGTAGGTGGTATTTGTCTCCTTGATCGATCCATTTGCATCGGGGTAGTACGTGAACACAGTTTTCCTTGAAATCCCTGATGAAACCGCCGTCGTGGGACAATTGGCGGGTGTGGCCACACTCATGCCGTTATAGCAGGTGATTACCGTCCGCAGGAGTGTGCCCGTCGCGAGCCCCTGGTAACTGAGTCGTTGCGTTTCGTAGAAGTTCGACGTGGGATTAGTTGTCGCACTGTCCTTCTGAAAATCGATGACCGTCTGATTCCCGGCAGGATTTCCTGGGTCTGGTGCGGTGATTGTAGTTTTCCAATGTGCGCCTGCAACCTGCGACCGAACATATTTCCAGTCTCCGCCCGGACTGACGTCGCGGACTAACGTTGAAGGAGTTCCATCCGCACAGTTGATGCCATTCGTCCCGTCCGTCGAGTACGTGTACGTAATGCTGCCGCCTGTGGGCAAGGTCACAGACTTAAGGCGCCCCGTCACATCTCCTGTGAACCCGTACGTTGGCTCGTACTGGAAGCTGTACTTGCTCCCGTCTGCCAGCTGGATCGTATCTACCAGCGAAACGCTTGTGGGTCCATACTCCGAGATGCCGCTACAGCCGAAATTAGTCTTGACGGTGTATGGCTTAAAGCTCATCACAACAGACGCCGGCGTCCCAGCTGGACTCGTGTATGTGTAGTTGACTGGATTCGGAGCGGTGCCAGACAGCGTCAATACCGTGGTCCCGAGGGTGTCGGTAAAAGACGTGCCGTTGAAAGAGATCTGGTTGCCATTAGCGTCAGTATGACTTCCCGTGGCCGACGTTGAGTTGATGGGAGGAGAGAGCTTCCCACCTTGGCGTGGCCACATTGTGGCAGTGGCAGATGAAGCACCCTGCGTTGTGCTCATATTGATGGTGTACCCCGACCCATCTGTCGTTGTACCAACAGCGCTTTGTGGTCCGCAGGCATCATTCCAAACCTGAAGATTTCCGAATGAGTGCGCGTTACCGAGCGGGTCGTGGTACACCCAATTGGTAAAAAATGTCGCATAGGTACCATCTGCATAGCAGGGAATGCCGGTAAAGGTCGTATAGGTCAGGTATCCCTCCCAGCTTTCGGTAACGCCTTTCCATCCCCAGTTTGTTGCGTATTGCCAGCTCTGTGACGCGCCTGACGTGACGGGAGACCACACTGAACTGTCGTATCCGAAGTTGTAAACAAAATCCGTGCCGCGTCCCGGCTTGTGAATCACCGGAACTGCAAGATGCACGTTGAGATTACCGAGATTGATGACGTCGAAGGGTCCACCACCGAAGCTGCCGAAAGCTGGCGTACCCGTGGCTGGCCCTTGTTGTGCAAGCACAGTTCCTGCGAGAACAAGGAATGCCAACGCACGTGGGAGCAATGATTCTGATTTCAGCGGCATTTGCTTGTCCCCCTTCACGGAAGAACAAAATCGTTCTGTGTTAAACCGGAATTGATGCTGACACTATTGACTGTCAGATCCAGAACGAGCCCATTGTTCACAAACTTCTGAACGTGGAATGGAACGACAACTCCCGTAACACTTCGATAGTCGGCGAATCGAATGTCGACTGAGATATTCGTGTTGGAGTCGTCGTCTGGATGGACACTGAAATCTATGGCAATCGGTAGGAGAGACTTAGCGTCGAGGTAGAAGTCGGTCGTGCTCCATTGACGAAAAAGGCCCAATTCGGCAGAACCCGGCTTTCCCCAGAGACGTGCTGTCTGGAGATGGTAGACGGTCGCATCGTTTTTCGTTTCCTGGCCTACATATGTGTACAAGAAGCTTGGATCGTTGACTCCCGCCAGCGAAGAAAGGGCCGGAAAAAACCAAGCGGCATCCGTCCAACAGTTGTGTACAGCGGCACGATGAGAAATCCCATCCGTGCCAATCCATCCTCCGGCTGGCAATCCGGTGTTGTTCCGAATCTCGCTCTTCTGCGCACCACCGAGCGTGAGGTCGAGACGACTGTCTCCTCCCGCTAGGGCTTTCAGCTTTGCGCTCCCGGACTGGTTGTCACCCCCAGTTGTCCAAGTGACGCTACCGGCTAGAGTGACGTCGTTCACTGCAACGCCCTGGGTGAGGGTGGCTATCGCCTGCGTTGCCAAGGCAACAGCTTGCGGATCGTTCACCTGTTGCTTTTGGGAGAACGCGATAGCGGAGCTGACAAGAACAACGAGGAACAGCAGAAGAGAAGCGCGGAAAATGCGTATCTGCATCGAATCTTCCCCTTCTTAAAGGCCACACTACAAACGTTATTCAAACGACCGCACACCAGCAGCGGGGGCTGGCTAGCGTCAAGTTGCGGGGAAGCGCAACACAGTGGCAGGTACAGCAAAGACTCGCGAATAGCTCACAGACTATGCACGGCTGATGTTTGATGTCAAGAAAATTCTGAGATTTCTGGTCAAGGAAAATGCCAGCACTCTCCAATTTGCGGATTTCGTGCGTTATGGCGGTTCTGCGATTCACCTGGTCGGACTCGTGGAACCTACGCTTAGGGCGGAGTACTCAGCCACCCGGGCCCCCGTTTTCGCGAAGTACGCCAGCCAGAACTGCCGCAGCTGCGTCCAGTAGTTCATTCGTCTCCCGGCATTGTCGGCTCCCAATACATGAACCTCTACCTCATTCAAATTCGCCATCAGGCCTAAGCGTTCCGTTTTGGCGACAGCCGCTCGGACCGCGATGTGGTTGGATGTTTCGAAGTTCAGATCTGCAGTGTTCTGGCGCATGTCGGAGAAGACGACAAGCACGTTTCTGCCACCTTCCGGCATCTGGCCAAACAGTTGCTCCGCGAGCACGAGCGCGCCCAAGATATCAGTGTGTCGGAAGTCAAATTCCAGATGCTCACGGCGCCGCTGCCAGGCCTGCAAGAGTTCCCGCCGGGCATTCGCCAGCCGCTCGTTGAAGTACCCTTTGTCGTCGGCGATGCTAGCCGATAGCAGAATATCTGGCTGATCAAAACTCTGGTACGTGATGCCGATGACCGTTACGTGCGACCCTGCCGGCATTCGGGCCAATAGCTGACCCACGGTCTGCATCCAAGCTTCGAAAGAAGCGCTGTCTGCCGCGAACGCCGAGAAGTCCCCTGGCGGCTTCTTGGATCAGATTGTCCAGGTCAACCCCGAGCTCTGTGGCAACATTTTCCAGGATCGCAAGTAGAACGGCTGCTGCGTCTTCGTAGGATTTCTGTGAGCCTCTTCCTCGCCCTGTGAGATGCATTTGTGCTGCTATGCGCTCCACACTCTCTTTGTCCCACGCCCTCAAATACCTATCGCGAAGGCGCGGCGCCGGCCCGTTGAGAATGAATCTTGCGATACGGCTCAAAGTCCTGCCAGATGCGCGTGACCACGCTTTGGTCCAGCACCCTTTCCAGCGGATGCTCGGGGTCTTTCTCCGAGAAGATCTGCAGCGTAACCTTGCCGCACTGCGGCGAGACGACATCGTGCGGGTACACATATCGAGCCATCGACGATTCATCGACCAGCACAGCGCCCCGGCTGAATCCCATTCCTGCAACCAGACGAGCGGGCCAGATAGGAGTCAACTCCTTATCGCCGCACAGTAATCGCAACTTTTCGACCGCCGTCTTGTAGCGCCGGATGATGGGCCCCCGGTTTCCTTGACCGGCGGCCATGTTCTCCCAGAACGGCATCTTGGTCTTGGGCACGGCCGCGACGACGAAGACCGGATCATACTTGTGTTCAGGTTCGGCCGGGGGGGACCCTCGGCCCTGGGAGTGTTTGTTGTATTCCTTCAGTCTCTGCTCATAATTTTCGTTCGCGGCCTCATAGAGCGCAACGGGCGTGAAGTACTCAACATAGAAGTCGCCGGCCTGGAGACTGTACACGTCCTTTTCCCAGTGACCACGTCCGGGAGCGTGCAGGCCCTCAAAGGGGAACTTGTCGACCGGCATAGTCGGGAGCAGTTGCGCTGAGGGCGGCGCGGTGACGGCAAGTTTCTGCTTGGCCTCAGCGAGCGCGCCGGCTGCGACAGCGATCGGACGAATACGCGACTTGTTCTCGAAAGTCTGCCCAACGCCGACCACATTGCCGCTGGAATTGAACAGCGGGCTGCCGTAAGAGCTCTTCACATCAGAGACAATCTCCTCCGCGTCCGCCTTGCTGATCACCCCAGTGATCAGTTTCTTGTTTTTCTGCCAGTCCGGATTTTCCACGGTAAACACACGCTCGCCTTCAATCAGGGCGCCGGGATCACTGGAAAGCTGGGAGGAAATAATTTCACCGGAGGCCGAAGGATTGATCCGCAGCACGGCGATATCATGCTCTTTGTCGCTGGCGGCGATCACCGCCGGAAGCCGGCGCCGGTCATCGATCTGTACTGCCAGCCACGTCGCCCGCTCCAGGGGCCGCTGCATCGTCAGCACCAAACCTGCGGGATCGACCACGAACGCGTCATAGGCGCCATGCTCGGTCCAGACGGTCACCACTGCGTCCTTCACACGTTTGTACTGGTACGCCAGTTCATCCACGCGTGCCTCGCGTCCGGCTGCAAGCGGAGCCGTCTGGGCGTTGTCATTGCTCAATTCCAGCGTGTTCACCGGCTTAACGAAATCGGCGTCGAACTCCCAGCGATAAGACTTGTCGAACAGCTCGACCGGCTTTTCGGTCACGATTTTGTATTTCCCGGCGGGAACGTCCACCTCGGCGACACCGTCCAGGGTGGTTTGCACGGTCATCGGCTGCGCTCCGGGAGCCGCCGGAACCAGCTTCACTACCAGGTGCGGTACCGGCTTGACGTTGAGATCGCGATCATACAGAGCGGCGCGCAGTTTCACTTTTACGTTCTGAGCGGCAGCGGCCGAGGCAAGCACAGACAGAAAGGCGATGATGCAAGCGCGTTTCACATGGTCCTTCCGGAAATGGATCAAGGACCTGATTCAAGAACGGCAACGATTTTACACCTATCCGTACCTGCCCCGAACATTCCGGGTGTATGGTCGGCTACTCGGAAGTTGCCCACAGGACGGGGTTCTAGGAAGTGTGCAAAGGGGCGATCAGTGCACCACAAGGCAACGGGATTCTTGGCGAGTGACGTAGAACGCCATGATCCTGTGACATTCAGGAACAGCACTCGATCTGGACCCCCAGTGGATTAGGAGTTTCACGGCCGCACGATGCCCGATGCAAGACATATCGGCGGACAGTTTCGGAAATGGCCGTCATTCGCCCAGAATCGATGCCAAGTGCGGAGAGCACTTCCTACAAGCCGACTTATCATTACTAATCTCGGTATGCTGGCATCAGATCACTTCCGGTTTGCCGACAATCCATCCAGAAGCGGGTCCCGATGCCGGTCGTCGTAGCTGAGCCACAGCCTGGTCTTGCGGCCGACCGCCCTCTTCGAGGTCAAAGGAAAGATTTCGGTTGACACTGCTCTCGGTCGTTTTATACTCATTCTTATTCGATAATTATGCGCCCTACCCATGAACAGTTCCGTGAGCTGGCCGCGAAGCACGGTTTGGCGGTCACGCACCAGCGTCAGGTGGTCTATGAGGCCGTCATCGCTTCCCACGGACACCATTCCCCAGAAAACATTTACGCCGCGGTCCGACGTCGCATTCCATCCGTTTCTCTCGCCACGGTCTACAACAATCTGCGGCTTTTCATCGAGTGTGGGTTGCTGCGAGAGGTCACTCCTCATGCGTCCACGTTGCGCGTGGACGGCAATCTCAAACCTCATCACCACCTGGTCTGCTCCCGCTGCAAATCGGTGCAGGACATCGAAGGAGAGTTCATCGATTTCAAACGGCTATCCCGGCAACTGCCGGACGGCTTTGATCTGACGCAGCCGTTGATCGAGGTCTTTGGCCTCTGTCGCCGCTGCCGTGCAAAAACCTAGCCCGAAAAGAGATAAGTCTATGCCGTTCAGCATGAAGCTTTGGCAGATCCAAGGAAAGGACTTGCAGGAGATCAATCAGGAATCATTGAACGATGAACAGCGACTAGAGGATTGGGTTGTCAAAGACCCCAGCATCCTCGGAATCGACGTGCTGCTTATCGGGAGACAGGTCACCACAGCGAGCCGTGGGAGGATCGACCTACTGGCCATCGACGACGAGGCGAGCCTCGTTGTGCTGGAATTGAAGCGCGACAAGACACCGCGTGAGATCGTCGCGCAGGCTCTCGATTACGCATCCTGGGTGAAAGACCTTTCCTACGAACAAATCGAGACGATAGCCAAGAATTTTACTGGGAAGCCTCTGCCGCAAGCATTCAGGGACCACTACGGTTTTTCTATTCCGCAGACGGTGAATGCAAATCATTCAATGATTATTTTGGCTTCCGAGTTGGACGACTCATCCGAGCGTATCGTGGAGTATCTAGGGGAGCAATATGGAGTACCGATCAATGTGCTGTTCTTTACGTTTTTCAAAACGGCATCCGGCGAGTTTGTTGGGCGGGCTTGGCTCAAAGACCCTGAGGAAGTGCAGGAGCGTACACAAGCACGAAATGAAGCGCCGTGGTCGGGCTTTTACTTTGTCAACGTCGGAGAGGGTGAGCATCGCAACTGGGATGACTGCCGGCAGTATGGTTTTCTTTCTGCGGGTCAAGGCGAAAAACACGGCAACGCCATGAAGAAATTGAAGCCAGGCGACCTCGTTTTCGCGTACATGCATGAGGGACTTGGCTATGTCGGTTTTGGGACGGTTACACAACCGGCCACAATGGTGCGCGATTTCGCGCCGGATGGTTCCGACAAAAAGCTGCTTGATTTGCCGCTAAAGCAGCCTCGCATGAGCGACAACAAAGACGATCCGGCGTGCTCCGAATGGGTGGTCGGAATAAAGTGGGCAAAGACTTTCGACCGCGACGAGGCAAAGCGTTTTAAGGGCATCTTTGCCAATCAGAACATCGTTTGTCGATTGCGCGATGCGGCTACGGTTGATTTTCTGCGAAAGGAATTCGGTGTTGCGTCCTAGAACGCAATAGGTTAGCCCATCAGCAGATGGGAAGTCAGGATTGGTTCGTAGTTCGTGACAGTTTTCTTAGAGGAGAGCAATCATGTCAACCGAAGCAAAGTGCCCGTTCAAACCCAGCGCAGCTGGAGCCCACGCGAATGCGGACTGGTGGCCGAATCAACTGAACCTGAAGGTCCTTCACCAGCACTCTCCCCTGTCCGATCCTATGGACAAGGGGTTCAACTACGCGGAAGAATTCAAGAGCCTCGACCTGAATGCCGTGATCAAGGACCTGCATGCCTTGATGACGGACTCGCAGGATTGGTGGCCGGCCGACTTTGGCCACTATGGGCCACTTTTCATTCGTATGGCGTGGCACAGCGCGGGCACGTACCGCATCGGCGACGGCCGCGGCGGGGCCGGAGCCGGTCAGCAGCGCTTCGCGCCGCTCAATAGCTGGCCGGACAACGTGAACCTCGACAAGGCGCGCCGACTGCTGTGGCCGATCAAGCAGAAGTATGGGCGGAAAATCTCGTGGGCCGACCTCATGATTCTCGCAGGCAACGTCGCCCTCGAGTCGATGGGCTTTAAGACGTTCGGTTTTGGCGGCGGGCGCGAGGACGTCTGGGAGCCCGAAGAGGACATTTTCTGGGGGCCTGAGGGCAAGTGGCTGGCGGACGAGCGCTACAGCGGCGACCGTGATCTTCAGAATCCGCTCGCTGCCGTGCAAATGGGTCTGATCTATGTGAATCCGGAAGGGCCGAATGGAAAGCCGGATCCGGTTGCCGCGGCACGGGATATCCGAGAGACTTTCGCCCGCATGGCGATGAATGACGAGGAGACCGTTGCGCTCATTGCCGGCGGTCACACCTTCGGCAAAACCCACGGCGCTGGCGATGCGGCACTAAAGGGCCCAGAGCCGGAAGCCGCCAGCATCGAGGAGCAGGGCCTCGGCTGGAAGAGCAAATTTGGAACGGGCAAAGGGAATGACGCGATCGGCAGCGGCCTGGAAGTCATTTGGACCACGACACCTACGAAGTGGAGCAACAACTTCTTCGCGAACCTGTTCGGCTACGAATGGGAACTGACCAAGAGCCCGGCCGGTGCGCATCAGTGGAGACCGAAGAATGGCGCTGGCGCCGGTACGGTGCCGGATGCGCACGATCCGTCAAAGCGTCATGCGCCATCCATGCTGACCACTGACCTCGCCTTGCGGTTCGACCCTGCTTACGAAAAGATTTCACGGCGCTTCTACGAGCATCCGGATCAGTTCGCAGACGCGTTTGCGCGGGCGTGGTTCAAGCTGACGCACCGCGACATGGGGCCGATCTCGCGGTACCTTGGCCCGCTCGTTCCGAAGGAGCCTCAGCTGTGGCAAGACCCTGTTCCCGCCGTGGATCAAAAATTGATCGGGGAGCAGGACATTGCTGCTCTGAAGGCGAAGATCCTCGAATCCGGACTGTCGATCTCCCAACTGGTCACGACTGCCTGGGCATCGGCGGCGTCGTTCCGCGGCTCCGACAAGCGCGGTGGGGCGAACGGGGCGCGCATTCGCCTCGCGCCACAAAAGGATTGGGAAGTGAACCAGCCGACCGAACTGGCGAAGGTTCTGCGGACGCTGGAGGCGATCCAAAAGGATTTCAACAGCTCGAAGTCGGGCGGGAAGAAGGTCTCGCTTGCTGACCTGATCGTTCTGGGCGGCTGCGCAGCCGTCGAGGAAGCTGCGAAAAGGGCCGGGCACGAGGTGAAGATTGCTTTCTCGCCGGGACGCACGGATGCTTCGCAGGAGCAGACCGACGTGCACTCATTCGCCGTAATGGAGCCGATCGCTGACGGGTTCCGCAACTATCTCCGAAGCGGACAGCACCTGTTGGCTGAGGAGTTGCTGGTGGATCGGGCGCAGTTGCTGACACTGACTGCCCCCGAGATGACGGTTCTCGTCGGCGGCATGCGCGCCCTGAATGCGAACTTCGGGCAGCCCAAACACGGCGTCTTCACCAACTGGCCCGAGACGCTGACGAATGATTTCTTCGTCAACATGCTCGACATGAATACGAAGTGGCAGGCCTCCTCTACATCCGATGGCGTGTTTGAGGGGCGCGATCGGGCGACGGACAAAATCAAGTGGACCGGCACGCGCGTCGATCTCCTCTTCGGTTCGAACTCCCAGCTCCGAGCAATCGCAGAAGTCTATGCGTGTGACGACTCGAAGGAGGCGTTTGTGAAGGACTTCGCGGCTGCGTGGAACAAGGTAATGAACCTTGATCGCTACGACCTTGCCTGAGCTCGGCGAAAAAGAAAGCTTTCAACTTCTTGCTGTTGCTGTTGTTTGGATCGGCTAAACCGAAGTCGTCGCTTTTCCTGGTTCGCGGGGGCGCATCGCGCGCCCCCATGCCGCCTTTACCAATAGGCGCAACAGTTTCATGCGGACCGAGTTTGTCGCCGGGAGAGAGCGCCATCTGCGTGTCAGAGCTAAGTTTAGCCGATCAGATTTGGGATAGTCCTAGGTTACGGGCAAACCGGAAGTTATCGTTTCGTCAGTCGGGTTTGGTACCGAGAAACGCGCTTGCCGTCACTTGACTCCCGGATGGTCGGCTACCCGGAAGTTGGCTTGTGGGGTCATCCGCTTAACGGGCGGGCTGCATTGCAGGAAATTGACTGGCCTCGGCTAGAACAAAATGCTTATCCACCAAACACCATAATCTAGTGACGCTGTTCCAACGACAGCCCATTCAGAAGAAGGCGAAAAGAAAAGAGGGCCGCGTTAGTTGCTGCCCCTATATTGCTTGAGGAATCGCGATTGGGCCTACTTCCCGGCCATCTTGGCCGGCTGAAGAAGCTTGCCTTTCTTCAGGAACGCGATGATCGGTTTTCCACAGCGTTCGCAGAATGAGAACTCTGGAAAACCAATTCCAGCGACAACCGCTTCGTTGAGCTGTTTGATTTCCTTTTTGCAGTTGTCGCATTTCCTAACGAGCATAGGCCGGGAGTTTGTGACGATAATTCATGGATGGCGGATTGTTTCCAGTTTCTTGATCCGAACCGCGTGATCCTGCAACTGATCGTCGTGTCGGCGGAGTTGCTCTGCGCCGCTCACATCTTCCTCACGATGGTCCTCGGATTCCTTCAGAACCGCGTCGAGTTGAGTAATGACTTTATCGACTTTCCGCTCGACCCCATAGATTCGTCTGTTCTGGGTCGCGAAGCGTCGATCCAATCGCTTGTCTTGAGTTGCAAGGCGTGTGTCAACGGCCTCAAGAATCACCGCTGTTTGATCGGTGAGGAGTTGCTCGATATCTTTGGGGTGGTGCTTCTTGGACATGGGCACGGGGTGAACGAAACAGGAACGGCTACCTTCAGTATAGGCGACGGGGGAAAGCTGTCAAAGGAGGGTTGGGGATGAGTCCACACGTATCATCAAGGCGCCATGCCCCACGGACAACACCGACCGAAACCAGAAAGTAGCTGAGCTGGCCCGTTCTGCGGATGATGTGGGAACCTCTTGTCGCATCAACCAGCCTGCGCGACGCACGTCGCGACGCCGACTTTCGAAGAATATGCTCCGGTTTTTCCGCCACGCCGGCCGCAATATCTGTCCCCATGTCAACCAAACGATGAGTTTGGTGGACAAGCGCATTGATATATTTGAACACTGCTGTCCGGTTACCGAGTTGGAAGCTGGCTGCAACTCATTGGGACCAGATGATTTAACTGTTATCCCGACTCCCGCCGCACGATCAGGATGGATCGCTCCATCCTCAGTCACGATGCCGTGACATGCGGCGGGTCTCCCGAAGGAAATTCGACCGCCTTCGACGCGCAACCGCCGGATTTACCACCGGTGTGCTTGGTGGACGCGGGCTTCGCTGTCATTGGCCAGCTCGCCCCACACCGTAGGCCTCTTCATCCGGTTCTTGTTCATCGGCTCGCGCTTTTGATCCACGCTTCTTTCAGACCCCGCCTCGCGACGACGCCCTTGCGCTTCTCTAGCCCTTCACCTCCACCAGGTTGGACAGGGGACTTCCACCCCCAAGCTGTCGAACGTGTTCGGCACACCAAAAAAGGGGCCGAGGTCTTGGCCTCGGCCCACAAAGTTTGATTTAGCACGCTCAGGGTAAAGCAGCGGGCAAGGTAGTGGGATCAATTCCCTCGTGCTGGAGCAAGCCGTCAATCACATCGTTCAGCAGCTTGTTGAGGCTCTGGTGCTTCTTTAGGGCGATGTACTTAATAGCAAAGTCCTTTTCACGCGTAGTGTAAAGCGTCAATCTGACCAAGGCGTCGGCCTCTCGCTGCAAGCTGGAGGCGTTCACCTGTGAGTCTTGGTCCATGTCGATCTCCTTGGGGCACGTATGATCGCCAGCCCCACAGTTTCGATTGCTGGACGCAGCATACTCCCGTGTCGGTATATTGTCAATATCAATATAGCGTTATGGCACTATTGACAATATGGAGCTATTACGGTATCCTGTGTGCCTGGAGGTCAGATGCGAGACGATGGACAGGTTTTGACATATCACACCTATCTCCGGCTAGCGGAGCTTCTATCCTTGCAGGACCCGCTCACACCTTCGGACGCGGAATCGCTTTTCATTACGGTGCACCAGTGCATAGAACTCCTATGGAAAGAGGCACTTAAGCAACTCGATTGCGCAATTGAGGCGATGCAAACTAATCTCGTGGCCGACGCAACAGCGAAGATCTTGCGGGCGACTCGGATCATTAGCGCAAGTACTAGCGTGGCGACACTCTTAAATACGATGACGACTCTTGAGTTTGCTGAATTTCGGAAAGCGCTTGGCACGGCCAGCGGGTTGCAATCGAGTCAATTCCGTGAACTTGAAATCCAAGCCGGTCTCAGTGGCAGTTCCTTTCTGAGTTCTTACGCAACCCAATCGGTGGAATACATAGCAGTAAGAAATCGGCTTGACGGCACTACGCTTCGGGCAGAATTCTTCGGCTTATTAGAGCGGAATGGCGTCAACGAATTTGCGACAGCCTGTTCGAAGACTTCTCTCACAGACTCGAATCAGGAGCAAATTACCCAAGCTATAAATCGACTGTATCGTGATCCACAATTTCGAGATCTAGCAAACACTGCTGACGCGTTGTACTCTTATGATGAGGCTTTTGCGATGTTTCGTTGGGAGCATTTTCAGCTGGTGCAGCGCATAATCGGTAGTACGAATGGCACCGGTGGGACATCGCTCGAATATTTGCAACGTAAACTCCTCCGTCGTTTTTTCCCTGAACTTGTGACTTCTCGCACTGATATTTTCAGCTGATTGTTTCTGCCGCCGGAAAATAGAAAAGCTGGCCGCACCGGCCAGCTTTTTGTTTATTCGAAAACCCCAGGTCGGAGTGACAGTGTTGGTGACTGTGAACTTCACGAACAGTGTTCGCGGTCGAGTTGCTGAGCTGAGGATACCCTACACGTACTACGCCCACTGCGGTCCAGACGTCCGGAGAGGCTGCTGCAGATTATCTTGTCCGTGGATTATGGTGTTTCAGAGTTTCAGTCAGCGGCCCATCCGTCGGAACGCTTCTGATGCGGGAGATTCTTAGGTTCATAATGACTGAATGACTAGGGTCTGGTGCTAGACAATACATTTTGGCTAAAGGGTTGAAAGAACACCCTCAGCATCCGCAGATCGCAGAACCTTAGCTAGCCAACGAGCTTGCGCTGCGTTTCCAGTATCTCGTCGTACGTGACCAGGCGCACATACGGTTCACGAGATTGTGCCTTTTCAAATTCTTCCAGCTGCCCCTGCGACGGAAGTCTACCTATGATCACGGCCAATCGCGGATATCGCAGAGCGTGACCTAGCACTGACTTCACTGTTGCGGAATTGTCTGGATTTTGAAAGTAGTCCCCGTAATTCCTCAGTTGAGTGATGGCCTTTGCAACCGCGGTGGAGAAACCCCTATGTCTCGCAGGGCCTGAGAGCAGCGTCGCGCTCGGAAGTTTAAGGTCGAGCACTTCCCATTTTGTGTGCCGTTGCTCGGCGACGACAGGTTTGAGAACAAAGTCAGGAATCAGTAAGTTTCCGTGCATGTCAGCAAAACGAGGGTGCGGAATAGGTTTAGCAAGATTCGATCCGATCAGGAAATGAGGATGATCCTCAAAGAACTTTTGGAGCTCTTGTTCTGAGACATTGGGATTGTTTATCAGGGCCTCGAATTGTTCTACTTCGTAGCTAATTCCGTAGAGGTCGCGGTCAACCGTGAAGAGGCTATTCCTCCGCTCCCTCTTATCGCCGGGACCGTAGTAATAGTACCCTTCGATTCCGCGCTTGGGAGTGAGCGCAGGCCCTATGCGAAACCGTCCGTGATCATATGCCACGAGGAAGCCAAGATCTTCCAATTCGTTGAGCAGATGCTGTAGGTAGTTATGGAGGATCTGCCGTATTTCCTCGAATGCCTGCTCCTCGCGATCATCCAGGTGGATGATGTTTGCACTCAGATGCTTGATCGAATCTTCAAGAGTTTTTGGGACCGGATCGCGAAAAACGCTGTAGTAGAGGATTACGCATGGCAAGGCCTTCCACTTTCTGCCATCATTCATAGTGCAGTAGTCTGGTAGTGCTCTTATTTCTTCAAACAGTTTGCATGCCCATTCCCACGGAACGGAATCGAAATCCAAGAGACCCCGAGGTTGGGGGCCTCTTGCGTAATTCGTCAAGCAGATGATGCCATCCGCCGCGGAGGAGCTGCCAGCAGGTCCGGTGAGATGCTCAACAAGTCGTTCTATAGGAAAAAACTCACCGGCGACGTGCCGTCTCCCGAGGGCTTCCAGTAGGCCGTCATGATTGCGCGCTGCTGTAACAATGATATGCAGGCTCTTGCGTCCTCGAACGGGTGCTCAGAGATTGCCCGGAACTCCGTTGAAAGTTAGCGACTCTCGACGGTCATAGGTTACGCAACCTTCACGTCTTCGGCAACGCCCTTTTTAGAAACCGCGTGGGCCAGCGCCGTCAGCAGCGATG
>Ga0080064_1002215_pt1 | contig 34199 bp, 31 predicted proteins | sample Subgrocontami54m_FD_69260 | JGI IMG/M metagenome (GOLD analysis project Ga0080064, IMG submission 69260) | Subsurface groundwater microbial communities from S. Glens Falls, New York, USA - GMW46 contaminated, 5.4 m (SPADES assembly) (version 2) ...
AGAAAATCCCGCAACCGCCCCAGGTCGAGAACCGCGCCAGGCGCGTACGTGATGCGCACCACGGCGCTACTTCAGAAGCTTTCTCGCCCGGGGACGGGCCGCCTTGCCACCCCCGGCCAGCGCGAGCAGCCACTTGTGCACATCGGCGGCTTCCATCACCTGACCATAGCGGGCCACTTCCTGCCTCGCTGCCAGGGCCGACGCGACGAATGCGCCGCGGACTTCCTCGCGCGCGGCTTGAGCGGCGAGCGCATCGACCATAAACGCATGCGGCGACTTGCCGCTGGCCGCAGCGAGGTTGTTGATGCGCCTTTTCAGTTCTTCCGGCAATTTCAGCGTGACAGCAGGCATGGCGATATCCATCCGAGAGAAGGTACCACCATAGTATTACCTGCTGCGCCGGAGGTCAACGCGATGGTAAGAATGCGTGGGTTAAGACGCCGCGTGCGGGGCCTACAATGTCACTGGTGAAAACTCGGCAAGGGAGCGAAATGATGGAGATCGAACAGGCTGTTGCCCGGCACTACGCCCACGGCTCCCTCGAGGAGGCGATATTGCACGCGCTCGTGGCGGCGGGCAAAGATCTGAACCGCCTTACGCCGAAGGATCTCGCCCCGGTCGATGAATTTCACGTCGGCGGCAGGGCGGCGACGGTCGCGTTCGCCGAGCAATTCGGTCCGCGCCCGGGGATGCGCTTGCTCGACATTGGCTGCGGGCTCGGCGGTGCGGCCCGCTACTTCGCCCACGAACATGGCTGCCAGGTCACTGGAATCGATCTGTCCGGCGAGTACGTAGCTGTGGCCAATGCGCTGGCAGCGCGGGTTGGTCTGGGCGAACGCGTGTCTTGCCAGCAGGGCAGCGTGCTCGCCCTGCCGTTCGCGGCGGGAAGCTTCGACGGGGCTTACATGTTGCACGTCGGCATGAATATCGAAGACAAAGCGCGGTTGTTCAGCGAGGTGCGACGGGTGTTGACGCCATCCGGCGTATTCGGCATCTACGATGTGATGCGCCTCGCCGCGGGCGACCTGCACTATCCGGTGCCCTGGACCGGCAGTGCCGAAGTGAGCTTTGTCGCCGATGCTGAAAGCTATCGGCGCCTGCTCGTCGCCGCAGGCTTCAAAGTGATGAAACAACGCAGCCGCCGCGATTTCGCGCTCGAAGTCTTCGCCCAGATGCGGGCACGGGGCGCAGCCGGCGCGCCGGCGCCGCTAGGCTTGCATATCGTGATGGGGGCGAGCGCGGGGCAGAAGGTGAAGAACATGATGGGCGATATCACCGCCGGCCTGATTGCGCCGATCGAATTGATCTGCAACAGCGCCAATTAGCTCAGGTAGCGGGAATTCTCGACAGCGTCAGTATCGCTTCCAGCCCGCCCCCGGGACGGTTGCGCAAAACGAGGTCGCCGCCGTGCGCGCGCGCGACATTGCGCGCGATGCCCAGGCCGAGCCCGGTTCCGCCGGTGTCGCGGTTGCGCGAAGCCTCGCCCCGGAAAAACGGCTCGAACGCCTGTTCCAGCTCCTGCTCCGGGATGCCGGGCCCGTCGTCGAGTATGCGGATGGTCAGCCGGTCCGCGGCATCTTCCACCTTGACCGTGGCGCGGCCGCCGTAGCGGATCGCGTTGTCGATGAGATTGGTGAGGCAGCGCCGCAGGGCGAGCGGCCTGCCCGGGTACGGCTGCGCAACCTTGCCTTCGATTTCGACCCTGCCACCGGTGTCCTGATAATCGGTTTGCAGGCTCTCGAGCAGCGCCATCGCGTCCAGGCGCTGCACCGCTTCCTCGGTGCCCGCGTCGCGCATGAAATCCAGCGTCTGCGTGACCATCGCCTCCATCTCTTGCAGGTCCTTCGCGAACTTCGCCCGCAGCGCCTCGTCCTCGAGCATTTCCGCGCGCAGGCGCAGCCGCGTGATCGGCGTTTTCAGGTCGTGCGACATCGCGGTGAAAATGCGCGTGCGATCCGCGATGAAGCGCGCCAGGCGCTGCTGCATGATGTTGAACGCCTTTGCGGCGCGCTGCGTCTCGATCGGCCCCGTTTCGGGCAGAGGCGGGCGATTGATGTCCTCGCCCAGTTTTTCCGCGGCGGTCGCCAGCGCCGAAAGCGGGCCCGTCACCCAGCGCACGGCGACCAGCGACAGCGCGATCACGGTGCCAAGCAATATCAGCAACGTCAGCGCGAGCCGCAGCGGCATGCCGGTGGCCTGGGGCGAAAGATGGGAATCGAACGTCACCCAAGTGCCGTCACGTAGCGCGATCTGCACCGTGAAAAACGCGCCTCCCGGAGAGAAACCCGGGCCCATGCCGTGCCCCCAGCCCCGTCCCTGCATCATGGGCATCTCCGGCGGCCCGCCACGAGGTCCCGGGCGGAAGCCCTCCGGCGCACCCTCGAGCCTGAGCACATTCACTTCCGTATCGTCGCCCAAGGCGTAGCGCAAGACGGTGGTGAACATCGCATGCTGGAAGTCAGTCTCCGCCGACGCCTTGGCCGGTGCCATCCGGGGCCGATCGAGCGACACCGACAGCGGCGGCGCATTGAACACCGCGACGACCCTGCGCCGCTCCGCAGCGGGGAGCGAATCGAGCAGTTTGACGATATCCGAGATTTGTTGCGCCAGCCGCATGCCGCCTGCCCGGTAGAGCAACTGGTCGCGTTCGGCCAGGTTGATATACGCGGTGGCGAGCTGCGCGAGTATCAACCCGCCGAGCAGAATCAGAACCAGTCTTCCGAAAAGACTGCGCGGCGCGAGGCGCACTATCGCTCCACCTCGACCGGCACGGTGAGCACGTAGCCCTCGCCGCGCACCGTCTTGATGATCTGCGGATCGGCCGGATCGTCGCCGAGGCGATGCCGCAGCCGGCTGACCTGGATGTCGATGCTGCGGTCGAGCGGGTCGGCCTCGCGGCCCTTGGACAGCAGCATCAGCTGGTCGCGCGTGAGCACATGGCTGGGGTGGCTCAAAAAAATCCGCAGCAGCTGGTATTCGTTGCCGCTCAACGACGTCACCACGCCCCCGGGCGACACCAGGTGCCGCGCCACCGCGTCCAGGCGCCAGCCGGCGAACGCAATCCCGCGTGCGTCGTCGGCGCGCAGGTTGCGCGGCAGGCTGCGGGTGCGCCGCAGCACGCTCCTGATGCGCGCCAGCAGCTCGCGCGGGCTGAACGGTTTGGCAAGGTAGTCGTCCGCGCCCATCTCGAGCCCGACGATGCGGTCGGTCTCTTCTCCGCGGGCGGTGAGCATGATCACCGGCGTATCGGACTCGGCGCGCAGCTTGCGGCACAGCGTCAGGCCGTCGTCGCCCGGCAACATCAGATCGAGCACGATCAGATCCACCTTGCCGCGCGCAAGGGCCGCCCACATCCCCTTGCCGTCGGCGACGACGCCCGCCTGGTAACCGTTCTTGCGCAGGTACTCCCCGAGCAGGCTGCGGATCTCGGCGTCGTCGTCGACGATCAGAATGTGGTCCGGGGTGTCCATGTCAGCATTTATAACCGTCGGCCTGCGCACTGTGGAAAGAATTTGTAGCGTAGTGTATCAAGCCCGGTTTTTCGATGCGGCGGCGTACAAAACTGGAACGAGCGGCTTACATCCGCGTGGTGCAATGGGAACCGATGCGGCAAGGAACTCCGGTGCAAGTCATCGGCCGCTGCAGAGCAAACAATATCATCGAATGGAGATCTATCATGAAACGAGTAACGAAAATTGCAATTGGCGCAGTCACCGTGCTAACCCTCGGATTGACAACGGTGGCGGTCACTGCACACGCTCACGGCTATGGGCCGGGGATGGGCATGGGGCAGGGTCCTGGCTATGGTTCTGGATACGGTCCTGGCGCCGGTATGGGGCCGGGGATGGGCCCCACGGGTCGAGGAGCCATGGGCCACGGGCCAATGGGGCAGGGCATGGGGCCGCAGGCCTGGGGCAATCCGGCCGCGGCCGCCGAGTCGCGTCTGTCGAACCTGAAGTCGGAGTTGAAAATCACCGGCGCGCAGGAATCCGCGTGGAAAGTGTTCGCCGACCAGGCGAAGCAGCAGGCCGAAGCGATGCAGGCATTGATGACCAGCGCGCAGAGCAGCGCGCAGGCGACTGCACCCGAACGCCTCGAGCTGCGCAATCAGATCATGAAGCAGCGGCAGGAGCAGATGGAAAAAGCGACCACTGCCTTCAAGGATCTTTACGCCGCTCTGAGCCCGGAACAGAAGGCGCTCGCCGACCAGCGCTTTGGCATGATGGGCGGCAGGGGTATGGCGTTTAATAGGCTGGGCAAGTAAGCTTCGTAACTCACGGGGCGGGGTAACCCGCCCTGCGGCCGTTTCAGCCGCAGATGCCATCCGCCGAGCAAACTCTTGATGATTGCGGCGTTAATCCTTGTCAGCCTCGTGGCGATCTCTTGCCCGCGCAGCATGGAACACGACGATGATAAGCGAACCGAGTCGTCGCAAGAGTTCGCTCCCATGCCCAAGGAACTTCAGGCTGCGACTCGGATCCAGTGCATTCTTCCGGCAGGTCCTGAATATCACGAGTGCATATACGCGGTGATTATGCATCGGCCCACGTGGTAGCCAATTTGGCGTCGGACCCGCGCAACGCATTGATCCGGTTAACGTCTTGCGGCGTCCTGCAGGATCATATCAGCCCCTTTTTCTGCGATCATGATCGTTGGCGCATTGGTGTTTCCGGAAACGATCGTCGGCATGATCGAGGCATCGACCACGCGCAGACCCTGTACTCCATGAACCCGCAAGCGCTCATCGACGACCGCTAAGGCATCGTTTCCCATCCGGCATGTGCCAACGGGATGGTAGCTGATTCGACCACGGCGGCGAAGATAATCCAGCAAATCAGCATCAGTCACGCATGACGTGCCGGGTTCGTGTTCGCGCGCGATGTAGCGGCGCATCGCGGGAGTATCCATGATGCGACGTACCGCCTTCAATCCGGCCAATAGGACCTCGCGATCCTTCGGGGTGGAGAGGTAGTTGGGCCTGATAGCGGGCGCGTGCAACGGATCGGCACTCTGAATCAGAACGGTTCCCCTGCTCTCGGGCCGCAACAGCGTGACGACCAGTGAAAAACCGGAAAAGCGATGAAGGTTGTCGCCGGCGTTGTCGGAGCTGAACAGCGAAAGGCCCGCCTGTATATCGGGCGTTGGCAGGGCCGGGTCGGTGCGCAGAAAGCCTGCCGCATAGAAAGACCCCATCGTCAGAAAACCCTTGCGCAGAAAGAGGTAGCGTAATGAGGCAACAACGCCTCTTCCGAAGTTGCCGACCACGTCGTTGAGCGTGAAAGCTTCGGTGCTCTGGTACACCGGGCGACCATTGTAATGCTCCTGAAGATTGGCGCCGACGTCCGGCATGTCGGCGATCACGCCGATGCCGAAATCCCGCAGCAACGAAGCCGGGCCCAATCCGGAAAGCTGCAAAAGCTGCGGAGAATTGAAAGCGCCGCCCGCCAGAATGACTTCGCAGCGGGCGTTTACGGAGCGCGTCTGGCCCCGGTGAATATACTCGACGCCGATGGCGCTTTTGCCCGAGAACAGGATGCGCGTCGCGTGCGCGCGCGTGATCACGGACAGGTTCTTGCGCCGGCGGGCCGGACGCAGATATCCCGTCGCGGTGCTGCTCCGCCGACCATTGCGCAATGTCAGTTGAACGTAGCCAAAGCCCTCCTGGCGAGCGCCATTGAAGTCGGGATTGCGCGGATATCCGCATTGTTCCGCAGCGGCAATATACGCCTCGCATAGCGGGTGGGGTTCCGATGGGTCGGATACCGTGAGGGGGCCGCCAACGCCATGATAAGCGTCGGCGCCGTGTTGCTGATCTTCGGCTTTGAGGAAATACGGCAGCACATCGTCGAAACCCCAGCCCGCGTTGCCGAGCTGGCGCCAGTGGTCGAAGTCCTCGTGCTGGCCGCGGATATAGACCAGGCCATTAATCGAACTGGACCCGCCGAGCACCTTGCCGCGTGGTTGCGCGATTCGCCGGTTGCCGCTGGCCGCTTCTTGCTCGCTGGTATAGAGCCAATTCACTTTCGGGTTGGTGAAAAGCTTGCCGTAGCCAAGAGGAATATGGATCCATGGATTGCGATCTTCTCCTCCGGCCTCCAGCAGAAGAACACGGTGGCGCCCCGACTGCGTGAGCCGGTTAGCGAGCACGCAACCTGCGCTGCCTGCGCCGATGACGACAAAGTCGAACGCGTCCGCCTGTTGCATCTGGTCCCATGCTCCTTAGTGCCGCGCGGCCACAGGCTACCACCTAAAGTCGAGCGAGCCATTGTCATGTGTGGATCTTCCGATTACAAGGCTACTGCCGCGCCCAACTTGACCCTGACCCCATGGCCGCGTAGGTTTGAGCAACTTTGCCAGGCTCGCGCGCCGAAATTTAAAAAGCCTTGTTCGGCAGCCACAACACAAATTCTGGCCACGCCAGAAACAGCACGACGCAAAGCAGGCAGATCACGACGAACGGCATCACGCCGCGAAAGATCTCGCCGAGGCTGACGGATGGCACGAGCTGGTTGAGGATGTAGCAGTTCATTCCGACCGGCGGCGTCAGCAGGCCGATCTCGACCATCACCGTGAGCACCACGCCGAAGAGAACCGGATCGACGCCGAGGTGCCGGATCACCGGGAACACGAACGGCAAGGTCAGCAGCAGCATGCCGATGCTGTCGAGGAACATGCCGAGCACAAGGTAAAGCAGCATGATCATGCTGAGCGTCACCCAGGTCGGCAAGCCGGTTTGCGAGATCGCCGAGACGATCGCCGGCGGAATGTCCGTCAGCACGAGGAAGCGGGTGAACACCTGCACCGCGATCACGATGGCGAAGATCATGACCGAGAGCCGTGCGGTATCGACGAGCGCTTGTGCGGTATCGGCCCAGGAAAGGCGCCGCATCGCGACCAGTATGACGACAACAGCGCTGCAACCGACCGCGGCGCCCTCGCTGGGCGTGAACCAGCCCATGTACAGGCCGCCCACCATCAGCCCGAACACGAGCACGACGGGAACGACCTTGATCAGCGCCGCCAGGCGCTCCCTCAGCGGAAACCGCGGGCCGACCGGTCCCAGTTCGGGGCGCAGCGTGCACAGCACCATGATGTAGATCGAAAACAGGGTTGCCATCAGAATCCCCGGCAGGATGCCGGCGATGAACAGCTTTCCGATCGAAGTGTCGGTCCAGATGCCATAAACCACGAACGCCAGGCTCGGCGGTATCATGATGGCGAGCGTGCTGGCTGAGGCGAGGCTGCCGGCGGCGAGCCGGTTGTCATAGCCGAATCGTTGCATCTGAGGAATCGCGATCGGCGCCATCGCGCTGATGCCGGCGGAGCTGACGCCGGCGATAGCGCCGAACGCGGCGCACGAAACCACGGACGTTACCGCCAGTCCCCCCGGCACACGGCCGAGCCATTTGTAGACGCACTCGTACAGGTCGCGGCCGAGGCCGCCGGCCGACACCAGCTGCCCCATCAGCACAAACAGCGGGATGCTGGTCATGATGAAGTCGGTGGTCGACTGGAACGTCACCTGCCAGATCTGCAGCCCTGTCTGTGACGGGCCAACCAGAACCGAATTCGCAATGATTCCGACAACGCCGATGCTGAACGCGAGCGGCACTCCCGCGATGATCAGGGTCGCCAGCGCCAGGATCCCGAGCGTACCGATGGTGCCTGCGTCCATCCGGTCCTCCCTAGCGTAAGATTCGCCGCACGGCGCTGACCAGCATCACGGCGCAGAAGAGGCCGAAAGCGACGGTGGCGAGCACCGCGAACGGCCACACCAGGATGTCTCCGGAAGGCATCGACGTCTTCGTCCGGTATGCCGTGCCGACTGTGAGAAACGCCTGCGCGGTCAGGAAGCCGCCGAACAGAAGTGCGCTCAGATAGCCGATCACGTCAATCAACCGTTGGGCGAGCGCCGGCAGGCGCTCGTAAACGAGGTCCATGCGCACATGGAACCGGCCGTACCACGAATACGGCATCCCGGCACAAAAAAGCAGGAACAGTGCCAGCCCCACCACCTCCTGGATCCACGACGTCGGGGCCCTCAGCACATAGCGCAGGACCGCGTCCGCCGTGATCAGAACGGTGATCGCGATCAGGGCGACGATGGCCGTCCAACGGTACAGCCACCCGGTCGCACGCTGCAGGCCGTCCGGTGCCGATGCAGCCGGAGCCGGGCGATGGGGGCTGGTTTCAACGTCCGCCGGCGTGGGCGTGGCCATCAGAAGGCGATCAGGCCGGGAATCGGGCGAGCCAGCAACTGTTGGGTGATGTCGTCCCCAGTGCGGCCCTTGTACTTCGCCGCCAGCGCCTTCATGTCGGCGACGAACTCCCTCGCCGGCAGTCCCTTGGCCTGCTTCTCGGCGATGAACTGATCGACGACCGGCTGCGTCGCGGCGATCCATTTCTCGCGTTCCTGCGGTGGCAGCGTCAGGGAGCGGATGTTGCGTTTTTGCATCGATGTAATGGCGGCGAGGGCCTCCTGCTCGTAGTACATGTGGACCTCGACTTGATTCCACAGCTGCGCCCAGTGGTAGAAGATCTTCTTGAGATCCGCCGGCAGGCGGTCGAATACCTGCTTGTTGATGCCGGTCTCAGTGTTTTGGACCCAAAGATTTACCACGGTACGGTACTTCGCCAGTTCCGCGAATCGGAACAACTCGGCTCCGGCGTCATGCGTCGGCACCACGTCGACCACGCCGCTTTGGAATGCGGTATAGACCTCGGTGGTCTGCAAGGCGCTCGGCACTCCACCGAGCGCACGGACGGACTGTGCCGAGAGCGAACCCGGCGACCACACCCGCTTGCCTTTCAGGTCGTCGAGCGTTTGGATCGGCTGGTTGATCGTGAACAGCTGCAGCGGGCGGGTGGTGTCGATGCGTATGAGGTACACGCCCTTCGATTCATATTCCTTGCGCAGATACTTCGGATACAACTCCATTGCGGTCCAGGAAGACTGGAGCGAGTCTTCGAACAGGAACGGCAACTGGAGGCCCTGGAACAGCTCGCTGCCGGCCAGGTCGAACAAGAAGTACGCCTGGCCGAAGTCGGCGACGCCGCCGGCGATCGCTTCGAAGGCGCCGCGTTGGGCGTTCGCCAGCGTGTTGCCCCAGAAGGGACGCACCACGATCTTGCCGTTGGTGTCGGCCTCCAGGCGCTTGAAAGCCCGAATAAGCAATAGCGCAAGTACCGAACTCGGAGCGAGGAACGACGAGTATTTCAGCGAGATCGGGGCGCCGGTGTAGGTCACCGCAGTGCCGTAGTTGGCCTTGGTCTCCCCATCGAGCCAGCGCTCGATCAGCGGCTTGGACTTGTTCTGGGCAATGGCCGTCTGGAGGGCGAACGGCCCTGCGAGGGCGCTTGCGACCAGCGCGAGGCCGGCTTGGTTGAATTGGCGTCTTTTCATCGGTTTCTCCTAGAGTTGTAAATCCTCAGAGTGTCTGCGGAATGATGGGGAGCACAATGTGCGACGGCTGCTGCGCGGACATGTGCAGCGTCACCGAGCGGCCGAATACGGCCGCTGGCCGGTTGTCCGGGTCATCGTGCAGAAACGGACCGCAGCCGGTGAACTCGTTCTTCATGTTCGAAAGGCGGCCGCCGCTTGCGCCGGGATAGACATAGTCCCTGCCTCGGACCGAGAGGCCGATGCGCCAGCCGGTCGGCACCACGATGCTGGTGGGCAGGATCTCGACGTCGCACTCGTAGGCCTGTCCCGGCGTCAGCGGCTGACTGTCATCATGCGCGTGATAGGGACGGTAGAAGGTGCTGAGTTCCGGAACGAGCTTGCGCTGGGACGCGCGCAGCCAGCCTTGCTGCACCGGCGTGTGCGGATCAAGTGCGCCAACGAACGTCAGTTCCTTCATTTCCGGCGAGAACACCCGCAACACAAGGAACAGATCGGCGTCCGCGGTTTCGGACGCGACGAACAACTTGGCGGCACTCGGTCCGGTGATCTCCGTCGGCTGCGGCATCGGGTCGGAGAGGAACGTCAGCCCGTCGCCGAAGCCCTCGTAGCTCACGCTCCGGGCCTGTTGCGGCGGCTGCTGGCTCAACCGCATGCCATCCGGATCGAGATAGAAGCGGGTCCACTGGGTGCGCTTCAGCGGCCACTCATTCTCCATGCGCAATTCGAAGCGCTCGCCCGGATGGCGGATATTGAGTTGCACCCGCGGCTCACGCTCCCAACCGTTGTTCTCGCCCTTGAGGAAGTGCGCGAAGAAGCGCTTTTGCAGCGCGATGCCGTAGTCGGTGTAGTAAAGGCTCCAATGCGCGTCGCCGTGCATCTCGAGCCACTTGTCCTTGGAGGCCGCGCGCAGAAAGCCTTCGACATTCCCGCGCGTATGCAGTCCCTGCCCCCCCCAGTTGCCCGAGGACAGCAACGGGACTCGAATCTTGTCGAATTTCGCCGAGCGATCGAAATGAAACGCATCGTCGAACGGATGCGAAGTGATGTCGTAGTTGTAGTCGCTGCGGTTGGCGACGAGTTGCTCATCGGACAGCGTCTCCGGGCCGGCAACCAGTTCACCGGTGACGACGCTGCGCGCGCCGCGATCGCCCCAGCCATGCTGGACGTGCTTGATCTGCATATCCCACCAGTTGCGCGGCATCGTGTTCATGATGCCGCCGTGGTAGTTTGCGTCGCGATAGCTATCGGAGAGACCTTCCCAGACGCAAATGGCTGCGAGGTGCGGCGGCTGCAGGCCGGCAACATGCCACTGGTTCATGGCGAAGTAGGAAATGCCGCTCATCCCGATCTTGCCCGTCGACCAGGGCTGCACCGCGGCCCACTCGATGCACTCGGCGATGTCGCGCGTTTCGCGAGGTGCAAAGTGGTTAATGAAACCGGGAGAGCGGCCGGCGCCCCGCGAGTCGACGCGGATCACGACATAGCCATCCGGCACCCACTTTTCCGGATCGCAGACTTCCCAGCTCTGGTATTTGTTTGAAGACCCGGCCGCGACGTCCGGGAAGCGCGCCACCATGATTTCCCAGCAGGTAGAATAGCCTTCCTGAAACGACAGGCCCTTGGCGTAGGGGCCATAGCTAAGGATCACGGGCCACCGGCCTTCGCCCGGCGGCCGGAATACGTCGGCCCGCAACACGAGGCCATCATCCATCTGGATTTCGGCGTCCCAGTCGATGTGCATCCCGTCCCTGATTTCGGTCTTCAGCGTTTTCATTGACGTGCTCCTGCGAATCGGCCACGGCCGCGGCCCCGACACGAAAACCTTAATGATCAGTCAATCACTAATTGCCCGGCTAATAAGCCTCGCACTATGTCGTAATAAGCTTCGCGGGTCAATCGCCGCTCGTTATTGCTACCAGGTTAAGGAATCTACCCAGGTTTCGAAAACGGGAATCGGCGCTTGACGGATGGGCCAACGGCCGCGATACTTGCATATAGGCGGTTGAATTTCCTATCCGTCCGTATGGATTAATCGCAAACCGAACGTCGAGGGACCTATGGATTACCGTGAGAAAAGTGAAATCCGCGATGGGATGCGGATCGATTGGGACATGCCGATCACAATGGATGATGGCTTGGTGCTGCGATGCGACATCTATCGGCCGATCGCCGACGGCAAGTATCCGGTGATCATGACTTATGGGCCATACGGCAAGTGGCTGCACTTCGAGGATCTCTACAAGGACCAGTGGCGGCGCATGTGTGCTGACCAGCCGGACGTGCCGACCGACTCGACCAATAAATATCAGTGTTGGGAGGTGGCCGACCCGGAAAAATGGGTACCGGACGGCTACGTTTGTATCCGTGTCGATAGCCGCGGCGCGGGTCGCTCGAAGGGCGTCATCGACATTTGGTCGTTGCGCGAGGCGCAGGATCTGGCGCAATGCGTCGATTGGGCTGGCGTGCAGCTTTGGTCGAACGGCAAAGTCGGACTCAACGGCATCTCCTATTATGCCGAGAATCAGTGGCAGACGGCAGCGCTGCAGCCCAAGCATCTCGCCGCGATCTGCATATGGGAGGGTGCCGCTGATTTCTACCGCGACATGGCGCACCACGGCGGCATCTTCTGCCGGGGCTTTGCGCAAGACTGGCCGAAAGCGCAGGTCTATACCATGCAGAACGGGCGCGGCAGTCGCGGGTTCAAGAGCCGCATGAACGGCGACTGGGTGTCCGGCCCGGAGACTTTGTTGGAAGAGCAACTCGGCCAAAATCGGCGCGACTTTTACGAGGACTGCCTCTCCCGCAAGCTTGATACCGACGAATACTGGCAGTCGCGCATGCCGGACTGGACCAAGGTAAAGACGCCGCTGCTCTCGGCCGCGAACTGGGGCGGGCAGGGTCTGCATCCGCGCGGCAATTTCGAAGGCTTCGTGCGCTCCGCGTCGGACCAGAAATGGCTCGAGTGCCACGGCGTCGAGCACTGGACGCATTTCTACACTGATTACGGCGTCGGACTACAGAAGAAGTTTTTCGGCCACTTCCTTAAGGGCGAGGACACCGGTTGGAGCAAACAGCCGAAAGTGCTGCTGCAGGTGCGCCAACCCGGTGAAAAATTCGTCGAGCGGCACGAGAACGAGTGGCCGCTCGCACGTACCAAATGGACTAAGTTCTACGTCCATCCGGCCGATTTGACGATGTCGACTGGGTCGCAGAAGTCAGTCAGCTCCGTCACCTATGCCGGCTTAAGCGACGGCGTCACATTCTTGACGGAACCGCTCGAACAGGACGTCGAGATCACCGGGCCTATCGCAGCGAAGCTGTGGGTGTCCTCGGCGACGGATGATGCCGACCTGTTCCTGGTGGTGCGCGCGTTTTCGTCCGACCTTAAGGAAGTCACGTTCCAGGGCGCGCTCGATGCCCATACGCCGATAGCCCAAGGGTGGCTGCGCTGCTCGCACCGTAAGCTCAACCAGATGCTCACGCTGCCATACCGCCCGTATCACACCCATGACGAGGAGCAGAAGCTCACGCCTGGTCATGTCTACGAGGTTGATGTCGAGGTATGGCCGACCTGCATCGTGCTCCCGAAGGGCTATCGGCTGGCGCTTTCCGTGCGCGGCACCGACTACGTGTTTCCGGGCGAGCCCGGCCCGGGTGTGGCGACGCTCGGCACGGTATGGACCGGCGTCGGCCCCTTCACCCATAACGATCCGCGCGACCGCCCGCCAGCGGTCTTCGGCGGGGATGTGACGCTGCACGCTGGGCCGGATCGCCAAGCCCATGTTCTGTTGCCGGTAATTCGCAAGAAGTGAGCGAGAAAATCGCCTTGCCACGGTTGTGCGCCTCATTATTGCTCGCGTAGCAACGACGCAAGAACCTCGCGTTTGAAAGTTTCTCGGCGCAAGCGGCAACGGCACCCAATATTCAATACTGTTTTTGTGGAGGAAAAAGATCATGAGCTATCGTGAGGTAAGCGAGATCCGCGACGGGATGCGGATCGATTGGGACATGCCGATCACCATGAATGACGGTCTGGTGCTGCGATGTGACGTCTACCGGCCGATTAGGAAAGGACGTTACCCGGTCATCCTCAGCCACGGCCCTTATGCCAAGTGGCTGCACTTCGAGGACGGCTACAAGACCGCTTGGGATCGCATGGCGGAAAAGCACCCGAGCGTGACGTCCGGCTCGAGCAACAAATACCAGAGCTGGGAAGTCTGTGACCCTGATAAGTGGGTGCCGGATGGCTATGTGTGCGTACGAGTCGATTCGCGCGGCTGCGGCCGTTCACCTGGCTTCGTGGAGCATTGGTCGCCGCGCGAAACCAAAGACTTCTTCGACTGCATTGAGTGGGCGGGTGTGCAGTCGTGGTCGAACGGCAAGGTGGGCTTGAGCGGTATCTCCTACTACGCCGTCAACCAGTGGAAGGTCGCGAGCATGCAGCCGAAGCATCTCGCCGCGATCTGCGTCTGGGAAGGATTTACCGATTTCTATCGCGAGCTGAGCCATAACGGCGGAATCTATAACACTATGGCGCAGAACTGGTACGACATGCAGGTCAAGACCGTGCAGCACGGCCTGGGCACCAAGGGCTACCGCAGCCGGATGAACGGCGACTGGGTGTCGGGCCCGGAAACGCTTACCGACGAAGAGATGGGCGCCAACCGATACGATCTCGGAAAAACCTATTTCTCTCATCCGACGGACGACGCGTATTTCAAGGCCATGTTTCCGGACTGGGCAAAGATAAAGGTGCCGCTGCTCTCGGCCGCGAATTGGGGAGGACAGCCGCTGCATACGCGCGGCAATTTCGAAGGTTTCGTCCAATCGGCATCGAAGCAGAAATGGCTCGAAGTTCACGGCATCGAGCATTGGACTCACTATTACACCGATTACGGCGTCAGCCTGCAGAAGAAATTCTTCGGCTATTTTCTCAAAGGCAAGAAAAACGGTTGGGACAAGCAGCCGCGGGTGCAACTCAACATCCGTCATCCAGGCGAGAAATTTGTAATCCGCCACGAGGACGCCTGGCCGATCCCGCGCACCCAGTGGACGAAGCTCCATCTTGCAACCGACAGCCACAAGCTGGTCACCGAATCGCCGAAGGGTTCGGCTAAGGTGACATTCGACGCGCTCGGCGATGGCGTCACGTTCCTTACTGAACCGATGCCGGAAGCCACCGAGATCACCGGCCCGATTGCCGCCAAGCTTCACATCTCATCGTCAACTAAGGACGCCGATTTCTTTCTGGTGCTGCGGGTGTTCGCGCCGGACATGAAGGAAATCGTGTTCCAAGGCGCACTCGACCCACACACGCCAATCGCGCAAGGCTGGCTGCGCGCCTCGCACCGCAAGCTCGACAAGAAACTCACGTTGCCGTTCCGCCCCTATCACACCCATGATGAGAAACAGCCGCTAAAGCCCGATCAAGTCTACGAGCTCGACATCGAGATCGTCCCAACCTGCATCGTTGTGCCAAAGGGCTGTCGCGTGGGATTGAGCGTGCGCGGGCGCGATTATGTCTATCCCGGCGGCTCGGGCGGCAAGCTCTCCAATATGAAGAACGAGCTTACTGGCACTGGCCCGTTCCTGCACGATGATCCGCGCGATCGGCCGGTCGCGATCTATGGCGGCAAGACCACCATCCATCTCGGCGGCGGGCGGGAAAACTTCGTGCTATTGCCGATCATTCCGGAGCAGCCGAAAGCGAGGGTCGCAAAACCGAAGGTGAGCAAACCGGTGAAAAAGCAACACAAAACCAGGTAAGGCATCAGCCAAACCGACACGACGCCGGTGAGCAAACTTACTGGCTTCGTATCCCAAGTGTAGTGCCGCGCGAAACGGTATGCTGCAAAATCGGCACACCGGATTTTATTGCACTACAGAATCGGGACGATCAATGCGGCGCATTGTCGCCTTGAAAACGTGGAATGTCGCGGCGGCAGTCGTTCTGCGGCAGGTTGCCCGGGAGCCGGCATGGGACGGGGCATGGGACCGACAGCTTTCGGCCGGCCGTTTGCCGCTCGCGTTCTGCGACAACTGCCGGCCACGGCTCCTCTAGCGGTAGACCAGCACCGGAATCGAGGAATGGGTCAGGACTTTCTGGGTTTCACTTCCCAGCAGAAAGCCTTCCAGCCCGCGCCGCCCGTGCGAGGCCATGACGATGAGATCGCAGTTCTCCTTGCGCGCCTTCTCGACAATCGCCTGGGAAGCGGAGCGGCTGGTAGCGTAGTCGGTCGCGCATCGGACCTTCGCCGCAGATGCGGCGCCCGCGACCGCGTCCAGCACGCGTTTCGCATATTCCTCGCTGCGTTCGGCGAAAATTTCAGGCTGCAATTCGGGGACGCCGCTGGCTTCGGCGGCGTAGGCGCCTTGCAGCGGATAGGGCTCCATCGCATGGAAGGCGGTGATGCGCGCGCCCAGCAGTTGCGCGAGTTTAATTGCTGCCGCTACGGCTTTGTCGGAAAGCGCCGAACCGTCGGTGGGTACCAGAATATGCTTGTACATATTGCCTCCGGATCAATAGTATTCGAATCGGGAAAGCACCAGGATTATCGCCTATAGCTTGGCTGTGTGTGCCCGGTTGTGCAAGCTTTGGTCAGTGCTTGAACAGCTGTTCCGCGTTGCGGAAGGCGATCTTTTCGGCAACGCCCTGCGGCAGTTGCGCCAGCCAGGTTCGATAGTCGGCCATGATGCTACCGTAGCTGTCCCAGCGTTCATTGATCCAGGTATCGGAGCCGAGCAGGAAACGGTCGGGGTAACGCTCGAACAGGCGCTTCCATTCCGGTGTCAGCTTGCCGCCGGCGGTGATGCCGTAGCGGTAAGACAGTTCGCACCATAACTCCGGATAGCGTTCAAGGTAGGCGGCGACTTTCTCCGCCGCCGTGGAAAAGCCGGTGTGCGCCCAGATGATTCTGGCTTTCGGGTTGTGGGCGAACAGAATCTCCAGCGCCTCGTCGTCCGCATGGGCGTGCAGGTAGAGGTTTTTCTCCACCGCGAAATCGACCGTGCGCTTCACCCATTTCGTCGCGGCGGCCTTGCCCGAGAGATGGAACTCGCCGATGCCGAGATAGTAGCCGCGTCGGTACTCGGTTTCGATCAGATCCTGAATCGTCGGATCGTCCATCCAGGTCTGGATATCGGCGCGCACGCGGTAGGGGCGGATGAAGGGCACCACCCGGAGTCCCTTCGGTTTGGCTTCCACCAGCGCGCGTGTGCCGTCGTTTGGCCGGCTGGTGGCCAGTATGCCGGTGACGTTCTGCTGGCGAAACAGAGTCAACACCTGCTCCAGCTGGAAATGCGCGACCGGTTCCCAGTTGTAGTGAAGGTGAGCGTCAAAAATGGGCAGCGCGGCGGGATCGGCAGCGCGGGCCGCAGCGGCTGCTGACACCAGCAACAGCAGCGTCGCGAAAAAACGAAAACAGGGTTGAAGCGGCGAGAGCGTGTGCTGATGCATCGCTTTGCTCCATGAAGGCCGGGGAGTCGCGAGCTTACGCGCCTTTCTTGGCGGGCGAAAGCCGGCGCGGGCGGGATGGCGCGGATCCTGCTGCGCCTGGGGCCGACCCGCCGCTCGGCATGTCGCTATCGGCGCTGGATACGCCTGAATCGGCTGCCGCCGAGGGGCAATCCCGGCCTGACCCGAGTCGGCCGGTTGCCGTTGCGGAAGAGAGAGGCTCTCCAATCTCTGGCGCTGGCGCGCTTTTTGAGGCAAAATGTCTCCTAAGCGCTTGATGGCTGCGGTTTTTCGGGTCTTATTCCGCAGCGCAACAAGTTCGGCTTCGTGTTCATCGGAGATTTAAGGCAAGCGCATGGCGGAAATTCCGCTCATCCTGACACTCGACTTCCACGGCGTCCCGCACCGCTGGGTAACCTGGCAGCAGTCCTGCTATTACTATGCCAAGAACCTGGTGGCCTGGACGCTGGGCGAAAGCGCGTTCACGGTTTACGGCGGCACCTCGCGCAAGACCGGCGAGCGCTCCAGCATCACTACCAACTCTATCATCGCCATCAAGGGCAAGGCGATGGCGGCCAAGGGCTTCTCCCAAGTGCCGCCGCTCAGCAATCGCGAGTTGTTCCGCCGCGACCGCCATATTTGCGCCTACTGCGGTGCCGAGTTCGGATACTTGCGTCTCACCCGCGACCACATTACGCCGCTGTCGCGCGGCGGCCGCGACCAATGGATGAACGTGGTCTCGGCCTGCCGCCACTGCAACGGGGTCAAGCGCAATCGCAAGCCCGAGGAAGCCGGCATGGAATTGCTATATACGCCTTACGTGCCGAACAAGGCCGAGTACCTGATCCTCACCAACCGCAAGATCCTTTCCGACCAGATGGGTTTCCTGGTCCAGCACGTCGCTGTGCACAGCCGCGTCATGCCGCACGCTGTCGTGCGCGCCTAGTTTGGCTCAGGATTTCTGGCGGCACTCCGGTTTTCATTTGCTCCGCCGCGACGCGAGCGGGCGGCTGGTCGTCAGCGACGACTTCCTGCGCGCCGACATCGCCGGCAGGCCGGTGTACCTCGCCTTGTCCATGGGCGAGGACGGGGTGGTGCGCATGAAGCCGCAGAACCTGCTCACCAATCTGCCGCTGGCGCAGGCATCGTGACGCCCGACTACTGGCTGCGCGCCAAGCGCGCGCTGGCGCGCCGCGACGCGGTGCTCGCGCGCATCATCCGCGCCCATCCGCGCATCGCGCTCGCGCGCCGCGGGGAACCGTTCAAGACGCTCGCCCGGTCGATCGTCGGCCAGCAGATTTCGGTGAAAGCGGCCGAGTCGGTGTGGAAGCGGGTGCTCGCCGTCGCCCCGGCGGCGACGCCGGATGAGATGTTCAAGGCGCGCCGCCGGCTTTCCGCCTGCGGCCTGTCGCAGCGCAAAGCCGAGTACATCGCGGACCTGGCGCGTCACTTTGCCGATGGCAGCATCCATGCGCGTGACTGGCCGGACATGGACGACGAGGCCGTGATCGCCGAACTGATCCAGGTGCGCGGCGTCGGCCGCTGGACGGCGGAGATGTTTCTGATATTCAACCTGCTGCGGCCCGACGTGCTGCCGCTGGACGATCTGGGCCTGCAAAAAGCCATCGGCCGGCATTACTTCGACGGCGAGCGCGTCGCGCGCGAGCGCATGCGCGAGCTTGGCGCAAACTGGACGCCGTGGCGTTCGGTCGCCACCTGGTACCTGTGGCGCAGCCTCGATCCGGTGCCGGTGGAATATTGACCGGCTGCGCACGCAGGCCGGGCAGTGCGATAGAATAAGCGCCTCTCCGCGTTTATCGTGGCCCGAGCCATTGAAAACGACTTTCCTGGAATTCGAACAATCCATTTCCGATCTCGAAGCCAAGATCGAGGAACTGCGTTTTGTGCAGGACGACTCGGCGGTGGACATCTCCGAGGAAATCGCGCGGCTGCAGAAAAAGAGCAACGCGCTGACCAAGGACGTCTACGCCAAGCTTACGCCCTGGCAGATGGCGCAGGTGGCGCGTCATCCGCAGCGTCCCTTTACGCTGGATTATATCAGCGCGTTGTTCACCGATTTCCAGGAGCTGCACGGCGACCGTTCCTACGCCGACGATCTGTCCATCGTTGGCGGCCTGGCGCGCTTCAACGGCCAATCGGTGATGGTGATCGGGCAGCAGAAGGGCCGCGACACCAAGGAAAAAATCCTGCGCAACTTCGGCATGCCGCGTCCCGAGGGCTACCGCAAAGCCATGCGCCTGATGCGCCTGGCGGAAAAATTCGGCATCCCGGTACTGACTTTCGTCGATACGCCCGGCGCCTATCCCGGCATCGGCGCCGAGGAGCGCGGCCAGTCCGAGGCGATCGGCCGCAACCTCTACGTCATGGCGGAGCTGAAAGTGCCGATCATCTGCACCATCATCGGCGAGGGCGGATCGGGCGGCGCGCTCGCGCTGGCCGTGGGCGATATCGTGATGATGCTGCAATACGCCATCTATTCGGTGATCTCGCCCGAGGGTTGCGCTTCGATCCTGTGGAAAAGCGCCGACAAGGCGCCGGAGGCGGCGGAAACGCTGGGCATTACCGCCAACCGCCTGAAGACCCTGGGCCTGATCGACAAGATCATCAACGAGCCTCTGGGCGGCGCCCACCGCGACCACGCAGCCATGGCCCAGAATTTGAAAAAAGCGCTGCAGGATGCGCTGCGATCGTTCGCCAGCAAGGGCATTGACGCGCTGATCGAGGCGCGCTTCGAGCGCCTGATGGACTATGGCAAGTTCAAGGAAGTCGAAACCGAATAGCCCGGACAGCATCGAAGCCACGGTCGGCGCAGCGCTCAAGCACTTGCTCTTTCCCGGGGCGAAGCTGGTGCTGGGTTTGTCCGGCGGCCTGGACTCGGTGGTGCTGCTGGAGGTGCTGCGCCGGCTCGCCGGGCCGCTCGGTTTCCGCCTGTCGTGCCTGCACGTCAACCATGGCATCAGCCCGAACGCGCGCCGCTGGGCTGCGTTTTGCGCGCGCCGCTGCAAGCGGCACGATATCGCGCTGGCGCTGCACCAGGTCGATCTCGAGCCTTACCGCGCCGAGGGCATGGAGGCCGCCGCGCGCCGCGCCCGCTATCAGGTCTACGCCCGGCAGAAAGCCGATTTTATCGTGCTCGCCCAGCACCTGGACGACCAGGCCGAGACCTTGCTGCTGCAGTTGCTGCGCGGGGCAGGGGTGAAGGGCGCGGCGGCGATGCCGTTGCTGCGGGAGCAGGATTCGGGCAGCAAAGGCAAGGGCGCGCGAGCACCTGCCATTTTGCGGCCCATGCTCGCGGTCTCGCGCAAAGAAATCGAAGCCTACGCCAAGGCGAACAAGCTCAAGTGGGTCGAAGACGAGAGCAATGCCGACACCCGCTACGACCGCAATTTTCTGCGGCACCGGGTGTTGCCGGTGATCGCGCGAGCCTTTCCCGGCTACCGCGTGACGCTGGCGCGCGCGGCCGGACATCTGGCCGAGGCGAGCCTAATTCTGGATGAACTGGCCAATGCTGATGCGAAGCGCGCCGTGACGGGAAACAAGCTCGTGCTGGCCGAGTTGAGACGCATAGGTGTCGCTCGCACGAAGAATCTAGTGCGCTGGCTGTTGCTGCAGCAAGGCGATGCAGCGCCCGAGGCGGATCGCCTGCAGGAAGGATTGCGTCAGCTGTTCCAGGCGCGCGATGACGCCGCCGTGCGTGTCGTGCTGGGCGCACGCGAACTGCGCCGTTATGCCGGCTGCGCCTATCTGCTGCGATCGCTAGCGGAAGTGCCTGCGGAATTGCGGCGCGACTGGGACGGCAAACGCGTGTGGCCCCTGCCCGAACTGGGCGGGACATTGCATTTTGTGCGCGGACCAGGTGCCGGCCTGGATTGCGCCTTGATTGGCAAGAGAGGACTGAGCGTAAGTTTGCGCCAAGGAGGCGAGAAATTGCGCTTGCAGCCCGGCGGATCGACGCGCAGCCTGAAAAACCTGCTGCAGGAAGCGCGCATGCCGCCGTGGGAGCGCGAGCGACTGCCCCTGATCTATTGCGCCGATGCGCTGGTGGCGGTGCCGGGGCTAGGCGTGGCGAGCGGCTGGCAGGCCGGAGGCGGCAGTGTCGGTTGGACGATCACTTGGAAGCGGCAGGAATAGACCACTTCCGCGGCAGTCGTCACCGTGCATGGCACCGCTACCTGCCGACGCGAGGATCTGGATACCAGTTCTCCACCGTCAAGCCAGACACCTGCGCGAAATGCTTGGTGTTGTTGGTCACGACTGTCGCCTTCAGACTGACGGCGTGGGCGGCTATTAGAGTGTCGAGCGGGCCGATGGGACTACCGCGTTGCTCCAGCTGATGGCGCACCTGCGCATATGCGAGGGTTGCGGATTCATCGAACGGCACGATATGGAACTGCAGTGACCTTGCCCCTGTTTTCCGCATCCCATAGCCGAGTCCGTCATGGAGCAAACAGCGGCAAGGGCTCGGCGAATTGCTCCTGGCTGACGCTCTACAGCGCTGCTTACGGCTTTCCGGTCAGCTCAAACTGTTCTAATACCCCGCGCTCTTGACGCGGTGTTGTTTGTCCGCGCGCGGTGGCGGTTTGTTTTTTTCAGACTCCTGCTGTAGCTTTCTTTGGGCGACCCCCAAGTTTTCCATTTTCCGCTGCAGCCTTTGCCTTCGCGGCTGAAGTGACACTGCCGCCCAATTTACCGATCTCGGCCATCCATTTTCTCGTACCGAGAACGCCTTGGAGAAGGCTTGGCACATAGAGGTCGACGTCAAGTTTCGGCCAATGAAGCCCAAGGCCCCGCGCCTCAATCCGGATCTCCGCAAGGTCTTTTGGACTGCCATTATCCAGGCCTTGGGCGAGCCTCACCGGAAAGCGAATCTCGACACCGGAACTCAACTCAACGAAAATCATGCCAGCACGATATCGAGCGGCAACTGCAACGGGACCGCGTTTGATAATGTCAGCGCCCTGCGCGCGAGCACGTTCCAGACGAGACCTGCTAATAACTTCCATGGATTGACCTCCATTTCAGGCAAAGCCGCCCTAACTGCGCCGCGATTGCCTCCGCAATTCTTTCCAATTCTGGTCCGGAAAACCCGTGGGCCTCTTGAAGTTCGGGTGGCCCATTGGGGCAGTTTAGTTCGAATACTGAAAACTCGTTCCCCTGGATTGCATGCACATGCGCTGGCCGATGGTCGTTTAGATAAATGACGATGCGAATGTTCCGAATCCAGACGATCGTTGGCATGAAGGGAGTCTACCATAACCTAAGAGCGGTTAGGTTATAGAGTGAAATGACAAAAGGACCTCTCCTTGCGATGGCCGCAAACGTGATTGTGGACGCTAAGGATAAACGTGCGCGAGGGTGGTACCAATGCTATGAATTCGAGCGCTTGCCGGATTCGCCATTGACGTTGTGGCTGCCGGCAGCAGCGATTGATCGATTGTAAGTGCCGGTTCATCCAGATATGCCGGAGATCATGCCAGCGGAAGCCCTCGATTTCTGCGCGCTCTAGCGCCGAATACCACGCTTTCTTCGAAGTCTGTGTCACCCGCCACCCTTTGCGCGCAGCAGAATTGTTGATCACGGCCGGCAGGCGACATAAAGTAAAATCCCTGATAAAATATAACGTTAAGCTTTTTACCTACCTAAGTTTTGGAGATTTGCATGGCTTTGGAACGCACCCTATCCATCATCAAGCCCGACGCGGTGGCCAAGAACGTCATCGGCAAGATTTATTCCCGCTTTGAAACCAATGGCTTGAAGATTATCGCAGGGCGCATGCTGCAATTGTCGCGCGCCGAGGCCGAGGGATTCTATGCCGTGCACAAAGGCCGTCCCTTTTTCGAGGATCTGGTCAAATTCATGATCTCCGGCCCGGTAATGGTGCAGGTACTCGAGGGCGAGAGTGCGATTGCCAAGAACCGGGAGTTGATGGGTGCAACCGATCCGAAAAAGGCGGACCAGGGCACCATCCGCGCCGACTTCGCCGGCAGTATCGACGCCAACGCGGTGCACGGCTCGGACGCAGCCGATACGGCAAAAGTGGAAATCGGCTACTTTTTCCCCGCGTTGAACATCTACTCGCGCTGAATCTCAAATTGCCATGAACCCCAACCTCCTCGACCTTGACGCTGCGCGACTGGTCAGCTTTTTCGCCGACATCGGCGAGAAGCCGTTTCGCGCCAAGCAGCTGCTGCGCTGGATGCACCAGTTCGGGGAGGCGGATTTTTCGAAGATGAGCGATCTGGCCAAGCCGCTGCGGGAAAAGCTCGCCGCAAGCGCGGTGATCGAGGCGCCGCGGGTCGTCTCCGACACCACGGCGGCCGATGGCACGCGCAAATGGCTGATCGACGTCGGCCGCAGCAACGCGGTGGAAACGGTGTTCATTCCGGAGACCAATCGAGGCACGCTGTGCGTCTCGTCGCAGGCGGGCTGCGCCCTGGACTGCAAATTCTGTTCTACCGGAAGGCAGGGCTTCAACCGCAATCTCACTGTGGCCGAGATCATAGGCCAGCTCTGGATTGCGAACAAGGCTCTAGGCGCCGCACCCAAGGGCGAACGCGTCGTCAGCAACGTTGTCATGATGGGCATGGGCGAGCCGCTGGCGAATTTCGACAACGTGGTGACGGCCATGCGCCTGATGCTCGACGACAACGCCTACGGGCTGTCGCGCCGGCGCGTGACCCTGTCCACCGCGGGCATCGTGCCTGCGATCGACCGCCTGCGCGACACCTGCCCGGTGGCGCTGGCGGTATCGCTGCACGCGCCCAACGACGCACTGCGCGATGCGCTAGTGCCGATCAACAGGAAATATCCGCTGGCCGAGTTGCTTGCCGCGTGCCGGCGCTATCTGGACCGCGCGCCGCGCGATTTTCTAACCTTCGAGTACGTCATGCTGGAAGGCGTCAACGACGGCGCGGAACAGGCGCAACAATTGATCGCCCTGGTGCGCGAAGTCCCGTGCAAATTCAACCTGATTCCGTTCAACCCCTTCCCCAATTCGGGTTTCAAGCGCTCGTCGCGCGAGGCCATCCGCCGCTTTGCCGAGATCCTGATCTCGGCCGGACTGGTAGTGACCACGCGCAGGACGCGTGGAGACGATATCGACGCGGCCTGCGGCCAGCTCGCGGGCAAGGTGGAAGACCGGACCCGGCGCACGCGCCGCGTGGCGGAGATACAGTCATGTTGAGACCGACCGCCGGTGTTGCGCTGTTGCTTGCGTGCGGGGCGCTCAGCGGCTGCGCGCAGATCCCGGCGTCTTCCGCGACGCAGGCGAATACGGTGGAGACGGGCACCCTGACCGGAGAGGTCGGCGATCCGCGCAACCGCGCGCGCATCCACACCGAGCTGGCATCGGCTTATTTCGAACGCGGCAGCATGGGCGTCGCGCTGGAGGAATTGCGCACCGCGATCGCGGCCGATCCGAATTACGCCGCGGCGTACAGCGTGCTCGGGCTGGTGCACATGGAGTTGCGCGAGAACGCGGTCGCGCAGCAGCATTTCGAGCGCGCGCTGCGCCTCTCGCCGAACGATCCGGACATCAACAACAACTACGGCTGGTTTCTGTGCCAGACCGGGCATGAGCAGCAGTCCATTGCCTATTTCCTCGCGGCGCTGAAGAACCCGCTGTACAACACGCCTGCGCGCTCCTATGTCAACGCTGGGCTGTGCTCTTTGAAGAACAACGAGCGCGATGCCATCGACTACTTCGAGCGCGCGCTGCGCAGCGCGCCCGACAATCTCCAGGCCTTGCTCAACCTGGCGTCGGTCCGGTACAAACGCGGGCAGCTCGAGGTTGCGCGCGGCTTGATCGGGCGCTTCAACAAGCTGGTCGAACCGACGGCCGAATCGCTGTGGCTGGCGCTGCGCATTGAGCGCAAGTTGGGCGACCGGTCGACCGAAAATACCCTGGCCACGCAGTTGCGCCGGCGCTTCTCCGGCTCCCAGGAATATCGGGACCTGCTCCAGGGCAAGTTTGAATGAGCGAAGTGGAACCAGCGGCCGAGCGATCCAGTCCGGGGCGGACGCTGGCGGCTGCTCGCGCCGAGCTCAAGCTCAGCGTCGCCGACGTATCGCAGCAGATCAAGTACGGAGTCAAGCAGATCGCGGCCATCGAGGCCGACGACTATGCCAAATTGCCCGGCACGACTTTTGTGCGCGGCATGATCCGCAGCTACGCCAAGCTGGTGCAACTCGACCCCCAACCCCTGCTCGCCGAACTGGGCCGGCGCGATCTCCCGGCTGCGATCACGGTCGATCTGCGCACCAGCGAGCAGGAGCCATTTCTCGAAGGCGGTAAGAAATCGAACCGAATCTATGTTCTTCTGTCTTTGGCGGCGTTGCTCGCGGTGGCGGTCGTGGCCTATGAGTGGTACGTCAGTCCGCCGTCGACGGGCGAGGTGGTGATGATCACCCCTAAAGTGCCGAAGAGCGAAGCGGCTCGGGCGCCGCCGGCGCAGGCGAGCGCAACGGAGCAGCCGGGCGGGACGGACACGCAGACGGTCGAACCGCGGAGCCAGGCGACGCCGGTGCCGGCCCCCGCGGTCAGCAGCAAGCCTGGCGGGTCAAAACGCATCCAGCTCGAATTCAACCAACTATCGTGGGTCGAAATCAAGCAGGCGAACGGCAAGGTCCTGCTGTCCCAACTAAACCCGGCGGGCAGCAAACAGTCGATCGAAGGCGCGCCGCCGTTCCAAGTGGTGATCGGCAACGCCGCCAATGTGCGGCTGAAGTACAACGATGCGCCGGTCGATCTGCGGCCTTATTTCAAGGTCGACGTCGCGCGCCTGACGCTCGAGTAGCCCCGATGTCCGGCACAGTACGCAAGACCACGCGCCAGGTGCGCATCGGAGACGTCGTCATCGGCGGCGGCGCCCCCATCGTGGTGCAGTCCATGACCAATACCGATACCGCGGACGCCGGCGCCACGGTAGAGCAGGTGTGCGATCTGGCGCGCGCAGGTTCCGAATTGGTGCGGATCACCGTCAACACGGCCGCGGCCGCGGCGCAGGTCGCCCGTATCCGCGACGAACTCGCGCACCGGGACTGCGCGGTGCCGCTGGTGGGGGATTTCCATTTCAACGGGCATCGCCTGCTCAGCCAGTCTCCCGAGTGTGCCGAAGCGCTCGCCAAATACCGCATCAATCCCGGCAACGTCGGCAAAGGGTCGAAGCGCGACGAGCAGTTTGCGACCATGATCGAAATGGCCTGCAAATACGGCAAGCCGGTGCGCATCGGCGTGAACTGGGGCAGCCTGGATCAGGAACTGCTGGCGCGCCTGATGGATGAGAACAGCGCCCGAGCGCAACCGCTGGCGGCTGCTGCGGTGATGCGCGAGGCGCTGGTCGTGTCGGCTCTGGAATCGGCTGCGCAGGCGGAGAAATGGGGCCTCGCCGCGGACCGGATCGTCCTGTCGTGCAAGGTGAGCGGCGTGCAAGACCTGATCTCGGTCTATCGCGAGCTCGCGGCGCGCTGCGATTATCCGCTGCACCTCGGGCTCACCGAGGCCGGCATGGGTTCCAAAGGCATCGTCGCCTCGACCGCGGCGCTGTCGGTGCTGCTGCAGGAAGGCATAGGCGACACCATCCGCATTTCGCTCACGCCCGAGCCGGGCGGCGACCGCACGCGCGAAGTCGTGGTGGCACAGGAAATCCTGCAGACCATGGGCTTGAGGTCGTTTGCGCCGCTGGTCATCAGTTGTCCCGGCTGCGGCCGCACCACCAGCACCTATTTCCAGGAACTCGCCGCCAGCATCCAGGCTTACCTGCGCAGTCAGATGCCGCTATGGCGCGAGCAATTTCCGGGTGTGGAAGACATGCACGTGGCGGTGATGGGATGCGTGGTCAATGGCCCGGGCGAATCCAAGCAGTCCAACATCGGCATCAGCCTGCCGGGTTCGGGTGAGCGGCCGGTGGCTCCGGTATTCGTGGACGGGGAAAAGACCGTGACGCTCAAGGGTGAGACCATCGCCCTCGAGTTCCAGAAAATCGTCGACGCTTACGTGCGCAGCCATTATGGGGCGGGTGGAACGCCGGGCGCTGCGGCCGCAACGAAAAAATCAATAACATTTCCGATAAAGGCGGCGGTCTAAGTCCGACCCATGCCGAGCGCAACGATGAGCCATACGATACAAGCAGTCCGCGGGATGAACGACATCTTGCCGGACGAGGCGGTGCTTTGGGAGGAGCTGGAGGAGACGCTGCGCTCCTGGCTCCAGAGCTACGGCTACCGCAACCTGCGCACGCCGCTGCTCGAGCCCACGGCGCTGTTTCGCCGCGCCATCGGCGAGGCCACCGACATCGTCGAGAAGGAAATGTACAGCTTCGTCGACGAGCTGAGCGGGGAGGCGCTGACGCTGCGGCCGGAAGCCACGGCTTCCACGGTGCGTGCGGCGATCCAGCACAATCTTCTCTATGGCAGTCCGCAGCGGCTGTATTACCTCGGACCCATGTACCGGCACGAGCGCCCGCAGAAGGGCCGCTACCGCCAGTTCCACCAGGTCGGCGCGGAAGCCCTGGGCTACCCCGGGCCGGATGTGGATGCCGAACTGCTGCTGATGTGCGCGCGGCTGTGGGACGACCTCGGGCTGGACGACATCAAGCTCGAGCTCAATTCCATCGGCAGCCCGGAGGAGCGCTTGCGCCACCGCTCCGAGCTGGTGCAGTATCTCCAGGCGCACGAGGATGCGCTCGACGCGGATGCCAAGCGACGCCTGCATACCAATCCCCTGCGCGTGCTCGACAGCAAGAACCCGCTGATGCAGTCGCTGATCGAGGCGGCGCCGCGCCTGCTCGATCATCTGGGCGAGGCCTCGCTGGCGCATTTCGAAGGGGTGCAGCAGGTGTTGAAGGACATCGGCATCCCCTACAGCATCAACCCGCGCATGGTGCGCGGTCTGGACTACTACAATCTCACCGTGTTCGAGTGGGTGACCGACCGCCTGGGCGCCCAGGGCACGGTGTGCGGCGGCGGGCGCTACGACGGACTGTTCGAGCAAATCGGCGGCAAGCCCACGCCGGCCTGCGGTTTCGCCATGGGGCTGGAGCGCCTGCTGGCGCTGATGCAGGAGGCGCGCGCGCTGGAACCTGCAGCCCGATGCGAGGTCTATGTCCTGCACCAGGGCAGCGCTGCCGGCCGCATGGCCTTCGGCGTGGCCGAGGAATTGCGCAACCATGGCCTGTCGGTCATCCAGCACTGCGGTGGCGGCAGTTTCAAGGCCCAGATGAAAAAAGCCGATGCGAGCGGCGCCGTGCTTGCCGTGATCCTGGGCGAGGACGAGGCGGCAAAAAACGAGGTGAGCGTAAAGCATCTGCGCCAGCAGCGCGAGCAAGTGCGCGTGGCGCGCGCTACGCTGCCCGATACCGTAACCAATTTATTGTTTTTTTTGGAAGAAGACCAAGACCCTGTTGCAAAATGAATTTCGCAACAGGCCGATCTAGGGGCGCAAGGGGAGGTGTCCCCTCATATAGTTAAAGGACTAGAAATGGCTGCATACGATCTGGAAGAACAGGAACAGCTGGCAACGCTCAAAGCGTGGTGGGAGGAAAACGGCAATCTGGTGCTGACCACCTTGAGCCTGGTGCTGATCGCGCTCGCTGTCTGGCAAGCGTGGAATTACTATCAGCGCAACCAGGCGGCCCAGGCCTCGGCCTTGTATGACGCCGTGCAGAAGGCAGCCGGCGCCAGCGACCTGAAGCAGGTGCGCGAAAGCGCCGGCGCCATTCTCGAGCAGTACCCACGCACGACCTACGCTGCAATGGCGGCACTGGTGTCGGCCAAGGTGCACTTTCGGCGCGGCGACCTGAAAACCGCGCACGCCCAGCTTGCCTGGGTGGCCGAGAACGCGAGAGACGAAGCGCTGCAGGATATCGCGCGGCTGCGGCTGGTCAGCGTGATGCTGGACGAAAAGGCCTACGACGATGCGCTGAAAGCGCTGAATACCAAGCACGGCGCCGCGTTCGATACGCAGTTCCTGGCGGCCCGCGGTGACGTTCTCGTCGCTCAAGGCAAGAAGGAAGAGGCGCGCGGCGCTTACAAAGCCGCGCTGGACCATGCGGACGCCAAGGATACCGGGTTGCGCGGATCCATTCAGCTGCGCCTGGATGCGCTGGGAACGGCGAAATGAGGCGTGTCTTCGCCTTCGTCCCGGCGCTCGCGGCAATGCTGCTCGTTGCAGGTTGCGGCGGCGGCAGCATGGTCAGCAGTGCAATCGAGAGCATGAACCCGATGAACTGGTTCGGCAGCCGCAGTCCGGCGCCGGAAATGGCGCCGTTGCCGCCGCTGACGAATTCGGTTGCCGTAAGCACGCTGTGGCAGGCGAGCATAGGCAATTCGCAGCAGGCGGTATTCAGCCCCGCGGTGGCGGGCGACAGCGTCTACGCGGCTGCCTACGACGGCGCGATCACGCGCCTGGATGCCGGCAGCGGCAAACAACTGTGGCGCATCAATGCCGGAGAGCGTCTGACCGGCGGCGTCGGCAGCGACGGCAAGCTGGTGGCGGTCGGCAGCGGCAAGGGCGAGGTGCTGGCTTTCGACACGACCGGGACTGCACTATGGAAGGCGCAGGTCAGCAGCGAAGTGCTGGCTGCGCCACAGGTGGCGGACGACGTGGTCGTGGTGCGCAGCGCCGACGGTCGCATCTTCGGCCTGGATGCGAAGGATGGAAAACGCAAGTGGTATTACCAGCGTTCCACGCCGGCGCTCACGGTACGCTCGCCGGTGGGAATCAGTATCTCCAGGGGTGTTGCCTACGCCGGCTTTGCCGGCGGCAAGCTGGTCGCGATCAATTTGGACAACGGCGCGGTGCGTTGGGAGGCTACCGTCGCCTTGCCGCGCGGCACCACCGAGCTGGAGCGGGTCACCGATGTAATCGGGCTGCCGGTCGTCACCGAGCGCGAGGTCTGCGCGGTCGCCTATCAGGGCCGCATCGGCTGTTTCGACCTGGCCACCGGCCATGCGGTGTGGGGGCGCGAGATGTCGAGCACCTCCGGGCTGTCGCTCGATGCGCGCTACGCCTTCGTCAGCGACGACAAGGGCGCGGTGCATGCGCTCGACCGCATCGGCGGCACCAGCGTGTGGAAACAGGACAAGCTGCGCCTGCGCAACCTGTCCGCGCCGCTCGCCCTGGGGCGTGAGATCGTGGTCGCCGACATCCAGGGCTACGTGCATTTTCTCGCCCGCGACTCCGGTGCCTTTGTCGGCCGCGTCGCAACCGACGGCAGCCCCGTCAGCACCAATCCGGTCATGCTGCCCGACGGCGGCTTTCTCATACAGACCCGCAACGGCGGGCTGTATGCCTTTAGTGCGAAATAAAAAGAGGCGTCAACGCCAGGGCGCAAAGGGCGCAAGAAAAGTCGATTTCTTCGCGTCCTTCGCGCCTTTGCGTTCGATTCCACGCGCATGAAACCTACCGTGGTCATCGTCGGCCGGCCGAACGTCGGCAAATCCACGCTGTTCAACCGGCTCACGCGCAGCCGCGATGCGCTGGTCGCGGACACGCCCGGATTGACGCGCGATCGCCATTACGGCGAAGGCCGGGTGGGAGCCCGGCCCTATTTTGTGGTCGACACCGGTGGTTTCGAGCCGGTGGCGAAAGAGGGCATCCTGCACGAGATGGCGAAGCAGACGCTGCAGGCCATCGCCGAGGCCGACGTGATCCTGTTCATGGTCGACGCGCGCCAGGGACTCTCTCCACAGGACCGCAACATTGCCGACATGCTGCGCAAGACCGGCCGGCGGGTGTTGCTCACGGTGAACAAGGCGGAAGGCATGAACATCGGCGTGGTCACGGCCGAATTTCACGAACTCGCGCTGGGCCAACCCTACGCCATCTCCGCCGCGCATGGCGAGGGCGTGCACGACCTCGTCGATCTGGCGCTCGCCGGGTTTGCGCCGGAGCCCGAGGAAGAGGCGCCTGCCGACCATCCGCGCATTGCCGTGATCGGGCGGCCCAACGTCGGCAAGTCGACCCTGATCAACAGCCTGCTGGGCGAGAACCGGGTCATCGCTTTCGACCAGCCGGGCACCACGCGCGACAGCATCGATGTGCCGTTCGAGCGCGACGGCCGGCGCTATACCCTGATCGATACCGCCGGGCTGCGGCGCCGCGGCCAGGTGTTCGAGTCGCTGGAGAAGTTTTCCGTGATCAAGACGCTGCAGTCGGTGGACCTGGCCAATGTGGTGGTGCTGGTGCTGGATGCGCAAGCCGACATCTCGGACCAGGACTCGCACATCGCCGGCTACGTCGTGGAGCGCGGGCGCGCCCTGGTGGTGGCGGTCAACAAATGGGATGGCCTGGACGACTACCGGCGCGAATGCGTCAAGCGCGATCTGAGGCGCAAGCTCGGTTTCCTCGGCTTTGCGCGCTTTCATTTCGTCTCCGCCCTGGAGGGCAGCGGCTTGTCCGGTTTGCTGCCCTCGATCGACGACGCCTACCGCGCCGCCATGACCAAACTGTCGACGCCGCGCCTCACGCGCGTGCTGATCGATGCCGTAGAGCGCCAGCAGCCGCCGCGCAAGGGCCTCACGCGGCCCAAGCTGCGCTACGCTCATCAGGGCGGCATGAATCCGCCGCTGATCATCATCCACGGCAACGCGCTCAATGCCGTGCCGGAAAGCTACCGCCGTTATCTGGAGGGGCGCTTTCGCGAGGCATTCTCGCTCGAGGGCACGCCCCTCAAAGTGCAATTCAAGACCTCGGTGAATCCTTACTTGAAAAAGGCGTAGGGCGGCCCCATCTCCATAGAGGTGGAAAAAGCCAGAGAAATCAATTAGAGTGGCAGTTCAACAACAAAGCTGTGGGGGCACGATGAGCACTAAAGGGCAGTTGTTACAAGACCCGTTTCTGAACACGCTGCGCAAGGAGCACGTGCCGGTCTCAATTTATCTGGTCAACGGCATCAAGCTCCAGGGGCAGGTCGAATCCTTCGACCAGTACGTGGTGCTGCTGAAAAACACGGTCACCCAGATGGTCTACAAGCACGCGATTTCCACCGTGGTGCCGGCGCGCGCAGTGACTATTTCCTACGAACATTCTGCTTCCGATAACTGAGGCCGGCCTGCTTGCCGCCGCCGGCGCGCGCGATGTCTGAGCGCCCGGTGCGCGCAGCCCCCGCTGTGCTGGTCGGCATGGATTTCGGCGCCGACGGCTATACCGAGAGCCTCGAGGAATTGCGGCTGCTCGCGCAAAGCGCCGGCTTGCAGCCGCGCGCCTTGATCCAGGGCAAGCGGCAGCGGCCCGACTCGGCGCTTTACGCGGGTTCCGGCAAGGTGGAAGAGATCGGGGCCGCCGTGCGCGAGCACCATGCCGTGGTGGTGGTGTTCAACCACGAGCTTTCCCCGGCGCAGCAGCGCAATCTGGAACAGGCGCTGGAATGCCCGGTCATGGACCGCACCAGCCTGATCCTCGGTATTTTCGCCCGGCGCGCGAGGAGTCACGAGGGCAAGCTGCAGGTGGAACTGGCGCAGCTCGAATATGCCTCCACGCGGCTGATACGTGGCTGGACCCACCTCGAGCGTCAGCGCGGCGGGCGGGGATTTCTCGGCGGGATGGGCGAGACCCAGCTCGAAACCGACCGGCGCCTGATTTCCAACCGCGTCAAAGTGCTCAAGGACAAGCTGGTTCAGTTCAAGCGCCGCCGCGACGTGCAGCGCCGCGCGCGGGTGCGCGGCGAGGTGTTGTCGGTATCGCTGGTGGGCTACACCAACGCCGGCAAATCCACGCTGTTCAACGCGCTCACGCATGCGGGCAGCTACGCCGCCGATCAGTTGTTCGCCACCCTGGACACCACCACGCGGCGGCTGTATCTGGCCGGGACCTGCAATCTCGTGTTATCGGACACGGTGGGCTTTATCCGCGATCTGCCGCACAGCCTGGTGGCGTCTTTCCGCGCCACCCTGGAGGAAACCATCCAGGCGGATCTGTTGCTGCACGTGGTCGATGCGTCGAGCGGCGTGCGCGAGCCGCAGAGAGCGGCCGTGAACAAAGTGCTCGCCGAAATTGGCGCCGACACGATTCCGCAGGTGCTGCTGTGGAACAAGATCGACCTCACCGGAGTGCCGCCGGGGCTGGATCGCGACGAGTATGGTAAAATCCGACGCGTTTGCTTGAGCGCGAAGACCGGCGCCGGCCTCGATTTTCTCAGGGATGCCCTGGCTGAAGTCGCAGCCTCGAAAAAGGCCGCAGCAATCAGCCCGGGAACCATGCAGCATCACAGGGATACGTATGTCACTTAATGACCCGCAGTGGGGCAAGAAGGGCGGGGGCAACCATCAGGGGCCGCCCGACCTCGAAGAACTGTGGCGCAACTTCAATCAGAAGCTGAACGGCATGTTCGGCAAAAGAGGAGGTGGCGACGGCTCTTCGGGCAAGCCCCCCCCCAGCATGCGCCAGATCGGCGGCGGCCTCGGCATGCTCGCCGCCCTGGTGCTGGTCGTGTGGCTGGCGAGCGGCTTTTATACCGTCGATGAGAAGCAGCGCGGCGTGGTGTTTACCTTCGGCAAATATTCCGAACTCACCAGTCCGGGCCTGCGCTGGCGCCTGCCTTTTCCATTCCAGTCGCAGGAAATCGTCAACCTGTCCTCGGTGCGCACCGTCGAGGTCGGCTACCGCAACACCGTCAAGACGAAGGTGTTGAAGGAATCAATCATGCTCACCGACGACGAGAACATCATCGATATCCAGTTCGCCGTGCAATATACGCTGAAGGACCCGCTCGCTTACCTGTTCAACAACAAGAAGCCGGACGATACCGTGCTGCAGGCGGCCGAGACCGCGTTTCGCGAGGTGGTCGGCTCAAGCAAGATGGACTTCGTGCTGTACGAGGGCCGTGAGCAGGTGGCGACGGCGGCGCAGAAACTGATACAGGACATCCTGGATCGCTATCGGACCGGCATCGTCATCAGCCGCGTGACCATGCAAAACGCCCAGCCGCCGGAACAGGTGCAGGCCGCATTCGACGACGCGGTCAAGGCGAAGCAGGATCTGGAACGGCAGAAGAACGAGGGCCAGGCCTATTTCAACGATGTGGTGCCCAAGGCGCGCGGCGCCGCCTCGCGCCTGACGGAGGAGGCGCAAGGCTACCGCCAGCGCGTGCTGGCCAACGCCGAGGGCGAGGCGAGCCGCTTCAAGCAGGTGCTCACCGAATACAACAAGGCGCCGCAGGTGACGCGCGACCGGATGTATATCGAGACCGCGCAGCACATACTCTCCAGCACCAGCAAGATCCTGATCGACGCCAAGGGCAGCGGCAACCTGCTGTACCTGCCGCTGGACAAGATCATGCAGATGTCGGCGGGCGCCTTGCCCCAGATGGCAATGCCCTCTTCGAA
>Ga0080064_1002217_pt1 | contig 34184 bp, 34 predicted proteins | sample Subgrocontami54m_FD_69260 | JGI IMG/M metagenome (GOLD analysis project Ga0080064, IMG submission 69260) | Subsurface groundwater microbial communities from S. Glens Falls, New York, USA - GMW46 contaminated, 5.4 m (SPADES assembly) (version 2) ...
TGCCGCCCTTGATGAAGTCACGCCTCGAGATCACTTGCTTTGCCATACTCTCCTCCTCGCGATTGCTGCTACACAGGTTGTGATTTGCCGAGTACCGCGAGCGAACGCCGCGCGGGCACCCAGTGCCATCCTCTTTACCCGGCATTTAGGCAGCCGGTCTTGCCTTTGTCAAGCTATAAAGCACGAACCCGACTAAACGGGGATCCCCTTCACCCAAGTACCGGGGTAACCCGCGTTGACCTGCAGGTCAGCCTCTCTTCTTGAAAATCATAATGGGCCAGATGTCAGCGTTCGGAGGTCACCTGACACGATAGAAGATGACAAGGGACAGCATCTCCGAATCAGCTGTGCAGCCATGCCCGGCGCACGGCGTCGGAGCTGGCATCCAGGGCGAATACCCAATGCCATGGCCCTTCGGGGCCTCGACCCGTCCCGGGAGTCGCCCCCTCGCATGGCGTTCTCTCGCAAGGGCTTCTTCGCATCATGTGACCTGCGCTTGGTGACGCGCAGGCGGCCTGTGAATGCTGGCGCCTGGCCCATAATGTCTAGACCAGACTTCGTGCGAGCTTGGTCGCCGCAAAGGCACGCTGCAGACAACTGAATGCGTCCCAGGTATCCCCGAGCGGCTCACTCTCGGCTTGCTGCGGTGCGGGAGGAGGAGTCCAGCCGAAAGCGAGCACGAAGCTGTCAAATGGACCAAGCTCGCGACGACCTGAGCCGATCTGGACTTCTAGTGTGCCGTCGTTCACGCCAAGGCACTCTGCGCCAGTGACGATCGTTCCGCCACGCTCGGAGAACCTCAGCGTCGTCTTTCCCGCGATGAGCGGATTGGCGTCCTGCATCGCTCGTTCTCCGCTCGCGACGAGCGTCACATCTCTGCCTTCGCCGGCGAGATAGAGTGCAGTCTCGCCGGCGAAGATACCAGGACCGATGACTGCGACGCGCCTTCCGAGAGACGCGAGAGTGATTTTTCCGTCCAGCACGTCCTCACCCAGCGAGGCCTTTCTGAGATCTAGACCACTGATCTCAGGGATGATCGGCTCGCCGGCTCGGGTGTCGACCGTGAAATCAAAGACACCATCGCCGATGTCGTCGATGATCCTCACCCCGAGCTCGGCTAGCGCGACGCGGAAATACTCGGCCCCCCGCGCGACCTCTTCCGCCCCCGGCACGCGTGAGCGCAGTGTGAGCAGGCCGCCAAACGGCAAGCCGTCCGTCGAAATAGCGACCTCGTGACCCCTCAGCGCCAGGACGCGCGCCAGCTCCAGGCCTGGAACGCCCGCGCCTCGAACCAGTATCCGCCGCCGAATCGCGACCGGCTCGATGCGCAGTTCGAATTCGTGGCCGGTTTCGGGATTGAGCATGCAGGATGCTCCAAGCGCCTTGCTGCCTCCGCCGTGGCACCCTTGACAGCCAATACAGGGGATGACTCTGGCTTCGTCGCCTCGGAGCGATTTGGCGACGATGGCGGGGTCTGCGATCGTCGCTCTGCCGAAGACGATCATGTCGGCCTGGCCCGCCGCCAATACCTCCTCGGCAGACGCGAGCGAGTAGTAACGGCCGACCGTCATCACCGGGATCTGGACGACGGATTTCACCGCCCCGGCAGCATCCCGCAGCACGCCCTCGCCGTAGCCCATGGCGAGCGTTGACTCCCTGACGGCGTTGGGCCCCAGGCCCGCCGACACGTCTAGGAACGCCAACCCTGCGGACTCGAGAGTCTGTGCGACGCGCTGGCAGTTGGCGATATCCACGCCGCCGTCGTAGTAGTCCGACGAGGCGATTCTGGCGCCGATCGGGAAATCGGACCCGGCGAGCTCCCGGATGCGCTGCACGATCCGGAGCGGAAAGCGCATTCTGCCGTCGAAATCGCGACCGTACTCATCTTCGCGGACGTTCTGAGCAGGAGAGATGAAGCTCAACAGCAAATATGACGTCCCCATGTGGAGCTCCACGCCGTCGAAGCCAGCTTCGCGAGCTCGTCGCGCAGCCTGGCCCCACGCCTCGATCTGCAGCTCCATGTCCTCCAGCGTCATCTCTCGTGGGAGGTCTTCCCTTCCCGGCATTCTGAGAGCGCTGGGCGCGATCGTCTGCTCGCCAGACAGTGCTGGCATGGCCGTTCGGCCGCCATGGTGAAGCTGGAGCATCACGCGCGGCCCGTGGCGCTTGATGCTCCGTGCGATCTGGGTGAGAGATGGGATGTACCGATCTTCATGGGCGGCGAGTTGATTGAGCCAGCACTTTCCCGAGAGATGGACCATGGCTGCCTCGACACGAATGAGGCTGTAGCCGCCCTTCGCGCGCGCCTCGTAGTAGGCGAGGTGGCGGGCATTCGTAGAGCCATCCGGGTTCGCCATGCCGTAGGTCGTCAAAGGCGACATGACCATGCGATTGACGAGCTCGAGATCGCCGAGCGTGATCGGAGTGGTCAGATGGGGGTAACGCATTGCGGAGCTCCAAGCCGCGATCAGCGTTATTCCCGGGGCGGAATAATCGGTAGGAGCAGGTAGGAGCCCTTTTTGCCGCCGCCGTAGACGGTCACCTGGCCACTGACCTTCTCCGGTCGCCGGTCCCACGGATCGTTGTGGAGGAACGGCCCCGATCCGCGGAACGTCCCCAGGGTTTGGAGCTGCCCCGAGATCGTCGAGCGCTCGAAGTCCTTCCCCTGGATCGTGAAGGTCAGCTTGTAGCCGGCTGGGATGACGATGCAGGTCGGCCAGATCTCTATGTCGAGCTCGTAGACCCTGCCGGGTTCCAACGGCTGCTCCTCATCGTGGGTGTGATACGGCCGATACTCCAGGCTCCGCTTCGGGTCGAGCTTGCGGTGCGAGGCGCGGAGCCATCCCTGAGCAATCGGCCCGGCCGGCTCGACCGAGCCGGCGAAGGTGACCTCGTTTCCGCTTGGATCGAAGAGCTGAATGACGAGGAAGAGGTCGGCCTCGGCGGCCTTTGAGGAAAGGAAGAGCTTGGCCGCACAGGGTCCGGTGATCTCCGTTTCGTGCTGCAACGTGACCGAGAAGCTGACGCCGTCCGAAGTAAGCGGAGCATACTCGGCTTGGCTGCCCGTGCTGACCGGCTTCCAGCTCAGGCGTCGCTCGGCCGGGTCGAGGTAGAGCTTCGTCCACTGTGTCCGGGCCAGGGGCCACTCCCGCTCCTTGCGCATGACGAACCGCTCGCCGGGGTGACGGATATTGAGGAGCACCGGCGGCTGCTGGTCCCAGCCATTGTCGACGCCCTTCAGGAAGTGGTCGAAGAACCGCTTCTGGAGCGCTATGCCGTAGTCCGTGTAGAAGTGCGTCCAGTGCTCCAGGCCGTGGATCTCGAGCCATTTCTGCTTCGAAGCGGCGTTGAGATACCCCTCGATATTGCCCCGCAGATGCAGCGAATGCCCGCCCCAGTTCCCGCAGGACAGGAGCGGGACGGTAACCTTCGACCAGTCGGCCCTTCGCTCCTGATAGAACTCGTCGTCGAGCGGATGCGCCCGTCCCTGAAGCGTCGGGGAAATCCGGTTCTTCGCCAGCTCGTCTTCCGGAAGCGTCTCGGGACCGGCGCTCAGCATGCCGTTGTTCTGGTCGTAGTCGCCCCGCACGCCGTACCCGTGCTGGACGGGAAGAACCTGGGTCCTGAACCATTGGGCGAGAAAGGTGTTCAGCATGCCGCCGTTGCGGTGCATGTCGCGGTACAGGTCGGAAACGCCTTCCCACGGGCAGATCGCCGCCAGGTGCGGCGGCTGCAACGAAGCGAGGGGCCACTGGTTGACCGCGTAGTAGGAGATGCCGAGCAGACCGACCTTGCCGTTGCTCCAAGGCTGGGTGCCGGCCCACTCGATGCACTCATAGAAGTCCCTCGACTCCTGAGCAGAGAACATGTCGAAAACGCCGGGCGAGCGGCCGGCGCCGCGGCTGTCGACCCGAACGCAGACGTAGCCGTCCGGCACCCACTTCTCGGGGTCGACGACTTCCCAGCTCTGGTACTTGCAGCTCGACCGCTCGGCGATGTCCGGATGGTCGCGAATCATCAGTCGCCACTGGTCGGCGTAGATCACCTGAAACGGCACGTTCTTGCCGTAGGGACCGTAGCTTACGATGACCGGGTGCTGGCCATCGGCAACGGGGCGGTAGACGTCTGCCCGGACGACGAGGCCATCTTCCAGTGTGATAGGGACGTCCCAATCGATCCGCATACCGTCGGCAATGACGGTCTTTTCACGCATTTCTTCGCCCATGAATCCCTCCCCTTACGTTTGAAGGCCAGACTTCCAGGATATTATGCGTCAGGCTTTGCCCATAGGAAACCTTAACGCCAGTTCGCATCACGCGGCCCCATGCAGAGGACATCCAGGACGCCCTGAAAGACGCCCGCGTCGTCGAGTCGCCGACCCCGGAGCCCTCACTTGGAGCCGAGACCGCCCGGCTCTGATCCGGTTGCTGCGGCGATCCTGCTCCCGGGACAGGGGCGTTGTCAAGGGCCAGTCTATTCCTATATGGTATGAGCCTAAACGGGGGTTCGTATTTCCAACAAGGTATGAGCCTGAAGCATGAGTTTTGGATCGATCATCCATGACATGGTGATCGATATAACCAAAACTCGGCTCGATACGGTGGCGCAATTGGGCGCCTTCTTGGAGAGCGAGGGCCGCAGGAATTCGGACAGGGGGATAAGTGATAGTCTTGCTTCGAGCAACGATTGCGAGAGCGGTCGACCTCGGCTGAAAACCGCCACCACACGAAAAGGAAAACACCACATGACCAACTCCTCCCTGCACGGGCACGCCTGTGCGTCACATCATGGCCACCTCTATCCGAGAACGAACCGGCGGAACTTTATCGCCGGGGGCGGTGCAGCGATGGCGGTCGGCGCGCCCGGGCCGCTGGGCATCGGCAGCTCCGCTCGCACGCAGCCGCAGGAACGCCGAATTATCGATGTCCACCATCATCTTTCGCCCCCGACCCAACTGGCCGCCCTGCGAAAGGAGAACCTTGCTCTGGCGCTAACCGTCCAATGGACACCGCAGAAATCTCTCGAAGAGATGGACCGCGCCGGAGTGTCCACGTCGATCCTTTCGGTGACGGCTCCGGCAGTCACGTTTCTCGGTCGCGACGATGCGCGCCGCGTTGCGCGGGAGTCCAACGAATACGCCGCCAAGCTGGTGTCCGACCATCCTGGACGCTTTGGCATGTTCGCGGTGCTCCCCATGCCGTACGTCGATGACGCGCTCAAGGAAATTGAGTACGCACTGGACACGCTGAAGGCGGACGGCGTCTTTCTGCTGACCAACTATGACTACAAGTGGCTGGGCCACCCAGAGTTCGGGGCGATATTCGACCAATTGAACCGTCGTAAAGCGGTTCTGCATGTTCATCCTTGGGTCGCGAACTGCTGCAAAAACCTCGTGCAGGACGTTCCGGATTTTGTCGTGGAAGTGACCACCGATACCACCCGTACGCTCGCCAGCATGATCTTCAGCGGCACTGCGGCGAAGTACCGCGACATCAAGTTCATCATCTCCCACGGTGGTGGGACGATGCCCTTTATTGTCGAGCGCTTCAGTCAGCCGGCGATGTTGATCCCGAAGTACAAGCCGTTCACATTAGAGGCAGTCCTCAGCGAACTGAGGCGGTTCCACTATGACCTGGCGCAGACGGCTCAGCCGGCGGCTCTGGCCGCGGTCACCAAGCTGATCCCCGTGACCAATCTGCTCTATGGCACGGACTTTCCGTTCCGTTCTGCGCAGGAGCATGTCGAATTGCTCAGCGCTTTCTTTCCGCAGGCGGATCTGAACCAGATCTATCGCGGGAACGCACTTAAGCTACTTCCCCGAGCGAGCGCGACGTGAACGGAAACTGATCGGCCGGCCGGACTAGTGAGCCAGTCCGCATCCTTGAGGCGAGCGCACACGCCAACCGCTACGGCTTTCTTGCCCGATGTAGAGATGGACCGAGCCGGGCAAAAGCCCGGCCTTGAAGTCCCGGGCGATGCGCTCTTCCGCTTTGCGGATCAGAACCATCCGCCGAAATAGGTCGGCATGCTCTGCGGCAGGCAAGTCTACGGTGAGGCGTCAGGCACGGGCGCCCCATTCGCGGTGGGTCATCCTAGACGAATGAATCACGAAACGCAGCCTTAACCCATGCTAGCAAGGAGGTTCTTCAGCCACGCAACCTGCACCTTACCCACTTTCGCGAGGTGATCGCGGTTCGTGTACAGGCTCATGTGTTCGACGCCAGAAACGGATGCAAAGGTCTTGTTGGGATTCGTGATGGCATTGAATGCCTCCACTTCCAGGTCGGCCGAAGTAATATTGTCACCCTTGGCGAGCGTCATCAATACAGGCGTTTCCACAATGCGCTCGCTGAACGAGGCGACCTTGTACTGAAGGAGCAACTCAACCGATTCGATGGTGTTCCAATGCTCATGCAGAGGTGCCTCGTTCTTCTTGATTGGCATGAACCCGGCATAGACGTGGGGGAACGGCCAGGCCGTAAGCTCTTGGTAGGGATCCTTCTCCGGAGACATCGGCATCCGGCCGCTCGGTTTGCCTGCAAAACGTGCACGGCGATCTTCGGCAAGCAGGCGATTCAATTGAGCAAATCGCGCTTCCCCGTGACAGCGTCGCATGGTCTGATAGCCATCCACGACGGGAATCGTAGAGATCGCGAAGGCCGGGCGCGAGTCGAGCGCGGCCGTAATTAGGACGTGCCCGCCGCTGTAGGAAATACCCCAAATGCCAGTGCGCGATTTGTCGATGCCGGGAAGGGTTTCGGCAAAACTAAGTGCATTCCGGTAATCCTCGATCTGATTCCACGGATTGATGTGCTGCCTTGGCTCGCCGGTGCTTTCTCCGAAGCAGCGGTAATCGAAACGAAGGGTCGCGCAGCCCATGTCCTCAAAGAACTTCCCGTACCAAGGCATCACGATTTCTTTCGTGTAGCACCATCCGCCGGCCATGATGACCAGCGGCACGTCTCCCGACTTGCCCGAGGGCCTCGTTAGAATGGCCTTGCAGGTGTCGCTGCCGCTTCTGAATTCCACTGTTTCCATCGCAATCCCCTCCTAATAATAAAATATCGGCCTGTTCGCCGAAGACAAAAATGTGCCTCTTCTAAGCTACCATGTCAAGCGAATATTGAACCGATATTCAGACCTGTGACGCTGACACGCCGCGGCCGATTAGCGGCGTATCGACCAGCACCAATAGGGGGTGATTAGGGGGTGATTAGCTCGGCAATGGTAGCAAGGGAGAAACGACGCTGACTATTGCCCTGCCCAGCGAGAGATGTTGATCTGCGTCCAAATGGATGCCGTCAACGCGGCTGGCTGGCGTAACGCTGCCCGCATCAAAAAAACGGCAGTCAAGTGCCGCTGCCGTCTCTCGGTACGCGGCGGCCAAGCCGACACACTTGTGGGCGCCCCCTTCAAACCTTGGGGCAAGCGGGCCTTTTGGAGCATCGATAGGCGGGGGCGCGACAATCAGAATGGGCGGAACTGGCATTCCCGGTTCAATCGGCGCTTGGCGAATGGTGGTAACGAGAGTCGCGACACCTTGAGATGCATGCCACGCGTTATGCGGATGCATGGACTGGAAGTCATTGGTGCCAAGCATTAGTATGACCAGCGAAAGAGGGGAGTGAATTTCGATGCGTTGCGCCAAACCATTCAGCCCGTTACGGCCAGGTTTAAAGGGGTCATCCCAAACAGTGCGACGTCCGTTCAGGCAGTCCTCAATGACGCGTACCATTTTTCCGGTACGGTTTAATTCGAGTTCCATGACGCCGGGCCAGCGTTGATCGAATTCGAGGCGTTTGCGCGTTTTAGGGATGATGCCCCAAGACAATGAATCGGCGTACACGAGTATGTGTTGCATTGCGTTCCTGTGAACCCCCTAAAGCGGTTAGAGTCAAGGACTGCCGCGTCCAATGGACCGGGCCGCTAATTCTACTTTATTGGCCATGCTAATGGCGCGTCCTGGTGAAAGACTGTTTGAGTTGATGGCCCGCCTCGATGCTGCAATCGGATTGGCGTGGGAGCAGTACATCTACTCCGACGAGATCAATACCCCTCGCCCAGAAAGCAGCTCCCGTTGTTTGTACTGCCGTCTTGGGCCTTGGTCATGACCGCTCAAAAAATCGCCGCAATCCGTTGGCGCACTGACCGCGACTATTTTTTTAAATACTCACCTATGTCGAACCGAACGGCGTCGGCTGGCACTTCGTAGTCCGAAACAAAATTCGTCCAGGTTGCAAGAAATGCAATGAATGTTTCACCAAGGCCTTGCTCGCGCAAATAGCTCGCCGTCACAGGCAACCAATCGGGTTCAAATTCTGGGTCTCGCTCCATTTTTCGAGGATAGTCATGATACAGAACCGCAACCTTGCCCAAACTGACATAGTCGGCACCGCTTTCAATGCACCTGACTACGTCTGAAGGCCGGATTAACTTTCCAGCGACGCCGAGCCGTGTCCTTCCTCTTTCCAATTCTGTGAAATAGGACATCAACGTGCGTCCTTTGAGTTTGTCGTCTTCGGGTTCTTTGAATGCATCCCACAACGACATATCCAGATAATCTATGTTCCCTTCGCTCAAAAGCCGCTGCGCTACTTGAATAACGTCAGGTAAATCCTGTCCAAAGCGCTCTGGCGATAGACGGACGCCAAGTTGAAAATCGTGTCTGCAACGCTGGCGAATCCGCCTCACAATCTCAAATAGGAAACGGCTGCGGTTCCCAACCGAGCCTCCGAAATCATCTTCGCGACGATTGAATTCCTTGCTCAGAAATGCGCTGATCAAGTAGCCATGGGCTCCATGCAGCTGTACGCCGTCGAAGCCTGCTTTTTCTGCTCGAACGGCGGCAGCGACAAAGTGGTTGATGGTGTCTTCTATTTCCACAGCAGACATTGCACGAGCGCCGGTTTTTGAGTCATCCGATGGACTGATGAGTTGCCCATTGATCAACTTCGGAACAGCACGCATGCCGCCATGGTAAAGCTGGACACAGGACAAGCTGCTGGCACTGCGAAGAGCGGTCGCAAGACGTGCGAGTCCTTCGATGTGGACATCCGAAAATATGCCAAGTTGGCCTGGAAAGCCCTTTCCATTCTCGTGAACATGGGTCGCGCACGTGGCAATCATCCCAAAGCCGCCTTCAGCGCGAACCTTGAGCCAATGAATTTCGTCGTCGGTAATCGTGCCATCTTCGTGGCTCTGCTGATTGGTCATGGGCGCGAGCATGAAACGATTTTTCATGGCAGGACCGTGCTCAACGGAAAGAGGGCAAAATAGTTGATCGATGTTCAATGTTCTCTTCTCATGAATTTTGAGACGGAGCCTCAAGGCCTCGACACACAAGCTCGACGTAGGTAGCACTTACCCACGAAGGAAGCCGCTGCGACGTGGACGTCACAAGGATATATCTCGTCGCCAAGTAATGTCTTGCGGCCATAAAAACGTACGCAAGTACTGGAAGCTCGTGTTCTTTATAAGCCCGCAACTCCCCTTGCGCCCAGCTCCTGCGCAAGGCTTTAAGGTAACGATTGGCGAGGTCAAAGAAGTGCCGAAGGTAAGCCGTAGGAGCCCATACGGCGGCTTCCGTTTCGACTCGAACATACCAGGGGTTGCGGACGAGATAATCGAAGAAACCGTAGAAACCGTGGCACTCGAGCTCGGCGAAAGATCGGCTACCACGGACCGCTTCTTTGACTTCCGACGCCATGTCCGAGCGGCTATGAGTTAGCAACTCCTCGAATAGCTTCCGCCGCGAGCTGAAATGCGCATAAAACGTTCCAACCGCAACCTCCGCCAATTCTGTGATTGCCTGTACCGACGCGCCCGCGTAACCGGAGCGGTGGACGACGCGGGCAGCCGAGTCCAAAAGAATTGAGCGGGTGTCCTGAGGTCTTACGCGGCGTGTCGGGGCACCGGCCAAGTGCCCAGGATGCTTGATTAAATCCTGGTGGCCAATCCCATGCCGAATAAATTTTACATAGGTCTCCGCGGCCCATTCCGGCACATGCCCAAGACGAAAGGCAGGGGCGCTCGATGGATCGCAAAACCCGATTGCGATGTGGCCGCGTGCGCCAGACAGAACCTCGGCAATGACGCGGAAAGACAGATCGCTCTGGGGTCGTATCTGTCCCTTCTTTTGAGCGCGGTGAAGCGCCCGAAGATACCGATCCTCAATATTGCGCATATGTTGGGCGAAGCTCTGGGGGGCCGCTATTTCCGCTTCGGCTAAAACGCGAAGGAAATAAGGTCTGCGTTTTAGATAGGCGAAAAAAGCCAGGAAAGTTCGTTTCTCGTGATCGAAGTAGTCGGCCGACTGATGCGCACTTTGCCCCAAGATGCCTAGGAGATGAACGCCCTCGGTAGGTAGGAGTTGGTCCAAGAACTGTTGATGCGAGTCAAAATAAGAATAGAATGTTCCTGCAGCAACTCCACTTGCTTCTGTGATCCGGGCAACCGAGGCCTTGGCGTACCCGTGCCGGGAGACGACCTTGAATCCGGATTTGACCAGGGATTCACGAGTTTGGCGTGCGCGCTCCTCCCGAGACCTCTTCCTAGCGTGTATCGGGTTCGCGTCCATTCTCTTTCGCAATTCGTTCTGTAATTTGGTCTCGCAGCAGGTTTTTTCGGATCTTGCCGGCGGCGGTGTAGGGAAGCGCCTCTACGATCTCGAGGCGTTCTGGATACTTTTGTTTCGCGAGGCCGCTAGTTTCGAGGATCTGGCGCATCTGATCGAAGTCGAAAGCCGCGCCGGGGCGCAAAGTCACAAACGCACAGCAAGTCTCACCGAGCCGTGGGTGTGGCATTGCAACCACCGCAGCCTCGCGAATGGCGGGATGCGTGTAAAGAACGTCTTCAATCTCCTTCGGACTGATGTTCTCCCCGCCTCTAATAATCAGATCCTTCTTCCGCCCCGTGATGACGAGACAATCCTCGGGTGTCAATCGTCCAAGGTCGCCAGTATGGAAGTACCCATCCGCATCGAATGCGTCGGCGTTTTGCTCCGGCGCGGCATAACCCACGCAGACCTCCGGCCCGCGGGTAACAATTTCTCCTTCGCTTCCGCGCGGAACAGGCTCGTTGTTTGTGTCGAGCAGTCGAATTTCGTGGCCGACTACATAGCCCTCGGTCGTTGCTCCCAATTCCTCTTTCTGCCGGTCGGGAACACCCAACGTCACGGTCGGGGCTTCCGTGCTCCCGTACAATCGAAAGGATACACACCGCTCGAAAGTCCTGTTCGCATCGTAGATGATCTCGGGCGGCACGGGCGCGCCGCCCGTCGGGAAATAGCGCAGGGTTGGCAGAGGCCGTCTATTTTCGCGCGCAAAGCGCGCGAGTTCCTGCAAGAACGGCGTTGCTCCCAGCGTAAACGTGACGCCATGACGGTCGATCAACTCCGCTGCTCTTTGTACGTCCCAGGTATCCATAAGGACCACCGGGCAACCGAGAGTGATCGGCAGCTGGATGCCATAAAGGTACCCTGTTATATGACCAAGGGTCGATGGCATCAGGACAATGTCATTCGAGTCGAGTCTTAGCCAATCAATGACATTGTGAATCTCGGTGTCGATCGTGTTATGCGTATGCAAAACCCCTTTCGCGCGACTGGTCGTTCCCGACGTATATAGGATCAGTTTGACGCTATTGGGGTCAGGTCGAGTCGAAATAGCGTCCGAGGACTCCGCCAAGAACGTGTCGAAGGACAAGAAAGTCCGTTCGTGAGGGCGCACAAAAACAACTTCCTTTAATTGCGGCAGATCAGTACGCAGCCGATTGACCATGGCGGCATAGTTAAATCCGCGGAAAGATTCCGGCACAAACAAGACCCGACTGACCGCATCAGCCAGGATGAATGAAACCTCTGCGTCTCGATATATGGGCACGATCGGATTGCAGACGTAGCCGCCGTAGGAGCATGCCAAGTCGACAAGTATGGCCTCGTGCCAATTGGGCAGCTGATAGCTCACCACATCTCCCGCCCGTAACCCGCGCCCGGCGAGTACTCGGGCGAGCCGTTGCGCGTCATCCCGGACGGAAGCAGCGGACATTACACGGGCCCCATCGAGTACCAGCGTCTGATCCGGCTTCTTCTCGCACAGCGCGTCGAGTAAGTCCGCGATTGTGCGGTCGCGCCAGGTTCGGTCGACCTTATATCGCGCGATCGTCTGTTCATCGAGCCTGACCGACCATCCGCTCACATCGCAGCGCATTCACTCCTCCCGACAGGACCTAAGACACAAGAATACTGGTCACCTGTGGTTACTCCACGCGATCAACAGGCGGGCGCATGATCGTAGCCGATCTTTTCGACGCGATTCAGGTAATTTCGCCCGCTTGCCAAATTCGCTGTCAAATTCGCTTGACAGGATACCGAATCTTGAACCAGAATTCTAGTGGCGAAATTTAGTCGCCCGTATGTCACAGTGCAGACACCTAAAGGAGGAGAGGATGGGTCAATCGTGGAAACAGATCGTCAGGCGCAAGGTTGTGATCATAGGCGGAGCGTTGCTCATGGCCGGTGCTCACACAGGGTGGGCCCAGGCGCCGCAAGGAGAGCCAATCAAGATTGGTGCAGTGCTATCGTTGACGGGCCCGGGTGCGGGGCTAGGTCAGCCAGAGCGGAGCGGCATTTTGCTGGCCGAAAAGGCCATCAATGCGCGGGGAGGTGTCAAGGGCAGGCCCATCAAGATTATCATCGAGGACGACGGATCAAAGCCCGACAACGCAAAGAGCAAGGCCGAGCAGTTGATCTTCCAGGAGAAAGTGGTGGCGATGATCGGGCCTTCGCTCACGGCGAGCACCGGCGCCATTGCGGCGATCACCAACGCGGAGGGCATAGCACAGCTTGCGTTTACTGGGTTGGGACCCAAAATCGAGCTCTCCTACAAGTCCCTCTTCCATGTGCTTCCACCCCAAGAGCTCAATGCACGCGCGATGCTTGAATATACGACCAAAGCCCTCAAGGCGAAGAAAGTTGGCGTTCTCCACGACACCGGATATGGTCAGATCGTGATGAATTTCCTGAACGCGCTCAAGGGAGAATACGGAGTCGAGTTCGTTTCGGTCGAGAAGTTCGAGGTGGGCGCAACCGACGCGTCCGCCCAGGCAGCCAAAGTTCGTGCGTCCGATCCTGCGGTCGTTTTCGTCATTGCTACTTCGCCGGTGCCGTTCCGCAACGCGCGACAGGTCAAGATCACGCAGCAGATAGTGTCGCCAGTCGGATCGGCCACCTACGACTACGTACGCGGAATGGGCGAATTTGGCGACGATATTGTTTTTTCAGAATTCCTCGTTGGTGAGGACCCCACATCTCAGCAGGCCGATTTCGTCAAACGCTACCAGCAAGCCTACAACTCGCTTCCAAAGAACTTCGATGCTGCCGGTTGGGATGCTGTGCAAATCGTTGCCTTGGCGCTAGAAACTGCTGGTCCTAATGCGACGCGACAGGATATTGCGAAAGCGATTCGGCGGCCCTATGCAGGCGTCATGGCGAAGTACAACTTCGCGGCCGAAGACATGACCGGGATCCAGCTATCGAGCTACATCTATTCAAAGCTCGTCAAGGGCAAATTCACGCGCCTGCCTTTTACGGCTAAGTAGATCGCCAATGCTTCTGAGAGCAGAAGCGCGGACGAGCTTAACCCGAGCTCGTCCGTTTTGTTTTTGCGTTCGCAGGACGTGTCAGATCATCCAGTCGCGGCGGCGATAATCGTGAGTTGGTGCGTCGGCTGCAAGACATGACACTGACTCTGTTCGTTCAGTCGGTCCTTGCGGGGCTGACCAACGGTTTCGTCTACGGCTTGATAGGACTCGGAATCGCGGTCGTCTATCGCGGGGCTCGGATCATCAACGCCATGCAGGGCGACTTTGCTCTTCTGGGTGGCGTAGCAGCATATCTTGCATTGACCCGTCTTGGTGTTCCGATGTTGCTTGCATATTGTACCGGCGTGATCGCGGGTGGTGCATTGGGCTTCATCGTCGAGCGGCTTCTGATTCGGCCAACAGACAGACGCGGTGGAACAGACGACAGCTATTTGCTGGTCACCCTCGGAGGCGCTTTTGCGGTTTCGGCCGCAGTGCTTCTCTATTTTGGCCGGGACTCGCATGTATTGGAGGGAATCGGCGGTAATGCCTCCATCGACGTGTTTGACGCCGCGATACGCGTGCATGCCGTTTGGCTAATCGTGATCAGCTCAGCCGTCGTGATCGGATTGAAGCTGTTCTACAGCTACACGCGGCTCGGCCAAGCGATGCTCGCGGCCTCGATCGATATCGAGGGTTCGCTCACTATCGGCATCAACGTCCCGCTAATGCGGATATTGACTTTCGTGTTGGGCGGAATGATGGGTGGGCTTGCTGGCATACTGGTCGCGCCTTTGATCAACATATATTACGAAATGGGCCTGCTTCTCACGCTGAAGGGGTTCGCGGCAGCGATTCTAGGGGGCCTCACCAGCCCGTTCGGCGCGATCTTCGGCGGCGTAACGCTCGGACTCATCGAGTCTCTTGCGATCGTCTCCGTTTCGTCCGGCTACAAGGACGTAATCGCGATGGCGATCCTAATCCTGATCATGATCCTGATGCCGCAGGGTCTCCTGGGCCGGCGCGGCCGGCAAGGGGGGTAGGGGCGGTTATGTCAGCGTGGTCACGCCTCAGTGGTCCGCTCCTTAAGTATGCGGGCGTCGCCTTTCTTGTGGCGGCATGGGCGATCGTTCCTGTCGTTGCGGGGCGGAGTACTGTAGACATCCTCGTCTTCACGGCGCTTTACACGATCGCCGGCCTAGGCGTGGCATTTCTGCTGGGTCAGTGCGGAATCGTATCTCTGGCGCAAAGTGTTTTCTTCGGGATTGGTGCTTACAGCACCGCGTACGGGGTCACTGTACTTGGATGGCCGGCCACGGTGTCGATGGTCACGGGCGTAACACTCAGCGGCTTCATTGCGGCGGCCGTTGGAATTCCGGTGCTCAGATTATCGGGGTACTTCCTCGCATTGGCTACCCTCGCCCTGGCCATCATCGGCCAGGTCCTGTTTCTGGAATGGGACTGGCTGACAGGCGGAACTCTGGGGATCGGGGGGATTACTCCTATCTCGCTTTTCGGTTATTCGCTTAATACACCCTTTCGCTTTTACTATTTCGTATGGCCGATCGTAATCGTCGTGATCTGGCTGCACTACAATCTGCTGCAATCAAGGACCGGCATCGCGATGCGCGCGATGCGGGATGCGCCCTCGGCCGCAGCTGTAATCGGCGTGAACATAGCGCGTCTTAAGGTGAAGATATTTGTCTTGAGCGCGGTTCTGGGCTCTTTCGCGGGCAGCCTTTTCGCCCATTACGTCTCATTCGTAAGCGTCGACAGCTTCGGCGTGGACCGGGCAATCAACTTTCTCCTAATCGCCGTTCTCGGCGGTGTCCGAAGCATTGCCGGAACGGTCTTGGGGGCTTTCTTCGTAACTTCGGCGCCCCACCTGTTGAGCCAGTTCGGCGACGTACACGCGCTGCTATTCGCGGCGTTGTTGATCGTGGCGGTCATTTATCTACCGGGTGGGTTCGGCGGCGCAATTGCGCAGGCGTGGAGGAAGCTTAGCGGCGAATCCCGCGTCGCGGAGAACGTTGGGGGCGTGCGCCGTCCATGAGCGCTGTCCTCGAAGTGCGTCAAATATCGCACCACTTCGGGGGACTACACGTCCTGCGGGGCGTGAATTTCTCGGTGGCCGAGGGTTCGGTCACTGGCTTAATTGGTCCGAACGGGGCCGGAAAAAGCACTCTGTTCAACATTATCTCTGGGTTCCTGCGCCCGACGGAGGGCGAGATCATCGACTCCGGCGAAACGATTACAAGGCTTACCATTCAGCAGCGAAGCTATGCCGGGCTGATTCGTACGTTCCAGACGCCTCAGGTTTTTGGCCAGCTGACCGTTCGCGAAAACCTGATTGCGGGATGTTACAAACAGGGTCGCACCGGCGTCATCAAGAGTCTTCTCAAATTTCCGGCAGTGCGCCTGGAGCTTGCTGAGGCGGCGCGGCTCGCCGACCAGACCTGCATAGAGTTCGGACTAGAGGCGGTGAGCGATCAACTGGCGGGTCGACTGCCCGCAGGCCAGCGGCGACTGGTTGAACTCGCCCGCGCAGCGATAAGCAAACCCAGACTCTTGTGTCTTGACGAGCCATCGTCCGGCTTAAGCTCCGAAGAGGTCGCGCAACTCATGCGTATTCTCCACCAGCTGACCAAAGCAGGAATCACCATACTGCTCGTTTCTCACGACATGGATCTGATGGAGATTAGTTCGGTGATCTACGTTCTCTGCTTCGGCGAGATCATCGCGAGTGGCAGCATGTCTGAACTTCAGGCCGACCCGCAGGTTCGCGAAGCGTATCTTGGGGTCTAAGGGGAAAGAATAGTGCTTGTCGTCGAAGATTTATGGGCCGGCTATGGCGAGATGGATGTTCTGTCCGGCGTCAATATTGAGGTCGGTGAGAAAGAAAGTGTCGCTATAGTAGGCGCCAATGGCGCGGGCAAGAGTACGCTTGTCGGTGCGATCTGCGGATTAGTCCATACGCGGCGCGGCCGGATCACGAAAGACGGCCTGGACATTCACCGTCTTCCCGCCTTCCGTCGGGCCGAGATCGGGATCGCCGTAGTACTCGAAAATCGCCACCTTTTCGGCGAACTCAGTGTGCGGCGAAATCTGGAACTTGCCTTGGTTAAGGGGCGAGATCGGAAGTCAGCCCGTGTCGAATTCGACATGCAAGACGTGCTCGAGCTATTTCCGTTCATGAAAGAGCGTCTCGACTCGGTGGTCGAACTCTTGAGCGGGGGTGAGCAGCAGATGCTTGCGATCGGCAGGGCTCTTTTGCTGAAACCGGATCTTCTGATTCTCGACGAGCCGTCTACAGGTTTAGCCCCAAAAATTGTCAGAAACATCGTATCGGTCGTTGCTGATTTGCGAAAACGGGGGATGAGCCTGATTCTCGTCGAACAAAATGTCGCGATCGCGGCCGAGAATTCGGATCGAGCCTACGTCATGTCGCTAGGACGTATCGTGGAACAAGTAGAGCATGGGCAATGGCATAAATTCACCGGCTCGGGCACTTTGGTAAAGGCGTATCTCGGAGGACGTTGAACTTCCTCCACCGATATGACCGAAAGGCCTCAGCTTCAACGTTCGAGCAACAAGGAGACCTGCATGCGTTCGGGCAACGCTTGATCATGTCCTGGATGATCGACCCAAGATTGATGCTTCAGGCGCATCCCTCGTTGGGAATGCTAATCCCAGTTCAAACGCATAGCATATTGAAATAGAGTGTCCTTTTGTTGCTTTGATATTTGGGACGATGCCTATGAATATATATTCACTGAAGTTTGAGTCATTATTCATTTAATGTCAGAATTCATTCTTGTAAATGCAGGCAAACACATGCGGCATTGGTCGCTGTGAGTTGCAGGCAGGTCGTGTGGGTGCACCTAGCGCCTACGAGATAGCTAACCGTTGAGGTCAAAATGCAATTTGCTGACTACAAGAATCTGCTGTTCGAACGCCGTGGGCGCGTGCTCGAAATCACTATGAACAGACCGGAAAAACTGAACGCTGTCGATGAGGCAATGCATGCCGAGCTTGCACGCGTCTTTGTGGATGCGTCCAATGACCCGGATTGCGATATCGTGGTTCTAACGGGCTCAGGACGCGCATTTTCAGCGGGGGGCGACATCAACTGGATGCAGAAGATGATCGATCAGCCGGCGTCGTTCGAGAAGACTGCACGCGAGGGAAAGCAGATCGTCTATTCGTTGCTCGATTGTGAAAAGCCGGTGATCGCGAAGCTAAATGGCCATGCTACCGGGCTAGGTGCAACGATTGCGCTCTTCTGTGATGTGATCTTCGCGGCTGAAACCGCAAAAATTGGCGATCCACACGTTAGCGTCGGCTTTGTTGCAGGCGATGGCGGAGCCGTCATCTGGCCTCAACTAATCGGCTACGCACGTGCTAAGGAATATTTGATGACAGGCGACCTCCTGACGGCAACAGAGGCGGCTCGAATAGGTCTGATTAACCATGCTGTCCCTGTGGCCGAGTTGGATGCGTGTGTCAACCAGTTCGCCGATCGGCTTGCCGCAGGTGCTACCAAGGCAATCCGATGGAGCAAGATGTCCGCAAACATAGGTCTGAAACAGCTTGCTCACTCGATTCTGGATGCATCGCTGGCCTACGAAGCCATGTCTAACGTGTCTAGCGATCACCAAGAAGCGGTCAACGCGTTCCGCGAAAAGCGCCCCCCAGTGTTCACAGGCCGCGGAGCAGGGGGGAGGGTATGAACTTCACAGAACCCGATCACATCCGGCAACTGCGCGATACTCTCAATCGATTTATTGACAAGGAAATGCCGCGGAGCGCGGCAGCTGCGTGGGACAAAAACAATCACTTTCCACGCGAAGTATTTGACAAACTCGCTTCACTTGGTGTGCTCGGTCTGACCGTCCCGGAAGAGTACGGCGGCGCTGGGCGAGACATTTTTGCGACGATGGTAGTCATCGAAGAGCTTTCGCGTCGCAGCCTGGCTGTATCCGTGCCTTACATCATGGCGGCGTGTTATGCGGGTATGAATCTAGTAGAGTGTGCGACTGAGGAGCAGAAGCGAGAATTGCTGCCACGTGTGGTTGATGGCTCCATGATCTTTGCGTATGGATGGACTGAGCCGGACGCAGGTGCGGACCTCGCGAGCGTCAAGACGCGCGCGGAGCGCATCGGGGAGAAGGTGCGGATAAACGGCACGAAGCGCTTCTGCTCAGGCCCTGCGATTTCGGACTACATCTACACGCTAGTGCGCACTGGTCCAGAAGGTGATCGCTACAGGAACCTCTCTCTTGTGATGATTCCACCTTCCGCGAACGGGGTTACGATCACGATGATTGATGCACTTGGAATGAAGGGTGTGGCGACGACAGATGTAGTCTTTGCGGACGTTGAGGTGCCGATGGCCAACGTGATCGGTGGAGAGGCTGGTTGGAACAACGGCTGGCAGATGATCGTAGGCTCGGGGCTTGATGTCGAGAAACTCGAGGTCGCTGCCATCGGTGTTGGTATTGCGCGCGCTGCGCTGGACGACGCCTGGGCATACGCGTTTGAGCGTCAGCAGTTTGGAAAAACGATCAGTAACTACCAATCAATTCAGCACAAGCTGGCCGACATGAAGACGCAATTACATGCAGCGCGTCTGATGTTGTATCACGCAGCGTGGATGGCTAACGAGCACCAGCGTTGCGGTGTAGAAACCTCAATGGCAAAGTTGTTCGCAACCGAGGTGGCAAAGTCGATAGCCCTAGAGTGTCAAACGATCTTCGGTGCGTACGGCTACGTTAAAGATTTTGACACAGAGCGCTACGTGCGTGATGCGCTGCTATTGCCAATCGTCGGTGGATCTTCGGCGGTACAGCGAAACAATATCTTCAACTGGTCCAAAACGAAGGCCTGAAGAAATTCCTTCACGCTAAGCGGTAAGACGGCCCTGATTACGGGCGGAGCAAGTAGAATTGGCGCGGCGGTTGTGGAGCTTTTTAATAATCTTGGTGCTTCGATCTGCGTGGTCGATGAAGCAGCCATCGGCGTTTCGCCCGTAAGCGGCGATGGGGTCGCCCGCCCGCAGTCCCTTGTCGGCGAACCGGCGCGCCACCCGGTCGGCGGCGCGGTCGAGCGCGTTGAAGCTCCAGCTTCGCTCGCCGAAAATCAGCGCCGTTGCGTCGCGTTGCAGGCGGGCGGTGCGCCGCAAAGCGTCACCAACGGTATTGCGGCGCACGAGGTTCATGTCAGGCGACTGCCTCGGCTTCGATTTCAAAAACGAATCGCGGGTTCGCCAGAGCGGCGACGCACAGCGAGGTCGACGCCGGTGTGGGTTCGCCGAACACCGCGCCGCGCTTCGCCGTTGACCTAGAGGCTTTTCAGAATTTTTCGTACGCACCTTCTGCAAGGGACAATTAATTGCGACCGGCGAGTGAAATAACAGAAGCGCGGCTCGGTAATTCAGGGCAAATGGTGACGTTGCTCGGTCACCGAAGAATTGGTTTCGCTTCGGAGGCCGTGATCGTCATGCATGAGTGGCTGGGCGATCACGCAAATTGGGAACCAGTATGGCCTTATCTCGACATTGATCAGTTCTCCTACTTTTTTGTCGATCTCCGTGGGTATGGATGGTCGAAGGAGTTACCAGGGGTCTATTCGGTGGTTGAAGCGGTCAATGATGTGCTTGGCGTCATGGATCACCATAGCTGTCAGCGTTTCCATGTCGTGGGGCATTCGATGTCGGCCATGGTTGCGCAAAAACTAATGCTGAGTGCGCCCACCCGCGTAAAGAGCGTTGTTGCGATTTGCCCGGTCCCCGCTTCCGGCTTTTGGGTCGACGAAGACGCGCTCAAGCTGTTGGAGGCGGTTATCGATGACGATGAGGCAGCGAGGAAGGCTATTTTTGCGAGGGGTGGATCGCGGTATGGGAACACCTGGCTAGACCATAAACTAGGCATTGCACGAAGGGCATCGAGCAGGTCTGCCATGCAAGGCTATTTGCAGATGTTCACAAAGACTAATTTTTCCTCGGAGATTCATGGAGCTGAGACGCCAATCCTCGCGATCGTCGGCAAGCACGACATACCCTACTACCGCGAGGAGTCGGTGCGGAAAAATTTCGAAAACCTTTATCTGAACTTTTCGTTGGTCGTCTGCGACGGTGCTGGGCATTATCCGATGCTGGAAACCCCCGTATTCTTAGCAGCACAGATGGAGCAATTTATGAGCAGGCTGCCACGCTAAATTATCACCTAAGGCTCTTCGCTTGCGTACTCCGCCGAGCACATCGACGCGCTGCTCCGCTCCGGCGCTGCCGCGGCGCACCTTCCGCGACATCACGGTGCCCCTGGTGTGGAAGGGTATCCTGGTTGGCGCGCTGTTTTCCTTCATCATGTCGATCCAGGAAGCGTCAGCCACGATCTTTCTCACGCTCGGCGGCTGGGAAATGATCCCGTTCGGCATCTTTACCTTCTACATCGCCGGCTCGCACAGCCAGGCGGCCGCGCTCGGCGTGATCCTGATCGCCGTATGCGCGGTGAGCCTCTACGTGGTCAATCGCATTGCCGGAACGCGCGTCGGCGGCTTGTTCGGCTGACCTGCAACGCCGCTTCGCTGTCGATTGTTGCCTGCTTTTCGTGACGGAGACCTTTGCCTGATGATGCTCGAACTAAAAAAGAAGGTATTTGCGCGGTTGAATGAGCTTGGGTTCGAGGAGGTGCAGGCCCGGATCAGCCGGGGGGAGCATCTTGGCGATCCGCAGATCGTGCGCGAGTGGCTCGAATTCCACGCCCCGGAGCGACCTCAGGCCCCTGTGGCCTCGGCCATCAACGCCCGCCAGCGCCGGTAACGCGCGCGGATGGCCGGATCCTCGGCCGGCGCGAAAATGCGCCACAATAGTTTGTATATACTGGGAACTTGCGTCCTCAATCCATGGTCGAATACGAAATTGTGTCCGGTGCTGTAACCGTTTGCGACATAATTGCGAACTAACTACAGCGCGTCCGTGTTTGTCGCCGCTGCTGGTCACATTCGAATCCGGGCGCAATTGGATGCGGCCGAACTTAAGGAGAATATCGTCATGTTTCGTTTATCTGCAGGCCGGATGATTGCAATGCTGGGCATAGTGGCGGCAACCATGCTGGCGCTATTCGTGCCGTCTCATGCCGCTACGCCGCTTCCCGATCCCAAAATCGATGCGCCGCTGGCGACGGCGAAAGGCACGCAGACCGCCGTTTTCGCGGGCGGTTGTTTCTGGGGCGTGGAGGCCGTGTTTAAACACATCAAGGGCGTTACCCAAGTCGTTTCGGGCTACTCCGGCGGTAGCGCGGATAAGGCCAGATACGACGAGGTGAGTTCCGGCAGTTCCGGGCACGCAGAGTCGGTGCGCGTATCCTACGATCCTTCGCGCATCAGCTACGGGCAGCTGCTGCGGGTATTCTTTTCGGTCGCACACGATCCAACGGAACTCAACCGGCAAGGTCCGGATACGGGTACCCAGTACCGCTCGGCTGTTTTCTTTGCCAACGACGAGCAGAAGCGCGTAGCCGAAGCGTACATCGCCCAGCTTCAGGGGAGTCGCGCGTTTCCGCGTCCCATCGTCACCCAGGTGACGCCACTGAAGGCGTTTTACGAGGCCGAGGCCTACCACCAGGATTATCTGGTGCGCCATCCGGACCAGCCGTATATCGTCATCAACGACCTGCCGAAAATCGCCGACCTTCAGCGGCAGTTTCCAGCCCTGTACGTAGGCAAGTAGATCGGATCTGAATCGCTTGGAGGCCGTTTCAGAATTACCGATACGGCCCCTGATTTAGGGGAGCGTGAGGGCCGAGGCGAAGCAGGTCAGCGTGCATCTGTCGCTGGCCGCGCGCTGAGAGCGTGCACAACTATAATCACTTGACGCAAATCCCGTAAATCTGCCCGTTCCTTTTCATACAGGAAAATCCGATGTCGCAATCGGTATCGAACGAGCATCCACGCACCTTGCTGGGTTCCGGCTTGGGAGCGGAATAGTCGGGCCTCGGACTGCCAAACTTGTCGCTTGGCGTGACGCACACGCCGGTGATGTTGATGTCACGGGATGCTTTCACGCACTTGTTGCCGTAGCCACAATCGAAATCGCTGAAGCATCCGGCGTATGCGGCGCCAACGAATAGGATTGCGCCAGCGATCAATACAGCGTTGGATATTGCTCGCATTGTTTCGGCTTTTTCATTCCGAGGTTTCGGGGCAGGGCGCCGGGTTCTTTTTGTATACTCTTTGGCATGGTAGCCGAAAATCTGTGGAGAGGTATCGCAGACGCCGGGCACCATGCGCAAACTCCGATTTCGCGCTCAAGCGGTCGCAGCCAAAAAGGCCGCACTGCGTTGCCCGGCGTGAAATTCCTTGTCCTTGTGGATGATGGTATGATTAATTGTCATACCATGGAGATGCAACATGAGCAGCGTAAAAGTGGCGATTACCATCGACCGCGAAACTCTAGTCCGCGTTGACGGTTTGGTGTCGAGGAGCATTTTTCCCAATCGCAGTCGCGCTATTCAGGCCGCTGTTACCGAGAAACTTGCGCGCATGGAGCGCGGCCGGCTTGCATCCGAGTGCGCCATGCTCGATCCGAAGTTTGAGAAAGCGCTCGCCGAGGAAGGCCTGGGCCAGGAGCTTGATTCTTGGCCCGAATACTGAGAGGCGAAATTCGTTGGGCCGATCTTAACCCCATACACGGCCGCGAACAGGCTGGCTTGCGCCCGGTACTGATCCTCAGCCACGACGTATTTAACGAGCGCTCCGGTACAGTCATCGCCGTTGCGTTGACCAGCCAACCCCAGCGTGCCGGGTTTCCTCTCACGCACGAACTGAAATCTCCGAAGCTGGCAAGGCGGTCGTGGGTCAAAATCAGCCAGATTCGAACTCTATCCGTTGAGCGCATGGGCGCAAAGCTTGGTCGCTCCACGCCGGAAGAGCTTGCACAAGTAGTCGAGGGTCTCAATGAAATAATAGGAAGCTAGCGCTTTTGAGCAGGCCGCTCCAAAAAGCGACGAGTCAGTCATCTTGTAACCGAGTTTTTGCATGAAGGAGCCACCGCATGGGTCGCAGCATTCTCGATGAAGCGCATATTCACCCGGCGATACGTGAGACGATCGCCAACAACCGCGCCGACATCGTGCAGGAGGTGCAGGCTGCCATTGCCCAAAACGATATCGTCATCGTCGGCATGGGGCAGAATCCGTTCCCGAAGAAGGCGAGGAAGCTCCTGGATCAGCAGCGGCTTTCCTATAAGTATCTGGAATACGGAAGCTATCTAAGCGCCTGGCATCGCCGCAATGCGCTGAAGATGTGGACCGGATGGCCTACCTTTCCGATGGTATTCGTCAAGAGTGTGCTGGTTGGCGGCGCAAGCGATTTGCAAAAGCTGGTTGAAACGGGCGAGCTTGCGCGGCTCGTTGGCGGGAAGGCTTAGCCGAATTTTTCGGTCCGGCACGGGCAATGCGTCCGATGTTCGCGCTGCGCAATCGCGCGTTTATAATGCGGCGCTGACTGCGCATTCCGTATCCAGACGATAGACAGGAGACAACATGCCCCACATCACCGCCGGTGACGACGTCAAGCTGTACTACGAAGAAGCCGGCCAAGGCACGCCGATTCTGTTCGTGCACGAATTCATGGGCGAGTACCGCAGTTGGGAAGCTCAAATGCGCTATTTCTCGCGGCGCTATCGCTGCATCGCCTACAATGCGCGCGGCTATCCGCCGTCGGACGTGCCTTCGCTGGTCGAAGCCTACGGTTTCGAGCATCAGCGCGCTGGCATCCTGGCGATGCTCGACGGGCTCAACATCGACAAGGCGCACATCGTCGGACTTTCGATGGGCGCATTCGCAACCTTTTATTTCGGCATGAAATGGCCCGACCGTGCATTGTCGCTTACGCTTGCCGGCATCGGTTCGGGCTCCATGCCGGAGGCGCGCGCGAGGTTCAGGCAGGAATCGGAAGCCGCGGCGGCGAAGCTTCTGGCCGAAGGCTGGGAGAAAAGCGCAGGCATCCGTGGCAATTCGCCGACGCGGGTGCAACTGCAGAACAAGGATCCGCGCGGCTTCGCCGAATTTATCGCCCTGATCAGGCAGCACTCGGCCAAGGGCTCGGCGCTGACCCTCAAGGGTTATCAGGCGCTGCGCCCGTCGCTCGGCGACTTCAAGGAGCAGATGGCGAAGTGCAGGGTGCCGACCCTCGTCATCAGCGGCGACGAAGACGAGCCCTGCCTCGATGCCTCGCTCATGCTCAAGCGCCACATGCCTTCGGCCGGCCTGCTATTCATGCCGCAGACCGGACATGCGTGCAACCTCGAGGAACCCGGCTTGTTCAACATGATGTGCGAGAAGTTTTTCCACCAGGTCGAGTCGGGGCAGTACCGGATGCGCGACCCGCGCGCGACGCCCGAGCGCATGCTTTGAAACGGCTCGCGCGCTGCATATCAGGGTCCGGAGGAAACCGAAGATGACAGACAACGAAATGCCGTCGCTGCACGACGTCATTGCCGCCCGGCCGCATGTGTACCGCTATCTGAAGCCCACGCCCCTGTACCGCTATTCCGGCCTGAGCGAGCTGGTCGGGGCCAATGTATGGGTGAAGCATGAGAACCACCAGCCCGTGGGCGCATTCAAGGTGAGAGGGGGGCTGAACCTGGTGGCGCGGCTGAGCGAAAAGGAGCGCAATTCCGGGCTGTTTACCGCTTCGACCGGGAATCACGGCCAGAGTATTGCCTTCGCCGCCCGCGCGCATGGAGTGCGCGCCACGATTGCCGTTCCAGAAGGCGCCAACCCCGGCAAGGTGGCGGCGATGCGCGGGCTCGGCGCCGAGGTCGCATTTCACGGCCCGGATTTCGACAGCGCGCGGGAATGGATCATGGGCGTCGCCCGCGCGCAGGGCGGCCGCTTTGTCGGCCCCACCGAGGAGTTGCTGATTCACGGCGTCGGCACCTACGCGCTCGAAATCATCGAGGAGCTGCCCGAGGTCGATGCGATCATCGTTCCGGTCGGCGCCGGCAGCGGCGCCTGCGCCACCTGCATCGTCGCCAAGGCGATCAATCCCGGGATACAGGTGATCGGGGTGCAGTCGGCTCAGGCGCCCGCGATGCAACTGAGCTGGGCCTCGCGCAAGATGGTCTGCGCCGACACCAACACCGTCGCCGAGGGGCTGGCGACGCGCATCCCGTTCGAGAACACGCAGCGGATCATGCGCAAATACCTGGACGATTTCGTGCTGGTTGATGACGATTCCATCGACGATGCCGTCCTGTTGCTGCTCGAGCACACGCATAATCTTGCGGAAGGGGCAGGCGCGGCGTCCCTCGCCGCAGCCGCGAAGCTCAAGCGCCGGCTGGCTGCGAAAAACGTGGTTCTGGTGATGAGCGGGGGCAATCTGTCAGTGGATCAGTTACGCCGGCTGCTGGCGCGGCCAGGGGTGCCGGCGCGCGCAGGAAGCGCGTGAGCGGCATGACCGCGGCTTGAGTTGCCGGCGATTGCGTCCGGCTGCGAGGCGGTCGCAGGCGAAAGGCGGCCGGCCTCCGCCGGCGCCAGATGGTGGAGAGGGGACGCGGCGTTTCCCGTTCGGACTTGGCCAACCCCGGCGGACGTCAAAAAATGTCGCCTAATGCCGCCGCCTCGTTCATAATGGCGCCGGCGGGCCGCCCCGCATTGCGGCGTAGTGAACCTGGTCAGGTCCGGAAGGAAGCAGCCACAGCTATTTACTGCAGGTGCCGGGGGTCCGGCTCGCCAAACCCGCTCATGGGGCTCAATGGTTTCCAGGCGCAGCACCGTCGGCTCGCGAATCCTTTCTCCGCAACCTTCGCGACGCTGGTAAAATTTCGGCATGAGTTACCAGGTCCTCGCGCGCAAGTGGCGCCCGCGTAATTTCTCCGCCTTGGTGGGACAGGAACACGTGGTGCGCGCGCTCACCCATGCGCTGGAGCAAAAGCGGCTGCACCACGCCTATCTGTTCACCGGCACTCGCGGCGTGGGCAAGACCACGCTCGCGCGCATTCTTGCCAAAGCGCTCAACTGCGAGACCGGCATCACCTCCACCCCGTGCGGCGTTTGCTCCGCCTGCACCGAGATCGACAGTGGCCGCTTCGTCGACCTGATCGAGATCGACGCCGCCACCAACACCGGCATCGACGACATGCGCGAACTGCAGGACAACGCGGTCTATGCGCCGACGCGCGGGCGCTTCAAGGTGTTCGTCATCGATGAAGTGCATATGCTGTCCAAGCAGGCATTCAACTCGATGCTGAAAACCTTCGAGGAACCGCCCGAGCACATCAAGTTCATCCTCGCCACCACGGATCCGCAGAAAATTCCGGTCACGGTGCTGTCGCGTTGCCTGCAGTTCAATCTGAAGCAGATGCCGCGCGAGGCGATCTACACCCATCTTGGACACATCCTGAAGGAGGAAAACACCGCCTCCGAGCCGGCGGCGCTGCGGCTGATCGCCCAGGCCGCGCAGGGCAGCATGCGCGACGCGCTGTCGCTGCTCGATCAGGCCATCGCCTATGCCGGCGGCAAAGTGAGCGAGGAATCGGTGCGCGCCATGCTGGGCGCCATCGACCAGGATTATCTGTTCAAGCTGCTGGATGGATTGGCGCAGCAGGAGATCAAGGCGATGCTCGCCGTCGCCGACGAAATGGAGTCGCGCAGCCTTTCTTTCGACGGTGCGCTGCAGGATCTGGCCACGCTGCTGCATCAGATCGCCCTGGCGCAGAGCGCGCCCGAGGCCCTCGGGCCGGACCTGCCGGAGCGCGAGCGCATCCTGGCTCTGGCGCAGCAGTTCGACGCCGAAGAACTGCAGCTGTATTACCAGATTGCGCTGCACGGGCGGCGCGACCTGCCGCTGGCGCCGGATGAATACGCCGGCTTCAGCATGAGCCTGATGCGCATGCTGGCTTTCCGGCCGGCAGAGGCGGGCGTCGTTGAGGCGCCGCTCGCTGCAAAAAAAAAGCCTGAAACCCCGGGCGTACGGAGCGCGACCGCAGCGGCGCCCGCTGCGGCCAGGCCCGGCATTGCCGCAGCGACCAGCGCGCCGGCAGCGGCGCCCGTATCGACCGAGGCGTTCGATGGCAACTGGCCGACGCTCGCCAATCAGCTCAAGGTCAGCGGCGTCGCCAGGCAGCTCGCGCAGCAAAGCGAGCTGCGCAGTTTCGACGGTGAAAGCATGGAACTGGGCCTGGCGTTCTCGGCCAAGCATCTGGCGGACAGGATATACCAGGACAAGTTGCGCGCCGCGTTGCAGGAGCATTTCGGCAAGTCGGTCGCGCTCAAGATCGTGATCGGCGAGATCAGCGGCAATACCGCCGCGGTCAAGGCCCAGAGCGAGCATCAGGCGCGCCAGGGCAAGGCGCTGGAAGCGATCCAGGGCGACGCGTTTGTGCGCGATCTGATGGATACGTTCGATGCCACCATTGTCAGCGATTCGGTTAAACCTACGTAGATGCTGCGACCAATATCTTGTTGTTGCATCTGATTTAGCGAAGCACGAGGGGGCACGAAAGGGCTGGGAACTTTCCTTGCCCACCCGAATCCCCCTCGTGTCGTGACAGACAATCAGCAGGAGAGAGCTTCATGATGAAAGGTCAGTTAGCCGGCCTGATGAAACAGGCCCAGCAGATGCAAGACAACATGCGCAAGATGCAGGAACAGCTTGCCAGCGTGGAAGTGGAGGGGCAATCGGGTGCGGGCATGGTCAAGGTGGTGATGACCTGCAAGCACGACGTGAAGCGCATCAGCATCGATCCTTCGCTCATCGGCGACGACAAGGAGATGCTGGAAGACCTGGTCGCAGCCGCGGTGAACGACGCCGTGCGGCGAGTGGAGGCGACGGTGCAGGAGAAGATGAGCGGCTTCACTGCCGGCATGGGGCTGCCGCCGGGAATGAAACTACCGTTCTGACGCCATGGTTCAAAGCGACGAGGGCAAAGCTGCGCGTATCCGTTCTGCATTCGCCACTGTAGATCCTGCACCCCGATGACCCCCCCATCCTCCCTCGAAGCGCTGATAGAGGCCCTGCGCTGCCTCCCTGGCGTGGGTCCGAAGTCGGCGCAGCGCATGGCCTATCACCTGCTGCAGTACGACCGCGACGGGGCGCAAAAGCTGTGCGAGAGCATAGCCCGGGCGCTGCAGAGCATACGCCGCTGCGCCAAGTGCAATAGCTTCACCGAGGAAGAAATCTGCGCCCTGTGCAGTTCGCCGCGGCGGGACGCCTCGCTGCTCGCGGTGGTCGAGACGCCTGCCGATCTGCTGATGATGGAACAGACGCTGGCCTTTCCCGGAATGTATTTCGTGCTCATGGGGCGGCTGTCGCCCCTCGACGGCATCGGGCCGAAGGAGATCGGCCTGGACCGGCTGCTCGCGCGCGCCACCGACGGCGTCGTGCGCGAAGTGGTCCTGGCGACCAATTTCACCAACGAGGGCGAGGCTACCGCGCATTACATCGGCGAGATGCTGCGCGGCCGCGCCATCAAGGTCAGCCGCATCGCCCGCGGCGTGCCGGTGGGCGGCGAGCTCGAGTATGTGGACAGCGGCACGCTCGCGCAAGCCGTGGTGGAGCGCAGGCCGCTATGAGCGCGAAGAAGCCCCTGGAAGGCATCAAAGTCATCGAACTGGGCCAGCTCATCGCCGGCCCGTTCGCGGGAAAGATGTTCGCCGAATTCGGCGCCGAGGTGATCAAGATCGAGCCGCCGGCGGCTGACGGTCAGCCTGGCGGAGACCCGCTGCGCCAGTGGCGCAAGCTCCACAACGGCACTTCGTTGTGGTGGTACGCCCAGGCGCGCAACAAGAAATCGGTCACGGTCAACCTGCGCCTGGCGGCGGGGCAGGAGATCGTGCGCAAGCTGGCCCGGGACGCGGATATCGTGATCGAGAATTTCCGCCCCGGCACCATGGAAAAGTGGGGCTTGGGTTACGATCGCCTGGCCGCGGAAAATCCCGGGCTGATCATGCTGCGCCTGTCGGGATTCGGGCAGACCGGTCCCTATCGCGACCAGGCGGGTTTCGGCGCGATCGGCGAGTCGATGGGCGGGCTGCGCTATCTCACCGGCTATCCGGACCGGCCGCCGGTGCGCTCCAACCTGTCCATCGGCGATTCGCTCGCCTCGCTGCATGGTGTCATCGGCGCGATGATGGCGTTGCATCACCGCAACATGAATGGCGGGCGCAACTCCGGCAAGGGCCAGGTGGTGGATGTGGCGCTGTACGAGGCCGTGTTCTCGATGCTGGAGAGCACGCTGCCCGAGTTCGATATGTACGGCGTGGTGCGCGAACGCAGCGGCAGCAATCTGTCCGGAATCGTGCCGTCGAACACCTATCTGACCAAGGACGGCCAGCACGTGGTGATTGCGGCCAACGGCGACAGCATTTTCAAACGGCTGTGCGCCGCCATGGGGCGGGACGACCTCGGCAGCGACCCTGCGCTCGCCGACAACGCCGGTCGCGCCAAACGCGCCGACGAACTCGATGCCGCCATCGGCGGGTGGGCGGCGCAGCATACTGCGACGGCGCTGCTCGGCATGCTGGATGAAGCCCAGGTGCCGAACGGCAAGATTTACAGCATTGCCGACATCGCCCGCGACCCGCAGTATCTGGCGCGCGAAATGATCCGGCAGTTCACGCTCAAGGACGGCACGCCGCTGAAGCTGCCCGGAATCGTGCCCAAACTCTCCGCCACCCCCGGGGACGTCGACTGGGTCGGACCCGAGCTCGGCGCGCATACGGAGGAAGTGCTGAGCGCGCACGGTTACGACGCGGCCGCGATCGCCCGACTGCGCCAACAGAAGGTGATATGAAAGCCCGGGCGGACACGGCGCGCGCTGTCCCGATCACGCTCAAGGGGCGCGGCGCCGCGGACAACCGGCAGATGCGCGGCGGGCGCGAGAATGCCCCGCGTTTCGGCGCGCGCATGAGCGGCGAGGGCATATTCGCCGAGTTGCAGGAGCAGCGTTTTCGCCTGGCCTGCGCGCGCCACGGTCTAAATCTGCACGGCCGCAACCAGCTGGATACGACCCGCTTCAAACTACCCGCTGAAACGGGCCAGTTGAGTCTGTTCTAAGGGTATGCCGCGTTGACACGCAGGCGTGGCTGTGTGAGCATGAAGCCGGATGGAGAGAGGGCAATGCAAACGAAGCCCCAGTGAAAATTGATGCGAAACAAAGGAGTGTAAAATGTCAAAATGGATCAGGTTGGCGCTGGGTGCAGTCGTTTTCGCTCTGGCCGCGCCGGGTCAGGCGCAGGCTGCGCTGGAAAAGACCCAGGTGCATATCGCGGTCGGTGGCAAGTCGGCGTTCTATTACCTTCCGCTTACCATCGCCGAGCAACTCGGTTATTTCAAGGCTGAGGGATTGGACGTCACCATCAGCGACTTCGCCGGCGGTTCGACGGCTCTGCGCGCCGTGGTTGGCGGGAGCGCCGATGTAGTCTCCGGAGCCTACGAGCACACCATCAGCCTGCAGGGCAAAAAGCAATTTTTCCAGGCATTCGTGCTGCAGGGCAGGTTGCCGCAAATCTCCATGGGCGTGGCCACTGCCAAGGCGGCGAATTACAAATCGCCCAAGGACCTGAAGGGCATGAAGATCGGGGTGTCCGCGCCGGGCTCGAGCACGAATAATCTGGTCAAACAAATGTTGGGCAAGGAAGGGCTCAAGCCTACGGATGTGTCCATCGTCGGTGTTGGCACGGGAGCGGGGGCGATAGCCGCGATCAAGAGCGGGCAGATCGACGCCATCTCCAATACCGATCCGGTGATGACCAAGCTGGAGCAGGACGGCGCAGTGAAAATTATCGCCGATACCCGCACCTTCAAGGGCACAAATGCGATTTGGGGAGCGCCACTGCCTGCCGGCTGCCTGTATGCGCCGATCGAGTTCGTTAAAAAGAATCCGAACACCGTGCAGGCGTTGACCAACGCCATCGTCCGTGCCGACAAATGGCTGGAAAAGGCGACGCCGCAGGATATCCTCAAGACCGTGCCGGAGGCCTATTTGCTCGGCGACAAGGCGCTGTATCTTTTCGCCTACGGCAAGATCAAGGAGGCGCTATCGCTCGACGGCTCGATCTCGGATGCAGGAGCCAAGGCGACGCTGAAAGCGCTTGCGGCATTTGATCCCCAGATCAAGCCGGACGAGATCAAACTGGATCAGACCTATACCAACGAATTCGTCAAGAAGGCGAACGCAAAATACAAATGACGTTAATACCGGACGCCTCGCGGCGCCGGATTAACTATGCGAGATGGAGCGGCGGTCCGAGGGGCGAGGATGCCTCTGCGATTCGCCGTGGCGCCGTTCATCTCGCCGGTCGATAAGTCAGCATGATTCCCGCACTCGCCCTGGAAAATATCACCTGCACCTTCATCTCGCGCGATGATCGCAGCCAGCGCTACACCGCGCTCAGGGACACGACATTGGTTGCGGCAGAGGGTGAATTCGTCTGCGTGGTCGGGCCGACCGGCTGCGGCAAATCCACTTTGCTCAATGTCGCCGCCGGTTTGCTCCAGCCCTCCAGCGGTTCAGTCAAGGTTGCGGGCGAGCCCTTGACCGGAGTCAACCGCCGGGCGGGCTATCTGTTCCAGTCCGAGGCGCTAATGCCCTGGCGCAGTGCGCTCGACAACGTCATTGTTGGCCTGGAGTTTCGCGGTGTGGCGCGGGCTGAAGCAGCCGAGCGCGGCAATGACTGGCTCAAGCGCGTGGGCCTGAGCGGCTTCGGCGACCGCTATCCGCACCAGTTGTCGGGCGGCATGCGCAAGCGCGTATCGCTGGCGCAGACCTTCATCCTGAATCCGCAGATCCTGCTCATGGACGAGCCTTTTTCCGCGCTCGACGTGCAGACGCGGCAGTTGATGGAAAACGAACTGCTCGAACTGTGGTCGGCCGAGCGCAAGTCGGTGGTGTTCATCACCCACGACCTGGAAGAGGCGATCGCGCTCTCCGATCGCGTGGTGGTGTTGTCGGCGGGGCCGGACACGCATCCCATCGGCGAATACAAGATCAATCTTGAGCGCCCGCGCGACGTGTCGGAAATCCGCCTGACGTCCCGTTTCATGGAGCTGCATGCGCAAATCTGGCACACCATGAAGGAAGAGGTGCTCAAAGGTTATGTCCAGCAACAACGCTAAAGGCAAGCTGTGGCTCTACCAGATGATTGTGCTGGTGGTGTCATTTCTCCTCTGGTACGCACTCACCAGCCCGACGTTGCTGCCGCCGATATACTTCGACAACGCGGACAAGGCGGCGTTTTTCTTCGGCGAGCCGCAAAAGGTGATCCTGCGCGTCTGGGAGTGGTTCAGTTCCGGCAGCATCTATGAACATCTCGCCGTGACCCTGGTTGAAACCATGCTGGCTTTCGCCATCGGCACGGTGTTCGGTCTGGCCATAGGACTGTGGCTGGCCCTGAGCCCGACGGCCTCGGCTATTTTCGACCCGTATATCAAAGCCGCCAACTCAATGCCGCGCGTGATCCTTGCACCTATATTCTCGATCTGGTTCGGCCTGGGCATCTGGTCCAAGGTGGCGCTGGGTGTGACCCTGGTGTTCTTCATCGTGTTTTTCAACGTCTACCAGGGGGTGCGTGAAGTCAGCCCCGTGGTGCTGGCCAATGTACGCATGCTCGGTGCAAGCCAGCGCCAGTTGCTGCGCCATGTCTATTTGCCGAGCGCGACCAGTTGGGTGTTCGCCAGCCTGCACAACTCGGTGGGCCTCGCCTTCGTCGGCGCGGTGGTGGGGGAATATCTGGGTTCGGCTCGCGGCGTAGGCTACCTGATCCTTCAGGCCGAGGGCGTATTCGACATCGACACCGTGTTCGCCGGCATCCTGGTGCTGACCGCATTCGCGCTGGCGCTGGATGCGGTGGTCAGCGTGGTCGAAAAACGTCTGCTGGTGTGGCGCCCGAGCGCTGGCGAGACCGAACGTAGTATTTAGGCACGCGGATTCAAGTTTTCTGCGCTACGCCGAAGGTGCTGCAAACCGTGCTTTTCCTGCGGTGAAGAGGATTTTAGTTTGACACTGACCGCATAGGTTGACTATAATCTCCCCTCTGTAGTGGACTCATGTTCGCAACGGACGGACGCGGGGTGGAGCAGTCTGGCAGCTCGTCGGGCTCATAACCCGAAGGTCGTAGGTTCAAATCCTGCCCCCGCAACCATAACGCAACAATGCTCTTTAAAAATTTACAGCCGATAGGTGTGGGTGCTGGGTGTGGTGTAGAAGGTGCCTGGGTGATTGAACTGTGCGCAAGTGCGGGGGGATTGCCGGGGGTATTTGGGTGAAGGAGCCTGGATGCTTTTATTTTGCTGCGGGGCGATTTAAGCGTCGTGGTGGGATTGGGTGCTGACTCGAATAGATGCACTTTGGTACTCACACAACTGATTTAGTCAGTGACGTAGGAGATCCCTTTTGGGGGATAACCTTAGTTGAGGACTTTGAGAGTATTGTGAGCGTAAGGTCTTAATTGACTTTACAAACAATCGCTTAGGCGATTATTAGATGGATTGAACTGAAGAGTTTGATCCTGGCTCAGATTGAACGCTGGCGGCATGCCTTACACATGCAAGTCGAACGCGAAAGTGGGGGCAACCCTGCGAGTAGAGTGGCGAACGGGTGAGTA